>Ga0116230_10007126_pt1 | contig 11047 bp, 8 predicted proteins | sample S1TSphfallax_3_FD_88678 | JGI IMG/M metagenome (GOLD analysis project Ga0116230, IMG submission 88678) | Host-associated microbial communities from peat moss isolated from Minnesota, USA - S1T2_Fd - Sphagnum fallax MG | ecosystem: Host-associated > Plants > Peat moss > Unclassified | place: USA...
AGATGGTAAAAGCACATTACAATGGCCACCTTTCAAGCACTTTCATGACCATTTTTATAGTATACACCTCCCCAAATGTGATTCATTTAATTTTAGGTCTATTTTGGGTGTTTAGGGATTATAATTTGGAATTTCGTGAAGCTAATTCTATCTAATATTATTTTAAGAATATAAATAAATATAATAATGTAAATCAAAGAACTGTGGGTGTTTATACATATACACACATTATAACAAATTTGATTTTCATTTCAAATTGCATTAGATTGTAAGTTCATTAATAATCCAAATTCTAAAAAATTAAAAAATAAAACCTTTTCAAAATATTTTTCACCTTCCATTTTGAAAATGTTGTTTTGTCAAAATGTCCATTTACAACATACTTATGGTTAGGAACCCAAAAAAACCCATATATGACACAAAAATGATCAAATTTTTTAAACGTTTCACAAACATGCTTCAAATGATGTGAAATTGCATGTGAAATGGCATACTAAAAATTTCAATGTTTTTATTTTTTAGGTACATACTGACATTTTTGTTTTACAAATATACTTCAACCCTCCAAAATATAAAGAGAAAAAAATAATTTTTTTTTGTGCTTTTCATCACAAACTTCCCATCTTGCAATTTGATGACAGAATTTGTGCAAAAATCATTATTTGATGAGTTCTTATTTTTTGCACATGAATGTTGTGCATCTAAAACACATACATGATGCACATATAAGTAGGATGAAATCTTCTCAAGTGGTTGAAAATATTTCATTGTACTTATACATGCATTATACATATTTGAGATGCATGAAATTTGTGTGCAAAAAACATAAACCCATGAAATAATAAATTTCATGCAAAGATTTTGTTAGTTTTCAAACATGGCAGTTTTCACAAATGTGATATAGTTAATTTTCATATCCAATTTTCATAATTTGGATCTCAAATTTATATTCATTTATAAAAAAAATCTCATTTAAGAAATAATTTGAAAAAAAAAAAAGAATTGTGTAAAATGATGAAAATGCTACACAATGTTTTCTATAATTAACTATATTTCCAAAATTTCATCCCTTTCAAATGTTCCTTCAAATTATTCTAACTTTTTCTCTAACTTTGCATTGGTTTCAATTAACCCATTAAATTAAAAAAAGCTTACAACCAATCCTAAGGTCATTGGGCCAATTTTTGTTCACAAAAGTTAATTTATCCAAATTATTTGATTGCAAACATCTCTTAAAATTAATAAGTATCCTTGCTAAAGAGAAAATCCTTTTAATCGCAATTTGTGAATTAATAATGTTTAACATCTAATGGGAAATGAATCCAATTTTAGGAAACATAAATTCATGATTTTCCCACCATTGAAAATAAATTTGATACATTTTGCATCCACTTGAAACCTCCTAAAAATAAAAAGTTCCAAGCTAACAAACTCCTTTAATTGTTGGATCATTTGTGCTTGTTGTCATTTCAAAAATGTCCAAATTACAATCTTCATCAACAACATAGTCAACAATGGCATTTTCAAACAAGGGGTGCAAAGGACGATAACATCTTAACAACATAGAATACAAGGTTTATTTAATCATACTCTTCAACAATGGCATTGCCTTGTGCAAGGCCAATAAATAAGGACACTAAACATTGAGTTTTAAACCTAGGATCCAACATCCAAGACAACATGTTATGACTTTAATTTTCTTCTTATTTTTTAAAAATAAAAATAAAAATCTAAAACACCACAAACCTTATTTTGATGTTAGAGGCAAAAAAACCTAACTCAAGAACAACAATGGATTCCTTTTCCATAAGATTATTAAAAAAATTAAAATTTCAGTTTTTTCTCTCAATTTTATACAAGTAGAAATGGTAGAATTTAAAGCATCACTTATCAACCAATGGTCTTTCAATTGATTAAAAACACAACTAAACACGAACAGGGGGAAGGACATCAACAATGACTTTAAAAGAAATGTGCCATGTCTATGGATGAGGCATTCCTACTTGTTTATGCTAATATCTTCTATTTTTCTTATTTTTGTATTTTAACATATCAAGTCATTGAACCTATAAAAATTTATACCAACGACAATACTATAAAATTAAATAAAAATCAAGTTCATCAAAATGATCAAAAATCCATATATGATCTATAATCATATTTGTAATGAACTAAAAATAGAATTCAAAATAGTTTAGAATTGAAAATAGAAATTGAAACAAGAAAAAAATCATCAAAAGTAATTTTTCCCATAAAATAGCATCTCCTAACTTTAGCATTAGCTTAAAAAATAATTACAACTTCCAATGATCCAAAATTAGAACTCGTCAACGGGTGTAATCATAATCAAATGAACCAAAAACCATGTCAGACAACCTCTAATTTTTTTTGAAAACTATAATTTTGTTAGATATGTTTTTGTGGTGCCACTTTAATCCCATGGTAATCATGGGAAGTTGTGCTAAATGATTAATATGGATGTTGATGAATTCAAAATAAAAATTGAAAAAAAAAATAATTTGAGTTTTGGTTTTCATAAAGGACCTTTGAACTTGAACAACATTTGCATCAAAAGTAGTCAAATTTGTAAATTATTAAGTTCAAGACTCTCCTAATAATGAAATTTTGATGAGAAAAAAATAGAGATGATGTTAATTGATTACCCACACTCAAAAAACATTCACAATTTGAAATTTGTGGAATTTTAAATTCTTGAAAACTAAAAATCTATTGAATAGAATTTGAAGATTTCAAAAGTTTTTTACCACATGTCAATGGGGTGACATCTAAAGCAAAGTTGTATTTTATGATACAAGAAAAAAATTTAAAAAATAAAAAGTATATTTTTATGCAATTTGAAACTAGGATATTTTTTAAAACAAAACACAAAATTTGGTGGAAACTGTACACTTTTAGAAAATTCTTAGTTATTCATCAAATTTTAATTTAAAAAAATTTCATGTAATGAAAAAATTATAATAACATATTGCAAAAGGTTTCATCCAAAAAATTCTTTCAATGAAAAAGTGAAAACGACCAAAAAAAGGACTATAATCCTTAAGTCCTTTGTCATTGTTGGCTCATTTGATTGTGATTACACCCCAATTGTACACTCCTATTTTCCCAACATAAAACCAATTCAAATTTTCCTTTTTTTTGTTATCATTAGTCCAATTGTGTCGATAAGGTAGCGTAAACATAAAAATTAGTTTGCTTCACTACAATTCTATGGCATTCAACAAACTCAATTGTAATGTAAGTTCTAATGAAATCATTTGAAGGATATAATTAAGTAGATGTTTAATAGAATTACATGGCTTGCATTTCCTATTAAAAAATATGCATATTGATGGTTATTCATTCTACTTTCATTCTATTAGATGAAACACTAGTTTTTGTCCAATTTCAAAAAATTGCTTGCAACTAGGTCTATACAACATGAAACTCCCCAAAACATAATATGGAGGCATAGATATTTATATGGTGCACCATTATGTAGCATCAAATTATGGTTGGAATGTTTGCAAATTGGAGGAAAATCCATTTGAAATGTATAATCACAACTTTTATTCAAACGTATTTTCAACCTACTTTTCAAAGTCCAAATTTTAAGAATAAATATGTTTTAAAAAGAAAAAAACAAGGGCAATCAGTTGTTGTAGTTGGTTTTTAGGAAAAATAAAATAAAATTGCAACAATATTATTGAAACCCATAAGAAAAAAATTGTGTTTTAATAGGATACCAAGTAGAAAAATAACCCAACAACAAATGGGGACCATTGATTTAAAATTTTAAATCTTGTGATCAAATGGGCAATAATAAGGTATGTCCTTAATTTGAATTGAGAGACCTTATTAACAATATTTCCCCATTGATCAGAATTTTGAGCATTATTCATTAAATTACCTAGGCTTCCTAGAAGCACCTATTACCTAAACCTTTTGCCCTCCAATTGACTTGCCATCTTTGTTGGGCACACATCATTTGTGATGTGTCTTTCCCACGCATCAACATTCTTTGAACAACTGCTCCTAATCACAACCTTGCACATTGACATTCCTTAAACATGCATTCATTGTCAAATTTACAAGATGTTGGTAATAATTGTTGGAAAAGATTAAACTCTTGTGAAGATGACATCATGGGATGATATTTAGGTGGTTGCCAAATACGTGAAGGTTTGGTGAATATATGAAAAAATTTGAACAATTAAATGCCAAAATGTTGAACAAACTTAACCATATGCAACTTCAAGAGGAAAAGCTTGGAAATGTTGAAGTGTTGTTTGTTCAATTTAAAAGAGGGCAACATTGTGGCAGAGGAGGCCATACTCAAAGAGGCTTGTAGATTCAAGGCCATCTTTGAAAGGTGCAATTATTCTACATGTTTCAGTATGTGAAAAACAAATTCACAAATTAAGTATTACTTCTTTTTGTTACAATATTTCATGGCTTGCCATGGTTTTACATGGTTTTACATACCTTAGAGCCTTGTTCATCATTAGTTTGCCCATAAGGTGATCAACTTCTATGGTTTTGGTAAACTAATCATGTTTACTTGTTAGGTTTTCCTTTAAACATGTAAAAAAAATAAAGGAATGGTGCAATGTTTTTAACATTGGACTAGTTCTTGATGACCTAAGATGGTAGAATTGAAACCTAAAGGAAAATTACTTAGCAAACTTGTACCATTAGGGATTTTCAGTTGGGAATGAAATACACATATGTGAATAGTTGTGAATCTGCAACATGCAAATGAATTAATATCCAAATCTCTTGTATGTTTTACTAATATGGAATGTAAGTATCATTATCGTTGTGTTGTTGCATTACATGTCAAAGTTCGGACTTGGGGGTGCAACAATAAAACCTATGTTTATTTGAATCTTTTGCAAAAATCCATCACCATAAGATATATTTGAACTTTTTGGTCCAAGCAAATGTTGGGATGCTATTGTGACTACAGAAATGGGAAACTTAAAGAATAAACATATGATCACCACTTAGAGGGAGGCAAGAAGGTTGGAGAAAACAACAACATGGGAGGTTGAGTTAAAAAGGAAAGCAAAAAGGTTATACTTTAGACATATTTTAATTTTGGTGAAATCATTTAGATGAAATTGAAGCCTCAAATATGCCACAATGTGTTTTCATATATTATCTCAGAATGCATGAAGATGATTTTGAGTCATTGTTGTAAAGAATACATATGCACCTACTACTAGCAAATACCTTATCCTTGAATTGTTATTTTCTAATGAAGGTAAGAACTATAGAAAGCCATATCTTTTGCATCTACAATCCAAATGTAGCAATCTAAAAGGCAGTAAGTGCATAATGATTTCTGATACAATCCATTTTTGGACCCCAAAGACAACCGAAGTTTGGTTTGATTAAATGGTTTGTTTGAATTTTTAAGTGTACTATGATCGGCTTTTCTACATATAGCCACCTTACATATCAAAGGTTATGAATTTAGTCTTTAATTGGTTATTTTAGGCTATTTATCATAGGCTAAAATTCAACCTTTGCTTATGTAGAATGTGATATGAAAAATTTAATGATGTTTAATTGAAGAGCCATAAGATGAGAAAATTCATTTCAAGAGTTACTAGATAAAATCTTAGTTTGTATCAATTGAACAAGAAAATTTCAAGAAATAAACAATATATTTTTTCAAAATGAAGTCATTATTTTATGGGTTGAAGATACATGTAGACATTTTAATTGGTAAAAGGTTTTTTATTTTGTTGAACCAACTTTAAGAGGAATTGGGAAAATTGTTGATTATTATTCTTTCGGGGAAGAAATATTTGTGTATTAAAATATAATGATAAAAACATTTATAAGTGTCATTTAGGCAACTTTTCGCTCAAGATTTGTCATTATAAGTTGCTCTTTATCATTAGAAAGTTAAAATAATGAATTGCTAAAACATCGTAATTTTTTTCCATCTTATTATTAAGCTAGCTCATAAATCTTCTTTTCAAAGGTGAAAATCAAACATGACTTATACATAGGTTTTATGGCCAACTTCTATGTTGGTATTGGAAAGGATAATCAAGCTCGTTTCTAGTTACAAGTGATAAACTTGATACCATCTTGCCTTAACATGAATATTACCCATTGTTGTACACAACTTCAAAAGAGGAATTAATCCACTTAATACCCCATAATTTAGTTTTTCTTTCAAATGTAATACCATAGTACTTTGGAGGCTAAAACACATATCTCATTATTTCTAAAATGCGAAAATTCTCAAATATTATATTTTTGAAAGAACAAATTCTTGTAAAGAAAAATGAAGAATCTTTCCAGGAAATATTAATTTTTGGAAATGGAATACACAGTTGGGCATTAATCCTATGCATGAATGGATATCTAGTTGGTCATATGAATCTTGTTGCCATGTCAAAAAATATGATGCAACAACTTTTTTATTGGCCTAGTCATGTTTTGTATGAATCCATGGCCTCATGTGACATACAAAGTGTTGTACATTAATAAGAATTAACCAGGGTAGAGGTGAACCCACAAAATAAAATTAAAACATCATGTAAGGAATTCAAATATGATTTGATATTGAATCTAATACACTTAGAAAGAAAATTAAAAAAACATAAATTAAATATTCCACATCCAACAAACCAATAGACTATATATCAAGATCAACAATGCCATAACATATTTGTATGGTATATCTCCACAAATGTAAAGTTTGATGGTGTAAAATAACTTAATGTTTTTGTGATTAGAAAAAACAATTTCGATGATGTCATATATCATGTAATAGCAAAATAGTAAAGCAATGCACATGGCATTATCTCAAACTTTACACCATATTTTTGTTTTATGTAAAAAGTTTTGTTTAATTGCAAATATATAGTGAAAAGGAATTCAATGAGGTCATTTATCCTACTCCACTGTCTGGGTTGTTTCTCCTTTTTAGAATTGCAACAAGTAGGCTAGTCTGACATATTTTAGAGATTTATCTGATTCCTAACTAGTGTTTTTTTGGTGCAAAATTTTGCATTATCATGACCCCAAAAAACATTCAGTGAGATGGACACAAAGTATTTTTTGGGCAAAAATATGCCAAAGTTGCCATATTGTGAGGGAAAAAAAAGAGTCTTAAGTTGACATGTTGGCTACTCAAATTTGGCTCATTCCTCTTGTCAATGATCAGGAGTCCACCTACTTCACAAAATTGGAAAGAAAAGAAAGAAAAAAAAAACCCATGCTTCAACCACTTAAATAATGCAACACAATATGCAGTTGTTGAACCCTTTTACAGGTCTAAACAGACAGAAAAACAAGGAGCTCATAGAAAAATGACCAGTGTTGTTAGCTGCTTATTGCTTTTTTTTCATAACCAGCCAAGTAGGTTATTTTATATTTTATATTTTTGGATCACAGGGTACCAATATAATTGATTAAAAAAATTGACCCACCAATTATCAAATTATTCAGTTATTTTTGGGTAATAACTGCTGGCTATGCATAAGGGTCAGTTCTCAAATACCCTTGAGAACTATTGGTTATATTGCCTAGAAAAAGGGTAGGTTGTAGGGGTTTTAAATTAAATTAAATTAATTTTTCTGTTTTTTTTTATCATAAAAAGGTTGGGGGTTTTAAGATTGATAGTTTATATGGATGACATTTCAATCATAGGTTATTAAAATTTGAACATTCAATATTCAACCCATAAAGTTCTTGTTGATGCTTCAAATATTATATATTAGTGGGTATGTTATTTATCATTTTTCAAAAGAAATTCAATAGCATCTAGTAGGTTATTAATAATTGGGTTCATAACTCAGTTTTTTTTCTCATTAAATGGTCAACACTAGTATGCCCTTTATGGCAAGTTCAAACTTGAAACTAAAAATTTCCCCTACTTGATATTGAAAATGCCATTTATCATATGCAAACATAATATTTCAGATGTCATCACCCATTATTATTATTTGCAAAGAAAATAAAACTTAGGAATAAAACTTTGGTTTCGTTGAAATTAAGGATATACTCAAAGTGCACAATGAGATTGTGCAATAGGAAAATAACAAAGGAAAAAATTCAATTTTTTTCCAAAACCAGGGGTGATTTGAGTTCTTTTTTCTTACATTTATCTAGAGGTCTATTTAGGTTACAAGATGTGGCTTGCTTAAGGGATAATACAAAGCCTACCTAATGGGTAAACTAGGGATTTCCTTTTGTAAGGGAATAGGTATTTAGGGATTATTTAGAAAGTTGCCCAGGGGCTAACTCATAGTGCAAGAGATGTCCACATACATCTATGTAGGGGGTATCTAAGATAGGGGATATCAAAATCTAATCTCTAATCTATGTGATGGTAACCTAGGTAGATTGTAGTGTAGTTAGAATTGAAATTTGTGTGACTACTTAAAGGTATTCATCCTTATTTTGGAGAGTGATCTTTACTTTGGTGGATTTTATAGATAGCTTTAAAGAAAGGGAGGATGCGTGGGTAGGATGAGGCTCAAACTAAGGTGTAAAGTGAGGATTATTTTATCGATAACTTTCCTGAATAATTAAAGAGCCAAAAGTTTATGCCCAAATCCTACACTACTGCTTAGTCTCCAGTCTATGGGCAAAGCCAATAAATTGAGATCTCAATTTGCCTCCATCTCAATCATAATCAAGATATTAGTTAACAAATTGGAATAGGCAGCCATGCTATGATGTTGCTCAAGTGGCAATCATCCATAAGAACATTTAGTCAAATTTGGTGATAAAACATGAGAGTAGAAAAATCTTAAACAACTTTCACGTTGTTGTCACTTGTGATGATTTTTGGCAATTTTTAAAAAAACTTAGTTATGGGTACTTTTTTTAAAGAAAGGAATTTGTGACAAAATATTCTTTAGAAATTTTTTTTTCACAAAATGGTGAAAGTTGCCACAAAATAAATCATTGAAGTAGCCCATTGCTTAATGGCTATGCCCCTAATGGTATGAAATCAAACCATCAACAGTTATATAACTGAAACATGTTCCATGAAGTTCTTAGAAAATGAACTCATTTATATAATTCAGAGTAACAACTAGTGAAGATTCCTCAAAATGTGGTTCCAAAGGAATTATGCTTGTTCTTAAGTCTCTCACTAACAAGCAAAGCCAACCAAATTCAAATGTACAGCAAGTTAAAAACCCCTTGATGTTATTTGAGCAACATGTTGTAAATGTTGCATGGGTTTCGAAGCAGTGCAACACAGGTTTCCATGTGTGGGTAGGCGATGCTTGAAACCTGCCTCCTTAAAAAAATGTTGGGTTTTGGTTGAATGGGCACCCCATTCCATGTTTTGGTTAGGGTTTAGTTTTGAGCTTTAGAAGGGAGCTTGAAGCACTCTTGCATCTTCTCTGGCAAAGTTCGCACGAGGTTGATTCTTTCAAGCACTTTAGTGTTTTTTCTTGCAAAGTGTGCATGAGGTTGTTATCAACATTGTTGCAATAGATTGGAACTTGTTTTAGGGTTTAGTTTGCATTGTTTCATTATTGTTGTAAGGTTTGTGTTGCTAGATATGTTGGGGACTTGTGTTTGTTTAAAAGTGTTGTCTAATCCAATTCTTGTATACTTGTGATAAAAAATAAGGAACATGGAAAACGAACATCATGTAGAAGATTCAAACGTCATAATAGAAAATGTGAAGATACATGAAACAATGTTTGTGGAGACATACATTTGTGAAGAATGGCTAGAATTGTTTTAGGAATGTCACAATCATAGTGGAAAGGATAGGAAGGAGTTTATTTGTGTTTATTGTAAATGTGAAAAAAACTCAGAAATATAATTAATGAACACCAAAAGAAAGGGTGCCAAAAAAATAAAGAATTTTGAAAGGAATTCTCTCACCTTAAAGTTATACTCACCATTACAAAATGTAACAAAAGGTGTGTATCTTGCAAAATGTGGGAACATTTTGGAATTTTGAACAAAAACAAATGCATTACTTAATATAAGGCATAGTCATCCTTCTTCAACACTAGCTTTGTAGGTAAGAAAGATTTTGGAACAAAAATGGAAGAAAAAAAAAACACCACCCTTGGAAAGTTTGGATTGTGATGTAGCACCAGAAAAGGAAATTGTGATGTCATAAGAAACAATTCATAAAACATGCAACCAAACCACATTGAAAGAACTTTCAAAGACAACTTTGAATTTATAGTGCAAACCTTTGCCTAAAGTTATAATCACAGAGCATTTGTTATATAGTGGTGAATATCATACCATATCTAAGTTTTAAAAGGTTTATTCAAGTTTCAACATGTTTTTTGTTCATTCCCATGTTGCAATGGTTACATATTGGTAGGTTTTGAAAATCATTCCAAGAAATACCATGTTTTGAATCAAGCAAATCAAGTGTTGTCGTTTTTAGTTAATGTCATCACACATTCATACTTGGTTTCCATGTTTCGATAATCGTGTAAATAAGAAACTATCTTGATCTATGTTTTTGTGGTTAATGATTACCATGTTTTAATGCTAATATATGTTTCAATCCACAATATATGTTACCTTGTAAAATTGATGCATTAAGATGTTGGTTTCAACATTGAGCAATCAAAACATATAGAAGATTTGACAAAAGTATTCTCTAGTGACAAATCTTCCTACCAACCCACCAAACTTATGTACCCCAACATCATTTTCTAAGAAGCTAGAAGCACACATTGGGGATAGGAAGAAGCAATTAAAGTTTGAGCAAGTGTTTTGCAAAAAGGTTTCTTGGTGAAAAGCTAATGATGTGTTTTGAAAACTATCCAAAAGAAAACCATTATTTATTTGGAGCATAGTATAAATGCTAGGGATTTGGCATCTTTTTTAGTGTAATCTTGTTGATTGGAACTAGAGGGTGCAAAAAAAATATGAATTTCCAGAAAGTTGGATGCCTTTGTGTGTGATCCAAACTTCAGCATTGTTGTCTATTGTGCATATGGCAAGTTCATGTGAGGCAATAAATAGGTACATTCTTATTCTCTTTCATGTTGTTTCGTCAAATTTCATAAGTACTAGGTGCACATATGTG
>Ga0116230_10007130_pt1 | contig 11046 bp, 9 predicted proteins | sample S1TSphfallax_3_FD_88678 | JGI IMG/M metagenome (GOLD analysis project Ga0116230, IMG submission 88678) | Host-associated microbial communities from peat moss isolated from Minnesota, USA - S1T2_Fd - Sphagnum fallax MG | ecosystem: Host-associated > Plants > Peat moss > Unclassified | place: USA...
GTCAACAATTCACGCACGACGGCCATGGCTTCAAGGCGTGAGAGGAAAAAAGGCATATTGGGCGGGATGCGCCCGGAGCCGTCTTTTTTAATGCTCGGCCGGGAAAGAAACTTCCAGATTAATGTGCCCGAACTCAAAAAAAGTATCAGACAAATAATACCCACAGCGAGTACGAGCGAGTTATTGCTATCTGTCATCAGCCTTCTACTTTTTGCGCTTATACCAGGGGCGGCTCACTACTGTCACCTGCACGCGATTGTCTCTTATAGCTACTTGAAGTGTTTCGCCTACTCTGGCCACATTTTTTTGCAGCATGGCGAAGGCTATTGGATAACCGACAAAAATACCCTGCGTGCCGCTCGTAATCGTGCCCACTTCTGTATCGCCTTGAAAAACACTATAACCCTGGCGAGGAATGGCTTTGCCTTCCGCTTTCAAACACACGATCTGACGCTGCAGATCTCCGCCCTTCTGTTTGGCTAAAGTTTCACGTCCGATGAAATCACCCTTGTCCGGTTTGACGCTCCATCCAAGACCAGCTTCGATTGGCGTGATGTCTTTTTCCAGCTCATGGCCATAAAGAGGCAATCCCGCCTCTAACCTGAGTGTATCGCGGGCACCCAATCCGCAAGGCTCGATACCAAATTTGGCGCCGCGCTCAAGAAGCATGTTCCACAGCCATTCCAGCTTATCGACTGCGACGAAGATTTCAAAACCATCTTCTCCCGTGTAGCCGGTACGACCAAAACTAAAATCCCTGCCGTCAACTTTGGCCTCGCCGTAACCAAAAGAAGGCAGCTTGGCGACCCAATCTCCAACTATTTCACTTAAAAGCGGCACAGCAAAAGGCCCTTGCAGTGCCAGAAGACCAGTGGCGTCCGAGACATTTGTAAGCTCAACGCCAAATTTTGCCCTGTGACTGTCTAACCAGGCAAAATCTTTGTCAATGTTGGAAGCATTGACTACAAGCAAAAAATCTTCCTTACGACGATAGACGATCAAGTCATCCACGGTGCCGCCGTTTTCGTAGCACAATTGACTGTATAAGGCCCGATCGGGTTCGCTCAGTCGACTGAGATCATTGGCTATCATATGTTGGATAAATTCGCCGGCACGCTCTCCAGTGACTAGAAATTCGCCCATATGAGAGACATCAAAAAGGCCTATTTTCTCACGGGTGGCCATATGCTCGGTAATGATCGATTTGTATTGCACCGGCATATTCCATCCGGCAAAGTCAACCATTCGTGCCGACAGCTTCACATGAGCCTTGGCTAAAGCGGTTTCTCTAAGACTAATCGCAACCATTTTGGACCTCTCACATCAGATACTTCGAAAACTGCACGATTTTGAAAAAATGCAGGTGACTCATAAAGATACCACCGCTCGCGGCAAAAGGCGCACAGACAGACGGATGGACGCAGTCAGTTAAAACTTAATTATGATTATCGGACATAAGGTGTGACGATTCCTGGTTAAACTTGATTACGAGGTGGTTAGAGCCTCTCAAATCCAGTCTGTTAAGACTTTGGAGAGAGAAATTGAAAAACAATCTGCTCCTCCAATCATTTTCAAAGTCGCATGCAAGCAAAAAGCGACTGTTTCAAAGACCTCTCTCTTGCGCCCTGGTGACATTTTTATCTTTGACTGCTTCGGGCTGCTCAAACGCAGAACAACAGTTGAAGCGCGGGCAGCTACCATCACCGTCAAACCAGGTGCAACAATCGACCAATGTCGAAATACCGGATTCATCAAAATTGGATAAGCTCGGAATTACCGACGATCAGATTTTAATAGGCTCATGTAGCGCGCTAAGCGGGCCAGCAAGTTTTTTAGGCAAACAATTGACTGCCGGGGCACGCTGTTACCTCAATTATGTAAACGACAAAGGCGGCATAAATCAGCGCCAGATCAAATTGTTATCGCTTGACGACAATTACGATCCCCAAAAGGCCGTCCAATGTTTCAATTGTCTGCTCAAAGCAAAAGTCTTCGCCGGCGCCTTCTTTGTTGGCACACCGACGGCAGCGAAGCACGTGCCGATGGCCGAAACAAACGAAATGCCTCTAGTCGGTCTCTACACCGGCGCTCAACTTTTGCATTATCCTTTCCGTCCCCACGTGATAAGCGTCAGAGCCTCATACTACGATGAAACAAATGAACAGGTAAAAAAACTCTGGGACGCCGGCAAGAAAAAGATCGCCGTGATCTATCAAAATGATGCTTTCGGCGCAGCCGTTCTAAACGGTGTAAAACTGGCTCTAATAGTACGCGGCTCTGCACCTGTGGCTCTGGGATCTTTTGCTCGTAATACACTTGATGTAGAAGACAGCATCGAACAAGTACGTAAAGCCCAGCCAGACGCCGTAGTACTGGTCGGCACGTATACGCCGCTGGCCGAAATTTTGAAACGCAGTGACAAAATTGGCTGGCATCCGCAATTTCTGACAGTTTCATTCGTCGGCACTGAAGCCTTGATTAAAGCGGCTGGGAAAGATGCAGAAGGCATGCTTATTACTCAAGTAGTGCCATCTCACACCAGGGACGACCTTCCTGCAGTGGTCTTGTACAAAAAATGTTTGAAAAAATATTTCCCCCAAGAAGCTCCCAGTTTCGCTAGTTTTGAAGGTTTTGTCGATGCCATGGTCCTGGTCGAAGGATTGAAAGATGCGGGACGTGATCTAACACGAGCAAAATTTATCTCGGCGATCGAAGCCATGCACAACAGAGATATAGGATTGGGTGATGACTTTAGACTAAATTACGGCCCAACCAGACATAAGGGTTTTGACACGGTCTATTTCACAATTGTGCACAATGGACAAGCCGAATCTTTTACAAACTGGAAATCACTGACTAACCGCTGAATGCAAACCAAGAATGAGGCTTGTGCAAAAAGAAATGGCCAATCAGAAATTAGGCATTGCCGCAAAAATAAGCATTCCTTTCGTCGTGATTTCAATCATCACTTTAGTACTAGTGGGTGCTGGAAGCTTATGGCAGATGAATGAAGCATTGCTTGGTTCGCTCGATGAAAAGTCTGAAATACTTACCTCCAATCTGGCCCTGGAACTTGGGGATCCTCTGGCAATGGGCGAGTTTGACCGTATACAGACCATGCTCAGCGCAGCACAAAAATCAGACCCTGATTTGTCCTATGCCCTTGTTGTGTCGCCTGACGGTAAGGTGGACGCGGCCACGGATCGCAATATGCGCAACAAATTTCTTATAAATGACCAGTTTGAGCGCGACGCTCTAACAGCGAAAAATCTGACCAAGCGAAAAACCAAATATGACGGACTCTATGAGATGGTCATGCCGATAAGCGGTGCCGGTGGGCAGACAGCTTTTTTACGCGCCGGTTTTTCTGTTGCCCGGGTACAAATGGCAGTCAGACTGGCGGAACTTCTGATAGCCGCAATCGGCCTGTCATCGTTAATTGTAGGCATTCTTGTCTACGGCGCCGTAGTCTCAACAATTATCATCAAACCAATTGAAGATCTGGTGATCGTAGCCAAAAAAATTGCTGAAGGAGATCTGGAGGTAGTGCCCCAAACCCGGGGTTCTCAGGACGATGAAATCGGCATGCTCACAACAGCATTTCAAACAATGTCCACGTCTTTAAGAGATCTGACTCTGGCCGCAAATCAAGTCGCCTCCGGAGATTTGCGCGTCAAGGTGCAACCTCGATCCGAACGCGATATGCTGGGCAATGCTTTTGCCAGCATGCTCAACAATTTGTCAGAAGCAACTATTCAGATAAGCAAAGCAGTTGGTGTACTGAGCGAAGCAGTATCTGAAATCATGGAGTCGGTATCGCAATCAACCAGTCTTACGGCAGAAACAGCCAGTGCGATGGCCGAAACAGCTGCGGTGGTGGACCAATTGAGAAGCACAGCCCAACGCTCCAACACTAAGGCCAAGGAAGTATCACTAACGGCAGTTGCCGCTGTTGAAACAGCTGAAGCAGGCAATCAAGCAACAGTTGACACCATTGCCGGCATCCAGCTTATAGCTCAGGAAATGGGGCCCATACACGCGGGTATGACTCGTTTGAGTAAAAGAGCTCAGGCGATAACCGAAATCGTCAGTACTGTGGATGACATTTTTAGACAGCTGCGGCTGTTATCGGTTAACGCCACACTGGAAGCAAGTAAAGCCGGGGAAGCTGGCCGAGGCTTCGCCGTAGTCGCCTTTGAAGTGAAAGAGCTTTCTAAACAAGCCAAGGAAGCCACTGCACACATCCAAGAAATCCTGGGGGATATACAGGAAGCAGCGCGCGAAGCAATGATCGCAGTTGAAAGCGGTAAACATGCGGCGGAATCGGCGGTCCGTCAATCGGGACAGGCAAAAGAATCAATCATTCTTCTCGGACATTGTCTGTCCGAATCGGAACAAGCGGCCAATCAAATTGCCAGATCGAGTGAAGAAAATCTTGTCGGCGTAGCACAGGTTGTTGCAGCGATCGCTGATGTCAAAGCCGGCATAGACAGCAACGTTACGGCTACTCAAAAAGCTGAAGCCGCTGTAGGCGGTTTAAAACACCTTGAAGAAGTGCTGGGGACACTTGTTACACGCTACAAATTGCCCGATAGCAATGGGCAGATGCCGAGAACTTGAAAGTGAGGCGCAAAAAAAGAGAGGCCGGATCAAGGATCCAGCCTCTTTTTGCTTCAATCAGGCAGCTTCTGTAAGTTTGCCGTCTCCGGCCTCTTCATCCTTAGCCTCTTCATCCTTAGCCTCTTCATCCTTAGCCTCTTCATCCTTGGCCTCTTCTGCCTCAGACACGGCTTCAGCTGCTTCTTCTTCTTTTGCTTCTTCCTCTTTCTTATCTTCTTCTTTCGCTTCTTCCGTTTCGGCTACCGGTTCAGCTTCGGCTTCTTCTTTTTTGTCTTCTTCTTTTGCTTCTTCCGCTTCGGCTACCGGCTCAGCTTCTTCTTTGCTTTCTTCATCTTTTGCTTCTTCCGGCGCTTCTTCTGCTGCCGGCTCAGCTGCGGCCTCTTCATCTTTTTTGTCTTCTTCTTTGCTTTCTTCTTCTTTTGCTTCTTCTGCAGCTTCTTCTGCTACCGGCTCAGCTGCGGCCTCTTCATCTTTTTTGTCTTCTTCTTTGCTTTCTTCGTCTTTTGCTTCTTCTGCCACCGGTTCACAGGCGGCTTCTTCGGATTTAGCTTCGCCGGCGCACTCGGCGCTTTCTTCCTTAACTTCGTCTTTGGCTTCTTCGTCTTTAGCTTCTTCGTCTTTGCCTTGTTCTTCTTGCATGCCTTCTTCCTTGGTATTTTCTGTATTTTCTTCTTCTGTTGAATCTTCGGCCTTAGCTTCTTCCGGGGCTTCTACATCCACGGCGACATCTTCCTCTTTGGCAGTTACCGGCTCGGCTGCTTTGCTTGCATTTTTGTGTTTTTTCTTAGACATGACTCTTACTCCTTCAGTAGTGATTGCTCGAAATTCGCGTGCCGAAGCGAGCCTGAGTTGACGAAACTCAAGTCGACAGTAACGGAGACGCCAAGGAACAAACTCAGCGTTAATTACACCGAGAATGGATTTTTCCGCAGCAAAGCACGCGCCCCAAGCGGGAGTCGGTTGCGTCGCCTCGGCAAACGAATTACACGAGATTGAACCCTACAATTCTATTTTTGCAGATAATTCGGATCTACGCAGAGGTTGTCAGCACTTTTTTGGGTTAAAATTTGCCTTTTTCAAAAGTTTTTTTAGTACCGGAAGCGGTGGCGTGTTTGGACAAGAATTTTCTTCCAAAAAAACGCCTTAAATCTTCCCTGAATCGTCTCGCAAAATCTCTTTCTCTTTATCATTTACTTTCAAAACTGGCTTTTCATGCGCATTTTGATTGATCGACGCAGATTTCGTCTGATCATTGACGAAAGCCTGGGCGTCCTTACTAGAAGTCTTAGTTTGTCCAGAGCTTGCGTTAGCTGCGCGAGCGTCTCGGCTGTGATTTTGGCTGGACTCTGTGGCGTGCAATTGCCGCTCATGCTCCAACTGCAATTCTACTTTGAGTTCGATAATTTCTTCGACCGGTTCCATTTCTTTCAGTCGATAAGTGACTACATGGATAGTGCGTATGACATACAGCAAACAATCCTGGGCAGTACCCAGATCTTGTTCGACCAGAGCGAGATTGGTTTCTTCCAATTTAGCATTAGCTTCGAGCAGCTTATTGAGCGCATCTCCGTATTTTTTAGACCAGCGCGCGTCGCGATCTAAACCCGAATATTTGCTCGCCTGATCCAGCTCATTGGCCTGGTGCAACAGTTCTGCCACCACTGGCTTTAAACGGCTAAGATAAGCAGCAAGACGGTGAGCTCTTTTTTGCTTTCGTTTCTGCAAAAAACTATAAAGAAGCCATATTCCCCAGAGCCCTAGAAAAAAGAGCAAAAGCATCAGGCCGAAAAAAACAAAAAATATCAGGCCGATTACTATAGGCATTTGCTGAAAATTGCGCCGAGGGGATAAATCAATGTTGTTTCCCGATCAAAGTGTCGGGATCATCTATAAGTTTGATAATAACCGAGATATGACTTGAGTCGGAGGGGAAAGGACCTAAAGAGCCAAATATGGTATTTACCCCCCCTTGGCAGCAAAATTAAGGTCAATCCCCCTTCACTTGTCAGCCTGACCCAGTAGGCCTGTGCTACACTCGTCCAAGTTAATGGCAACCCAGCCAAGGTCCTAAGTTGTCTGACGTATCAATCCACCGAGAATAAATCTATGAACTGGCCTGCCTGCTCTACAGTCAAAGACGCTCTGACTGATCTAAAAGAAATCCTGAGTCGCTCGCAGAGCACCGCCAGCGGTCAGCAACGTGTCGAAACAGCCAAAATACTGGCCGGCATCGAAGCCACTATTTCTTCTATTGAAGAAAAATCGCTGGCCCAGGGTGATTTTGCTGAAAATCTAGGCGTTCCTATCGTTTCCGGTCTGACAGCTCCGGTTGTTACGTCAGTCAGCTAACGGACTTCTCCAGGCTTATGTCTTGCTTACTTCTGTAAGCTGGCTACAAAGATTGCGACTTATTTCAGGCGCTCTTGCTGGTAGTCGGCACTGAGCTGAAGTACTTGCTGCGCCAGTGTTTTAGCAGCGTCCGGTTTACCCAGCTCTCGCATACGCTTGCGCATTTCGGCCAGTCGTCCGTCATCATTGACCAGGGCGCTGATCTGGTTATAGATTGTTTCGCCGGTCAAATCTTCTTGCATGATCACTGTTGCTGCTTTTTGTGACTCCATATATCTGGCATTGTGGGCCTGATGATCCTGAGCCGCAAAAGGATAAGGCACAAAAACAGCCGGCGTGCCGGAAACAGCCAGCTCGGCCACAGTCATGGCGCCGGCTCTGGTAACTGCCAGATCGCTTACGGCATATGCAATCGATAGATCGTCAAAATAAGCACGCAAGTGATAACGCGGGCTTCCTTCCAGACCGGGTGCCAGACGCTCTTTTACATCGTTGAGATTTTTGTCCCCACACTGATGCACTATCTGTATGTGCGGCTCCAACTCCAGCAAACGAGGCAGGGCAGCGACCACAGCCTCGTTGAGGGCTTTGGCCCCCTGCGAGCCGCCTGTGAACAGGACAGTTTTGAGATCCGATCTCAGACCAAGCACGGCGGCTGCGGCATCGCGCTGGATTGGACTGAGAAAAGTGCCACGCACAGGATTGCCGTTAAAAGCAATGCGACCCAGGCTGGTAGTCATTCTCCCGGCCGCCCCCTGCATCCCTAGAGAAATCAATTTTGCTCTGCGACCGAGCAAACGATTAACCAGTCCGGGATGGGCATCCGGCTCATGCACTGCGGTAGGTATATGTAAGAGGTCTGCTGCCGCCAGGGGCGGTGCCGAGGCATATCCACCCGTTCCAAGCACGGCTGTCGGCTTGAAAGCCTGTAAAACCGCCTTAGCGCGCATGATGGCGGCAAACATTTCAAAAGGCCAGGTCAAAAGGCGAGGAGAGAGACTGCGCGGCAGACCTGACACTTTCAGACCGACAAATTCCAGGCCGCTCTGATGGGCCAGCTTTTCTTCAGGATGACCTGAAGCTCCTATATAAAGGATGGCTTCCACATCGGGGTGGTCTTTCAAATGTTCGGCTACAGACAGAGCAGGATAGATGTGTCCACCGGTCCCGCCGCCAGTCAAAACAATCCGGTGTCCGGTCATCCCTTCAGGCAAGCCCGTCGCCGAGCGGGGATGAGAGGTTGTCGTAGTCTTCATCTTCAGCAAGTACGCCTCGATCGCGCGAAACAGATAGCAGGATACCAACCATTGAAAGTGTAATAACGATAGATGTGCCACCATAACTGATAAATGGCAGCGTGATACCTGTAACCGGTAGCAAACCGGTTGTAACCATCATATTGACGAGAGCCTGAGTACAAACAGCGCTGGTGATGCCGATTGCCAGAAAGCGCCCAAAGAGTGTGCGAGCAGCAAGAGCAGCTTTAAAGCCGTGCAGGCCAAAAAGGGCAAAGAGACCAACTATGAGAGAGCAGCCCACCAGGCCAAACTCCTCGGCCACCACGGCAAAAATAAAGTCGGCATGTTGTACCGGCAAATAGTAGAGCTTTTGCAATGACCGGCCGAAGCCCTGTCCCCAGAGACCACCGGAAGCAATTGCGTACTGAGCCTGGATAATATTCCAGCCTTCCTTCTGCGGATGAAGGTAAGGATTGAGCCAGGTATCGATACGAGCCATCTGATAAGGGGTTTTTTGGATATGGTGCCAGATTAAAGTGGCCCCACCGGCCAGCGAAGCCAGGATCAAAATTGAATTTGTCCCGCTGGCATAAATCAAAACAAGCAAGCTCGACATAATCATAGCCGCCGTACCCAGGTCGGGCTGTTTGACCACTATGGCAGCCATGATCAAAATAACAGCCAGGCGGCAAAATATCTGACGATGCCACCAGAAATATTTGCTCAGGCCCGATGCCAGCAAAATGATAGTGGCCACTTTGCACATTTCGGAAGGCTGAAACTGCAGCGGTCCAAGACTGAGCCAGCGAGTAGAACCCATTGTCGTCACTGATAGACCGGGCACAAGTGTGAGGCAAAGAAGGAAAAGCGAAACGATAGCCAGGGGCCAGGCTATTTTTTTAAGTCTGCGATAGTCGTAGCGACTGATCGTAAACATGGCAAAAAGACCGATGACAAAAAAGATTGTTTGTTTGCGCAGGAGCGCAGTCGAATCCTGGAAAAATTGTTGGGCCTCCGGAGCTGAGGCTGAATAAACAGCCATCAAACCAAAACCGCAAAGACTCAGTACTACTCCTACCAGGGTGCGATCAATCGCGCCTCTAAACTCAGGAGTCGAGGGAGCAACGCTATTTGTGGTGCTGGAGCCGGCGCCTCTGCCGCTACTGCGGCGACGCCATCTGTCTTGCTCTTGCACTGACAAGATCTTTGAAGACACGGCCTCTATCCTCGAAATCCTTGAACATATCAAAGCTAGCACAGGCTGGTGAAAGTAACACAGGTCCTTTCTTCAATTTGCCTCCCAATTGCACCGCCTCCTCCATGGTGCCGACTGGATATATTTCGTCAAATCCTATTTCTCTCAGGGCTCTTTCAATCCTGTCCTTAGCTTCACCAAGCAATATTACACTCGACGCGTGCTTTTTGACTGACTGAACTAGATCATTGAGCGAAGTTCCCTTATCTTTGCCTCCCGCAATCAGAACAACTTTGCGATCCGGAAATGCCTCCAGCGCCTTAATTGTCGAATCGGTATTGGTGGCTTTCGAATCATTGAAAAATTCCACACCGTCTACGGTATCAACATATTCCAGACGATGTTCCAGAGCAGTGAAGCTGGTCAGATATTTTTCGATTTGCTTTTCGTCAAGACCGGCCAGCCAACAGGCTGATATAGCAGCCAGCGCATTTTCCAGATTGTGCCTGCCGATGATTTTGAGGTCGCGAGTATGACAGACTACGCGAGCTCTGCCATTGTGGAAGTAAGAGAGAAAGCCACCATTTATATATGCACCCTGTATACCGGCCATTGCTTCACCGGAGAGTGAAAAAGGAAAAACCTCAGCATTAGTAGCGGTGCCTGCCACGACCGGATCGTCGACATTGAATACAGCGTAAGATGCAGATGAGAGATGCGCAAAAAGTGAACGTTTGGCGTCGACATAATTATCGAGACCGGAATGAAACTCCAGGTGGTCGGGCGTCAAATTGAGCCAGACAGCGATTTCCGGTGCAAATGTAGGCGAATATTCAAGCTGGTAAGAACTGACTTCGATCACCAGGTAATCGAGATGACTGCCATCCAAAATGCTCATCACAGCCCGACCGATATTTCCGCAAGCCGGCGCCTTAAGTCCCGATTTTTCCAGGATGTAGCTTATTAGTGCAGTAGTAGTTGATTTGCCGTTAGTGCCCGTGATGGCAATAATAGGCACTCGACCTTTAGTTTCGAGATAGCACAGCTCGATATCACTGATTACAGGCTTATGTTGAGCCCGAGCCCGTTTTATCACCTCAGAATGAGGCGGGATGCCCGGACTGGTAATGATCAGTTCGGGCCAGGATGTGGCACGCTGAGAGTGTCCGCCATATTCTGCTTCAATACCAAGAGCCTGAACTTCTGCAGCAAGCGCATCGCTCACTTTTTCGCGCGGTTGAGATTCGGATAATAAAATGCGCGCGCCACGCCTGGACAGATAAGCAGCAGTGGCCAGACCACTCCTACCCAGTCCCAAGATTGTAATTCGCTTATCTTTCCAGTCTGCCACGATGGCATTGTAACAGGCAGTTTCCAAGGTTAAAAGGGCAAGCTGTTTAACTAGCTCTTTTATCCCTGGCCAAACCTAGCTAGCGACCTTTTTCTTTTTCTTTTTGTTCGAGTTTGTATGCTTTATTGGAGAGACTGTCAATTTTCTTATTGAGCTTCTCCAACTCTTTGGGTGGGATATTGGGAGTGAGCGATTCATAAGCTTTATATTGCACGATCGCTTCGCGCAAATCTTTTGATTGCTCCGGCTTCAAACGCTCGAGTGTTTTGCCAAGGTTTAAGCGAGTATCACCA
>Ga0116230_10007132_pt1 | contig 11044 bp, 9 predicted proteins | sample S1TSphfallax_3_FD_88678 | JGI IMG/M metagenome (GOLD analysis project Ga0116230, IMG submission 88678) | Host-associated microbial communities from peat moss isolated from Minnesota, USA - S1T2_Fd - Sphagnum fallax MG | ecosystem: Host-associated > Plants > Peat moss > Unclassified | place: USA...
TATTACACAAGGAAAAAGTTCCATGTGAAAAAATAATGCCATCAAAAGACATAATAATTGCCACCTAGTTCCCTCTCCTAACTTTCTTGCTTGCCTCCATGGTCCTAGTCTTCATCAACCCACCTTCAAGTTTGTTGAAGATCCCCACTATTACACAACCTTGAAAGCTTAACAACTTCATACTCTAACATGGCATGCATGAAGTGACAAAGAAATTGCCATGGATGGTTGTCACAAATATAAAAAACCCAAACCAAGAGAAAAAATCCTTATCATCTTGTCAAAAATAATTTAATTGCATTGATTACTTCATTTTCACTATGAATTTTGTTTTGAAATCTCCCCCTATCTTTTTTATATTCAAGAGATGATAGAAAATCGCCCCATGCTCATAGTAACAATAAAAGATTTTTCATCATCTTCTAGATTCTTTTGACAACTTTCTTTCTTCTCTTTCATAAGAAAATATGGGTGAAACACTTCTTCAATCCCATAAAGATTGCATTCTTCACTAGATCATGATAATTCACTAACACCCAAAAGAGCATAAATCCCAACTCTTGAGAATTAACACCCTTAAGAATTCCTAGGGATATACACTTAGAGGTGATGAGAAGAAGCTTATGTTGGAACAAGCCTATGAATTATGAACATCAAAACATGTATTGCAATAGAAGATCTATTATTGCAAACCATTACAAGGGCCATAATCATGCTTGCAACAAATGGGTGGCATTTTTGGTACTTTGGTTGGTTTTGTTTGTGTCATCAATGTTTGAATGATGTTGTTGGTTTTGTATCTATTTTGTAAGTTTAAATTGGTATCAATTAGGGCCTATTGTTTATTGGGAAATTATTTGCTACTAGCATAACTTGTGTTGTTGGCCCAAATGTGAACAAGGCCTTGACATTAAAGCCTGATTATGGATTTTTTTAAAATTTAAAATTAATTTCTAACAATGAAAATTATTCAAAATTTAATATTTCCCTCACCTTAAGTCTGAAAATTATAAAATCACCTCTAGGAAATCCCATTTATCAAGCTTTTCCAATTGTACCAAAAGTGCACCTAAATTCCCGCATTTTTTGGTTTTGATTTAAATGAATTTTCAATGAATTTATTTTTTCAATATTCAATAACTCTTGCATTGTAGGTTTAAACATTATCAAACAACCTCAATGCACCCTCATTCATCAAGGGCTTTCTAATAGTATCAAGAGTGCAACAAGAGGTGTTATGATTTGGGAAGTCTCAATGTGACAAATAAAGCAAACAAACTACCTTCATAAATAGATTAACATAATCTCCTTGTAGCAAATTCACCTAGTTGATAAGCATTGAAATGCCAACAAATTTTTTTTAGGGTGAAAATTTGCCAAAAGTTGACACAATTTTTTTAAAATAAAATTTTCTGTCACAAATTCCCTTTATGAAAAATTGTTTAAAAGTGATAAAAACTTGTTTTTTGGTGAGGGTTTTGCAAAATTTATGTCTATTCGCTACAACTTTAAGAGTTCCTTGAAATAATGTTGTTAGTTACGTCAAAATCTATTTAGGGATGCTTATCACCTTGGCTCCATCAAGAAATTGGAAAAAAAAAATTGGAATGCCACATATAATTGAAGTCTTGTGGACTAGAATATTTGATGCATTTGTGGGAGATACAAAACTATAGCAAGAAAGAGCATATTCATCGATAGTGCCTTTTGGAAAGTCACATCTTGTCATATGTTAAGGTCCTTGGCATGAAAAGACAAGCTTATCAAGAATGGAGTGTAAGCAAGCTACTAAATGCAAACATAATACATAGACTCATGATCAACAAATCTCATCAAAATAAATAATTTTTTTGAAAACAAGGGTTCAACAACCTTGATATGAAGAATTCATAATTTTGGCAATACTTGATAAATATGTTAAGTCCACTTGTAAGTTTTAAAACTATCATGGGATACCAATGTTTAGTTGTAAAGTGATGGTTTGCAAAAAAATAAAAGCATGAGTTTAATAGGAAACGATCAATCCACATACTAGAATTGCATGAGAATATGATTGTAGATTTGGTGAAGACATGGTACTTTTTCACAAGCACCTTATACTAAGCCACTTAGATTGTCTACATGCAAGTTGTTTTGTGCCTCATTGAATTAAATCCCATGATGAAGATGCTTCCAAGAATTCAGAATAAACAAGAAGAGAAGATAAAACCTTATATAAACAAGATGGCACATTACACCAAATCTAGCTTCATAAAGGTATTTTTCATGATGATGTGTTTTTGAGGGTTTAGGGTTTGAGGTTTTTGGAGATTTTCATTTTTTGTGAGGTCAACATCCTACTTTGTAAAGGTTTAGAATTTAGTTGTTGTGTTTTAGCTGGTTTGCAATGTTTGTGTTTAGGATTTTCTCATTTCTTGTTTAGATTAAATGAAGGTTTGATGAACTTCATAAATGCTTAGGGTTTACTTATTCATAAAGGCTCAAGGTAATACTTGTTGAGTTTTTTGCAACTTGCTTCTTTGTTCATTTGAGTTTTGGGATTTTCTTTTCTCATTCCTTGGAGGTTTTATGTTGAAGGTGGGAGTTGGCAACAATGAGGAATGTCAAAAGGGAGAGTGTGCCTCCTTTACCAAATCAGAGTTACACAAAAATCAGTACTACTGCTCTCCAAACATGCTCAAGAGGGCTGGAAACACAAAGCGGAGAGAGGCTTTATTGATGCCGGGCTTGGAAAGCAGAGAAGGATGTTGCTGTAGCCACAGAAAAGGAGGCTGCAATTCTTCATTCTGCCAAGCATGGTGTTGAAGATGGGTATCCAAAGCCCAAACATCTAGTGCAGAGTGTAGGAGAAGTGTTGCAATGTTTATGGCAGAATGATTGAAAGACCATACTCCAAAATCCCAACATTTTAGTTATGGAGAAATTTGTGTCATCATCCATTGGTCAAGGATTTTCTGCCTTCTTGCTTTGAGGACATTGCAACCCTATGTATGGCATATCCTAAACCTACAGGAGATATCAACAACCATTTTTCTGAAGACATGCCAGGATGGGCTTTCACACCCATCTCAAGACAAGTCTGTGGGGCTGGCAAATCCTGGCATAATGAGACAACAATGAGTGTGCACTGTCCAGAATGAGATCTAACACTAAGCAATAACTTCTCAACTTGGCATACTGGGTGGGCTTGCCACCTTAACACACAAATCTTGTGAGTGAAAGGGCTACTACAGAAGACTTGTGGATAAATAAATCATTATTGGGATTCAATTTTCAATGCTAAACAACAATAGAAGCTAGAAATTTGGTCCACCGGATGCCTTAACTACTTGATACACTGTAGAAGCATATACCATGCACTGACCCGCCACATTGGGGAAAGGGACTAGTAAAGAAAGGCAATAAGGACTACAAGGAGTTCCCCCTCTTTTTTCAATGACCACCTCTTATAGACCACTTTAGAGCTTCCTTCCCCTTTGCAATTTCGAACTTACCCCTCAACTTAGCTGCTCAGTTTAAAGTGCACCCTCCCTGTGAAGAAGCCTCCATCCATACATCCTCCATGTAATTCCACGGTCACCTCTATGAATGGATAGCTGTGGTCGGAGGTCATGGACAAAAAGTGTGTGAAACACTATAACTTCAATGGTGCTTGCACTCTGGAGGCTGTTCTTCACCCATCACAACCCCCACCTTGGAGAAAATGCACATACAAAGCTCTGGCTTCACTGCTGCTTGCACTCTGGAGGCTGTTCTCCTCCTTGCTGCTGGCTGCTGCTATTTGTCTGAGCATTGGCCTGCATATACTCCATTCCAGGTACAGAAAAGACTTTTATTTCAATATCAAGCATCAAGTCAACTGCAGGAAAAGTTCTTCAAGTAGAGACAATGCAAGAGACAAATGTCTATTGAGATTGCAGAGAAAAATCCACAGAAACAATCTGAAAGTAACAACTTTGTCATTTACACCCAATGCAAAACCAAGGAGGTACTGATGATTATACCTTGGCTGCAGGGACAACGTGCTGCATCCACATATCACACAACAAGATGTCAACAAAATTCTGAAATGCTAAAAATATCTCAAACCTCATGTGCAGATTGTGAAAAAGTCACCAGATATAGAGTTGTCAGGTTATGAGTAGACAATCCAACATTCACAATAGGAAAACAAGAATAGACATGTTACCTTTCGACCATGGACTTCCTCCTCATCATCATCCTCTTCATCCTCCTCTTCATCCTCCTCCTCAGCTTCCTCATCATCCTCATCTTCGTCATCCTCATTACCTTCCTCGTCTTCATCCTCAAAGTCCTCCCCTTGCAAAGCCTCACCTGTGAACCATGAAACTGCATGGGGGATAATCTTGTCCCTTATTGTTGACCTGCCAAGATGGAAGAATTCCCACTCAGATGGAGAAAATCCTGACAAGGGTAAGTTTCTCTGCATGTCCTAATGTAAGAATTCCTACCCAATTCGTACCAGCAATTAGACATAGGGACAAATTCTGACTATTCCAATGGAAAGAAACTACTAATCATAATACTCTGGTTGCTGTGCATTCTTGTGGTCCACCCTTGTCCCATCTGCATTGAGGAGTCCAACCACCATCTACAATCTACTTGATCCCAAAAATGTTGTATGCAGTCAAAGTTGGATTAACCCCACCGTGTGTTACCGGTGTTCCTCACAGACCAAAGGCTGGCACACTCCCAATTCATGTAAACACTCATTAGAGAATAGAAACCATAAAGGAGGGAGCTCACCCAATATCATAATCCTGCTCCATTAGATCTTGTAACTCCTCTGCCTGCACATATAGTTCCACCCAGAAGTGCTTTACAAATGTCTGACTTCAGGCACATGGTAGAGTGGAGACATCTCTATTCTTCAATTTCTTTCTCATTAGTGCTCACCTCAAAAAAGACAGTCCTGGATGAACTGTCCATCAAAAGTTTTAGCATGTGTCCTATTTAACAACAATTTAACACAACCAGAAGAACATTACATAGATCTTTGACAGCTAGAAAAGGAGAGCCTCTGTACCATATCCTGGTCGATATCTTCATCATCTGGCACTTGAGGAGGGTTGAAGAAGTTGAAAAAGCTCTCACATCGTTCAGTCTTTGTCACTGGCTTTGTGTTCTTTGCCCCATTCTTGGGTTTCTTTTTCAGCACCTTAGTTGTCAAATTCTTCCCAGGAATCCACTCAATCTCTGTCCTGCAACACCAATCACAGTTTGGCATAAGCAAACACAGCCCATCAAAGGTGCCAGTTAGCACTTCTAAGTAACATGTAAATGATTATCTTTCTAGCGCATAGTATTATGCAGGAATGAACAACAATTGGAAGAAGACGGCAAAACAATGTCCCATGGCTTGACTGCTCTAGATGGTTCATCAAATGCTGAAAAGAGGAGTGGGCAATATTCTTCTAGGCCAACACCTACTCTAGAATTCATGATGATGCTGGAGGTAAGATCCCCATGGCACCGTATATAACTATAGCTATTATAGAGAAAGCAGGAAATGCAAAAATCCAGCTAAAGCCTCACAATTCATTCATGGAACTTACCCCACAGCACGCTCCAAGATGGGCTCATCATCCTCAATCATGTGGTAGGTCTTGCTTAACTGCCAGTAAAAACCAAGTTCTTGAAGTCAATATGGATTGATATTTCAATGGATTACCAGATAACACATAACAATTTATGAAAAAACTTAAGAGGTTTAAGCAAGCAGCAAAAATGGTAACACACTCAGATAGAATCGAGAAAGTAATCCCAACAAAGATTCAGGTATGAGGTGCTTGATATCTGGAAGATGACAATCTATGTGTCAAATGTCACTTAAGCCTCCCATCAAGACCTGGACAAACAAACAAATAGAGATACTCCACATGAATGAAAACCAAAAGTGCACCTCATGTTACTCTATGAAGAGAGTAAATGCAAATTCTCCTGACACTCTAAATGATAGGGAAAAACCATTGGGTTCTTGAAGTATGGGTTGGTATTAAAGTAAAACTCCAGTACAAAACCCTTATTCTCATCCAAATTGCTCGACTTGATGTCATTCAAAAATTTCAGGGCAGCCTCATCACGTTCTGTGATCTGCCATTCACAAAGATGGGTGACATAAGTAATGTAGCAATAATTGAAGAGATTAACTCTCACTGCAAGTCTTGTCAGATACACAACCACAAGGCTCTCAACAGAAGGTGTATCCCACAGACATTATCAGAGTACAAATTTTTGTCCTACCTGCATGCCCAAAATCTCATTGGTTTTCATTGCTGTGAGCCAGAACTGTGGAACACCTTTCTCTGTAACATTCAAGTATCACAAGACCAGCATCAGTTTAACAATATGGATGCATATATGCAGAGAAAAACCCACAGGTAGTGCAAAGAACAAGTAAATAACATAGAGCCAGTTAGTATGAATTTTTTTGTGTAGAAAGTCTTGCACTATATGTGTGCAAGTGGTAGCTTGAACAAAAACTACTGACATAATGATACATATATGGGAGTTAGATCAATAAGCAAATTAACCTTCCTCACCTGCCTCCTCTGATGCCACATTTGACTCAGGGGCTTCATCCTTCAAAGGCTCAACTTCAAGAAAACCATTCACAATTTCTGCTCGCTGCAATCAACCAAACAAAATGATGTTTGTAGGGTCACTGTTCCTAGAAAAAAGTACAAGATATTAATGATCAAGTCAGTCCTTGCTTCATACTTGATCAATGAAAGCTTTCTATGCCAAAACGGAAATTACCTACTTAGATCATAAGGAGGAACTGCAATCCTGCCTGAAAAGGTAATATGCTGAGATATTTCCAGACAACAGATTACATAAAAAATTTATACTAGTCATCCAATTTCAGTTAGGCTTGCAATAGTCCTTGTTCCATCCTGATCTCCGTACCTTAGAGTACAGTGGATCATACAACTTCTGATACTTGGCTTCTAGAGCAGCTCTCTCCTCCTTAAACTTTGCCTCAAGTTCATCATGTTCGCTCTTTCAGCCAGAAAAGGAAAAAACAATAGTTTAGATCCAAAGAAAGACAAAGATTTCATCTACTTTGGTGTATTCACCGCAATATTCACACAGGTTCCACTATTGAACTTTGACTAGGGCAATCTTGCTCATCACACCAAGGACATTGAAGGGAAGGTACTTGACAGTTAAAACGCAATCCAAAGATACATCCCAATCCAAACTTTTCAGCTAGAGCTTCCAACAACTATTTTATTTTCAAGCACAGTCTTGGAGCATTAAGAGACATTTAACAGAGCCGTATAGCTTCCACATTGAAAACATGAACATTTCACAGTTGACCTCACCAACCCATCAGACAGAAGGATGATCGGCTTAAATGAGAGCCAGGTAGGTAGACAGTAATGTCATTAGACAGAAGACATACAGAACCCACTCTACACAAACCGAAAGCCAGTCAATTCATACAAGATTCTCTGCTCAATATGATGCCACAGAGGTCAGTTCAGATTCCACTCCCAAACATAGCTAATTTAGAGGATGCAGCTCATCAAAAAGCAATTAATGACAATCTGAGAGGCCCACTTCAGAAAGATTTTCAAGTACTGTCTTGAGCAAACCTGGAGCTCTTGGAGAACTGTGACCCGTCTCTTCACTTGAGGTGAAAGAGATTCAAGGTATCCTGAGGATTGACCAGCAAGATACTGCAGTCTATCCTGCAACAATGTGAACAAATTGCTTTGGCCAATAAGAAAGAAGCAAGACAAGACAATATAAACTCCAAATATTCTGGTTTTCCACCCCTTGATTGCATAACTTAATCAGGACCCCACATGCGCCACTCACATTGCAACAGGAGGTCATGACAACAAATCAATGCATTTGAGCATGCAAATTCTTAACTCTGCAAACCCATTAAGGATGACTTACAATTTAATAGAGGATGAAGTACAACAGAGATAGAAATTGAATTGGAAACAGAGGGGCAATGCCACATGTCTGTGAAAAGGAAAAAACTCACCTTCAAGATGGTCACCAAACCTGCCCGATCAGCTGGGCTCAAAACTACAAGCAGGAGAATCATTCGGTCAGATTACATTCAGATGCACTTGATTCTGGTACGAATTCAAAAAACTACCTATGAAACAAGTCCCCTCATCAAGGAAAATCTTCAGATGAAATAAGCAGCGTCAGAGAACAACAATTGGAGTTTGTCTCCTATGCTACTGGGTTCCAGCAGTCCACTGTGTGAAAAAAACACAGTTCAAGATTTAGGGTTTATCAGTCTCGAGTGTGCACATGCTACTGTTGCATAAGCTTCTGTTCAAGATGGAACTTCAAGGTCAAGCTTCATAGTACAAGCTGATCATTTCAAAGAACTTGAACTACATATTCCTAATATTGCACCATTTCTGTACATACAGAAGGAATTTCCTAACAGCATGATGATTTCACCCTCCTCGTCAGCGCATGATGAGAAGAATGTGAAGTTTCTTTCAAAACCTGAAATAAATTCTTCCGATTGCTGCTACTACGTCTAAAAAGATCCATCCACAAATCGTGTTACTGATTTAATTTGCAGCGATTGTACTCAAAATCCTTCACAATTACAATAACCAGTAATACTGGGAAAAGGGCAAGTAGACCAAAAAGAAATGGCTCAAGCAACAGAAGAGCAGAAAGAAGCAACAGTAGTACCTCCATTGCCCGGCGGTAGAACTGCACCGAGATCCGACATTGTAGAGAGAGAAGGAATGTCGCCGCTTCCTTGATTGCTCATTCTGGTTCCGGTGGCTGTTGTGAAAGCAAGAAAAGAATCTGCCCCCCCCTAATATAATACTCCTGTGCAACGGCGCGCGCGCGCACACACACACAAACACACCTGCTACGCTCTTTCAAGAGCTACAGAAGAGCAGATCTTCTACTACAGAATTCGATTCTCAGCTCGGCAAAAAGTGAAAGAAACGGAAACAATTGCAGCCGCAGGAAGCGTTGCAAGTAATTACATGAATATTAGCAGAGAGAAGACAGAAAAACGGGCGAATCCAGCAGGCGGCTGCCAGCAGCCGCAGGGGCGCGACGAAGGAGATTCAAAACCCTGGTCGCTCCATCACCGTCTTCTTCTTCCCCGGCACCGCTCTCGAGAAGGGTTTCGACGGCAGGTTCCCTGTTCCCAGTTCTCAGTTCCCGGTTCTCAATTCGAGGTTCTCAGTTCGCGGTTCCCGGTGGTGGCGCTTTGTGCCCGAACAACCCTGGCAGGCAAGTTTTCCTTTTCGGGTCCACGTCCTTTTTCCTTTTGAAACCTCGCCAGGTGCGATGCCTACAGCTGGCTCCGGCAATTTGGGATCTGAATAATAACCAGACCCCACGGTTATTTGGACGGTTCCTAAAAAATTAAATGAATTACCTATTCAGTTACCTATTGAATTACCTTTTTAGTTGCCTATTTAATTACCTATTTAGTTGCTTATATAATTACCTATTTAGTTGCCTATTTAATTGCCTATTTAATTATCTATTTAGTTGCCTATTTAATTGCCTATTGAGTTGCCTATTTAATTATCTATTTAGTTGCCTATTTAATTACCTATTTAGTTGCCTATTTAATTACCTATTAGTTTGAAGAATATACCTAGTATATACTAGTGTGGCCTGTGCCATTGGCCCAAGTGTGAACCCATTACAAAATAGGGAAACTCAACGTGTGAACATTGTTTTGCAATGTATCTAGCGATTTTTTGAACAGCCAAATATGAAAGGAAATCATGCTTGAATTGAATGGTAAGCCTTCAAGCGTTAGCACATTCGCAATTGATTTTTCTCTCCAAAACCTGGTTTTTAAAATTTTCAGTGGCAGAAATCACTTAAAAATCAATATCTGCCACATTCTGAATCCAAATCTTACCAAATAAATTCCATTAAATCCTGCTCATCAAGATCTTTCCAAACAATACCATAGGCACATTCCAATTCCTCCAAAATTTTCAGTGAAGAGATCATTCAATATTCAAGAACTTTTGCATCACAAGTCCAAATGTCATGGAACCAAGCCCATGCACCCCTCCTCGTCAAGAGCTTTCCAAAGACACCAAGAACATGAGGTTCAGTGGATCTCATAATTACAGAACAAAACAAACTACCTTCCTTCATAGATAGATTATGCCAATTGCTTCTTCTTCTCATGTTTGGAAGAGTAGGGTAGCATAAGGAGCATAAACCCCCAAATAACTAGCACATGCATGAGGCAGGGCTATAGGACACTTATTTGAGAATCACCTTGCTCCAGAAATGCCTTACCCAACATTAAGCATTAGCAAGAAATGATTTTTTTAGTTTGTTTCCTATGAAACCCGGCGGGTAATCGAGGGTATCACAAGGAAAAAGACAAAATGCTTGTGATTGCAAGCATTTTATTTTTAAAATTGTCATACCCTTTGTTGATGAGGAAAAAATTCACTAAATAAAACACCTTCCAAATATATTATTAATTTTATGCCTAATTATGTGAAGGAATAGGGTTGGAACTAATGTTGTCTTGTTATTGACTTTTAGAGCTTGGATACCGATAAAAGATTTTTCTTACAAAGAAGGATTTGTATCCCTCATAAAGAAATCAATTTATTACAATAGACAATTACACATTCAATTTATTTTCTTCTTTTGATGGTTATGAATTGGTTGGTTTTCACTTTTTAAAACGTTATGTATATGCACAAAGATTATACATATCAAATTTTCAATTCTTGTTGTTTTTTTTCTTCTTTTCAACAAGAGTACAACCTAGGCTCCCATAACAAAAATAACATGAACTTGAGTTTAAGAGTTGGAGCTTTGAAACAAAACACAAAGAGCACCCAACAAAGAGCTTAGAAAGTGTTGGAGCTTTGAAACAAAACACAAAGAGCACCAAACAAAGAGCTTAGAAAGTGTTGGAGCTTTGAAACAAAACACAAAGAGCACCCAACAAAGAGCTTAGAAAGTGTTGGAGCTTTGAAACAAAACACAAAGAGCACCAAACGAAGAGCTTAGAAAGGGTTGAAGA
>Ga0116230_10007134_pt1 | contig 11043 bp, 8 predicted proteins | sample S1TSphfallax_3_FD_88678 | JGI IMG/M metagenome (GOLD analysis project Ga0116230, IMG submission 88678) | Host-associated microbial communities from peat moss isolated from Minnesota, USA - S1T2_Fd - Sphagnum fallax MG | ecosystem: Host-associated > Plants > Peat moss > Unclassified | place: USA...
AGCATCCGAAAGCAATCTATCCAGAAATGTGGCCATCAACTTCTACTCCTCGTCTTTTATTATCCCAAACATTCGCAGACAAGACCGGACTGTAAAGCAAGTAATAGTCGCAATATCGCTTCCATCGAACAGCCATCTCATTCGAAGCCCGCCATCGGGACCGCTTTCGAACAGCCTCACATTGGCACCCCAATAATAATCGACCAAAACGTCGCCGAGCTTTAATATGGTGAGAAAGGCCGCCAAATTTATAGCGTCTCTCAGGATGCCTTTCAGTTGTTTTTTCTGGTCTCTCCAGCGAAATGGCATCGCTTTACTGCGGAGCCACCAAGCCTTTGCGAATCGCAAAAAGCACCAGTTCCGCAGTGCGATGGATATTCATTTTCTCCATCAGATTCGCGCGGTGAACCGAAACCGTGTTGACGCTCAGATCCAGCAGCGTCGCAATTTCCTTGTTTGATTTCCCCTGGGCAATCAACTGCAGGACTTGCTTTTCGCGCGCAGTGAGTTTCTTCAATTCGTCATCGAGTTCACCCACCACGTACTTCACGCCGGAACTCATGAAGCGCCGGCCTTGCGCCACGGTGCGGATGGCACCCACCAGATCCACGTCAATCGCGCTTTTCAGCAGATAACCCTTGGCGCCTGCGTCCAGCGCATTTCGGACATAATTATCATCGGCGTGCATGCTAAGCACCAGAACTTCGGTGCCGGGCAGATGCTTCATAATTTCCTTGGTGGCCTGCACGCCATCCAGTTCCGGCATCGAAAGGTCCATCACTACAACCCGCGGCTTGAATTCCTGTGCCATGCGAATGGCTTCCACGCCGTTGCTCGCCTCTCCGACCACTTTGAAGCCTTCCTCATCTTCCAGAATGCGCCTGAAACCGCGCCGCACCAAAGCATGATCGTCCGCGAGCAATACTGTTATCTCATCACTCATAAGTCTTGTTAAGCTTTCTGGCCTACAGCCGCTTCCAATTCCTCTTCCGGAGCCGCCTGCCCAGGCTCGGTTTGCAGCAGGGGCATTGTTAACTCCACTGTTGTGCCGGCACCTGGAGTAGAATGCACTTCCAGGCGTCCGCCCAGCAGAGAAGCGCGCTCGCGCATGGCAATCAGTCCGAGGCCGCGGCGCGAACTTCCTCTATTGTCCGCTTTCAGGGGATCGGCATTCACGCCATCCGTCTTAAGACCGCGGCCAAAGTCCATAATCGTGACGGTCAGCTTATCCGCTCCAAACGTCAATTCCACCTCGGCGCGCTTGGCTCCGGAATGCTTGGCGGCATTGTTCAAAGCTTCCTGCACAATCCGGAAGCAATGGGTAGCCGGCTGTCCCACAATCCGTTCCGCGACACCCAGTATCTCCACGGTGGTCTGAATTCCCGTCTGCTTTTCAAAAATTCCCGCGTACCACTCAATACCCTTCACCAGACCGTAATCGTCAATCACGGACGGGTGAAGCATCTGCGACAAACTGCGCATTTTTTCAAGCGTGGCATGAGTAATTTGACGCACCTCCGTCAATTCCGTTCGCAGCGGAGAATCCGGCGGCACACCCTTTTTCTCGGCGCGCGAGAGCATGGCGCTCACCGCCGTCAGGATCTGGCCGAATTCATCGTGCAATTCGCGCGACACCGAACGCAGCACTTCTTCCTGAACCGTAATTAAACGGGCGGCCAGAATACGGCGCTGTTTCGACATAGCTTCCATTCGTTCAAACATTCGACGGTTGGAAAATATCGTGTAGGAACTGGTAATTAGAATGCCCACAATGGTGGCGGCTAGAAACCCATAAATGTCGCGCTTCACGCCCTCATAAATGGACGAGACTTTATCATCCGCCTGCTCTTCCGATTCATTGTTGCCTTGCAGCATGTCAGCCACCAGTTTGGAAAGATTGCTTTGCTGGTTGAAAAGCTGGCTTACCGTCATGTCCCGGGCCTGCGACTCCTGACCGGCTTTCGCTGTGGAAAAAACCCGGTCAGAAGTATCCCAAAATTCCTTAAAGGCTGCCACCAGGCGGGCATGCTGGTCCGACCGGTGAGCAACCGGAGACATTTTCTCCTCTCGCTCGATGGCGTCCTGAAGATCCCGGCGCAGTTTGTTGAATTCGGGAAGATAGTGTTCTACGCGCTCATTTTGATCTTTTCGGCTCATGTCGCGCAGACGCAAGCCAATGAGGTTGAGGTCTGTTTCGGCGCGAATTAGAAGCAAACTGTCGTGACGGTTCAAATCGATGGTATCCGCCTGCAGGCGGCGCAACGTCCTAAGCTGATATAGCGTATATGCGGAAAAACCAGCCACTGCCGCCAGGGTGATCAGCAAACCCACTAGCAAGCGTATGGTCGGTGACTTAATCATTTATTAGGGTAAACGGGCTTCCAGGTCCGATGGTCGGGCCTCCAATTTGCCATTTGTGCGGATATGGCTTTTCATATAGTGTCTCTTATTTAGTATGACGATTCAATGGGCTAGTTTGTTGCGGTTACAGTTGGTTTTAACAATACTTTGCTTTTCGCCTTCCATTCGCGCTGGAGCAGACAAACATCTGGACGCGAAGCAGTTACTCACCGGTTCACCCTGGACTGCGCAAGTGGAAGCGACGATGGATGACCCCGCCGATGTCCCAGAAATCTCCGAGGAAGTACCCAGAACCATCACCCAAGCGGGACAGCCGAATGTGGGAAATGGAAATACGGACATCAACACGCGCTGGGACGGACAGATTGGCCGTACGCGCATGGGGCACTTGGCCACCATTCCTGTGATGGTGAGGTGGGACAGCGCGGGGGTAATCCGGCGGGCGTTGGAGGAACGACACGATGTAAACGCCGCGGCCTTTACCGCCGCCGCTCCTGGCAACTTCATCCTGACAGTGGTCGGTTTGTTGCCCGCCAAAGCGGTAAAGAGTGCGGCCACGCTCGAAGCCAAAAGCAGCAGCGACGACGACGCGGACAGGGCGCGCACGACCGAAGAAATTCTGGAATGGTTCATGGGCAACTCGCTCATTTTCATGAAAGGCCATCCTGCCCTGCGTCCGCAAAACGTCAAGGTGGACCCAGACAGCGGCACCGTTCATCTGTTTTTTGAGCGGACTGACGCACTGATGGCAAAGAAGCCCGACCTGCAGTTCGTCACGCGCTATGGAACCATGAACGTGCAGGCGAAGTTTCGGGTGAAAGACATGCTGGTGGACGGCCGTCCCGATCTCTAAATCGGCACCGTTTAACATCAGAAGTTGCGATTCACAACTTCCCTTCTCTACCTCCTGGCCGCCGCCCCCCTGTTCGCCGAACCGGCTGTTTACTACGAACTGTCCTTTCCCAATGCCGCCCATCACGAGGCGGAAATCCAGGCCACGTTTAGCGGGTTGAGCGCCGCGCCGCTGCAAATTGTGATGAGCCGGTCCTCACCCGGCCGTTACGCGCTGCACGAATTCGCCAAGAATGTTTCGAATTTCCGTGCGGCGGACGGCACCGGGCAGCCGCTGAAAGTGGAACACCCTAGTCCCTATAGCTGGCTGGTGAGCACACACGGCGCAACCGTCGTTTGCTCTTACACGCTTTACGGCGATCATGTGGACGGCACCTATGCCGCCATTGATCCGACGCACGCGCACTTAAACTTGCCGGCGACGCTGGTGTGGGCGCGCGGGCTGGAAAATGCGCCCGCCACGCTCCGTTTCAATGTACCGCCGGGGTCCGGATGGAAGGCGGCCACGCAATTAAAACCGAATGATGACGGATCGTTTTCCTCCGCGAATAAGGCTGAATCCAATCTGGAGTTTATGATGGACAGTTCCGTGGAACTCAGCGCCATTCCCGTGCCCGAATGGAAACTGGATGACCGGACATTTCGCCTGGCGCTGCATCAGCAGGGGTCGGAAGCCGATGAGTCGGCGTTTTTGGATATGTGCAAGACCGTCGTGGCCGAGGAGCGCGGCGTCTACGGCGAGTTTCCGAAATACGATCACGGCACCTACACCTTTCTGGTGGATTTTCTTCCCTACGCCGATGGCGACGGCATGGAACACCGCGATTCCACCGTCATTAGCGGCAAGCTGAATTTGCATGAACAATCGCATGCGGCCATCGGAATTGTTTCGCATGAGTTTTTCCATTCCTGGAACGTGAAGCGCATCCGGCCAAAGTCGCTGGAGCCGTTTGACTTTGAGCGCGCGGATATGTCGGGCGAATTGTGGTTTGCGGAAGGGTTCACCAACTACTACGGCATTCTGGTTTTGCGGCGCGCTGGTCTGGAATCGCTGGATGAATTTGTTCACTCAATGGGATCAGCGGTAAACGCCGTGCTGAACGATCCGGGGAATAAGGTGTTATCCGCCGTCGGCATGAGCGAGCAGGCGCCGTTTGTGGATGCGGCGCGTTCCATTGATGCCACCAACACCGCCAATAATTTCATTTCCTACTACACCTATGGGCAAGCTTTGGCCTTCGGCATCGACCTGGCCATTCGCTCACACTATCCCGGGAAGTCGCTGGACGATTGGATGCGGGCCATGTGGCGCGAACATCCGGATGTGGACCGCCCGTATACGCTGGATGATCTGGAGCATACGCTGGCGGAAGTGACGGACCAAGAATTCGCTCATGAAATGTTTTCCGAGCATATTTCAGGTTTGAAGCCGCTGGATTATGAGCATCTGGTCACGCCGGCGGGATTAGCGCTAAGCCTGGCTCATCCCGGACAACCGTGGCTGGGATTTACAAGGCTGAACTCTTCCGATGCCGGGCTGGAATTAACCGGGCCCAGCTTGCGCGGCTCTCCGCTATACAGCGCCGGCATCGACTCTGGAGATGTCATTCAAACCTGCGGCCAGGAGGAGATGGCGGTGAAAAATCTGAGCAGCTTAATAAGTTGCATGGCGAAGCGTAAGCCGGGTGACACCGTAACGTTTCATGTGAAAGGCAGAGGCGGCGCCCGCGATGTCGCCGTCACACTGACTCAGGACCCAGCGCTCAAACTGGCTTCTCTTGAGGAGGCGGGGCAGACGGTTACCCCGGAAATGATGGCGTTCCGCAAGAGCTGGCTCTCATCAAAAGGTACCTTAAAAAACCCGTAGAACCTGGGTTCAGGGCGATTCAAACTTCGACCTGCAATATCACTGGAAAGTACTAATCTCATGGAATCTCTTCCTGAAAGTTGTTACAACTAGAAATAATGGCTTCGTCGCTTTGTCAAAAATGCGGGGGCACCCTCAGACGATCCCGTCGCACTCTCGTCGAGCGGCTCCTGTACTCGGAAGCTTTCCGTTGTGAAAAATGCGGGCAACGGGTGAGGACCACATCCTTTAGTCTGCGTTATGTCAAATATGTCAAATGTCCCTGCTGTCATTCAGTGGATTTGACCATTCTGAAGCGCCGCGACGGCATAGACAGAATGCAGAAAGGCGTGGTGAACTTTCTGCAGAAACTGAGCGGAGGCAAGCTTTACCATTGCTGGTTTTGCCGTTTGCAATTTTACGATACCCGCCAGCGGTTCAACACGGGCCGGAGTCCAGGCTCGCATTTGCTGATGCCTCCAGGCGATTCTGAAAAAAAAATTGAGTTGGCTTCGTAGCCTTTCTTTTCTTTCATTGAACTGTCGATAGAATGCTAGGGTCAGATCAAGAGACCCATGCAAAGACGACAATTTCTCCAATCCTCTCTCACCGCCTCGGCCTTCGCGCTGAAGGCACAGGCGCAAACCTCAGGCGCGCGCGAGTATTATGAACTGCGCGAGTACAAGCTGGAAAACGGCCCGCAAGGCAAATTAACCCAGGACTATCTTGAACACGCTCTGCTACCGGCCTTGAACCGCATGGGCATGAAGAACATTGGCGTGTTCAATTTGTATCTGGGATCGGAGACGCCCACGTTATATCTTTTGATCCCCAGCACCTCTCTGGATGCGCTGGTAACGGCCGAATTGAAACTGGCGCAGGATGACGAATATCAGAAAGCGGGAGCGGCGTTTTTAAAAGCTCCGGCTAAAGAACCGCCTTACCAGCGCGTGGAAAGCCAGTTGCTCATTGCATTCGAAGGCCACCCCAAGCTGACAGTTCCGCCGGTCACGGCCACGCATGGTTCGCGCGTATTCCAGTTGCGCACCTATGAAAGCCCCACCAACAGCGACCACCGGCTTAAGGTGGATATGTTCCATCACGGCGAGTTTGAATACTTTCAGGAAGCCGGCTTCTGGCAGGTGTTTTATGGCGATGCGCTGGTTGGTCCGCGCCTGCCGCATCTGACTTATATGCTGGCGTTTCCCGACCTGGGTTCGATGGACGGCATGTGGGACAAATTTTCGAGCAATCCTGGCTGGAAAAAGCTTTCCTCTTCGTCCACCTACAGCTTTGAAAGCATCGTCTCCAACATCGACAGCCTGATTCTTAAGCCGACGTCTTATTCGCAGATTTAGCCATGTATCGTTTTTTCCTTCCGCTTCTGCTGGGCATTTGTACCCTCATGGCCGCCACACCGGAGTTTGTTCCGCTGTTTCCGAAAGGTGTCCCAGGAGGCAAACGCGATCTGGGACCCGAGGTGGACACAACCACGGATAAAGATAACCTGGTGGGCGGCCGCGCGGTCATCCGCACGGGCCATGTCTCGGAACCATCCATGGCTTTCTATCCGGCGCCTCCGTCGGCGAATACGGGAGCAACGGTCATCGTTTTTCCGGGAGGCGGCTATCAGATACTGGCGCTGGATCTGGAGGGCACCGAGATTGCCGAATGGCTCAATTCCATCGGCGTGAATGCGGCCGTGGTGAAGTATCGCGTGCCCACTCCGCCGAATGTTCCCAGATATCAGGAGCCTTTGGAGGATGCGCAGCGCGCCATCAGTTATGTCCGCAGCAATGCGGAAGAATGGCATCTGGATCCCAAGCGAATTGGAGTGCTTGGCTTTTCAGCGGGCGGCCACTTAGCCGCCATGGCCAGCACCAGTTTCGACAAGCGAACCTATGAAGCGCAGGATAAGGCCGACGAAGTCAGTTGCCGCCCGGACTTCGCTATTTTGATTTATCCAGGCTATCTGGCGACCGGCGACAAGCTGGATACGCTGGCACCGGAACTGCTTGTGAAGGCCGACACCTCGCCCACGTTTCTGGTTCAAACCGAAGATGACCCGGTGCATGTGGAAAATAGCCAGGTTTATTTCAAAGCGCTGAAGAATGCCAAAGTGCCGGCGGAAATGCATTTGTTCAGCGTTGGCGGACATGGCTACGGCATGCGGCCAGATGCGGCTAAACCGGTGACGGAATGGCCGAAGCTGGCGGAATCCTGGATGAAATCTCGCGGCATCATTCACTAGCATGAACCGCCGCCAATTTGTTTCAACGCTCGCGGCTACGGTTGCCATGGGCCGACCGGCCACTCCAGATATGAAGCGCGTGCTGGTCATGTTTAAGTGCCACCTGGATGTCGGCTTTGTCGACACGCAGGCGGCTATTATTCGCCGTTACTTCGACGAGTATTATCCGCGCGCCATCGCGCTGGCAGCCACGATGCGCGAGTCCGGGACTGACCGCTACGTCTGGACCACCGGTTCGTGGCTTCTCTATAGCTATCTTCAGAAGGCCAGCCCAGGCCAGGCAAAGAGAATGGAGCATGCCATTGAACGCGGCGATATCGCCTGGCATGCGCTGCCGTTTACCTGGCAGTCGGAACTTCTGGACCGGTCGATGATCACCGGCTGCATTGGTTTCTCCAAATCTCTGGACAAACGCTTTGGACGAACCACGACCGGCGCGAAAATGACGGATGTTCCCGGACATACGCGCGGACTGGTTGGTCCGGTGGCTGCGTCTGGAGTTACCTTTCTCGATATTGGAGTGAACTCGGCCAGCACCGCACCAGAGGTTCCCGATCTGTTTGTCTGGGAAGACGCGGATGGCGCGAAGCTAAACGTGATGTACCATCGCAAGGATTACGGCGGAGTGGTGCGCGTTCCCGGTTCCGATCTGGCGATTGCTATAGAAGTGCGCGATGACAACAGCGGTCCGCACACGCTCGATGAAGTTCATAAGATTTATGCCGCCCTGCGCGCCGAGTTTCCGGCGGCTGAAGTTCGGGCTGCCAATCTGACTGAGATCGCCAACGCCGTGCGCCCGTATCAAAGCAATTTCCCGGAGGTGACGCAGGAGATTGGGGATACCTGGATTCACGGCATCGCCAGCGATCCGACTAAGTTATCCCGATATCGAGAATTGCTGCGGCTGCGCGCTGAATGGGTCAAGTCGGGCAAGCTGACTCCAGGAGATCCGGCCGATCTTGCATTCCTCCAGAAGTTTTCGCTAGCGGTGGAACATACCTGGGGCACCGACACCAAGACCTGGCTCGATTTCAACCATTACACTCCCCGCGATTTGGCAATGATGCTGGATGATCCGAAATATAAGACAGTGACCGGAAGCTGGGTGGAGAAGCGGCAAGATATCGATGATGGCGTGGCGGCACTGCCCAAGGTTCTCCGAACGGAAGCAACCGCGCGTCTGGCGGCGCTGACTCCAAAACAGCCGGACACCGCCGGTCTCAAGCCGCTGATGCCGGGCGAAGTTTGGACGACCAAGAGATTCATCCTCGAGTTCGACGCGAAAACGGGCGCAATTACTCGATTGGAAGACCAGCGGACCGGAAAGAATCTCGCTTCGGCCCAGAACCCGCTGGCGCTCTTTACTTATCAAACGCTGTCCAAGGCGGATTATGACCGTTTCCTTGCTTCCTACATCACGGTCCAAACCGATTGGGCACCGAAAGATTTCGGCAAACCGAATATTGAATCGTTCGGAGCAGTCAGTCAGTTATGGAATCCGTCGTCGGCCAAGGTTTGGTATGGGCAGGATCGAGCGGTTGTGGAACTTGGTTTTGGCGAACAAGCGGCTGACTCCGTCACCGCCTGGCCTGAGAAGACTTTTCTGACGATTGACACTTCAGATGGCGGCGTGAATCTGGCCCTGTCCTGGTTCAATAAGCGGTCCAATCGACTGCCGGAGGCATTGTGGCTGACATTTCAGCCCGCGGTGAGTAACCGGCATAACTGGACGTTGTCCAAGGTAGAGCGGCCTGTTTCCCCATTCGATGTCATCAGTAAGGGCAACCGTCATATGCACGCTTTGACAGGCCCGCTGAGCCATCCCGATATCTCGATTTATTCTCTGGATGCCAGTCTGGTGGCGGTGGGAGTCATGTCGCCCATTTTCTTTTCAAATGACCAGCCCGATCCCGCGAAGGGGTTTCATTATGGGCTGTTCAACAATGGCTGGGGCACCAACTATGTGCAATGGTTTGGCGAAGACGCCCAGTTTCGGTTTCAGCTTCAACTTCCAGGATGATACTCGCGCTCGGCGTGAGCTTTCACATCTTCCGGATAAAAGTACACATCGCGCAGGTTGCCCGTGCTGTAACGCAGAGCTTCATCATTGAAGTGTCTTGATGCCGGATGACCGCTCTCGCCTCCCGCCGTCACCGCCTTGGCGCGCACTTTATCCCCGAACTCCACCACCGCCACGAAACTATTGCCGCTGGTTCCGTACCATTTTTTCGTTCCCGGATAAGCATGCGCTCCAAAGGAAGCCAGAGATCCCCACACAGACGACGTGAATTCCACGGGAATGCTGGGACCGTCGTCAGTAAAGGGCTGGACGATATCGCCGTTCAGGCGCTGGAAGCGGTTAATCTCGCCCCACGGCGTTTTCCAGGTTCCGAAATCGGCGGTAAGTTTGGCGGAAGCAGAGGTCAGTGATTGCAGCAATTGGTCTGGAGTAACCGAAGACCCAATCTGGCCTTCGGCCGAGATAGCGGCCTTGCTCCGCCGCAGATCTTCACCCCAGAAGACCGCCAGCGATGTCGGAATGGAATCCACGCCCCAGCGATAATCCCATTTTCTGAGCATCTCCACCTGCGGCGCCAGCGCCGGGACCGGCTTGGCATCATAAGCCTTGAGCAAAGCCGGAAGCGCATTCGCGAACCACGGAAGATAGCTGTCATAAGCAGCCGCGATTAAAGAATCCAGCGTGAAATCTTTCTTGTCGTGCAGCACGCGAATGGCATGCAATCCGCGCGCGGATTCTTTGCCCATTTCCACATACGCCGGATAGTCGGATTTCTTCGGGCTGCTCTCACCGGCCGCGCTCCACGGCCAGTTATTCGAGTTATACAGCCATCCGCTGGCCGGGTTGAGAAGGTGCGGCGTTTCATCTATCGACAGCAATCCGTTCCAGTCGGTCCTGGTGTCGCTCCCATCCACGGGCTTGGTCCAATCGAAACTGGTGTCACGTCGAGGAATGTAGTTGCCGTGAAAGTACGCGATATCTCCATCCTTGTCGGCAAAAATCGTGTTGTTGGACGAGTTGGCCTTCAGTTCCATGGTCTCGCGATAATTCGCATAGTTGGTCATCTTGGTGCGCAGGTACGATTGCATTAGCGCCTTGACATGCTCCTGCATCAGCCGGATCGTGACCCACTTGCCGCCTAACTCATGAGTCACCGGGCCATGAAAGGTTGCGTAGGTGGTAAATGTTTTCTCCGCCATGCCGGTGGCGGTGCGATAAGGAACTTTGATTTCTTTCGCGATCACCTTGCGCTCTTCATTCCCATACTTGTAATAGAAACCGTCGGCTTTCTTGCTGACTGTCTCCAGATATTCGTCTACCGCATCAACGCCGCTGGAAGTGTGCATCCAGCCAGCACGGTCGTTAAAGCCCTGGTAGATGAAGAACTGGCCCCACGTCACGGCCCCATAGGCATTCAAGCCCTTGTTGCTGACCATCTGCAGTTCCGAACGGAAGAAGAAAGAAGTATGCGGATTAATCAGCAGCAATGCATGATGCGAGGCGGTATTCGACGGAGCAATCGCCATTCCGTTGGAACCCGAAGGCTCTTTCTCCAGCTCTGGCAGGCGCATTTGCGCCACCGGAACCTTCCCGTAGAACGCAGCTAACTGCTCTAAATTGACTCGTTCAATATCGCCGCCAATGCTGCCTTCAGTAAAGCTCAGCGCCATCCACGGTTCGAAATGGGTGATGACGCGCGGCTTCACCTCCGGA
>Ga0116230_10007135_pt1 | contig 11042 bp, 4 predicted proteins | sample S1TSphfallax_3_FD_88678 | JGI IMG/M metagenome (GOLD analysis project Ga0116230, IMG submission 88678) | Host-associated microbial communities from peat moss isolated from Minnesota, USA - S1T2_Fd - Sphagnum fallax MG | ecosystem: Host-associated > Plants > Peat moss > Unclassified | place: USA...
TAAAACCAAAAGAAAAGCTTATAGGAGGACCATTAAACATTGTAGAAAAATAAGAAAATTGAAATGAAATGAACTAAAGAATAAACAAAAAATTAAAGAAACTTGTAAACAACACAAACAAAACAAGAAAATTAAAATAGTGACACAAATTACATAAAAAAAAAAAAGTAACAATAACAACAAAAATAATGAAACATTTCAACAAAAGGTCATTGCTAGTAGCAATGGCATAAAGAAATCAATGATGTAAGAATAACCATAATGCATGAGTAGTTGTAATGCATAAGAAACTATGCTTTAATAAAAGCCATGGAGATTGTGATGAAATTCAAACACAACCGCGATAATGAACCAACAATAGTAAAACAACGAAATGCTAAGAATTATATCAATAAAGTGATAGTAACAATGTGATGGAGTGATATGAACTACATCAACATCAACAAACATAATCCATTGAAGTAACACTGAAATGAAAGAACATGATGAAGCATAAATAGTAGAAACTTGATTGCACAAAAAAAACATGATCAATGATGAACAAATGAAAAAACACAAGATCAACAACCAACAATGAAGCAATACTAGTTATAGTTTGGTGAAGCACAAATAATAACAACACACCAAAAAAACAATAACAAAACAATGAAGAAGTTGCCATAGCTTTTTATTTTTTGTGATCAAGTAACACAAAAATAATAATGAAACACAAACAATAGTAATCTAATTTCACAAAGAAAAGAAAAGATTGATTTAAGAATAAAGTAGCAACAATTGTAGATCAATGAATCAACACCACCAAAAATGCATTCAAACAAAAAAGAAAAAAAAGATTAACTTAATGATCTAGCAATAATTGCAACCAATTGAAGCAAGTGCAATGAAACAACACCACCAATAATGCAATGAAACTAAAATAACACCAACTTAGTTGCATGAAAAAGATGAACCAAGAATGAAGTAGTAATTGTAGCCTAATAAATTTAAACAACATTGTGGACGATCAAACAATACTGGTAATGTGATGAAACAACATTCACAATGGCACAACATAAAAAATCACAAATACTCAAATGAATCACGTAGGCAACTTATATTACTTCAAAACCTAACACATAGGCAACTTATATTACCTCAAAACTTAACATTGTCACAATGCAAGTCTAGTTTTGGCAAAAGCAACAAATGAAAATGATGGCATTGTTGCATCTGCTTTCAACAAAAAAAAAGTGAAATGCACAAACATTGTAGGATGAGGATTGAAAAAAATTAGATGATGTTTTACGTAGGTGAAGGTTCTACTACTAGGACCTTCTCCTATAAATATGAAAATTTGAAAATCAAACAAACATAGGTGAAAAAACCCATGACTTTACATTATGTTTCATATTACTATTCATAACCATAATCATGATCAACCAAGGATATGAATTATTTAGGGCTTACATTATGGCCTCTAGTAGTTTGTAAATATTTAATTCATAATTAGTTCCCTTGGGAGATTGACAACTTAGGCCTAACAAAATGTTGTTGATGACATCATGTTGTCAATTATGTGAAGCCAATTTACATAATTGTGGTTTGCTAGATGATCAATTTTGAATCATTGATAGATGATCCATTGCATTGGTCAATATGATGTTAGTTACAAATGAGTATTTTTACAACCCAAAACCCAAAAAAAAACTTATTAATGTGACATTACTTTAATGATTTGATGTAATTGTTATATGATTTGTTGTCATTTCATTTATATCTGATTTTTAAAAATAAATTATGCAAATACATTAGGGTCTTGATCAGTGTTGGGTGGTTCTTTGATTTTGTTATAACCTCCAATTTTGGGTTTGTGAAAGTTTGCAGAATCAAAGAACCGTATTTTGATACACCTAAAACATGGATTTTATATAAATCCATGGATTGTGAAAAATCCTTACTATTAGCAATTACTTTTTTTTTAATTACTTTTTAAAAAAATATCCTTTCATCTTTTTTTTAGTCACTCATCAAATGGCACTAAGTTTATGTTTGTAAATTGTATGTTTTCTTTGCCGCTTTAGAAAAATAAATTATTTATTTTTTTGTAAGGTCACCATAATAATTGCATAATTTGCAAGTCTAAATTGGCTCAGTTATCAAGTATTTGAAAAAATGTCAAATAGTCCACTGGTATCATGTAAGAACCGCTGGTTCAGGGCAGGTTTTTAGACCAGCAGTTTGAATTCTGAGAATCATAGCTATGGGTAAAAACAGTTGTTTCAATTTTGTGAGAACCCACAAGCCCTTGTCAAGGATCCATATAGGTAGCTGGCCCTTACCCACTGGTTCTTTCTTTGGAAAAAAGAGAACTGCCCAAGACTTAGTCACAATTCAGATTACATTTTAAATTAATTTTGCTAAATTTAGGAATCCTATTTATGTATATTTGAAAATATAACCAAGCATCAGAAATTCATTGAGTGCCATTTAAGAATATAAAATGTTAAAAATTTACATAAATATAATTTTAGTTACATTGGAGAAGTTTCACAAATATCATCACATCAAAATAATTTTCTTTCAACCATTTGTTCCCTTTTTAAAAATAGAATTGTTTTTGTGCACAATTTTTTTTTGTGTGAATTGATTGACACCAATATCTTATTTTAAAAAAAAATATTTTCCTAATTTGCCTTCACATCAGAAGTAACTTACTAAGTACATGATTTCTATCCTGGGTGGGTTTTCACTTTTCACGAAGTGTCGCCGGTTCTTCCCGTTGTCAGCCGGTCGACTACGTTTCCATGTGCTCAAGGAGACCGGATTGTCCGGTTACCGTCTCTCTCGTTACGCCGGAATCGCCTCCGTCGCGAAGTGCATGAGAGAATCGCCTCCGTCGCAAAGGGCATGAGAATCGCCGCCAATCTTCCTCTCCGAAGAAAGATTGCGCTTGAATTTTTTTGATTGTTTTGAATTCCTGGAAGTGCCTGTTCGGCGAAAACTACATATGGCGTGGAGAACGCCGCTGCAGGTCGGGATGTCCCAGATCAGGCTGCTGAACCATCCAGGAGGACGGAGCCTAGTAGCACTGCTCACGAGGTCCGGTTATTATACCCGCAGAGCTTCTGGTGGTAGTAGTAGTCAGGTGCTGAACGAGGAGAAGAGAGCCGCGGCCGAGGCTGTGTACATCAAGGTACAATTTCATTCTCTTTCACAGCGTGCCTTGCCCGAGACTTCTTATGAACATCGATCGAGGTCCCCTGACTGACGATTTCATGCTAGAAGTACTGGTCGCCTTTTCCCTGTCTCGGCAGAACACAGGCAAGAGCATTGCGATCATTCTTTGCAGACGAACGCCAGGGTTTCAAGAGCATGTAGTTCCATTGCCTCCATTAACATAAAAGTCTTTGTTGGATGCTGTTTCTTGCAGAATCTGGAGGAGGAAAAGTTGGCCACGCTTTCGCAGAAGGTCCTGTACTAAACTTGACTCTGTAGGAATGGACTCACTTTAAGGATTGAATTAGATTCTTGCATATCATGTGCATGTACATTTTACAGGAGAATTGTAGACGACATTCAACCTGCAATCTTTAGATTTCAAATCAAGGAAATGTAAACCACGTTTGTTATAGCTAGGTGCCATGAGATACATCTCAAGAAAGACAGCACAGAGTTCAGAACAATTTGGTTGTTGCTTTTCCAATTTCAGGGTGGACTCCCGGATCTCAATAACAGCTATAGTATTGTATGGGGATGTTTATATCTGAGAGAATGCACTTTTCTTCCTCCCTGAACGATGCTGCCCAAGCCCTTCTAGGACTTATCTGAAGGCTGCTGAATAACCAAACATAATTCTGGTGTTTAGGAATTACTTTATGTCCAGTTTCAATTCCTTGAATTGTGCTTCTAAGTTGTGATCATGCAGGGGCTTACTTCTGAGGAGGCAAGAGCTAGACTGGCTTCTGTATCACCAACAGCATCTCTACAGGTAGCCAAAGCAGCAAAAGTGTCAACAGATACAGAGAAAAACATAGCTGTAGTTTCTGGGATCATTGCCATAATCTCAACAACATGTTTGTACCTCTTGAGCTCGGCTTCCTCCAAGAAAGATACTGATGATGAAGAGTACTAAGGTTAGGGTTTATGCACAAGTAGTCAACATTGTACATGTATGACCACATTGTGCATATGACCTCCACCTTCAAGTGTGCAACGTGGATTCAGAACTGCCAACCAGACTTCAGCATCTGCAACACACCAAAAACTGAAGGTACATCTCAATTGTGCAAGAAAAATTACAGATCTCTGGTGCAAGGTTGTAATTGATGTGGTACATGTATGACCACATTGTGCTTATGGTCCACCTTCAAGTGTGCAACATGGATTCACAGCTGGCAGGCAGAATTCAGCATCTGCAACACACCAAGAACTGAAGGTACATCTCAATTTGCAAGGGAAAATTCCAGATCTCTGGTGCAAGGTTGTAATCAAAGCTGTGCAGCTGAGTCTGTATCAAACTACAAATGAAGGATCTTAAGAATATTCCCTTTTGACTTGAGGAATTTTTTGGAGTTTTGTTAAGCTAGCTACCTTTTTACTTTGAAGCCTCCTCTATCAACCTGCTGCAAAAATGGATCTTCCAGTGATAATCACTTTGGGTATCCTTTTAAGTGGATTCTGCCAGTTGAGAGGTGATGGCAAAAGCAAGGTTCATCACATTAGATCTGTCTCACCACTCTCTCTCTCTCTCTTTCTCTCTCTCCACATGGCATAATCTCTCTCACAATGCTCCAAGCATTCTTTGATGTCATCTCCTTCAAATGTGGGTAACATTTGCACTTTTTTTAAAGGTTTTTTAGGGTTTTAAATTTCAAGTTTAGGGTCTTAAGGTTTTGGTGGTTGGGGGGTGAGTGAGTTTGAACAAAAACATCAAGAGATCAAGATGATCACCATCAAGAGGAGGGGAAGGGGGGGAGGATCTAAAATCATTAAAACAAAACCACCAAGAGGATGAAGATGATCACAATAAAAGGGAGGGGAATGGGGTCTTTTTAATCATCATGTAATAGAATTAGGAAGAGGTTCCAAATGTTCTTCTCATCCCTTTGTTTCACATTTCCAAGCATTATGACCTTATTATTTACCTTTCGTAAAAAGATAAGACCAAGAGGAAGACGACTAAAAAATGGAAGAGGATTTAACTCAAGAGGAAGAACATGATGTCACAAGAAGGAGGAACAAATGAATACCAAGAGGAAAAGTTTGCAACACAAAAGAACTTTGTTCTTAGTTTCGATGAAGTTCATGTGTTGTTCATGAACAAAATTTGGCACAAAATTGGTTTCATGTCACATTGAAACTTTGAGAGATTATCTCAATTTGGCATTTTCTAATTCCATGGCCCATTAAATGTTACAAACACGAAAATTATAAAGATGCATGATGAAAGGATAGGTTTAAATCTAAATCCAAAAACAAAACAAATGAATGAAAATAAGAGCATAAAAGTTAAAATCGAAAACACAAAATGCAAGAACACATTGCAAACAAAACTTTATTGCGATTAAATAAGAAAATATAATCATTAAAAAAAAAAAAACAAGGCTATAGTGTAAGATTGCAACTTAAACTGATGTTCAACATATTGAATGCAATGAGGATTCTACCTCCATCTATATCCCTTTGGGGATTTAACTCACGTAAATTTCCATGAAAGTTTTCACATGCCCATTAACAAAAGAACCTTTTTAAGAAACTTCTTAATTGTAAGTGAACTATCAATGACTTATGAACTATAAGTTGATTAGAAATGAATTAATAATGAACAAAGAGGGGGCTGGAAGTTAATTACAAGTTATCTATGAGTGACTTAGAAATTAATTACAAGTCATTTTAAAAATGAATTATGAGTTAACCATAAATAGAATGCAAATTATTTACGGATGAATTATGAATGGACTATGAAATTATGGATGAAAATCTATGTAGATGTATTTTGTTCATCATGTGATCATGTTTGATGTTGACATATGTGACATTAAAAGCTTTCATAACCTTTTAGTTGGGTATTTATACAGTCAACATGTGTTTAGAGCAAACAAAGCCTTGTGTTTGAATGATTTTACAAAAAAATATATAGGGTTATTTAAGACACACTAACAGTGCTAAGTGCTTTTACTTGAAGAAAAAAAGGAGTTCAAAATGTTATTTATGAATTTTAATGTAATTTAAAAAACTTGTTGTTCATGACAACTTTTCATTTGACATAATCAAGAAACATAATAATGATGGGGTTTTTTTGGGTTCAAATAGTTTTCAATTTTTATAATGCTGGTTGGTTTAAAGTATTTAAATTAGTATTTGGTCAATTATTTGTTATGTCTTGGAATATTAGCCCCTACGTTTAGAATGTTGTTGCAAAACAATTCATATTTAGACCATGTAATCAATCTCTTGGTGAAAAAAAAACTTGGATTTGGACCAAGCTAATGTCCCTTTTCAATTAAGTTTAAAGTTTTTAGGTATATAAATACAAGTTTTTAAAAAGACCAATAGTCAGATCATGCTTTTTAGTCAATTTATCCATTTTAATTGGTTGTACATAATAATTAATACACATTTTTCAATCTTTGGAGATTGGTAGTTCTTGCACAAAACTAAAAACACAAATTATTTTTTGTTTTAGTTGGGTAAAATGTATATGGAATCAAACTTGTTATTAAATTGGATTGAGTTTCAAAATTTTGAAAAATCCTCAAATCTAAAAGGTCTTATAAACTCAAAAAATTATTCTCAGAATTGCACTACAGGTTCCATCTAATAGAAGAAAACAAAAAACTGAAGTTTTGAATAATAAGTTTTTTGAAATCAAGAATTGGACAACATTGGAAGTTTTCACAAGAATAACATCTTTTAGCAGTCAACCTAACCAACTCATCTATTTTAGACGAAAAAAGGTTCAACTTGCACATGGTAATCAATAATTTGTGTTCTTCCAATCATTTATAAATTTAAATTTAAAAAACCTACACGTAACTTCTCATGATGATATGGGTGAATCATGATGATGAAGGTAGTGCAAGTGTTTTTTTTCAAAATTTTGCAACAAAATGCCCCAAAATAACCTTTAAAAAAAAATTTAATCTATTTTTCCTCATCTGATGAAACTTTGCCCACAAAACAAAGATTGGTTCCACACACACACATACACAAGAGAGAAAGTGGTGAACTGTAGTAAAGGTGTGAAAAAGAATAATCATCTTTTTGAATGCTTAAGAATACTCAGGGAATTTGAGTTTGAAATATTGATGGAGGATTTTGTTGTGAGATATAAGACAAGAAATGAGGTAAAAACACCCACACCATCGTAATAAGCATATTGAGTAAATAAGACCTTTCATCGGTTTACACTCATTCTCCTTTAAAGACAAGAGGACTCAAAATTCCAATTCAATTCCAATTCAATTAGTTCTGAAATTGTAAAGAATTGTGATAGAGTACCATGCACACTCCCAGTAGTCTCCATTCTGAATGTTGGGTGCAACACCTCAAATTCTCAAAAGAGGGCCTTTAGTATGGTCAAACCCAGGATTCTGAAACCAAAGCTTCATGTGCCCAAAACACTCACAAAGTGGGCTAGATTTGAAAATATTTGAAATGGGTTAAATTGTAATTTTAAGCCTTAACTGACATCTGACCAATACAGTCCCCAACATGTTTAAAATCATGCAAAATATCAAAATTTTGAAAATTTTACTCCGTGAAATTGTGAAGGACTTCCAGCTGAATATTTCGATAAAAAAATGGATGAAAAATGAAAAATTGTTGGTGTTGAAAGTTTAAAATGTTTACTTTCAACCACCCTTCACAATTGTTGTTGCTGCTGCAGTAGGGTTTGCGGTCCAGTCTCAATTGATTCACTTGGAGTCAGTAGGTAGACCATCATCCATCTTGGTACAATAGTACAAATCTCAAAATATATTTAAAATTGTTCCTAAATGTTTCAAATATCCTATGCTTAGACTAAATCACGATCTATGAGTTCAATTCTAACAAATTTTTCGAGCTCTTAATGGCCACGAAAGAGGCCTGACTTTGGAAATGGTGAAAGGTATGTCACCAACCATGGGTGCTGGTTCACACTGGCCTAGCAAGCACACACACCTGCTCCCCCGGGTAAACAGGGGTCAGTGCTCACCAACCTTTACTCCATTGAATCCACAACAACCATCATCATCATGCTCCCATCATTAACTGCCCCACATTGCATCAACAAGGCACTTCAATTAATCAAACTAGAGTACACAACACACAACACCCAGAAAATGGGGCTGGCAAGAGGATACAAACCAGGATGGTTAGATTTGCCATCTCAAAAAGCTTACCATCGTCCCCACTATTTCAGTGGTGGTCACCTAAATGTTGGGGCTTTCATGTGATTTTCTGAGTTTGCTGACACACTCTTTTAGTTAGGACCAGTTCACCCAAGGCCTCTTTTAGTGTGATTCCCACCTACCAGAATAGTGGGCTTTGAACAGCCCACCAACCTGACAAATGCCAGTCAAAGGGCATTAACACTTTTGCTACACCATTTGCCATGTTCCAGGCTTCTTTTTTGCAACTTTTCACAACCAGTTTGAGAAACCAAAAATCAAATTACACCTCACCAAGCAGAATGTGCCTCTAATGCAACTTCAGTTTCCTGAAAGATGTGTCCATACGCGGAAGGTGATAGTGCACTAAAAGGTAATAGTGCACTAAAAAACTTTTAGGTATTTTACCTATGACGGGGAAAGCATGTCACTGTAGGCATGCCACCTTTCTCGGGCCTCGACACTCAGGCTACCACCCTCAGGGACATGCATTTCCCTTATAGGTTCCCTTTTACATTCACTTTCTTGAGCAATGAGTGAGGCCTCTTAGATAGACATCTTGGGAATTGTTAAATTTGGACTTAGAGAATCTGACCTAGTGTAAAAGATGAATATCTATAATGTTTAGAAGCAACTCAAGAAAAGTAAAGTTTTTGGTTGTTATCATGGTACCATTGTATGTGTGGTTCACTCAAAGCATAAATGAGGTAAGGACCAAATTCTTTTGGTATTATTGCAATTTAGGAAAGGTATTTTTCAAATACAGAAACTCTTATGTAGAGTGACTTGTGAGCTTCATGGAATTTGGAAACTCATGTTGTGACATAAAGTTGAAGAATATCGATTGGAGGGCAATGTTCAAAGTATGATGCAACATAAGAAATTGACACGTTTTTGGTTTGCATTTAATTCAAACCTTTCCTTCTTCTTTGATTATTTGATGTGCTTTGGTGTTCACATTTATGTGTGAAAGGCCATAGTTTTGTCAACTTGCCATGAAAAAGGCATTTGCTAAAACTGCTCATCAAAGTGAGATGCAAAATTTGTAGGGCAAAGGCCCTAAGATGTGGGGCATTCTCAAAATAAGGGGCCTAGGATGAGGCGATAGTCAAGTCCAGCTCCACACTTTGTGAATGTCCCTCACCCATGGGCTTTATCTATTGTAAAGCATATTTTTTCATCCAGGAGCAAGGAGGGCATTTCGTTTTTCATAATGCCCCCTCCTGTTTCGCCTTTGTTTCTCCACTCAATTTCTTGCAGGTCATTATGTCTGGTGAAGCCCTGGTGGGTCAAGGGCATTACCAAAATTGGGCCTACACTTGGCTATCACCTCGTGCACCCTTATTTTGATAATGCCCTTGACCTAGGGCTTTACCCTAAACCCACTAAATTGTCACAAAAGGAGGAAGAATAAAAATGCACGTAAACCCTAAACCTGTCAAAATACATAATTGGTCATGACTAGTATTCTTTTTTTGGCGAGCTGGTGCAAAATTTCACACAATTTTACATCAGAAGAATATTAAGTTCCAGATGCCTAAAAGATTTTCCAATAAATGGATCACACCTCACTGAAAGGTCATGGAGACTTGTTGGAAAAATCTTTGAAAACTGACGGTTTAGAATTCTTTGAGAATCGCTAACCCTGAAAATCATCTAACTAGATTTTTTTGAATTCTGAAAATTGGGGCGATACTCAAAATATAAATATAAGTGTAAAAAAACCCAGACGGCTTTTAGAACCTGCCCCAAACACTGAAACCAATGATTCTCACAAAAAAAATGAAAAATCACCCAACACTACTCTTGACTAACAAAAAGAACAAAACATGTGGGAACAACCCATGAACCCATTAATAGAAGGAACAAAATACAATCTACTAGGTGTACCTGGATAACAATTCTAATATAATTTACCTATTTTCAAACTTGATTTTTTCATTATTATTTTGAACTAGTAAATTCACATAAATAGGGCTTCCTTTTGACTTGACTTGAAATAAAAACCTTGTAAATAAAAATCAAGGATGGGAACCCTTCTATCAAAAGTACAATGCAAATGAGAACACAAATTGACACAACCCAAAGGAAAAAAAAAGGCAACAATCAACAAAAATTAGGTAAAGACCTATGCAAAAAGGACTCATGACAATGAAATGATAATCAATAATAACAAAGAAGATCTAAAATGAAAAAGTTGTCATCTATCACAAAGCAATTAATGACAGAGGTGCATTAATTATTATGTGTGGAAGAAATGAAGAACCCTGACCAAGTGCAATAGTTCGTTGAAAAATCGATATGGCTTGCCCACGTTGCATGGTTATGGATACGTGTTGCAATAGTAAAAAATAAGCATAAAAGGGATTAAAAAAGACCATTGATGATGCACGATAATGATCTGTAGACAAGTTGTTAAAAATAAATCAAAATGAGAATGAAAACATCCATACATCTTTAACAAGGTGAATGAAATCATTGTCTGGTGTTCGCTCAATGCATGATCATGTATTTTCTTAAATAGCCATCATCGTTATTGTGTTATTGTCGTCAATGTTCGATGCACCATATATGTGCGAGTTGGGTCAACAATGACGATGTCCATCAAAGTTTAGAAACCATCTCATGTGATAAAGATATCCATTCATCATCGGATGTGATGAGGAAAACAATGAGAGACCTCCCTTTGAA
>Ga0116230_10007137_pt1 | contig 11042 bp, 9 predicted proteins | sample S1TSphfallax_3_FD_88678 | JGI IMG/M metagenome (GOLD analysis project Ga0116230, IMG submission 88678) | Host-associated microbial communities from peat moss isolated from Minnesota, USA - S1T2_Fd - Sphagnum fallax MG | ecosystem: Host-associated > Plants > Peat moss > Unclassified | place: USA...
GCAATCCGATAGTGGGGGGCCGGCGGTGATCCGGCATCCGCGGGAATTGCGGGCGATCCCGAACAACGCGATTTTGCAGCAGCTTGGGTGGTGCGCGAACACGTTGCAGGGGGTGGGGGCGGCGGCATCGCGCAGCCCGGAGCAGTTTGCCGACATGTTGGAGCAGAGCCCACGGTTCCGCCGGGCGATGGATTTCGCAGCGCATGCGTTGCAGCATTCGGACATCGATGTGTTGCGGGCGGTGATTTCGATGATCGATCCGGGATCGTGGCTGGATCGCGCGGGGCATGCGAAGCGGCCGGGCCGGGCGCGGGCGTTGATTGAGATTGCGCGGGCGCAGGAATCGTTGGGGCTATGGGCGCCGGCGCAGGCGATGTTCCGCCAGATTCAGGCTGATCATTTGCAGTTGCGGGAGGCGTGGCCGGCGGCGCCGCGGATGGGGACGGTGGAGGTGTTGCTGCATGCGCTGCGGATTGCGCTGATCGGCCGGATCTGGCTGCTTTCCACGGCGATCCCGGAGTTTTCGCCCCGCCATGGGACCACGCGGGAGGCGCTAGCGGCGCGAATCCTGCGGCTTGACGTGCCGGCGGCGCTGGTGATTCTCGGCGAGGTATTTCCCCAAGGGGCTGACCCTTCCGCGGCGCGGGATTATGGCGAGGTGGCTGGCCCGCGGGCGGCGGTGAGTTATGAGCGGGAGCATGAGCTGATTTTTCGTCCGTTGGCGGAACTGTTTGCTATGGTGCGGGAGATTGGCACGGCCGTGACGCATTGCGTGGGTGCCTTCGGTTAATCGGGCCAGGCCCGTTGGTAAGGTTATGCATGGCTTCGCCCCTCGGAAAACCTTTGGTTGTACAGCTAACAGGGCGGGGTCTGGGGCCTAAGGCCCCAGCGGGGTCCAGGGGCAGAGCCCCTGGCCTTTTTGCGCTCAAACCAGTGTCTCGGATGCTTTTGGAATCCGACGGCGACGAGGACCCGCATGGTGGCGGGCATCTGCAGCGCAGCCTTGGTTTGCGCAATCTGGTATGTTTCGGCGTCGGCTCGGCTGTGGGTGTTTCCTTGTTCGTGCAGACGGGGCCGGAGGCGGCGTTGCATGCCGGGCCGGCGGTGGCGCTTTCGTTTGTTCTGGCGAGTTTCGCGTGTTTGCTGGCGGCGTTGTGTTATGCGGAGTTCGCGAGCCTGGTTCCGGTGGCGGGCAGCGCCTATTCCTACGCCTATGCCACGATGGGCGAGGGTGTGGCGTGGCTGATCGGCTGGTGTTTGCTGCTGGAATATCTGATGTCCGGCAGTTTGGTGGCGATCGGCTGGTCCGGCTATGCGACGCAGACTTTACATTCCTTTGGGATAGATCTGCCGGACGCGATTACCGGGGCGCCGCTGGCGGTGGTGAACGGGCATGTGGTTTCCAGCGGCAAATGGATTGATCTGCCGGCGGTATCGATCACTTTGTTCACCGCCTATCTGATCATGCGCGGCACGCGGCTGACCGCGCAGGTGAACGACATTGTCGTGGGGATCAAGATACTTGCCATTTTGGCGGTGATCGTGGGGGCGATCCCGTTTATTCATCCGCATAACTGGGTGCCGTTCATTCCGCCCAATACCGGGGTTTCCGGCAGTTTCGGGATTTCGGGTGTGATGCGCTCGGCGGGGATTTTGTTCTTTGCGTATGTGGGGTTCGATTCGATTTCAACGCTGGGGCAGGAGACGAAGAATCCGCAGCGCACGATTCCGGCGGCGCTGCTGATTTCGCTGGCGGTATGCGTGGTGCTGTATGTGGGTGTTTCCCTGGTGATGACGGGGATTGCGGATTACCGCACGCTGAACGTGGCCGATCCGATCGCGGAGGCGATGCGGGCGCAGGGCAACAAGCTGGCCTGGGCGCGGTGGTGCGTGAGCATTGTGGCGGTGTTCGGCCTGGTATCGGTATTGCTGGTGACGCTGATCGGGCAGGTGCGGATTTTTTACGCCATGGGGCGGGATGGTCTGTTGCCGCCGGCGTTTGCGCGCATCCATCCGAAGTACAATACGCCTTATGTGGGCAGCATCGTGACGGGGGTTGGGGCCGCGTTGTTCGCCGGGCTGTTTCCGCTGGATCTGCTGGGCGATCTTGTTTCGATCGGCACGTTGCTGGCGTTTGCGGTGGTTTCCGCGGGGGTTTTGGTGTTGCGGCGGACGATGCCGGATGCGCCGCGGGCGTTCAAGACGCCGTTCATGCCGTTTACGCCGATTTTAGCGGTGTTGGCGTGTATTGCGCTGATGTTTTCGCTGGCGAGCGATACGTGGGTGCGGCTGGCGATGTGGCTGGTGGTGGGGGGGGTTGTGTATGGGTTGTATGGGTATCGGCATTCGAAGTTGAGGGCGTGAGGACGGGTCGTCGGAGAGGTTCGCGGTGTCGAACCGGGGCATTTTACCGCCAAGGACGCCAAGGACGCCAAGGAGAGTATCGGCTCTCCTTTCGCGCGATCGTGCTGGGTAGCGGCACGCCATTTTTCGCCGGGCCTCGGCCGCCGCTGCGCCTTTTGGGTAGCGAATGGATTGGCGAGGACATGGTGAGGTTGAGGTATGTTCCCGCTTGAGTCGAGCGGCTTGTTTGACGGACTGCGCGGATGGGCGGGGGGCGCTTTGGGGTTCCGTTCGTTAGGGTTCGCCGGCCCGGTGTCGGTCGTGACGGCTTTGCGCCTATAATCGGCCATTCCCCGCCTAATGGTATGCTTCCAGAACCTGCCATTCATTTTCCGAGCCTGCGTCGATAATGCCGGCTCTACGGGGAACGCAGCGTAGCATCCAAAAAGCATTTTCGCTCAGCCGCTCACCGCAGCCGACCGCTAGAGGGGGCGGAACGGCGCAGCTCCTTTCCAAAGTAAGATGCATTTACTCGATTCCCATGGCGGGTATAATCTGCTAGCGCAGTGATGGCGTTAGGGGGAATGCTCCAACGTCGCGGGGGGCCAATGGTACCGAGTTCGACGCAGCTTTCGGCGATGACGCGCCTCTTCTCGTCGGCGGTGTTTCGCGAGATGGCGAAGAAAGGCCGGTCGCCACTCTTTGCCCGTCTCTTCGCTCTGGCCGATATCACTAATCGCTGCGCTGATGACGCAACCGTCGGCGAGGCGTTCGACGCAACCTTTGATGTGCTGAAGACCGCCGGCCGGCGCGACGAATATATTTACCGCTCGGCGCTCACGCATAATGTCCTTACAGGCACGCACTCGCTCAACACCGCATGCATGCTGACCGAATTTCGGGCGGGCGCCTGCAAGGCCGACCTCGCTATCCTGAACGGCACCGCGACCGTTTATGAGATCAAGTCTGAGCGGGACTCGCTCTCGCGGCTCGCAAACCAGGTCGACAATTACAAGCAGGTCTTTGCTAAGGTCTATGTGATCGCAAGCGAAGGCCATGTCACAGGCGTGCTCGATACCGTCCCCGACGATGTCGGCGTGATGATGCTGGGATCGCGTTACCGCATCACAACGGTGCGCGAGGCCGAGGACCGTCCTGACCGTATCTGCCCCGCGACCGTCTTCGAGTCGCTGCGCTCTGCAGAGGCGGTGGCGATCTTAAAGCGCCTCAAGATCGCGGTTCCCGATATCCCCAACACGCAGCGCCATGCGGCGATGCGCTCCGCGTTCGCGCAGCTCGATCCGACCGCCGTTCACAAAGCGATGGTGACTACGTTGAAGCGCACTCGTGACCTCTCGCCGCTCAGCAATCTTGTCGACGATCTGCCGCGCTCGCTCCATGCAGCGGCTCTCTCGATCCAGGTCCGGCGCGCCGATCATGGCCGGATCGTCGAGGCGGTCTCCACCCCGCTCGGAGCGGCAATGGCCTGGAGCTGACCGCCGCATGTATCATCCCTATTTCCGCGGCAAGCAGTTTGAGCTGATCACGATCCGCGAGATGGCGCCGCTGATGGCGGCGTCCGGTTTCGTGCCGATCATCGAGCCGGTTCGCGAGGCGCTCAAAGGGCTCGAGCGCGCGCTCACTGAGATCTGCAAGGCTGAGGGCAATGCAATCGTCATCGTCAACCCGTTCCACGGAGACCATGCAGAGGACGGGGTAAGCATCTCGACGCTGCTAGAGAACGTCTTCCTCGACAAGGGCGGCATCACGGCCGGCATTCTCCTCCACAACGACATGGACACCGCCGACGTGCTGGCCTGCTATGAGAAGCACAAGCCGCACAGCCCGGCCTTCATCCATGCTGGTTTCACCGAGGCGAGGGCGCTCGCCGAAAAGCTCGGGGATGGACTGGCCGATACGCGCCATGTCTTCTTCGAGAAGCATTGTCATAAGCTCTACCGGAAGCATTTCAAGGGCGCGGCGAAGCGCGTGCTGCTGCGCGACGGCTTCGAGCGCCGCCGCAACGCCGATCACCCGGCGGTTGAGCTATTCTCCGATCTCCATGTCACCTATGACGAAGAGGATATGGACGGGTTCGGTGATTTCCTTATCGTCGGCGACGACTATACGGAGGGCGGCGGCCCGGCCTATGCGGTCGCGATTCATTTGACCTTCATCGATCCCGATAAGGACGATGTGATGTATATCTATCACTTCGTGTCGACGACGAAGGACACGCCAACCGACCCTGCCGGCAAGTTCGCGCAGGCGCTCGACAAGCTGGTCAAGAAACTCAATAGCCGCACATCAAAACTGTTCGAGAGCAGCGCGATCAAGGAGTTTCGTGACCTTCACAAGAAAGGCCATTTTCCTGGGCTCGGCTATGTGAAGAAACTGTCGATGAACCACCATATTGAGACGCTGGCCGACTTCCTGGCCTAACCTAATGACGAAGCTATGCTGCCACGCCTGTTTCGGGGACCGCGGCCTACGCCGCGATATCATCCCGACGCTCAGCGCCGGCAACGGCGATTGCGGCTATTGCGCGACCGCCAGGGTGCCGGTCGTCGAGCCGATCGCGCTACGTGACGTCTTCGAGCTCCTGATAAGCGTCTATGAGCCCGACCCGGCCGGCCAGACGTTGGTAGACTGGCTCAAGGCAGATTGGGACCTATTCAGCCATCCGGCGATGGATGTCGCCCATGCCAAGGAATTGCTCGGCGACATTCTCAACGATGGCGATATCGTCCGGAAGACGTTCTCCCCCTCGGCCGCCTATCATAGCGAGGCTCTCGCGCGCTGGGAAACACTGCGCGACGAGTTGATGTGGAAGAACCGCTACTTCCTCGACGAAGTGCTCGACACCGACCGCCTGCGCGAACTGCTCGGCCATCTCCCGGCCGACGATTTGCCGGTGACATGGTATCGCGCCCGCATCCTCGATCGCGACGACCCTTTTCCGATCGGCGAGATGGGAGCGCCTCCCGCCCGCAAGGCGACCCACGGCCGGGCGAACCCGGCGGGCATCCCATATCTCTACCTGGGCTCGCTACCGGCGACAGCCGCGGCCGAGGTCCGCCCGCATACTGGCGAGGTCGCATGCGTCGCCGACTTCACCGTGGCACCGCCGCTCAACGCGGTCGACCTGCGCAACCCGCGTGGGCTGGTCTCCCCTTTCCTCCTTGCGGACGCGCGAGCGATCGGGCAGATGCGCGCCGACATCGCCTTTCTGGAGCGGCTCGGCGACGAGCTCACCCGGCCTGTCCTGCCGAGTGGGGCAGCGATCGACTATATCCCGAGCCAGTACCTGTGCGAGTTCATCAAGAAGGTCGGCTATGACGGAGTGGTCTATCGCAGCTCGGTGAGCGAGGGAATCAACCTCGCCTTGTTCGATGCCTCCAAGGCTTCCCCAGGAGCGGTCTTGCTCTACAACATCATTAAGGTGAGCGTGCAAGTCGGCGCTGCCTGATCCGCTCAGGTGGCGCGGCCGGTCATTTTCAGCGAACATTCGCCAGAATAATGGTTATTTATTTTAATTCGCTTGAACGCGCCCCACAATTTTTTCAGTGCATTGCCGCGCGGGTCACTGCGAGCTTATCGTTTCCGTTCGAGGGATGACGCTCGAATGCCCGCAGGCGCATATCCTCGCGACGATCGACAAGACGCCGACGCCGGTCCTGGTCGAGGTGCGACCGATCGTCTCGGGCTTGGAAGCTCAATGACCGCTCCGGTGATCGTGTGATATGATCGTCAGCGAATTGATAGTCTTGCGTAGTCATCTCAAATTGTTCATGACAGCCCACGCCAAACTTTCTTTGATGGAATCATCAGCGATAGCGATCACAGGGTTGGACTGTATCTAGGTAATATTGATTCACTCTGGGGTCTCGGGACGAAGACATACAAGCCGTACACTCCCACCCCGTTTTCCCTATCGCCACCACCGACCGCTGCGGCAAGCCAAATGCCGCCAGCAACGAGATCGTTCCCACCCGGCGGCGTTTTTTTTCCGACCAAGGCATGATCAAGTCTTAAATATTCGAGATTCCGGCATCTCTTCCGAAACCTGCCATTCCGCTTCCGGCCAATCCCTGCCGGGCCGCCAGGAGCCCAAACGGGCGGCGGTGGCCGCGGGAAAAGCTAGACGAGTGTTTGCGCGGCAAGTCTGGCGATCGTGGCAAAAAGAGCGTCGAGTTGGGGCTCAGAGGGAGTGCCGCCGCGCGTATACGCGCAGATGTTTACAGGCGTCTTCGGATCGGGCCAGGCAATGGCGATATCGCCGGCCGCATCCGCGCGGTTATTGCCGGTCTTGTCGCCAACCACCCAGCGGCGCGGCAGGCCGGCGCGGAGGCGGTGCAAGCCGGTGACGGAGCCGGTGAGCCAAGACTTCAGGCGCAGCCGCGAGGGTGGGGAGAGAATGTTACCAAGGACAAACCGGTTGAGGGTGCCGGCCATGGCACGCGGGGTGGTGGTGTTGCGATCATCGCCGGGAGCCAGGCCGCGCGATGGCCGATACCGGCCAAGCCCGCCGGCCGATGTGGTGATGCCGTCCCCCAACCCTCTCCCGCGGGGGCGGGAGAGGGGATTTTGCCGACATCATGACTTAAGCCAGCGTGTATTTCGGATCCGAAATGCAATGGCTTTCGGATCCGAAACCCCTAGCCTCGGGCTGGCGGCACCGGGGCCGGCGGCGGCGGCGGGGGTGGCGGAGGCGGCGGGGCCGGCTGGGCTGGGGGTGGCGGCGGCGGCGGCGGCGGGGTTTCAGCACAGGCTCCGAGAAGCCCCACGGGGACCATGATGGCAAGAACCGCCAGACCACGGAACAGCTTACGAGACGTCATTGCTCTAGATACGGCCACTACCCGATACTCCTTCATTGGGATGCTCATGGTAAGTTGGGATGGAGGTGCAAATCCGACACGAAAGTCAAATCGTTAGTCTGTGATAATTCGAAAGCCGAAGAATGATACGACTGTACACGCGGTGCCTTGAGGTCAGCTTCGGCTGGCGAGGAGCTATCATGGTCTCCCGACCGCAACGGTCTTGCAGCGGCAGGATCGCAGGCGGCATGATCGCCATACTGGCTGCGTGTGCGCTGAACGCGTGCGACATGGTCGCCCAGCCTGATGCGGCCGAGGGTTTGGCGCGGCACGCTAACACGGAACTCCGCGCCCGGATCGACGACTCGGCCGGGCTGGTGGCCGCTGGCGTGAGGCTGAACGCCACCTTGCTCCAGCGGTTTTACGCGCGCCATGGCTACGAGCCAGTATGGACAACCCGCCAGGCGGCGACGTTATCGCTGGTGGATGCCGTGTTGCACGCCGGCGATCAGGGCCTGGAGCCTGACCTGTTCCACGCCGATCTGCTGCGGCACAGAGCGGCATTGCCGCCGATCGATCGTGACATGCTGCTGTCCGATGCGTTCCTGACCTACGCGGACGCGCTGGCCCGCGGCGCCGTGCCGGTGGAGCGCCGCAGCGATGACGAAGTGTTGACGCCCGGGCCTATCGATGTGGCCGCGGCCCTGGATGCCGCCATGCTCAGCCCCGATGCGGGAGCCGCCATCACGGCGCTGGCGCCGAAGACGCCAACCACCCTGGCGCTGCTGAAGGCGTTGCGGACATATCGGGCCAGTGTCGCTTCCGGCCACAAGATCGACACGAACCGCCTGCGAACGATCGAGGTCGGGCTCGAACGCCAACGCTGGCTGCCACGGCCGCTACCGCCGGACCGTGCCTGGGTGAACGTGGCGGACCAGCAACTTGTGCTTTATCGCGCCGATCGGCCGATTTTCTCCACCCGCGTCGTGGTAGGCGAAGATGTGAGGCGCAATCAGACCCCGGAGTTTCGCGCCACGATCGACGCGAGTTTTTTCGACCCTCCATGGGTGATTCCGAAGGACATCGTTGACGCCGAAATCCTGCCGAAGATCAGCCGCGACCCGACCTATCTTGCCCGCAACAACATGATAATGCTGGCCGGTGGAGAGGCCGAGCAACTCCCGGGACCCGATGCGGGGCTTGGGCTGCTGATGTTCGACATGCCGAACCGGTTCGACGTGTACCTGCACGACACCCCGGACAGATCTATCTTCAAACGCGACAACCGCCGCATCAGCCACGGCTGCATCCGGGTGCAGAACCCGCGCGACCTGGCCGCCTTGCTGCTGCGCCAGCCGATCGGCAGCATCAACCAGGGTATCGCGGTCGGCACCACCACCCGCCACGATCTTCCAACGCCGGTGCCGGTTTTCGTGGTGTATGAGACCGCCTTTGTGGATGCAGCTGGCAGGCTTCAATTCCGCCCAGATTTCTACCAGCGCGACGCCGAGATCTGGCGCGCGCTGGAGACACGCACGCCGAACCGAGACGCCACGGCGCAGACCGATGATGGCACGAAAATTTCCGGATCGCCCGCTCTTTGATGTGCCCGACCTGGCAAGCCGGTTTCTCCATCATGGGCCGGCAATCCTGCCCCCCAGAGAGCGAAGATAATCCCGCACGCCGGGCTGCCCGAAGAAGCTCGCGTGCCCCGCGGCATCTGCGCCATGCAGATCGTCCCTGATCGATGGATCTGCGCCCCGACTGATGAGCAATTTCACCATGGAGAGATGCCCGTTCTGGGACGCAATATGCAACGCCGTGACACCTTGGCCGTGCGTGAGCCCACCGAAATTCGCTTTGTGATTGATGCTCGCGCCGTGATCGATCAGCCACGCGGCCGTTTGCATCCGGTTGCGCGCGGCGGCCCAAATGAGCGGCGTTCCCCGGTAGGGATCTGCATCCAAGCGCGCGCCGGCGCGAAGCAGCCGGGCAAGAACTTCCGTGCGACCGCTCTTGCAGGCCCAGACCAGCGCCTCGTCCATAATCTCCTGCTGATCAGCGGAGGGTTGCCAATCCGGGAAGCCACTGTGCGGACGATAAAATCCTCGCGCCGCACACGCCTCCGCCGAGAGCGATGTCTCGGCATTGAAACACTGCTCGATCCCGGCACGATCACCCAGGCCCGCATATGCCCTGAGGTTGCGTGGCGCAGCGGAGATGCGGCCCAGCACATCAGCCACCTCGCGGTGGCCCCAAAACAACGCGAAGATCAAGGGTGTGCCGCCCGAGCCGTGTGCTTCAGCCTCGAGATCCGCGCCGCTTCGGATCAGTATATCGGCAATGGCGACCTGGTTGGAATAGCCCGCCTGATGCAACGGTGTGGCACCGCGGTCGTTAGCATCGTTTACATCCGCGCCGGCGGCCAGCACGGCTTGCACCAGCGCCAATCCCACATCGGGGTTCATGCGTGCCGCAAGGCTCACCGCCAGGTTCAACAGCGTATTGCCGTTCGTTCCACGGTCTCGTGCGATACGCGGGTTGCTCCTCAGCACGCTATTCAGGGCCGCAACATTGCCGGATTGCAGCATTTTGAAGGCGCACAGAAACGGTTCGGTCGCCTCCGCATCCGAGGCCGATGCCAGAAGGTTGACCCGGCGCGTCAGGTCGTCCCAAGAGTCGAACCCGTGTTCGCGCGCATAGACAAGCCGGGCATCGGCTTCGGTAAAGGGCGCTTGCCGGATATCCTCATCCGACCATCCGTCAAAGCGGGGATGCCATTCGCGGATCTGTTCCAACGCGGCTGGGCCCGCCGATTGCCGCGTTTGCAGTAGGCCGGAGACCCGTTCGGCAATCCACTGCATGTCGGTCACAAACAGGCGCGTGTGACGGGCGTTCGGAGAAGGCTGCGCATAGGCTTTCAGTTTGGTCCAGCTTGCGAAGCCTTGCTCCCTTGCGATGACGAACTGAGCATCGTGCAAGGCCAGTTCACGCTGCACGGTGGCATCATTCACCTTGGCCCATCGGAGATGCTGGCGGCGCAACCGAGCGAGCGCGTCGGCACTTCCGCCCCGCACCGCGCGCAAGAGTTCGCGGGCTTGTTTCTTCTGCTGTTCCAGATTCACGATCGCCCCTTCCATGTGCCTGGTCCGCATGACAGGCGAAAGAGGGTCATTACGCACATGAGCCTCGCAATTGCAGGTGGGCGCAGCCCTTTCCGCGGACAGGACGTGCCCTGCAAGCGCGTCTGGCATCACGCTACCAAGAACCGGGAGCTTTCGGCCAGCCCGTGACGCGGCGCCCAGCTTGCGGGCGGCGAGGCAATGCAGGGGAGCGCGCGGTCTGCGTAAGCCCGCGCTGCGACCCACACGCTCGACCAAGGATGCCGCCTGCGATGCAGGACAGCATCCCGCGTGGCCGCGTTACTGCGCCGGCGCGGGGCTGGCCTGGTGATGGGCGGCCTGGCGCCAGACGCGGATGTCCTGGATGGTCACATAGCCTTTGTGGTCCACATCGATGGCATCGAAATTCTTGACGAGGACCCCCCAATGCGCGGCTTTGGCCTGATCCAGGGTCAGTTTGCCGTCATTGCTGGTGTTGGCCGCGGCGAAACGCTGCGCCATGTTGTGGTGGCCGCCCGGCCCCTGCATCATCATGCCACCCTGCATGCCTGGGCCGGCCTGTGGCGGCGGGGCCGACTGGTCCGGCGCGGCGGCATCGGGGGCGGGCTGGGCAAAGGCGTTGGCGGAGATCAGCAGCATGGCTGCCAGGCTCGGGAGTAGACGCATACCAAAAAATCCTTCCAGACTGGGGCCGCGGATCGGGGCGGCGCTTGCGGTGATATAATGGCGATGCCACGCAAGAACGGGCGGTATTACC
>Ga0116230_10007138_pt1 | contig 11042 bp, 7 predicted proteins | sample S1TSphfallax_3_FD_88678 | JGI IMG/M metagenome (GOLD analysis project Ga0116230, IMG submission 88678) | Host-associated microbial communities from peat moss isolated from Minnesota, USA - S1T2_Fd - Sphagnum fallax MG | ecosystem: Host-associated > Plants > Peat moss > Unclassified | place: USA...
CGCCAGCATGTGGGCGACGGTGGCGGTCGCCTCGGGTTCGCGGGCGAGGAGGGTGACGATGGGGCCGATCAGGGTGAGGGCGGCCATGGCGACGAACACGCCGTGCCAGCCCCAGGGTGTGGCGAGGGCGATGGCGCCGGCGCCTGAGATGAGCAGGGCGGCGCGATAGCCCCAGATATAGCCGGCGAGCGCCGTGCCCTGCATGGCCTGCGGGAAGGTCTCGATGCGCCAGGCGTCGATGATGGTGTCCTGGCTCGCGGAGCAGAAGGCGAGGAGGGCGGCGAAGGCGATCAGGAGGCTCGGCGCGGTCGGGCTCGCCAGCACCATGAGCAGGCAGGCGATGGTGAGTAGCGGCTGGACGGCGAGCAGCCAGCCGCGTCTGCGGCCGAGGCCGCCAAGCACGCCCGGAGCCGCATTGTCGAACACTGGCGCCCAGAGGAATTTGAGCGAGTAGGCGAGGCCGATATTGGCGGTGAGGCCGATGAGGCCGAGGCCGACATGGCCCTCGGCGAGCCATTGGCGGAGGGTGAAGCCGGAGAGCGGCAGCGGCAGGCCGGAGGCGAACCCGAACCCGGTCATGAGCCAGAGTCTGGGGTCGCGCAGCATGGCGGCGAAGGTGGGGCGTGCTTCGGCGGGCGCGGTTGCGGATTCGCTCATGCCTCAGGGTCTCATGCCGGCCGGGGGCGGGGAAGCGCAGATGCGGGCTGTGTCAGCCACGGCAGCGCCCGCGCGCCTTTCCGGCGGCCCGCCCAGGATGCGGGCGTTCGCCCCCTGAACATTGCCATGTCTTTTCAATTGACGGTCAACAAAAAACCGTACAGCTTCGGTTCCCGGTCATCCGTTTCGCTGCCAGTAATGCAAGGATTCGAAGACCGGGCCTTGCTTTTGCCCGGCCGCCGCTTGTCCTCCGCTAGCCTAACCGTTTGATTGCGCCTGTGAAAAATCACTGTGTTTGGTTGGTCCAGCATCGCCATGACGGGAATCTCGCGCGGGCCTGGGCTGGCAACGCTGGTATCGATCCAATACCTGCGCGCTTTTGCCGCCATCATGGTTGTCTACTACCACATATTTTCGAACCGTGTGGCGGAACCCTGGGGCGCCGGCCGGGATATCGGCCTTTCCGGGGTCGATATCTTCTTCGTCATCAGCGGCTTCATCATGTGGACCTCGACGAGCCACCAACGCGGCGGCGTGGCGAAGTTCCTCAAGCGCCGCATCTTTCGCGTCTATCCCTTGTGGTGGATTGCTCTCACCGCCTGGATCACGATCAGGCTCGTCCTGCCAGACCGCTTGAACAACGCAGACGTCACCTTGCATTCCTTGATTTGCTCGTATCTGCTGGTGCCTCACTTCCACCACGTCTTCGTCGGCCGGGTCTGGCCTATTCTCGTGCCTGGGTGGACTCTGCAACTTGAGATCTTCTTCTATGCAATCTTCAGCCTGACGCTGCTGATCGGCGACCGTACCGCGCGGCTCGGGACCGTCATAGCGGTGCTGTGCGCGCTGGTCGTTCTGGGTTTGCTCATACCGGCCGGCAGTGCGCTGTTGCAGGTCTATACAAGTCCGCTGCTGCTCGAATTCGCAGCGGGCGCGACCCTTGCCGCGCTCGTCTTGAAGTTTCAGCGGGCGCCTTTCATGGGCGGCCTGATCGTGGCGGCCATGGGTGTCGCTTTGCTCGTGGTCAACTACCGGCTGATCGTGGAGGATGGTGTCGGCCGTGTCCTCGTCCTGGGCATTCCCGCGATCCTCATCGTCACCGGCGGACTGGTCATGGAGCCTGTCCTGTCGCGCAGGCCAAGCCGCATCCTGCTGCTGTTCGGGGACGCATCCTACTCGCTCTACCTCACGCATTCCGTCGCGATTTCTGCGGCCGCCGTCATCTGGGAGAGGCTGCATCTGCCGGCAGGCGGCGCCGCCGGAGCGATCGCCTTCATTCCCTTCGCGCTCGTGGCCTCGCTCGTCCTGGCTGTCATCGTCTATCGCTGTGTGGAAATGCCGCTCCTGGGCTGGCTCCTGCCATCGCGCGGCGGCGTGCACATCCCTGCCTTGCCCGAGGAGGCGCTCATTGAGCCGCCTCCGGTGCCCGAAGCCCCGGCCTTATTCGTGACAGGCGAAAAGCCGAGCTAGCGGAGCGGCCGGGCGCCGGTCGCGGTCATGGCGCCACGACCGATGGGACGGCTCACATCCTGTTCATATTGGCTGAAATTGGCGGACCCGAGACGATTCGAACGTCCGACCTTTGCCTTCGGAGGGCAACGCTCTATCCAGCTGAGCTACGGGTCCATCGCCGCCCACCGGGCAGCAGGCATCCCATTACCCGGAACCGCCTGCCGTGAAAAGGGGGGCCGGATCGCGGAGGAGGGTGACCTCAGCCGTCCGTCGTCGCGCGGCGCCTCAGTTCCGTCCGGATCGCATCGACCCGGTGCGGTTCTATGGTCGAACCAAAAGCGTCATTCCGGCGGAACGCCGCCTCCAGCCGGGCGACCACGCCCCTTTTGGTCCAGGGCAGACGAAGAAGCTCTTCGACAAGTTCAGGCTCGCTCCAGGGCACATCGATCGGGAGCTCTTCCAGGGTCAGATCCCTGTCCTTGAAACGAAGCGCCTGGGGGAAAAACGCGAAGAGAGACGAATGATCCGGAGGCGGCTGCACCGGCAACACATCGGCGCCGGCCGCTTGAAGCAGCCGGGCAACAAGATCGGCACCGTGCACGCGGATATGGCCCAGCTGCGTCGCCCGGGGATTCATCTCGATGAGAAAGCACTTCTCAGTGGAATCCTCGATGATGAAGTCGAGCCCGAAGAACCCGGACAACCCGAGGCGCTCTGCCGTCGCCGCGGCGACCTCGTCCATGTAGGGGTGCTCGATCAAACGGAGAATTGTCGAGGCACCGACGCGACCCTGTGTTGAAAGAACCTCGGCGTTGACGCTCGCCAGGCGGCGACCCTGCCAGCTGGCGACCATGCAGGTGACCTGGCGGCCGCTGACATGCGCCTGGGCCATCACCTTGCGCCTCTTCCTGTCGACGAATCGCGCCATTGCGAACGGGTCACGGTCCACAAGACGGAAACGAAGAGCCTTGTGGACGGCAAGCGGCGATGATAGCTCGCGAAACGCTTCTCTCGCCTCCGCCACCGTTGCCACGACACTCACGCCGGAGCCGCCCCAGCTTCCCTCCGCCTTTACGACCCAAGGCGATGAGTTGGCAGCGCACCAGGCATCTAGATCACGATCAGACGATAATTCGACGCCGGCCGGGACCAGGACTCCGAGCTTCCGCATCTCTTCGAGGAAGGCGTAGCGCGTACCACTTAAGTTGTAGTATGCGGGACATCCGATGGACCGCTCGATCGTCTCGCATATGAACTTCCCGCGATTATCCTTCGCATCGGCTCCGTGGGCGTAGAGCAAATGGAGATGTTCAACGACCCTATCATCCGTAGGGATTATGATATCGGGCTCAAAAGAGGTAATGGCGGCTTCTAAAGAGGTAGTCGGCCGCCGGGCTGAATAGGTCTGGCGGCCTTCGAGAAATTTAAGCTTGCAGAGCGGGTTGCCGACAGGGCAAAGGCTGAATACGCTTGCTCCCGCACGGTTCGATGATATTGCTAAGTAGGCTGCCGACGGCCACCAAGTTGTCGTAGCAATTAAGACTTTCATTCTCGCCATTCTGGAGTAGACAATCTTCTAGGTTATTTTGGGGAGCGGGTCGGTGGCGCTCGATTTTTTGATGGCTTGAGCAGGCTTGGCCATGATGGCCAGAAAGCGTTGAAGGGTGCAAGAGGACGGTTGGCTCGCATGGTTCGTTCGATAGATTTTGCAATTGTCGGGGCAGGGCCATACGGCTTGTCGCTCGGGGCCTATTTCGCCGGGGCGGGTGCCAACTTCAAGATCTTCGGCTCGCCCATGGCAGTTTGGCGCAATCATATGCCAAGCGGCATGTATCTGAAATCCGAGGGCTTCGCCTCGACGCTTTTCGATCCTCGCCGGCAGCACAGCCTACGAGAGTTTTGCGCCCGTAACGGCCATCCCTATGCCGATGTCGGTGTGCCGATCCCTGTCGAGTTGTTCTATGCCTATGGCCGGGATTTCCAGCAGCGCCTGCTGCCGGATCTCGACACCCGGCACATCGCGCGGATAACGGCGGCGGGCGGCGGCTTTCTGTTGCGTCTCGATGACGGCGAAGTGCTGAGGGCGCGCAAGGTCGTCGTCGCGGTCGGGATCGCGCACTACGCCTATATTCCGCCCGAGCTCAGGGAGCTTCCATCCCGGTTTCTTTGGCACACCTCCGAGAAGCGACCCATGGAGCAGTTTTTTGGCCGCCGTGTTCTCGTGATGGGCGCGGGCTCGTCGGCGGTCGATACGGCCGGGCTCCTGCACCAGGCCGGCGCGGATGTGGAAATCATGACCCGTCGCCCGAAGATCTGGTTCAATCACGCGCCTGATCGCAAGCGTGGTCTTGCGCTGGCCTATGCGAGGCTGCTCAAACCCCGCTCCGGCCTTGGCCTCGGCTGGCGCTCGTACATGGCGTCCGACCTGCCGACGGTCTTTCACCGCATGCCGGAGCAGTTCCGCCTGCGCGTCACGCGCGGACACCTCGGCCCATCGGCGGGGTGGGTCAGCCGCACGCTCGTCGAAGACAAGGTGCCCATCAAGGTCGAGAGAACAATGCGGCGCGCGGAGGTGCGCGGCGAGAAACTCCACGTAACCTTCACAACCCCTGACGGTGACGAGGAGGTGGAAGCGGATCACCTCGTTGCCGGCACCGGCTACAAGGTCGATCTCGATCGTCTGGAATTCCTGGACGAGCCGATCCGCCAGCAAATCTCGCGGGTCAACAGCACGCCGCGCCTGTCCCGGTTCTTCGAATCCTCAGTTCCGGGCTTGTATTTCGTCGGCCCGTCAGCCGCCAACAGCTTTGGCCCGTTGCTGCGGTTTGCCTGGGGCGCGAAATTCACGTCCCGGCATTTGACGCGACATCTGACGCGCTAGCGCCGGGCGACCGGAGGCGCATTCGCTGAACGGCGGCGCCCTGATGCGCCGCCGACCGGCGCCCCCGGCGACAGGTCCGGTCAGCGATCGCCACGTACTGCCGTCCATATTTCCTGTCGACGTCTGCCAGCACCAGACCGAGCATGGCATCCTTGAGCAAGCCTCGCGGTCCGAACGTCCAGAAACTCGTCTCGCTATAGGCTCCGCGTCGATACAGGCGGGCAAAGGCGGCGACGCGTTCGAACAACGGCGCGGAACTCAGGGCTGCGCGATCAGCATAGATCGGTCCGAGGCCTTCCCAGGCCGCCGCCGCTTCCGCCGCGCGAAGGCGGAGGAGGGGCGACATCGTCTCAAGACGGGCCAGTCCCTTGAAAAGGCCAGCGTTCAAAACGGCGATCTTTGACAGGTGCCGGTACGTCTCCGATCTGTTCTCGAGGCGGTACTGCCAGCGCTCCCGCACGCCCGGTCGCGTGCGCTTTCCTGTCCCCATCGTGTTGCGGCCATGCTGCCGATACTCGGCCAACTCCTCGTTGAGGTAGCACACGCTGCCCAGTCCCGTCGCCAGAAGAAAGAAGAAGACGCCGTGCCCCATCTCCGTATCCTTGCGGAAGTAGTCCTGGACCTGGGGCCAGAGGGCAGTGGCGGGCAGCAGGTTACGCCGGAAGGTTTGCGTGAAGCCGTAGCCCGCAGTCCAGGCCGGCAGCGTCAACTGTGGGGATCGTTCCGGTGCCGGAGGATCCGCGTAAAACGGAGAGATCGCGCGGCGGTCCTGGTCCACGATGCGCGCGTTATGAAAGGTCAGCAGCACGTCGGGGTCCTCAAAACAGGCTGCGACCTTCATGAGGTTGTCAGGATGCCAGATGTCATCCTGATCACAGAAGGTGATGAGTTCGCCGCGGCAGCGTTCCGCCGTCCGGATGAAGTTCGTCCGGAACCCAAGGCGGGTGGCGTTCCTTTGCACCAGGACAGGAAAGGGCGCTCTTGCCGCGAAGCGGTCCAGAATGGCGATTGTCTCGTCTTCCGATCCGTCGTCTCCCACCACCAGCTCAGCCGGCAGATGCTGTTGGGCCAGAAGACTATCGAGCTGCTCTGGAAGATAGGTCGCGCCATTGAAAGTTGTCATCGCGACTGACACAGTCGATTTCTCTGCCGTCGCAATCAAGGTTGTGTTTCCACGTGACGCGCTACCTGAAGGTTTGATGACGTTAGTTAGTGCCGAGAAAAAGTTCTGGGCACGGAAGATAGCGCGCAAATTTAACGACGGCTAGAGCCTTCACTTTGAAGTTCGTCACCAGTCCTGCGCGCGGCGGACTTCAAGTTGTTAAAGCATACTCGAATCATATAGTTACTCGTGTTGACTATAGGACGGAATTGGCTGGACGCTCGCTGTAAACACGCCCGGGTATCCGAATCGTGGCGACGGAGCTCCGGGCTCTCATCGGCAGGCTGAAGCGCCGGCTGCACGAAGAGGCCGGTGTGGGTGACCTGACGCCATCTCAGCTGTCCGTCCTGCTCCGCCTGGAACGGGCGGGGCCGGCGACCACCTCGAACCTCGCGCGGCTTGAGGGAATGCGCCCGCAATCGATGGGCGCGGTCATCGCCTCCCTGCAGGCCGCCGGCCTCGTGAGCGGATCGCCAGACCTCGCGGACCGACGTCAGACCCTCCTGGCACTGACGGACGCCTGTCGCGCCTTGTTCGCTGAAGGGCGCGTGGCCCGTCAGGACTGGCTGACCCGCGCGCCGCAGGCGCGCCTTCGCCGGAAGAACAGAACCGGCTCGCCGACGCGGTCGAACTGCTCAAACGGCTCGTCGCCGATTGACATGGCCGACGCCGCCCGTCGCCCACCACGCCGAGTTATATTTCGAGGAGCCTTTCATGACACTGACCGCACTCGATCCGAACACCGCCCTGATCATTGTGGACCTGCAGAAAGGGATTGTCAGTCTGCCTGTCATCCATCCCATCGCCGATGTCGTCGCGCATGCACGCAAGCTGGCTGATGCTTTCCGGACCCGCCGTCTTCCCGTGGCGCTCGTCAACGTCTCCGGCGGAGCGCCGGGCCGGACGGAGCAGCCCCCACGTCTGACGGGCAACCTTCCGGACGGCTGGACGGACCTCATCCCCGAGCTCGATCAGCAACACGGCGACATCGTCGTGACAAAGCGAAGCTGGGGTGCCTTCGCCACCACGGACCTCGAGGCACGGCTGAAAGCGCTGGGCGTCACGCAGGTCGTGGTCGCGGGCGTGGCGACCGCAACCGGGGTCGAGTCGACGGCGCGTCAGGCCTACGAGCAGGGGTTCAACGTCACACTCGCTATCGACGCCATGACAGACCTGCGCGCCGAAGCGCACGAGTACAGCATCAGGAACGTCTTCCCGCGGCTGGGCGAGACCGGCACGAGCCAGGAGATCATCGATCTTTTGCCGCAGGCTCGATGACCAATCCTCTCGGGGCCGGGGCTGGACACCATGATCATTGCGTAACCCGCACGGAGGGCGGAAGCAAGCGCGCGGCGGAAGGCTTACCCGCCCGGCTGCGACGCGATCCAGGCCCGCGCTCGCTGATCCGCGCCCGATGGCAAGGGCGCGCGCGGGTCCTGCAGCCAATGGGCGATATCGTCCGTGACGATCCGGCCCTCGTGGTCACGCTCCAGCAGGTGATATCCCTTCGGATAGAAGGCATAGGTCACGCGCTTGTCGCCGCTCGCCATCTGCGCGCGCCAGGCGGCGGCCATCGCCTCCTTGGGCACCAGCTCGTCATGCCCGCCATAGAGAAACAGCACCGGCACATAGATATGCCCCGCCGCCGCCAGAGCCTGGTCCATGAGATCGACCAGGCCCTTGATCACCGACACGCGCGTGTCGGTCACCGTCAGCGGGTCGGTCGACAAGCGGATCAGGGCGGCCTCGTCATCGGTCGGCATCACGCCGGCGCCGCGCCCCGTGAAGGCCATTCCGGGCACCGTCTTGTCCGCAAGCCAGAGCGACACGCGCAGGAAAGCGCTCATCTCCCGCCTTCCCCAGACGGCCGGAGAGCTGAAGACGTACCCGTCCACCGGCGGGGCGAGGTTGCTCGCCGCCAGGGCCATCAGTATCGCGCCGCCCATGCTCTCGCCCATGAGGTAGACGTGCGCCGTCGGGTATCGCTCCTCGGTGAGGATCGCCATCTGGCGCGCATCCAGCAGCAGGCGCTCGGTGCCGGGCCAGCGGCCGCGGTCCGGCGCCGCGCCGAAGCCGCGCTGGTCGGGCGCGATCACAGCGATGCCGTGCGCCGCCAGGATCGGACCCGGCCTTTCCCAGGCGTCCCGGCTGTCATCGATCCCGTGCAGGGCCAACACCACGATCGCGGGTTGGCCGGGCGGCAGCCATTCCCGGTAGGGCAGCCTTGCCCCGTCGGTCATGGTAAAGCTTCCATCCGTCACGGTGGGGGGCGGCGGCGGGCCGTAGACAAGCCGGGGCGGCGCGACGCAACCCGCGAGGCACAGGGCGGACGCCAGCAGGGCGAGGGGGATGGTTCGGCGCACGCCGCATGGCTATCATCGGCTTGCCCTGCGCCAAAGAGGAAAACATGAGCCAGACTGTCACGAAGCCGATCGAGGTTCTGCAGGTCAACGAGCGTGTCGTCAGCTGCGATGGCGGCGGCGGTCGCCTGGGCCACCCCAGGGTCTTCCTGCACATGCAGGGGCCGCTCGGCACCGAGGCGCGGCAGGTCACCTGTCCCTATTGCTCGCGGCTGTTCCTCCTGACGGGCGATGCCGCCTCCGAAGGGCACTGACTTGGACGTGAATGCCACGACCGAGGGCGATGCCCTTCACCTGATCCTGATCGACGGATCGGGCTTCATCTTCCGCGCCTACCATGCCATTCCGCCGATGAACCGGCCGGATGGCACGCAGGTGAACGCCGTCTACGGCTTCACCAACATGCTGTCGCGCCTGCTGAAGGACCATGTCGGCACCCATTTCGCGGTCATCTTCGATGCCGGGCGCACCACCTTCCGCAACCGGCTCTATGCCGACTACAAGGCCCACCGGCCGCCCCCGCCGGATGACCTCATCCCGCAATTCGCGCTCGTCCGCGAGGCCACCGGCGCCTTCGGCGTCCCGGCGATCGAGCTTGCCGACTGGGAGGCGGATGACCTCATCGCATCTTATGCCGCCGCCGTCCGGAGCGTGGGCGGCCGCTGCACGATCGTCTCCTCGGACAAGGATCTGATGCAGCTCATCGGCGATGGGGTGGAGATGCTCGACCCCATGAAGCAGAAGCCGATCGGCGCCGCCGAGGTGCTCGAAAAGTTCGGCGTCACCCCCGACCGGGTGATCGACGTGCAGGCGCTGATCGGCGACAGCGTCGACAACGTGCCCGGCGTGCCCGGCATCGGCCCGAAGACGGCAGCGCAGCTCATCGCCGAATACGGCACGCTGGAAGGCATTCTCGCCGCCGCGCGAAACGACATGAAGCCCTCCAAGCGCCGGGACGCGCTGGTGGAGCATGCCGAGGCCGCGCGCCTCTCCCGCCAGCTTGTCATTCTCTGTGACAGTGTCCCGCTGCCGCAGCCGATCGAAGCGCTCGTCGCGCGCCCGGTCGAGCAGGAGCGCCTGCAGGCCTGGCTGGCGACGCAAGGGTTTCGCTCCATCGCGACGCGCCTGGGCATGGAGGCCGGGAAAGCCGCCGCGCGTCCGGCGGCGGCCGAGGCGCCCGCGCCGTCGGCCGAGGCAGCGCCGCCCGATGCGGCGGGCTTCGGCCCCTATGAGACGATCACCACGCTCGACGCCCTGCGCGCTTTCCTGGCCGAGGCGGTGGCGGGCGGCATGCTCTCCCTCGGCGTGGAGACGGACGGTGTCGAGGCCGTGCGCGCGGCGCTCGTCGGTTTCTCGCTGGCGACCAACCCCGGCCGCGCCGCCTATGTGCCCTTGCGGCATGATCTCCTGGTCGGGCCGCAGATCGACCCGGCGGAGGCGGTGGCGGCTCTGGCCCCCGTGCTCGCCGATCGCTCGGTGCTGAAGGTGCTGCACGACGCGAAGTTCGGGCTCGCGGTGCTGGAACGCGCCGGTGCGCCGGCAGGGACGGCGCCACTCGACGACACCATGCTCATCTCCTACGCCCAGGACGCCGGGCGCAACGGCCATGAGCTGGCGGAGCTGGCCGGGCTTCATCTCGGCCACACGCCGATGGGGCTGGACGCCGCCACGGGCACCGGCCGCGCGCGCGTCACCTTCGCGGGCGTGCCGCTCGATCGCGCCACGGCGTACGCGGCGGAGGAGGCGGACCTCACCCTCAGGCTCTGGCATGCGCTGCGGCCGCGCCTGCGCGAGGTGAAGGCGCTGTCGCTCTATGAGCAGATGGAGCGGCGGCTGGTGCCCGTCATCCTCCGCATGGAGCAGGCCGGCATTCGCGTGGATGCCGATGAGTTGCGCCGTCTCTCGGCTGATTTCGCCGAGCGGATGGCGGCGGGCGAGACGGTCATCCACAGGCTCGCCGGTAGGGCCTTCAACCTCGGCAGCCCCAAGCAACTCGGGGAGGTGCTGTTCGACGAGATGAGCCTGCCCGGTGGACGCCGCAACAAGACCGGCGCCTGGAGCACGGACGCCGCCGTGCTGCAGGACCTCGCCGACCAGGGCCACGAGCTGCCCGAGCGGCTGCTGCAATGGCGGCAGCTGGCGAAACTCAAATCGACCTACACCGATGCGCTCATCGGGGAAATCGATCCCGATACGAAGCGGGTTCACACGCGCTTCGCCATGGCGGCGACAACGACCGGGCGGCTGTCCTCGATCGACCCCAACCTGCAGAACATCCCCATCCGCACGGAGGAGGGCGGCCGCATCCGCCGCGCCTTCGTCGCCGAACCGGGCCATGTGCTGATCAGCGCCGACTATTCGCAGATCGAGCTGCGGCTGCTCGCCCATGTCGCTGATTTGCCTGTGCTGCGCGAGAGCTTCTCGAACGGAGAGGATATCCACGCGCGCACGGCCTCCGAGGTATTCGGCGTGCCGATGGCGGGGATGGACCCGCTGACGCGCCGGCGGGCGAAGGCGATCAACTTCGGCA
>Ga0116230_10007139_pt1 | contig 11042 bp, 7 predicted proteins | sample S1TSphfallax_3_FD_88678 | JGI IMG/M metagenome (GOLD analysis project Ga0116230, IMG submission 88678) | Host-associated microbial communities from peat moss isolated from Minnesota, USA - S1T2_Fd - Sphagnum fallax MG | ecosystem: Host-associated > Plants > Peat moss > Unclassified | place: USA...
CACTTACAATTTCACATTGCCATTACCTTCCATTATCCCACCGAATGCCACTTGATACCAACTTCTCCAACCTATACACCATGATGCACACACCTTGTCCCCCTACCCCATTTATTATATTTGACACAATTATCTCACCATTTGCAAGATTCAACAATAGAATAGGGTCCCTAATTTTCAACTACACCCCAACAAAAACCCAATTTGCACCTTTAGCATGAATTCAATTAGGTGAACGAGGCAAATGTACGCACATGGTTCTTCCTCTCCATATACATACACTAGTGCTTGTGAAAAACACCATTTTTAACAAATCACACCCAATGACCAATAAGAAAAATTCACACCTTCAAAAAAGAGTGCATATTTTTCACTTTCATATGATTTTTTCTACCCTTGCAAATTGAAACAATTCTCATGCTCGCACCATTTCCAACCACAAGTCATCCCCTTTTCTTCTTCGTCTATCACTCACCCCATCCCATTCAAGAACCCATTAGGCATATGCATTATGACGTGTTTAGGGTCCTTTGCAAGGTGCATTATAGCATGTGCAACTTATACATGCACATCGTTTAACAAACACTAGTACAAAAATGAGGTGTAGTTCACTAACATAAATCATTATGGGATTTTAAAAGTGGAATAAATTCATTGCACTTTAATGATTTCACCCTAGTTAAAGTTATTTCATTACAATATCACTATATAAGCATTGTGTTTCATTATTATTTGGCATAATTCACTATTATAATTTATTGTGATAAATATGTTTTTTTTTATGTTTTTTTTTAAACACCTTATGTTATTTTATGATATACCCTATATTATTTTGGGCTACTTTAATGATTCTAACTTATACCCTAAGTTATTATAAATTATTATACCTTATTATATTTTTAAATATCTTAACTAGCTTGTTATAGGTTTTTATTTTAAATTAATATATATTATTTCAAGTTATATTTTAGGTTATTGAAGGTCATTCTACTTTATGTTATTATAAATTATTTTATCCTAAATTTAAAATTCTAAAAAATCTATAGTATAATATAATATAATATAATGACTTAAGGTAAAATAACCTAAAATAGTCAATAATAGCTTATGAAAAATAATTTAGAATAGCATACAATAAAATAACTACCAATAGCGTATGATAACATAGCCTACAATATCCAACAATAATTTATAATAGAATAGCCACCGATAACCACTAATATAATAACCAATAATAACCACCAATAGCCATTAATAAAATAGTTGCACCAATAACCATTAATAACCTACAATAATTTAGCTTCAAATAACCACCAATAACCACTAATAAAATAATTAACAATAACCACCAAATTAATAGCCTAAAATAACCAATAATAACATAAGCTTAAATAACTTTCAATAGGCCAAAATAACCAATAATAACCTCACATAACCAAAAATAACATAAAATAGCCAAAAATAATTTACAATAGTCAAAAAATCTTTAGGTGAAATAATTTAAAATAACCAAAAATAACTTAGAATAACCAAAAGTAACCTAGGGTGAAATAATTAAAAATAACCAAAAGTAATTGAAAATAACCATAAATTCTATAAATAATGTAAAGTGAAATAACTTAGAACAATTAAACGTAATCCTAGAATAATTGAAAATAGCTTAACATAGATAATATTATTATATTAATAAAAAAAATCCATTTATTAAACATTTCATTTTCAAAAGAATGGTCATTGAAATGTTATTGAATAATGATATTCAAAAAAAAAATTCAAATGTTTTTACACTTTCAAAAGGAAATAGATGTAATTATGTGCAATATTGAAAAAAAAATTAAATTAAATTTTAACCATTTCATTTGGAAACAATTTTAATAAAATATGAATTTTCAAAGTTTATGTTTTTGTAATGTTTAAGATGAAATATTTGATAAATCAAATGCAATGTAACACATTATCACAATAAGTGTGGTGGTTGATGGTAGAGGTGATTACCTCCATCCTAGAGGGCAAAGAATCAAACCTCACAAATGGTATGTTTTATGGTCAACAATGGAAAATTGACCAAATATTCTCCTATGTAGTTCCTTAAGGTAAGTTGATTATATGGCCCATGTACCTAAACTAAATTTTTAACCTAGCATAAGTAATGACACGTGTTAATAATTCATAAGCTGAAAATCATGAAATTATTATTAAATATTAAATATTACATTAAATACTGAATAATTTAAATTTAATTGATTATATAACAAGTGAAATAACTTGATAAATTTGTATTTCACTTGAAAGTAACATGTTTCACTAAACACTAATGGACCAATTCATTATCCATAATAGACTAAACCCCATTCACTAGGGGTTGACCAATTTCACCATGGTAAAAATGTCCAAATTCACTCAAAATCTAATGAAACCCAGAATGAATTAGGACGCATTTTGGTGTAGTGAAAAATATTACATTATTCAAACAATGTTAGTGTATTAGAATGTCTATGTAAACACCTCACATATTGGGAAACAATATTATCAACACATTGCGTATTTTAAATGGCTATAAGTCCAACATTGGATTTCCTTGGTATAAATGTTGTAAAACACATGGGGTTAAATGTAATTGGATACACTACTACAAAATGTGAGTATAGTTCACCAGTCCCCATTCACTATGCTAGTGAATTCACTACTTTTTCATAAATCCCCATTCACTAGACCAGTGACTTCATTGTTTTTTCACTAGTCCCTATCCATTGCAACCAATGAATTCACTCAAAATTTAATGAAATCACTTGGCATACAAGGACACCTTTGATTGTAGTGATATAATAAAAAAATTATAACACATGCAACCTCATGGACTAGATGTTAAGGGAGTAAGCATATTACATAGTTTCTGGGTTTACGTGTCCCCATCAGGTTTAGCCTTACCCTTGCCATCTCAAACAATGAAAGGCTTTTGAAGTGCCTTGGATTTCTGCACACATCATATTGAGGCCATTTAGTTTATCTATGCACACATAAAATGCATCCAACAACACAAAAAAGTGGGAGTGTAAGGACTTACTAGTTTAATTTTTGCTAGAACATTTTGTCACCACATCTAAATGTGTTTACCTTACCCACTACACCTCATGCACTAATCAATTATGACCTCTTCTTTTCAATTTCTTCCACAGTTTTTCTAATGTTACTTGTTCTAATGTCACATGTTGTAAAGGCATTTCATTGGTTTGATTATTTTCAACAAGTTGATTTGCAATATTATTTTCAAGGAATCCAACCCAATTACTTATCAATGGTTCCTTAGGTCTTGTAATGGTTAACAATCAATTTTCAATATGTTGTAGTTATTTCACCATTTCAACAAATTAATCACATAGATGTTCTTCCTTTTATTAATATGCTACTCTTTCAGCTTTAATTGTTTCTTGATCTTTCAACAACTGTTGCTTTGGTTGTTGGCTATGAGGAATGATAGCAACTACCACATTATTGGAACATTATCAATTTAGGAGGCTTACATGCTAATGTACTAAAACTAAAAAGTTTAGTTCTCAACATATTCTATATTTCAATTTTCCTAGGACAATTTCCAAATCAATAATCGGCACTAAAACATATAATACAAGGATAATGTAGGGGGGTATTTTAATAGGTTTAACAGGTTGTGCATTAAATCAAGTTAGGAATTTTACACTACTAGAAATCCTATCGTATGCGACTAGTCACTATGCAACCAGCATGCAACTAGTTGTCCTTTGCAACTATTTCGGTCATGTTTGCAACTATAAATTTGGTATTGTATAATTTTTCAACCATACGGTTGTGTGTGCAACTAACGTGCAATTAAATGTGTACAACATGGACACGTGTCATAAAAATGATGGCCTAAACTTATACATACTTCAATTATTATACTTAAAATATCTACATAGGCTATGTATAATAATATTATGTGCTTCTAATACTAGGGTTAATTCCATGTTAACTTAAGCTAACCTAAACTAACCAAAGTTAAAATAACCATGGTTAAATTTATTAAGCTAAAATATTTATGGCTAAATTAGTTATGGCTAGAATAAGTTTAAATATATTAATTATGGATAAATTAAATTAGGCTAACATATTTATGGCTAAATTAAATTAAGCTAAAACTAACAATGGCTAAATTTTTTATGGGTAAACTAAATTATATTAAATTAAATTAAGATAAAATAAACCATGGTTTAAATATATATTGCAAGCTTTAAATTTTATTTTTTAAAAATATATTTTAATATTTTTTTTGGGAAGCAAAATTATTTTATTTGGAATCTTTTTCAGAAACGTAAATTTGATTATACAAAAAAAATATTCAGAATCAATAAATATGATAATATTATAATTTATTATAATTATTCATAATTATCAATTGAATTTTTATAATAATTATAATGATAATCATATATATAATATCAATAGGTATTTTTAATTACTAGTTTAAGCTATATAATAATCTTAAAATCATATTTTCATTAAGTAATCATAATTATTAAAAATATTATATAATCATCTTTGAAGTGCAAAAGAAAAGGAATGATGAGAAAGTAACAAGAAGAAAAATAAGAAAAATAAGTTTTCCAAGTTGCAAAACCTTTTTTTTTTCTTTTCTTTGGACTCCTCCTACTTTCAAACCTCATAACTTTTCTATTTCTTATTCATTTTAAACAATTTAAAATAATATAGGAGCACCATCTAAAGTTTTACAAATCATGTTTGAACTTTAATAGCAAAAAAAACATAAAAGGAACTTTGTGGGTGTTTAAAAATCAGCCTTTGTAGTGTTCATCGGTTTTCTTTCTAAGTTTCTGACCCCCTTTAATTTGGGGGGCCATAACTTTCTCAATTCTTTTTTTCTTCGACGATTCTTGGTGTGTTAGATGCGCCAAGAGGAGGGCTTCAAATTTTGTTTAGACACAAGAAGCAACAAACCCCTCCCCTGGCTACTATATTCTAATACATTAATTGCATCTAATGTGTAACTAAGTTGGTTCATGAAGTTTTGCAATGGAATTTTTTATCCCATATCCTTTGGCTTCTAATTCTATTCGGCTCAATATATAACTAGGAGAAATGACATTGTAGTAACCAAACACCAAATGCCATTGGAAATGAGTAAATAAGTAAAGTTTAACCTTCATGAACTGGTTAATATTAAAAATAAAATTGGATTATTCTAATCTTACCTATATAGCCTAAACCTACTTACATACTTAAATAAACCCACTTACCTAATAAAGTTAAATAACTACCTACCTACCTATGCAACACGTGTCAACATCTTATTAGCCATAATTTAGATGACTTGAATTTCATTAATTAATATTTTTAAATTAAAAAATAGGTGGGCTTTAATTGCCATGTGTCATCATATAATTGGTGTTAAAAAGGACACGTGTCAAATGGTCAATGAATGTTCCATGGTGTGCCATGTGTCATCATCTTAATGGTAGAAATTTTAATGATTGAGATTAATCCAATGAATTTTTTATTTTGAAAACACAAATAACTAAATAGTGACACATGTCCACAAGCTAATTGGTCAATTTTTAAACACATGTCATATTTTTATTAGTTACATTGTAGTTGCAAGGAGAATTGGACATAAGGTGCAACTACATTTGGATTAGTATGTATGGATGAACATGTATATTAGCACTGTATATACATGTTGCATACGTAGTGTCGCATGCAATTGAATGTCATGTGCAACTTGTCTTATGCAACTACACAAATTTGTAGTTGCATGTGTCACATGCAACTGAAATTTAGTTGCAAAAGATAGTTGCAAAATCCAAAATTTCTAATAGTGTTATAGACTTCATTGTGGCGATTGAAACTACAACTTCTTTCTTCTAGTTATGACAAATTTCAAGAATATGACCTATTTTACTACAAGTAATACATGTAGATGTAGATTTAACTCTAAAATGCACTACTAGATTAAACATAATTTCATTAGCTTTTGATGTGGTTAGTAGTTAGAGCATTGTAACTCAAATTAACAGAACTGTTTTCCTGATCACAAACTACAACTTCCTTATGTTCAATCAATGTATCTTGTTTCATTCCCGTTGTTGTTAATCCGAGGTAAGGTAATAGTCCTATTCTAAAAACAATAATGAGGAAAACATCTATTGTTTTAACTTGTAAACAATTAACTATTTCAACAAGTGTTCACACTACTACAAAAGTGGGGTGTAATTTACTAGCCTAAATCACTATGGGACCTTAAAAATGAAATAAGTTCATTGCATTTTACTGATTTCACCTTGGTGAAAGTTATATCATTATAATATCACTATGTAAACATCATATTTCATTACTCGTTAACATAATTCACTATTATCATTCATTATATAGGTATATTTTTATGTTTTTAAAAATATTTTATCTATGCTATTGGTGAGTACATTATAACCACAACCATGATTGTTATGTGTAGTTTGAAATAAGGTTAATCATGAGATGATGAACTTGAAGATTCCATATAGTGCTTGAAGCCATTTAAGTGTAAGTAAGTAGATGATTTTTGATATCAAATTGGAGTTATGTGGGCCTTTGCCCTATTAGGTGTGCATGATGATGGTGTGGAAAATATTTGTTCCAAAAATCAATGTTAGAATGTGTGACAAGGATCCAATTTTAGGTAGTTATCATCTTAGATTGGGCCTCAAATCAAATCGGGTTGAAATGAAAAGGCAATATGCTAAGTTGTTAGAATCATGTGATACACAAGCTTAGGACATTAAGTTATTGAATGTGACAATTGAAATGTTCATGACGAAACTATTGGCACATCAAGTGACCCCACATCATATGCTAGACCTTTTGGTAGCAACTACATCAAATGGAGAGGTGCACAAGGGAATGAACAACAACTCCAACTTAACTACCACCGTGCTTGCAAATTTGCGATTTGGTAGCATGCAATTATCAACTATCTATAATGTTAATTAAAGGAGGGGAAAATGAACATGATGGGGAAGCAAGATCTGGGGTTATTATTGGACTGCCAGAATTTCAAGCCCCATAGTCACATTGCCTTGATCTAGTGGTAGTGTCACAATAAAAGGAGGCCAATTTGCATGTCCAATATCCTTTACCACAATCTAAGGTGGCCATGAATAAAGTAAGAAACAATGGACACTAAAAGAGATTTGGAAATCAATAACTGAATTTGCGACTCATTTATAGTTGTAATGGACAGATGTGACTAAAAATAACCTAGGTGTTTTGGACAAGTGCCATAAGATAGTTAGTCACAAAAAACATGACATGGCCATGAAGTTGAAAGTCCAATTGCAAACCTTACAACTAGGCCAAAAAATTTCATCCATTACCATGGATGATCTTTATTATGATGTGGAACCCCAATTTGCGATTACATTTGTGACTACATTTGGGATAGTTTCCATTAATGGGTGGTTAGGATTTAACCATGTGATAATTTAAAAAGCCAATGGCCATAAAATGTGTGGCAATTTTCCATTTGTTCAAAAAATATATATTACAATTATAGTGATTAAATATTATAAATATTTAATTATAATCAATCTTGTGCTAAATTATAATAAACAATTTATTTGATGTTAAGCTAAAATAAAATAGGCTACCTAACATAGGTTAAATAGGTAGGTAATAGGATCCCATTTATTTTGATGGGGACAAGCCTTTTGATTGGCTCATCCCAAATGGCACATGCACTATGTTTATAGTGCATACCATGAATCTAATCCATTCTTTCACCTACTTATATATTTAACAAGTTTGAAGTTATAAACAAAGGATCTGGGATAAATTTTAATAAAAGGGAAACATTATGACACTACAACATTATCACATCCTTTGTCCCATATAAAAACATTATGATATATATCCACACAATAATGTTTACTATTTTCCCTAACTATTTACTACCTATTACTTAACTTCGTTACATACTATGTACTACTTATCCTACTTATTACATATTACGTAAGTTACATACTTACTATTTATTACCTAACCTACCTACTATTTACTACTACCTATCCCACTTATCACATACTACCTAGGCTACATACTTATTATTTGTTAACAAATAGGAGATCTACTCAAGTGCAAACATGAAATTTTATTGAAAGAAAACTAAAACATGATCCTCACAACACGAAACATAACATCAAGAACTTTTCAAGGTTCTTGTCACATGAAATACACAAACTCATGTAATGAAAAAAAAAAAACCATGAACACCAAAGTATTGAACTACAAGACTAAACCACAAATAACCCAACTAATATAAGTAAAGAAAATAATTCAACCTTGTGAAAGTAACCTGTTACTTTCCTACTCCGGTAACTAATGAAACCTAACTAGTTGAGCTTGAATTTTCAACACTATCTACTACTTAACCTACATTTAATATATTAATTGTTTAACATAACTAATTAATTAATCAATTAATACAAAAACATTACAACATATCCACAAAATAAAATACCTCTTGCTTAACTTAACCTACCTACCTACTACCTATTAATACCTATCCTATTTATTACATAATACCTTAGAGCCTATTTAATTAATTGATTAAGTACCTAAACTAATCTAATTAATTAATTAATATGAAAACATGATCACACATTCACATATTAAACTAATTAACCTACCTAGTACCTATCCTACTTACTACCTACGACATAGTCTATTTATTAATTAATGACCTAACCTACTAATTACTTATTTAGTTTACCTAGCCTAACTAGGTCTAACCTTCATCGCCTAACCTATTAACTACACTTAGTAAACTAGCCTACTACTACCTATAGATAACTTAGGCCAATTAACTAAGTATGCAAGCTAATTTAGGCTATCGATGTACATAGGCCTACTTAGTCTAACGTAACTTATTAAACTTACCTAGCTGAGTTTACCAACTAAATTATAATAGCCTTTTCTAGTAACCTATTAACTATTATATTATATCATGGAAGACCCACTACTAGAAATCCTATTTTTTGCAACCAGTCACTATGCAACTGGCATGCAACTGGTTGTCATTTGCAACTATCTTGGTCATGTTTGCAACTATAAATTTGGTATTGTTTAAATTTTCAGCCATATGGTTGTGTGTGCAACTAACATGCAACTAAATGTGTACAACATGGACACATGTCATAAAAATAATGGCTTAAACTTATACATACTTAAATTATAAAACTTAACATATCTACATAGGCTATGTATAATAATATTATGTGCCTTTAGTACTAAGGTTAACCCCATGCTAACTTAGGTTAACTTAGGTTAAAATATTTATGGCTAAATTAATTATCGTTAAATTAAGTTAGGCCAAAATAATTATGGTTAAATTAGGTTAGGTTAAATTATTTATGGTTAAAATAAATTAAACTATATTAATTATGGCTAAATTAAGTTAGGCCAAATTAATTATGGTTAAATTAAATGAAGCTAAATTACTTATGGCTAAAATGAATTAAAATATATTAATTATGGCTAAATTAAATTAGGCTAAATTATTTATGGATAAAATAAATTGGAATATATTTATTATGGCTAAAATAAGTTAAGTTAAACTAAACTATGGTTTAAATAAATATTGCAAGTTTTTAAATTTTATTTGTCAAATATATTTAAATATTTTTTTTGGCAAGTAAAAAAATTTGATTTTATTTGATTTGGAATATTTTTCAGAAAATGAAAATTTGATTAAACAGAAAATTATTCAGAATCAATTAATATGATAATATTAAAATTTATTATAAATGTTCATAATTAAGAATTAAATGTCTATTATAATTATAATGAGATTCAATTTTATATATATATAGGCATTATATATTTAAAATTTATTATTTAATGTAAATAAGCTACACGAATTAACCTACAAGTACATAAACATCTTAAGCTAATTACTAGTTTAAGCTAGATAATAATGTTAAAATCATATTTTCATTAAGTAGTTATAATTATTAAAAATATCCTACAATCATCTTTGAAGTGCAAAGACAAGGAGTAAGGAAAAATTAACAAGAAGAAAAACATGAAAAATAAGAAATAAGCTTTTTTCCAAGTTACAAAACATGTTTTTTTTCTTTTCTTTGGACTCCTCCTACTTTCAAACCTCATAACTTTCTTATTTCTTATTCATTTTAAACGATTTAAAGTGCTATAGGAGTGCCAACTGAAGTTCTACAAATCATATTGTTATTTTAATAACAAAAAAACCAACATAAAAGGAACTTTTTGGGTGTTTAAGAATCGGCCTTTATAGTGGTAAATGGTTTTTAAAAAATTTCTAACCCCCTTTACTTTGGGGTACCATAACTTTCTCATTTCTAATTCATTTTTGACAATTCTTATTGTGTTAGATGCGCCAAGAGGAGGTTTCAACTTATGTTTGGACACTAGAATCAACAAAACCTTCCCTTGGCTGCTATACTCTAATACATTAGTTGCATCTAATGTGCAACTAAGTTGGTTCATGAAGTTTGTAATGGAATTTTTTATCCCATATCTTTTGGCTTCCAATTCTATTTGGCTTAATATATATTTAGGAGCAATAACTTTGTAGTAACGAAACACTAAATGCCATTGGGGATGAGTCAACTAAATTTTTTTGACCTTTATGAAATGGTTAATTTTAAAAATAAAATTAGATTATTCTAATATTACTTATATACCTTAAACCTAGCTATGTTCAACCTACTTACATACCTAAGTAAGCCTATTTACCTAATAGGGTTTAATAATAACCTACCTACCTAAATAACAACTGTCAACATTTTATAAGCCATAAATTTGGACGATTTATATTTTATTAATTAATATTTTAAAATAGGTGGGCCTTAATTTCCACATGTCACCATGTAATTGGTGTTTTAAAATGGACACGTGTCAATTGGTCAATGAACGTTCCATGGTGTGCTTCTTGTCATCATCTTAGTGGCATAAAATTTAATGATTGAGATTAATCCAATGAATTTTTTATTTTGAAA
>Ga0116230_10007140_pt1 | contig 11041 bp, 8 predicted proteins | sample S1TSphfallax_3_FD_88678 | JGI IMG/M metagenome (GOLD analysis project Ga0116230, IMG submission 88678) | Host-associated microbial communities from peat moss isolated from Minnesota, USA - S1T2_Fd - Sphagnum fallax MG | ecosystem: Host-associated > Plants > Peat moss > Unclassified | place: USA...
AGGAGTAGAGTATGACTTGAGGAAACATTTTTTTCATTGTATTCCCATCCTACAACTCACCATGGTGGTTAATAGCTATGTACCAACCATTCACATTCATCAACCACATATAAAATTGGGTTTTGAAAAAGTTATAATAAATTTTACAAGCGTGTGGCGCATATTTGTAAGCCTTGTAATATGTAAAATTACACTGCAAATAACTAGTTGAATCTGAAAAGAAACACATTGAATAGGAGGCTTTTGAGATTACAATATACTCATAATTGCTTATGGTGCTTTATCAAAACCATATTTTATAAGAACCATATGGTAAACATTAAAATGTAAGCTTGCATACAATTGTAGAACACCTACATTATAATGCATTTGAAGAAAACTTAATATAGCATTGCGTAGTGGAATAAATATTAGCTACTAAGCCTCTTCTTTGTGAGGGATGTCGCAAGGTCCAACTTCTCCGCTTCCACCAGTGATGCACCAACCTTGAGAGGCCTTGAGCCTTGTAGACGGTCAAGATCATACCACCTCCCATAAGCAAAATGTCTTACCTTCTCCAAAAGTCATTCTATAAACCTCACATTCTCCAGTAATAGCACACCTCCATTGGGCAAAGCAGCAATTTTTTCCTTTATTTTGGCAACATTGAGTCATTTGTCATCACTACCTATTGACACACATGTTGAAGAACACACAACCCTAGGTTTGTTGTAAATGCCCATTTAGGTTGGTAGAGTTAATTGAAATTGATGCAAATTTAGAAAAGGAATTGGAGGAGTTTGAAAGAGCCCTTTTTTTTTTAAAGAATGAAGCTGTGGGGATATAATTAATTTTGGATAAAAAAATTGTTACAAATTTTTCATCAATCTTTAATATATATATATATTTTCAAATGTCAAAAAAATTTAATAAATGAAAATTTGATAATTGGATTGTGAAAATTAGATGTGAAACTACCTATTATTGCATTTGTGAAAAGTATTATGTTTAAAATTCGACTAAGTACAAAAAAAAAGAGTCCTAATACTTGGCTAATTCTTGTTAGCCCAAAGACATAATTAAAAAAACTAATTTGGTTTTCATAACTTTGTATAAAAAGTAGAACTAGCCAATTTTTTAAATGAGAATTGTCCACACTAGTTTCAACACAAGTTTTATCAATTTTGGGACAATTCTTTACCATTTGTTTTACAAACTTGTTGCCAATTAATGTTAAATTATTTTTGGATGAATAGTTATGGGGTGTAGTCATAATAATGTGTACCATAGTAAATTGAAACCAATGCTTGATGTTCCATGTTATTGGAAATTTAATTTAATTTTGTGTTGAAATTGTAGGATTTACTTATTTGGTAACATTCATAATATATCATGGGAACTTATGAATAAATTTAAAATTAATCAAATAAACATAAAATATGAAAAAAATATTAATAAAACACTATAACCAATGATTTTAAGCAATAAAAGGACATGTTTCATGACTTTAATTTTTTTAAATTGACATATTCTGAAAAAGTTATAATGCAAGGCTTATCAAAGTATTATTTTTAAAATTATCATGATTTTCAAAGATGTTTTTGAAAAAATTTCTAAAAAATTCTAAAAATATTTTAAAAATATTGTAGAAATATTTCTCCAATAGCAATCACAAAAGTAGTTAAAAAGCACACTGGTGTGGCTCATGTTATCCCGTTTACATCACGTGATGCTACATCGAAAAACTAAAAAATACACACTTATGAGAAGGAATATGCACAATTGAATGTGTATAAAACAATATGAGTTTATGAATGAAAAAAGAGAAAATTAAATTATTTTTTATCTCTTCTCTTCTTTGTGTTGATGCAACATCTATCACTTGTTTGCATACACCCATACACTTATTAACCTAATAGAATTATTTTAGTGTGACGGGAGGCCATGTTATTGACAATAATATTGCTTCCTAGAAATGCAAAAAAACAAAACACCTACTCCAATAGGGATTTTTCTTAAAGAAATTTTGCCATTTTCATTCATTTTTTCATGATACCTCACAAAAGAAAAGAAAAATCTATGATGTTATTAGTTTTTATTTGGGATAACACCCTAACGATGAAGGTGTTCCCAATGTTGGTCCCTCTTTCAATCGTTGCTTCAATAGCACCCTTAAAACAAGGGCATTCCCAATGTGGATGCCTCCTTCAACTATTGCCTTCAAGCCCTTAATTTGGGAACACCTCATACTTGAGCATTATCCCACACAAAATGTACTCAACTAAGCTTTTTCACTATAAAAATCTTCACTATTAACTAAATTCTCTTCACAAAATCATCTTTTGAACTATTTGCCTGTTCTAGATTGTGATCTTTTTATCCTTTCTCCTGGTTCATCTTTTTTGTTGCATGATTATTTTACCTAAGAATTTAGAGATATTGTAAAGGCTTGTCGAAAAAGGTCGCCATCCTCACCTATTAGGATCCCATTTTGATCCCCCATTTCAGCCTTTCTGTAATGATCCTTACTAACCCATGTGACCCAACACGCACGAACTCATTAATGTCCAAAAAAATACTTTTGAAACCAAAATAAATGAACTCCAATTTTTTATTAAAGTGGGTTCAATCCTTCCTACATGCCTACTAACCCACCTATTTGCCTCCTAATTGCATTTCCTCCTACTTACCTACCCCTACAACTTGCCAACCCACATTCCTACCTCCTATCTTCATGCTCCATTTTTTTATGTTTTTCACCCTTTGATTTCTTCGATTACCTTTCTTTCAACACTTTTTCCATGTCACCAAACTTTCAAAACTCAACTTTAATTTGTTGGAGGGGGTGAGGAACTCCAAACTCCTTTATTTTTATTACTTTGGTAGGGGAGCTTGGAGTTCTTTGCTTTTTATTCACTTATATTTTGGTTGTTTGCAAGTGGGATGTCCAAGCTCCAAGCTACTTTTTTTTATTATAATTGCTACTTGCATATTAAAAGCAAGGAGCTTGTTCTTCAAGCTTCAAGCTCCCCACAATTATTTTTTCTTTTGTTACTACTTGTAATGCAAACAAGCTCATTTTTTTCATTGTTGTTGCTTGTAGGGGGGCAAGGAGCTTGAAGCTTTTTGTTGAACTTTCTTTCCTTTGAGGAGTTTGAGATGCAATCAAACTATGAAGCAATTTAATTTTGTAGTGTTAGATTAAAGTTAGCAAAATAATGGAGTATTACAAACACCTATACCATGTTTATGTTCTACGGATGACAAAAAAAATGAAGGTTATGCAAATGCCCAACCTTGCCATGCCATATTAGAATTTGCAAAAATAAACATGAGAATATTGCATTGTCTTAAGCATTTTTCCCACTTGTCATTACAATTGCAAAAAATGAAAATTGCAATTACTTTGTCATTCTACCATTTGTGATTAAATCTTAAAGAAATTTTGAAACTAATGCAAGTTGCAAATTACATTTTTGGATTTAATACTTTATTGTTATCGAAGGTTAAATGATTAGTTTAAATAAAAGACAATAATGTGTTTGCAATACTTACAATTTTTGTTGTTGGGAAATTTCCTCATCTTTTGACGATGGCATCCCATATTTGGGTGAATAGGTGGGTGAATGCCTAAATGAATGGCTTGTTAGGATTACAGAAGAAATCCATATGATGTTTATTCTATAGCGTTAAATTGGTCATGTAATGTGGTATCATTGGTTAAGTGGGGATGATACCAATAAAACCTCTATGTGAATAGTAGCCCAAGTAAACTATTCAAGAACATTTTCTTTGGTGGGAAAAAAAATCAAAACAAAGGAAATTAAAACTACAAGGTTAAACTTTGAAAATAAGTGCTAATTTTGATCATGTAATAGTTCATAATTATGTTTTGGTTAAAGATATCAAATTTTTTAAAATAGGAATCATTGAAATGATAACATATGCCATACTTAGTCATTCCCATTCATTTGGAATGAAATTCTATGTCAAAATCATAATTTAAAAAAATATTAATCAAGATACAAGTCCCTCTTAATGTTTGAACTTTAAAAGTTCATTGTGAAAAATTGTTATATTTTTGTCGAAAAAAAATTACACATATGTTTTTATAATCAAATTGTTAATCTTGAACAAAGTCCCAATTAACAAATTTGAGGTTATATGTTTTGTTGCAAAACATTATGTATTGCAAAAACTTAAACAATATCACAAAAGTGAGCCATTTAACCATGCATTCATAAAGGTAAATAGGTGCAAATAGGTTGTTTTAGGTAGGTAGGCATGCAAGCAGGGAAGGTATTATACACATGTTAAGGCAATTGTCCTTTAACTAGTTGGTATGTAGGGGGAGGAAGGAGTTTGGAAGGAAAAATGGAAGAAAAATAAAAGTTTTTTGAAAAACAATTTATGCAAGTAGGTGGGTGTAAACAAGTTAATAAAAGCCACACCTAGGATAACATGTTTTTGGGGGGTATTCCTAGAATATTTTGAAACAAATTATTAAAATAAATTATGATTTAAAAATATGTTATATTACATTATTGGGTGAAAGCTCATTAGGTTGGTGGGACATTTTGGATGTTTGGAATTTCTTTTATTGTTTTCAAAATTTTCAATTGTAGTTATTTCCAATTTATATGTGTAAATGATGGGATGGGACTCAAATCAATAATGAATTCATACATCAAAACACAATGTAAAACTTTGATGACAAAATATTTAGTATTAAACTATTATGGACCTCTAAAATTATATAAAAACTTTATTTGATTTGAGAATAAATGAATATGGACTCAATACACATCCATATAATGTCCTTGAATGAATAAGAGATTTAATGATACTATGGTGTGGTGACATTGATACTAAAAAAATAATTTCAAAAGATATTAATGAACAAATTTTGAGATGTACATCAAATTATGAGGCTTCTAAAATAAGTCCTTTATTTTTTGAAAGTAATAGTTTAGATGTTCATCTTTCAAATATAAAATTATGATGAGTTGAACTAGAAATGTTTAACTCCTCATGACAAATATCTCATGACATTTTGCCACATGGCTAGGGTAAATGCACATTATGGTATACACAATTTGAAAGAAATTTGGGAATACATATAGTATCAAAAGTAGCAACAGGTAAGATTTCATTGTCTTTGAATTATTTTAGAAGTCACATACAAGTGATTTGGGCTTCAAAATTAAAAGAAGTCACAAGAATCATGAATATGAAATTGAAACATAATTGTATATTTGTGTAAATGTACACCAATGATTTAATAAATGTTTAAAAAACCCATACGTTGCAATAATTTTCCATTTTAAAAAAATTCAAAACTTCACTGTATTTTTTTCAAACAATTAAAAAAACATGTAGCCTTTGGAAGTATATTGTCAATGGAAGTACATTTTTCAACTTAAGAAAATCATAATCATCAACATTATCATACCATAATGTATTAATGAACATTTTCAAATTATCTGATTTTAATTCCATGACCTTAAGATTTTTCTTTATGGTTTCTTGTATGTATGTGTAACATTTCATGGAAACTTTATCATGGATCCTTGGGTGGTACCACTAAGAATGTTGCACCTTGATTTTCCTAAACCCATCAAACTTTGAAAAATCATAAGAAACACTTAAATGAATATTTTCATTTTTTTTTTCCAGTACATTTATTAGGTTCCATAGATTTTGAAATCTCAATAATATCAAAAATATATTCTATTTTGATGTTCCTAATCATTGCATTTAGAAAAAGTTTCAAGAATGTAATGTTTGTTTTTTTCCTTGAACTTTTTGGTCAAAAACACAATTCGGAACATGATTTTAAAAAATTTGATGAATTTTTTCTTAAGGTAATTGGAAGTCATTTTTCTTTTATGTTTTTATTTGGAAATTAATTGATTAAATATGATTTAATTATGAATTTTCAAAGTTGAGGTTTTTTTTTTAAGGGGCCTTTTTAATTAAGAATATGAAATTTCCAAATTTCCAAATAAGCTTGAATATTATAACATGAAATTGATAAACATGAAATAATTATTATTATAGTTGGGAAAACATTTAACAAAAACGACCCATAAAAATGATTTGGTTGTTTTTTGGTTCCTTAACCATTATTAGAGGTGATTCTTAATGGTACCACCCAAGGATGGGTTTGCCCCATTCATATGTGCATTGATTTCACAACATAATGTTAAATTAAAACATAAACCATCATCTATTATAAAATTTCAATGAAAATTATTTCCCAAATTTTCACCATGATGCATGAAACTTGGATAGGTATTTAAAAGTATCAAACTATGACAATTTCTTGTGTAGATCACAACATGCATTCACTTGATATTATAATTCAAGGTATCTTCTTTTTGTCTTACTTTCATTGTGTATTTTAATGTCAAACTGGACTTTCATGATGTGCCATTTTTGTTCACCCTATTATATTTTCACTTTATTATATAATTATATGTTTAAAATATCTCCTGTAAAATATGTCACATTTAAATAATCTCTTGAAAAATAAAAGTAGGGTGAAAGCACACTATGTAGTCCCTTTTTAGGTGTCACACTTCCAATTTTTCTTGCATTTCTCTAAAACTTAAATATAAAACATTAATATTTTCATTGAAATATCAAAAAAAGGATTCACATATGTAATGTTAATAGAGCTAGCATTTTAAAAATGTAAAAAAACACATCAAAATTTTGAATATGTAATGAGTAATGAACTTTTGAGTTTTAGTAACAAATTATGTCATTCCTTGCAAAATTCATGGATATGGACTTTTATTTGACAACGTGTTAATCTTATGTGTTTGACACTTTGGGATATTGGATGAATTATGTTTAAGAAACTAAAGACCCATTGAATGAATGGAATGTGATTTTAATTTATTATGTTGTGGACTTTTCAAAATCCCAAAAAATATAATTATTTTAAAAGTTTTTTTAAGCATTTAAAAACTTTATTTTTACACATTTATTTAATGATTTTTCTATATGACTTATAGCTTCACGACTTGAAATTGGAAATGGAAAAAAATGTTAATTTCAATATAATCTAAATATTCATATTTTAAACTAATTTTCAACCACATTAGGAAAAAACTTTGAAAAGGAACTTTAATCCACCAAAACTTAGCCACCCTAATGTGCTTTCACCTAGTAGTTATAGTGTAAAAAAACAAGTGTTATATTGTTTAATGAAATTTTTTGAGCATCATATATTCATAAAATTCATTCTAAATCATGTTATATGTTTTTATATTATATTAGGAACATATTTGTGTAAAAAAATTGACCACTTTCCACATTGAAATTAGAATTTGACCCAAAAATGCAAAACACAAATCACATTTACACTTGGAGTGACTCCTATTAGCTTATTTGTATCCATGTAGATTATAGTGTTAATTAAGGGTGATTAATTAGACCACATGAAAAAAACACCCCAATTCAATCACTATCAATCCAAGTTTTGTGGGTGTTAATTTTATTTTGGCCATCCTTATTGACTTTTATTTCTAGATAATGCATTTAATGTCACAACTCATTACCATCACAAACCATTACATTTTCTTCACCCCTAACCATATGGAATGATTAACAATCCACAACCAAATCTCATCACTAAAAGATCAAAATATTATTTTTCTTTTCATCTTGCACACAAATTCCATATGTATGATCATGTAATAGACTTTTGCCATGTCAATTTGTTGCTAAAAGGGTTTGTGTATTCTTTAGTAATATTAGAGAAAAATGTGTTATGATTTATAATTGTTCCAAATTCATGTTAAAATTTTACAATTATCATACATTCTTTTGCATGGACCACATGCAAAATAAATGCAACCTTAAATAATATTAGTTTGTTAAGACAAATCTGAAAAAAATTCAAAGGCACCAATTTAAAACAATTTCGTTGGCCACACTTTTGTTTTCACACCTAGGATAAGGCTACGAGAAGGTTTTCATATCTTTTGTTTTTTTAGCACAACTTAATAGACCCAAACAACATATTATTGGCAACACCTTCAGGGCCTAGTGGCATCACACACTACATGGATTTCATCTGCTCACCAATGAATTTGAATTCAAAACCTTTGTGGCACCAAACAAAGGTCATATCACTAAGCTCTCACACCTAGGGATGGCCATTATGTAACAGTTAAAAGTTAATTAATTAAAATAAATCATCAAAAAATTGAAGGCTCCCATGCCAACAATCTCATTAACCACATAGCCTTTATTTCACACTAGGCACTAACTTATTACACAAACCTTTTACATTTGTGCTATTTTATACATTACTACTATTATTGTAAAAGCCAAAACAAAAGCCTTCACAAATTAAGGCATCAATTTGAAAATTTTCATTGGCTACAAATTTTGTTCTTCCCACAAACACAAACCTAGAGTAGGAGGTATTTACAACATTTAAGTGCCCTCAAAAGTACTCCTCAAAACAATTCAAGGTTTGTGTTCTTGCAATTTCATTGGTCACATAGGCTATTTTTCTCAACACATAAGAACAAGCCTATTACACAAACCCTATATATTTGTGTATAACATACTACGAGAAAAGCTTCAACATGTGTTTGTTAAATAATTAATTAACTTTGAAGATTCCATCATGTTGAAATAAAAATATTTCTATATTATATTCTTAAAAAATTATGTTTTTCTTCACAATTTTTTTTTTTCAATTTTTTTTGTTGCAAAATTTTAGCATTTCAAGTATCTACAAATAACATAAATTGGAAATACTAAAATTATTTCTACAATTTGATTTTCAGATTTGGAAACTAATTACAATTTCAAAAATAATTTATTCATGCAATTGAGTTTTTTGCAAAGTCATGTCTTCAAAAACCTTGAAAAAGTTTGTCTTAATTTTATTTTTTATGTTGTATCTTTTCTAGATTTTTTCAAATTTGAATTTTTTATATGGTCACATCCATTAGAACCTTGAAAAGGTTGTTACAAGGTGGAAGCATCTTAATATCTCAATATTTTGATATTGTGAATTAAATATTAAAAAATGAAGGAACAATCAAAAATATTCTTAATCAAGAAAGATGAAAAAAATCTATCCACCCAACTATAAAAGTATTCAATGCAAGATTATTGACCTTCAATTCATATTTAAGATGTGAAGCCATGTGTATTGTTGGAACTTCTTCAAGTACTTTCTCTTATTGAATTTGTTTAATAAGAAGTTGAACTATATCAATTCATTCATATATGACATTCCCTTTCCAACAAACATTCACAAATTTAACATTGGATTAAGATATCTAATAAACAATTCATTAACTTGGGTAACGCAAGAATCATTTAACTTAATGATTTTTTCAAAGTTGATACCCATGGATCATTGATACCCTTTTTCATCTATAGTCATGAAAGTTCATGATTGTCCATTTTTCAACCATAATTTGGATTTTTATTGGAATTTTCTAAATATATGAAAACTTTGATAGTTGTATGATTTCATGAAACATGAAAAAAATTTGTATATATGAAATGGAATGATCATGAATGATTACATTTTTTTGAACATATGGTTTTATATTTGAATTTTTTAAAACCTATGTTGTTTCATAAAGACCAAATTATATTCATATATGTGTTCCCATTTATTTAAAATACAACATATTAGTTTTCGACATAATTATGTGATTACAACAAAAATTTGAAATAAGCCTTGCATTTTTCCTTGATTTTCAAGAATTTAGAATGATCATGAGGAAAACAAATAAAATGAAAGTATTACATGCATATACTACAAATTTACAATATATAAGGAAAACTTCTTTCAAAATGTCCTACCTTATTGGTTTTTATACCAAAATACCAATATTGAAAAGTTTTAGACATCTTAATGAAATTACAATCCATTCAAATTTGGAAAAGAAAACCATTTGGGTCCAATCACTAAAATAGGAGCCACATTTGCGTTTTTCACTACTTTTTTCAAAAATATTCTAAAAATCTTTCAAATGCATCATTTTATTTTATTTTAAAACTCAAAGTTTTGTTAATACTACTATGTTAAGGTTCATATTTTAAAAATTCAAAATTATATAAATAAATAAATTTCAATTGTGCTTTTTGTGTTTTCATTGTTTAATTACCGTTTTAAGGCATTGGTTACATAACATAAAAAGAATATTATTATTATTATTATTATTATTATTATTAAATTTGAAATACGCAAAAATAATTAATTATTACGACTATTAATGGTACATGTTAGTGCAATTACCCATTTTATTCTTTCATTTCCCATAGCAAGGCATTTTCTTTTAATAACATTTCATTGCAAATTACATAAATTTCATTAGATATTAATAAATTGTTAGATGACAAAATGTGGTTGGCTTGTTTACGAATCGAATTGCAGATCTCTACCAGGATTTAACTCTTGCACCTATGCTATTGTAAAATTGGGAAAATAACATATACCTTACCGTAGGGTCAGTTTTGTCATTAAAATCATCTTCAAAATAGCAAAATGAAAAATTGTGAAAAAATGAAGTTGACATGTTGAAAATCATTGTAAATTATTATAGACTACACTCTGAATAATTTCACTACTCCTATCACAATATCATAGTAGATGATGAAAATAATGATAATTAAAAAATTAAAAAATGAACTCATTGTTTGAAAATAAATAATTATTCCTTTTGTCAATGTGGAAACTGACCCTAGGCCACAGTATATACAAATTGACAAATCTCAATAATTTATTTTATTTTCGTCCCATGTTTTCTTGTGCCCATTACAAAATGAATGCAAACAAACTCCTCATTTTCAGTTGACCCATTCAGTTTTAGATTTTTGTTCAAAATAATCGAAAAAGAAAAACCAAAAATTCAAATATTGCTACCATGATGCACCCTTTATAAAGAAGACCTTGAGACCTTGGGACCTTTACATGAGGTTCCACAACTTGGGGTTCTTATTATGGTTCCTCCTCCCAATTCCCATCTTTTTAAGTTAAAGCAATTCCATCTACTAGGTAATTGTTCATAGTATATAC
>Ga0116230_10007141_pt1 | contig 11041 bp, 12 predicted proteins | sample S1TSphfallax_3_FD_88678 | JGI IMG/M metagenome (GOLD analysis project Ga0116230, IMG submission 88678) | Host-associated microbial communities from peat moss isolated from Minnesota, USA - S1T2_Fd - Sphagnum fallax MG | ecosystem: Host-associated > Plants > Peat moss > Unclassified | place...
CCTTCGCTGTTGCGCAGGTTCTCGATCATCGCGAGGCGCATCGTCTCCGGCGTGCGGAATCCGAACGCGTAGGGATTGCCGATGTTCAGCGAGACGATGTCGTAGCCCAGCCGCTCGAGCTCGAGTGCGCGCCGCGCCAGCTTGCCGCGAATCTCGTAGCGCACGTTCGCGAGGCCATCGCTGGCGCGCAGCGCCGGCCTCCCCGATTGTCCTTGTTTCATGCGCTCAAGGATACACCAAGGAACCCGTCCGGGTGACGTGGCAGGCGACCATGTGACCGGGAGCCAGGGCCTCGAGCGGCGGGACGACGCTCTCACACACGGACCCGGCGGTCGGGCAGCGGGCGCGAAACGCGCAGCCCCGCGTTGCTTCAGCCCTGCCAAGCCCATCATCCGGGGCTGCCGCGACGGACGCGGCATCGCCCGGCGTGCGAGCGCCTGCGGCAATGCGTCTTGGATCCGGTACGGCGGCCAGCAATGCACGCGTGTATGGATGGACGGGAGATTTGAACAGCGTGTCAACTTCGGCGATTTCGACCAGCCTGCCGCGATACAGCACGAGCACCCGATGGCTCAGGTGTCGCACCACCGCCAGGTTATGGCTGATGAACAGCATGGCGGTGCCCCATTCGTGCTGCAGATCGGCCAGCAGATTCACGATCTGCCCCTGGATCGACACGTCGAGCGAGCTCACCGGCTCGTCGCAGATCAACAATCGAGGCCGCAGAATCATCGCCCGGGCAATCCCGATGCGCTGACACTGGCCACCGCTGAACTCGTGCGGATAGCGGTCCGCGACTGCAGCGGACAATCCCACCCGCTCCAGCATCGCGTCAACACGCTCGCGGCGATCCCGGGCCGACAATCCGGTCCCGAAGATCCGCAGCGGTTCGGCAATCGCGTCGGCGACCGACATTCGCGGATTCAAACTGGCCAGGGGATCCTGGAAGATCAGCTGCATGTGGCGGCGGTGGCGGCGCAGTCGCGCCGCAGACCACGTCAACATGTCCTCACCGCTCCACAGGATCCGGCCGGCGGCAGCCGGAGCCAGGCGCAGAATCGCGCGCGCCAGCGTGGATTTTCCGGAGCCCGACTCGCCGACCAACCCCAAGGTTTCGCCCGCCTGCAGATCGAAGCCCACGTCGTCGAGCACGCGCGTGACGCCGAAACGCACCTCGAGGCCGCGCACGCTCAGCAAGGGATGGTTCATGCGCCGAGCGGATCATGACAGGCAACGTCGTGATCCGCCACGCCGCTGGCGCGGAGCAATGGACGTTCGTGGCGGCAGCGCGCCTGGGCACGTGGGCAGCGCGGCGCGAAGGCGCAGCCGGACTCGCGCTCGGACGGCGCCGGCGCGGTGCCGGCGAGACTCGGCATGCGTGCAACCCGGGGCGCCGCGAGATCGGGCATGCACTCGAGCAGCGCCGCCGTGTACGGATGGGCCGCGCGCTGCAACAGCATCCGCATCGGAGCGCCCTCCACGATGCGCCCGGCGTACATGACGAGAATCCGGTCCGCAAGCGCCGCAACCACGCCGAGATCGTGGCTGATGAGCACGGTGGCCATGCGCATTTCCCGGCGCAGCACGCGCAGGATCTCGATGATCTGGGCCTGTACCGTGACGTCGAGTGCGCTCGTCGGTTCGTCGGCGATCAGCAATGACGGATTGCACAGCAGGCTCATGCCGATCATCACGCGTTGGCGCATGCCCCCCGACAGCTCATGCGGATGCTGCCGCAGGCGGCGCTCCGGATCCGGGATCCGGACGCGCTCGAGCATGTCGAGCGCAGCCCTCCGCGCCCCGCTCCACGACATGTGCGCATGGGTCACGAGCACTTCGCAGAGCTGCCTGCCGATCGTCAAGTGCGGCGTGAGCGCGGTCATCGGATCCTGGAAGATCATCGTCAGGCGCGAGCCGCGCACCCGGTTCAGTTCGTGTGCGGCGCTCCCGAGCATGTCGACGCCCGCGAAATGGATGCCGCCGTCGATGTGCGCGCCCCGCGCCAGCAATCGCATCACCGCCATGAACATCGTGGTCTTTCCCGAGCCGGACTCACCGACGATGCCGACGCACTCGGCGGCGGCGACCTCGAGCGACACGTCGCGTACGGCTGCGACGGTCGCATCGCCGGAGCGGAAGCTCACGTTCAAACGGTCGATGCTGAGGATGGCGGTCACGAACGCGGGTGGTCCTTTAGGTCGAGCGCTTCGCGCAGGCCATCGCCGATGATGTTGAGGGACAACAGCAGAGCGGCGAGAATCGTGCACGGTATCCACAGAATCCATGCCGCCGTCTCGATCTCGCCGGCGCCCTCGGCAATCAACGTGCCGAGGCTGGCGTGCGGCTCCTGCTCACCCAGGCCGAGAAAACTCAGAAAGCTTTCGAACATGATGATTTGCGGCACGGTCAGGGCGGCATAGACGATCACCGGGCCCATGAGGTTCGGCACCACATGCTTCACGATGATGCGCGCCGCGCCGGCCCCGGATGCCACGGCCGCCTCGATGTAATCGCGCCGCCGGATGCTCAACGCCTGTCCGCGCACGATGCGCGCCATCGAAAGCCAGCCGACGGCGCCGATCGCCACGAACAGGAAATGGCGGCCATGCCCGAAGATCACGGTCAGGAGTATGACAAAAAAGATGAGCGGCAGGCCGCTCAACACCTCGATGAAACGCATCATCAAGCGATCGGTGCGTCCCCCGACGTAGCCGGAAACCGCGCCAAAAGCGATGCCGACCGCGAGACTGATGAGGCTTCCCACGAGGCCGACGCTGAGCGAGGTGCGCATGCCCTCGAGCGTCCTGGCGTATAGATCCCGTCCGAGTCTGTCGGTGCCGAACCAATGCGATCCGCTCAAGGCCGGCGCCGTGGCCACGTTGTTCCAGTCGAGCGTTTGGATGTCGTTCGGGCTGAACGACGGGCCGAGCAGCGCGAGCAGAACGTATGCCGCGACGACGACGCAGGAGGTGATCGCCGCCGGATTGGAGCGCAGCCCGCGGCCGCGACTCACGTCTCGAACCGGATGCGCGGATCGAGCCACGCATACAAGAGGTCGACGATCAATCCCATCGCGATCAAAAGGGCCGAATACAAGATCACCATTCCCATCACCAGGGTGTAATCACGGTTGAGGGCGCCCTGCACCAGATAGCGGCCGATGCCGGGCAATCCGGCAATTGATTCGACGACCAGCGAACCGGTCAGGATGGACGCCACCGCGGGCGGCAGGTACCCGGCCACCGGCAGCAATGCCGGGCGCATGGCATGGCGCATGATCACGACGTGCAGTGGCAACCCCTTCGCGAAGGCGGTGCGAATATACGGGCTGCGCATTGTCTCGAGCAGGCTGCCGCGCGTCATGCGCGAAACGTACGCAAGCGGCGGCAAGGTGAGCGCGGTCACCGGCAGCACCAGGTGACGCAGGGACTTCGGCTCCCATCCAGCCACCGGCAGCCAGTGCAGGTGCACACCGAAGACAAGCCCGAGAAGCGGCAGCACCACGAAGGTCGGAACGGTGATGCCGACCACCGCGAGCGCCATCGCCACCTCGTCGATCGGGGACCGATGATGCAGGGAGGCAACGATCCCAAGCGGTATGCCGATGAGCAGCGCCAGCGCCAGCGCGATCACGCCGAGTTCGCAGGTGACCGGAAAGCCCTGCGCGATGAGTTCGGTCACGCTGAAGTCCTTGTACTTGAACGACGGACCGAAATCGCCGTGCGCCAACGCCGCGAGATAGCGGCCGTACTGAACCCAGACGGGACGGTCCAGGCCATAGGCACGCTCGAGGTTGGCAACGATTTCGGGCGGTAATGCCTGCTCTTGATCGAAGGGACCGCCGGGCGTCAGGCGCATCAAGAAAAAGGCCAGCGTGATGATGATGAACAGCGTGGGGATCGCACCTGCCAGACGCCGCAAGAAATATCGGTGCATTAAGACAAGTCTATGGGATTGACCGCAAGATGGACAAGCATGGCGGCCCTTCATAAAATACCGCGCCGATTAAGTAGGGTTATAACGCGTACCGCCGAAAGACACCTGATTAATCATTCGCCGCCCGAGGTTCCATGGAATCCACCCGACCCATCCGCGCACTGATGCGCGGTTTCGACGCGCTCACCGTGCTCAACCTGCGCGACGGTGCAACCGTCTCCGAGATTGCGCAAGAGATCCGACTGCCACGAACCACCGCTTACCGCATTCTCGAGACCCTCTGCGGCGCAGGCTTTGCATGCCGCGATCCGGCCGATGATCGCTACCGTCCGACGCCCCAGGTCAAGAGCTTGAGCGGCGGTTTCGCCGACGAACCCTGGGTCGCGCAGGTTGCCGCGCCGGCCATCCACGATGTGTGCCGGGAGATCGCGTGGCCGGTGTCCGTGGCCACGCCCGCCGGCACTGCCATGATGCTGCGCGAGACCACCGACCATACGACGCCCCTCGCCACGGAACGCCAGTCGGCCGGCATCCGGCTGCCTTTGCTGGCGAGTTCCGCGGGCCGGGTGTACCTGGCGAACTGCCCTGCGGCAAAGTGCGAGGAACTCCTGGATCTGCTCGCACGCTCGCCCCGGGATGACGACAAGCTCGCGCGGACGCCACGGCCGGAGCTGTTGCGCAGCCTGGGTGACATTCGCGTCCAGGGCTATGCCACGACGACGCGCACGCGTCGTCTGGTCGAGGAGATCAGCCTGAGCGCGCCGGTCATGGCAGGCGACCGCGTGTTGGCGGCGGTGTCGGTGCGCTTCGTATCGACCGCCGTGCCGCTCCGGACGGGCATCGAGCGTTTTTTACCCAAATTACACCGGTGCGCAGCTACTATAGGTGGGTATCTGACACAGCAATCGCATGGAGTCGCGGTGACTCCGTGAATTCTCGCGCATGTCGCCCGGCTGCGGGCGCCACGCGCTACAGGACTTTCTCATGCAAAAGATCATGGTTTGTATCAAGCGCGTCGTCGATTACAACGTGCGGGTCCGGGTAAAACCCGATGGCAGCGGGGTCATGCTCGACGGCGTCAAGATGAGCGTCAATCCGTTCGACGAGATCGCCCTCGAGGAGGCGCTGAGGATCAAGGAACGCGTCGGTAACATTGAAGTCGTCGCCGTCAGCATCGGCGTCGCCGACACCCAGCAGCAGCTGCGCACCGCGCTCGCGATGGGTGCCGACCGCGCCATCCTGGTCCAAACCGATACTGCCGTCGAGCCGCTCACAGCAGCCCAGACCTTCCTCGCGCTCGCGAAGAAGGAAAATCCCGACCTGATCTTTCTCGGCAAGCAGGCGATCGATGACGACGCCAACCAAACCGGCCAGATGCTGGCGGCCATTTGGGAACGGCCCCAGGCCACCTATGCCTCAAAGGTCGAGGTCGGTGACGGCAAGGCGATGGTTACGCGCGAAGTCGATGCGGGTCTCGAGACCATCGAAGTCGATCTGCCCGCGGTGGTGACGGTCGATCTGCGCCTGAACGAGCCCCGCTATGTCAAATTGCCGGACATCATGAAGGCCAAGAAGAAACCGTTGGACGTGACGTCGCTCGACGCCCTGGGCGTGAGTGCCACGGTGTTTCTGAAAACGGTGAAGACCGAACCGCCCGCGCAGCGCCAGAAGGGCGTCATGGTCAAGGATGTCGCGGAATTGTTCGGCGCACTCAAGAAGAAGGGTTTGATCTGATGCACAAGATACTCATCATCGGCGAACACGACGGCAAGGCGGTCAACCCCGCCACGGCGAAATGCGTCACCTGCGCGACGGCGATCGTCGGCGCCGACATCACGATCGCCCTGCTGGGTGCCGACACTGCGTCGGTTGCGGCGCAGGCGGCGGCCATCGCCGGCGTGAAAACGGTGCTGCGCATCGATCGTCCGGAAAACGAGCATCCGCTGGCCGCCCTGTTCGCACCGCAGGTGGCGGCCCTGGCCGCCGGTTATTCACATGTGTTCGGCCCGTCGACCAGCTTCGGCAAAGACCTGATGCCGCGAGTCGCCGCCCTTTTGGGTGTCTCGCAGGTCAGCGATTTGATGGCGGTGGAAGGCGCGCATAAATTCCGTCGTCCGATCTACGCGGGCAATGCCATCATCACGGTGGAAGCCGACGCCTCGAAAACATTGGTGGCCACGGTGCGAATTGCCTCGTTCGAAGCGGCGGCCGGCGGGGGTTCGGCGGCGATCGAGACGAAGTCGCTCGACGTCGCCCTGCCCTCGCACACGCGCTATGTCGGCACCAAGTCCGGCTCCACCGATCGTCCGGATCTGCAGACGGCGGCGCGGGTGGTCTCCGGGGGGCGCGCACTCGCGAGTGCGGAGAACTTCAAGATTCTCTACGGCCTGGCGGATAAGCTCGGTGCGGCGGTCGGCGCGTCGCGCGCCGCGGTGGACGCAGGCTACGCGCCGAACGAAATGCAGGTGGGCCAGACCGGGAAAATCATCTCACCGGAGATTTACATTGCGATCGGCATCTCCGGTGCGATCCAGCATCTGACCGGCATCAAGGATGCTCGCACCATCGTGGCGATCAACAAGGATGGAGAGGCACCGATCTTCGAAGTGGCGGACTACGGATTGGTCGGTGACTTGTTCCAGATCATCCCCGAGTTGGAGAAGATGCTGAGCGCTTAAGATCCAAGGTCGCTTTCACGGGATTTCGACGTGCAGCGCAAGCGGGTGACAGATCGCGCACCGCGCGTTCGGCGTCCTCGATGCCGAACGTTGGGAGGGAGCTCCGTAAAGCGAGCAATGCCAGGTTTCCTGTGGAGTGGAGCCTTCGGTATTCGAGGCGCGAGGCGAGGCGTCCTAAAGCTGCTTCAATACGTAGTCTGCGGCGGACACCTTGAACTCGCCGGGGGCCTCGACATTCACATGAGTCGCAACGCCATCCTTCGCGATGATGGCGAAGCGCTTGCCCCGCAGGCCCATGCCGTAGCCGGTCGCATCGAGCTCCAGCCCCAGCGCTTTCGCATAATCGCCATTGCCGTCGGCCAGCATCAGGATCTTGTCGCCGACGCCGCCGGACTTGCCCCAGGCGTTCATCACGAACACGTCGTTGACCGCCGTGCACGCAATCGTATCGACGCCCTTGGCATGGATCTGATCGGCCAGCTCGACGAACCCCGGAAGATGCTTCGCATCGCAGGTCGGCGTAAATGCACCGGGCACCGAGAACAGTACCACCGTCTTGCCCTTGAATAGTTCATCGCTCGAGAGCTTCTGCGGACCGTCCTTCGTCATTCGCATGAACTTGCCCTCGGGCAGTTTGTCACCCACTTCGATGGTCATGATCCGAGTTTCTCCCCGTAGAGTTCCCATAACTTCAGCACTCGCGGATCCATGTTGGGCACTGTCTTTAGTCCCTGGAATGCCTTTTTCGCCTCGGCGGTATTCTTGAGCGCCACCTCGGAGCGGCCGAGATAAACATATGCTTCATCCAGATGCTTGATGCCCTGTTTCTGCAGGCCACGGTTGATGGCGGTCACCGCACCCTGATAATCGCCGCCGCCGTAGAAGACTTCGCCGCTCTTGACGTCGAGCTCGCCGGCCGCGTTCTTGGCGGCCTCGGCATCGAACTGCGCCTCGCCCTTCTTGTCGGCTTCGGCACGCGGTTTCAATGCGGCCTGCAGACGAGTCGCACGGTCCTTGTCCTTCGGATCGGCGAACACGCCGGCCGCCACGCCCTTGTCGAGCACCGCGTAGGCTTCGCCCGGCAATGCCGCATCGCCGAGCAGCTGGGCCATTTCCATGTAATCCGATGCCTTGTCCATCGAGCTGGTGTCGTACATGATCCGGTAGATCATCAACAATCCATGATCGTCGCGCTCGTCCTGGCGTTCGATGCGCAGCAAAGTGTTCCAGTAGCTGGTTTTGTTGGTCAGGCGGATGAGATCGATGTCAGCGGCCGCCATTCCGGCAGTGTCACCGGCATCCGACGCGCATTGCAGCTTGAAGAGAAACCAGTTCTCCTTGGGCGCCTCGCCGGCCTTGCGCGCGGCTGCAACCGCCTTGTCAGCCCATACCGCCGAGTTCTTGCAGTCCTTTTGCAAATAATAGAGCTGGCTGATGAGTCCCAGATCGTCAGTGCTGGCAGCGCCGGAATCGGCGATCTCCTTGCCATACGTCAGCGCCTTCTCATACTGCTGGTTGCCCGCGCTCAGGCGAAATAACGTCTTCGTTGTCTTTGCGGCCTCTTCGGGACTGTATTGCCCGGTGGCGAGGGCCTGTTCGTAGGCCTGTTGCGCCTCCTTCAACTTGTTGAGCTTGATGTCCGCGAAGCCCTTGAATTCATAAATCGACTTCTTGTCGAACGGCGTGAGCGGAGACTTTTGCTCGGCCGCTTCCAGGTTCTTCAACGCCTCCTGCCACTGGCTGGCCTGCAGCGCCTTCTGCGCGGCGGTCATCTCCTTGGCAATGACCCGGCTGATCTCCTCCTTCTTCTCCGCTGCGAGCGCCGAGTGGGTGCACACGGCCGTGCTGGCTAGGGTCAACGTCAAGCCAAGAACGATTCCAGATCGAACGTTCCGAATCAAATGAGTCATTCGCAAACCTCGCTACCTTCAAAATCTTTCGTGTTATGGACGGGCGCCGTTTTGTCGACGGCCGTTGTTCTTGCCGGACGATCAAAAAACGGCGCGTCAATCCCACTGCTGGAATCGACGCGCCGTCTTAGATTACACGTTCCCCACGGGGACCGAGCCTTCAGAACAGATCGTTATTGACGAATCCGATCTTCTTCAAACCGCGGCTCTGCAGATCGGCCAGCGTCTGCGCCACCTTCTCGTACTTGGCGAACTTGTCGACCGTGATGTGCACTTCCGGCTGGGGATCCTTCGTCGCCTCCGACGATATGTAATCCTGCATCGTCTTGCGATCCACGGGCGTCTTGTTCCAAGACAATGTCCCGTCGAAATCGATCGACAAATCGATGATTTCGGGCGGCGGCGGCGGCACGAAGTTTGGCGGTGGCGGCAACGGGTTGTCGATCTTAACCGCGTGGGTCACCGGCGGAAGTGAGATGATGAAGATGATCAGCAACACCAACATCACGTCGATCAGCGGCGTCATGTTGATATCCGTAAACGAGCCGCCCTCGTTGCCTCCTACTGCCATAGCCATTGCTTTAAGTCTCCTGGTTCCCGTTACCGGGTCCCACTGCCATTGCCATTACGGTGAATACGCTACTGACCATCGCCCGGGTGCAGCGGCTCGGTCAGGAACGCCACTTTCCGAATACCGATTTGCTGGGCCGCCACCAAGACCTGACCGACGTACATGTAGCGCACATCCGAGTCTCCGCGAATATGCACCTCGGGCTGAGGATCCGCGCCTGCCACGGTACGCAACTGCGCCTTCAGAGCCTCCTGGTTCGGCAGCAAACTGGTGTTCCAATAGATCGAGCCGCCCTTGTCGACGGTGATGGTGACATCCTCCGGCTTGGTCTGGGTGGGCAGATTGCTCGCCTTGGGCAGCGTCACCTTGATCTGCTTCAACGCCACGGGGACCGTGATGATGAAGATGATCAGCAGCACCAACATGACGTCCACCAAGGGCGTCACGTTGATGTCAGAGAGCACGTCGCCTTCGCTGCTTCCGCCGGTGGTCATCGCCATTGAGGCTTACTCCTAGCGGGCAGCGGCAGCAGCGGGCTTGATCGAGGCGGACGGAGTCTTCTCCATTCCCAAACCCATCTTCACGCCCGAGATCAAATAGGCATGCAGCTCATGGGTGAAGTGACTGACCCGCTCCTGAACGTTCTTGTTGCGACGCAGCAGCACGTTGTATCCCAACACGGCCGGCACTGCGACGAACAGACCGATCGCCGTCATGATCAACGCTTCGCCGACGGGACCCGCCACTTTCTCGATGGAGGCCGAGCCGGAGGCACTGATCGCGATCAAGGCATGGTAGATGCCCCACACCGTGCCAAACAGTCCGACGAACGGCGCCGTGGAACCCACGGAAGCCAGAACCGGCAACCCGGCCTGCATGCGGCTGACGACGGCGTCGGCGGTGCGCTGCAGCGACTCGGTGATCCACTCGCTGGTACCGATCGCGCTGGATAGCCGTGCCTTGTTGGTCTCATGATACTCGTAGGCCTGCTTGCCGGTCTCGGCGAGCGCGCGGAACGGATTGGCGGCGCCCTTCAGCTTGCCGAGCGCATCGGTCAGGCTGGACGAGCTCCAAAACTCCTTCTCGGCCTCGATGGCCTGAAGGCGCAGGCGGCGCTGATCGAAGAATTTAGTGATCATGATGAACCATGTCAGCAAGGACATGACCAACAAGATCACGAGCGTCGATCTCGCGACCAGGTCGCCTTGCGCGATCAGCGCGCCAAGGCCAAACGGATTTTCAACGGTAGTCTCTTGCATGGACCGATTCCCTCTACTTGAACGAAATTAATGAACGCATAAACCGATTGTCACAGTGATTCTGACGAGCAACGAACCCGATTACCTGTTGGTAAGCTTCCAAACGATGGGTATCGATACCGTTTTTTCCACCGGCTTGCCGTCTTCCGTGGCGGGCTTCATCCGTTGGCCGTGCACGCCTTTGAGACACGCCTCGTCCAGCCGCGGAAAACCGGAACTCGTCTGAATGCTCTCGTTCTTGATGGACCCGTCGGCGGCAACGGTCATCGACACGACGCACCGACCCTCCTCGTTGGCACGCTTGGATGCATCAGGATAATAATCTTCACCGATCTTCAACGGATGCCTCGGATCGGGCCCGACGTTGGTCATCACGTGTGGTGTCGGTGCCGGCGCGGCGGCGACCGGCGCCTGCGGTGCCGGCTGCTGTACCGTGGTCACCGTGGCGATCGCGTTGGTGGGTTCCGCCTGTTGCTGGATGTCGACAAATTCCGGCGGCGGCACGTAGGGCTTGATCTCTTCGAGTTTAGGGGGCGGCGGCGGCGGCTTGTCGACATCCTTCGGTTTGTCGATCTGCGCGATCTCGACCGGGGGGATGATGGTCTGCACGAGACGGCTGGCGAGCCCGGAGTAAAATCCATAACCAACGATGACATGGATGAGGATGACGATGATAAGCGCGACGCC
>Ga0116230_10007142_pt1 | contig 11040 bp, 15 predicted proteins | sample S1TSphfallax_3_FD_88678 | JGI IMG/M metagenome (GOLD analysis project Ga0116230, IMG submission 88678) | Host-associated microbial communities from peat moss isolated from Minnesota, USA - S1T2_Fd - Sphagnum fallax MG | ecosystem: Host-associated > Plants > Peat moss > Unclassified | place...
ATGGTGCCCCTTTCATTATTTACACAGGTCTGCCATTTCCAATTCTTGTTCACATCATTGTTCCAATTTCTTTTGTGATTATTTTGTGGAAATTGCATTGTTAAGAAATAGAGGATTTTAGTCTTTTTTGTGTGATGCTCAAACCCTAATTTGTCATCGTTTCTATGAGTTCCCCTTTGGTAGAGTCCTTTGTCATCTTTCAACAATATAGCTCATTAAGTAGGTTGTTTCCATTTGAGTTTTGATTTTATCTTTGTGAAATTAAGGCTTATTGGTCCAGTTGCAAGTCTCTGTGGGTTCAAATCCACTATATACATGTGAATGTTAGCCAGAAAATTAATGTGCATCAATTTGTTTGAGGGAGCTGAAAGGGTTTTTCTTTGTGGCATCAAATGGGGTTAGGTAAGATGAATCATACCTTCGAGGAGACATAGAACAAGGCAATACCAACAAACCCCTTAGACCCACTTCTCAGAAAGTGGGTGAAAGTGCCTGAAAATCCTATTACAAGACATCTTGCAGAAGTTGTTAACAACATAACATTCAGAGATCCAATAGCTGATTAGCAAGAGGATGATGGCAGTTAGGTTTTCATAGTGGGTTAAGTGATAGGCAAAACTAATACTACCAGAGTTACCTACAAGAACCAGCCATGAAAAAATAGGTTGTGCACCACCTTGACATACATACAAAGCATCAACATTGTGCCAAATTGCGCAAAATCTTTGCAGCTCACCATTCATCCAATTCTCTGCAGGATGGTAATGGAGGATGGTAATGGAACAAAATCCTAAACATGCGTTGTGGCAATTTTTGAATCATGATTGTTAAGAATCTCTATAGACCTGGGTCCATTGAAAAAGATATTCAAGCAATTGGGTGCCCCTATGCCTTTTATGACATCTACTACTAGCTCAATCCGTGTATGCAGAATGTTCATTTCCCCAAACAGTATTGATGCCAAACAACAAATCACCAGTAAACACATACTACCCAAGATTTTGATATCAATATCAACAACAAACCCAACATATATTCTCCACACAATGCCCAAAGACATATAAGAACGTATGCGTGCACTCATTGCGTAGCATGGTAGTGCTTTGGTAGCTTTAGTGGTCCTTTGGCGACAACCAGAAGTTAGCGGAATGTGGTATATAGTGACGCGCTCCCAAGTTCCTAGTTGGACCCAAGATGGGTCTAGATTACTCAACATCGAAATTGTGAAGAACTCGGGGCACACTCCCAGCTCTCAGCACTAAAAGGGGTAGAGGGCCATGCTGGAGCTCCGAGATGGGACTAGGAAGCGTGACAAGCTTTACTTACTTACTCGAACCTGCATCAAACTAACCAACAAGTTGGTTAGTTCACTTTCTGGAACACCCTTGGTGCTAAGACAAGCCACGGTCAACTTTGGACTCACAAGACTCACCACGGCCCAGACTTGGAGGAAGCCACCACCTTCCCCAATATAGTATTCTCTGCACCACTCCGCGGCACCTACATCCAAATGGTTTTTCGTCCCGGGACTCCTTAGGAGGAGTCCCGAAATTGGCCCAGTTTGGACTCCCTGGACTTTGCGAGGTCATAACTTTTTGCTTAAACCTCTGATTGAGACGAGGTTTCAAGAAAAATTGTAGCTCTCCTCGAGAGCTTTGCAACATTATGTTGCACTCTGCCTGCACGCATCGGAGTTGGGTCGATTCCTGACTTTTAATGGTCGAGAGTCAAACTGCCAATTTGACTCCCAACCCTTCTTTTTGCCATAACATGTGCTACAAATGTTCAAATGGCCCATGCAAGCCCATTTTCGACATCTACATTTCAACAGCTTTCCAATGATATAAAGAACACCTCAATGTAAGGTGTTTTGACCCCTGCAATGGAACTCTGAATTTTGGGAGTCCGAGAGGACTCCCACGTCCCCATTTCGGGAGTGTGAGTATCATTCTCACACTCTTCCCAAAAGTGGGGTTGCGACATATAGAGAGGTTTTGGAAATGTAATTTGTAGTTGTAATTTTGTAATATGTATCGTCAAATACACACACATGTGCATTAGGCACGGGGTTCAAACTAGTCTTTGGTATTATGTTGGATGTGAATTAAACACTATTGAAACATTAAGGTGATTAAGTTGGAAGTGAAGCAGATCATTCTGAGGCCATTTGTGATCCTCTTGGTACCTTTTCATTGCATTTTTTCAAGTGGGTATGTCCCTAATAATTGGCATTTTTGGGGGGACTTTTTCATCATGTCGTACCTTAGTGGGTCCTTGTTAGAAGTGAATTATGCACTCTTGGCAACTTTTCAAAAACAATTCTAGTGGATATGTGCTTAGGTGGCAGCTTTGTGACGTATGTATGTTGATGGTGAAAAAGATCTTCATTGACATTTTTTTGGGATTTTTTTCATCATGGCTTAGCTCAGTGGGTCTTTTTGAATATGTTGGAAGTGAAATAGACTGTGTTTGCAACTTTTCATGTTCTCAACCACCAACAAAGATGGCAAGGAAGGAAAAACAATTGCAAATTCTAATAAAATTTCAGATTTTGAGCATCCTGGTTATGAGTTACCATCAACACTTTTCAAAATACTTAAAAGATAAGAAGCAAATGACATAACTTATGCTTACACCTAGCCCTATGTGGAGGGTGATTTTTACAAACTATAAGGAACTAATTTTGAAATGCATTGAAAAAGTTGAAGACTAAAGCATCCAACAATGAAAAAAATGAGAAAGATATGTTGCAAAGTAAAAAAGTTTGGGCACCATTGAAGGCAATAGATCAAGCCTCCTAAAAGGTGGCATTTGCCACCCTGTGCCACATTTAGCTTAAAAGTGGCACACCAGGCAAATTAAAGGTGGCATCCATGTGTTATGTGTATTGAGAAGGCAAATACAACTCAAATTTTGGTCAGGCGATCATGTTGCTTGGTTGCAAATATGCCTTCAAACGCAAGGTTGGTCAACAATTTCCAATTCGAGTTCTTTTCCCATTTTAGAATGGAAAAATCTAATTTGACTAAAGTGGTATTCACAAATGACATCACCAGACAGGATGAAAAGCAGCGGAAAGCCTGATACCTTCCCCTCATCGAGTCCTAAGCATAGTTGAACATTGTCATGTGATCTTGTGCATCAATGTTGTGCTTCAATTCAATCTCAACTTTGTAGTCCTTAACCAACTTCATGTGATCTCACTCCACATCCTCAATCTCGTTAGATGACCAAAACCTTGACAAATGGGCGCAATGTGGATCCAAGATGTTACAAATGAAATCCCTTGGACGTAGATGAGCAAACTAGGCAAGCATTATCAACGGCGCCTCCATCATGGCAGCCTCATTGTTGGAATCTTGCTCAACTTAAACTTGATGGAACGTACTCATTGACCAAGGTGATAGAAAAAACTACAATGTTGTGAATTGCCACATCTTGATCTTTAGCAGATAGAGCATTGAACACGTCACAAACTATCCTGATCCTCAATATGTCCTTTGATGGAAGCGATCGTCATCCACCATTCATCGACCTTGATGTACACGTTCTGGTCCAACTTGCTATAGGATGTGTCCATGTTGTCATGGCAAATAGAAATGCTGATACAAATATTGCTAACAAGCATCACTAAGTCCTAACATTGCAGCTTGGTGAATGTGACTTGCATCATTTTGAACAATGGGGCGACCGCAATGCACAGGATCCACCACGCTGGCAATGAAGCTTGGATTGGTTGCTTCTCCTCGATGTACTGTAGCAACTAGCAATGATGATGGAGAAACCATTTGAGCATCTTCCCAAACGCCACCCACCACATTATGTCCTTGGGGCATTTGACGCCATCCATCCCCGTGATCAAGTTCAGCTGGGCACACAGGTGGACCGAAAAAACATGTGCAATCTTGTATAACAAGCCATCCATCATCGCCTTCATGACCTTCTTAATGACAATTTCATTTGATGATGAGCGCACCACACATGCAAAATACTATTGGTCGCCTCCTTCTCAAGCAATGTCACAAGGCCACCATGGCGACCAATCATGTTGTTTTCACCATTGTTGCTCATCGAGATCAATTTGTTGCACCACATCAAGAATAAAACATCCAATATCTTCACAATCAGCGCCAAGATGTTGACCGCAGTATGACGCTCATAGAATGGGACAATCACAAGATGTAGGTTGTGGAGGACACCATTGACGCCCACTTGGATGCGAATGTTGAAGTAGGAGGACTCGTAGTGGGTGGAACCATCATCCGCAATGGAGAATGCAAAAACACGTGATTGGGACAAAATCTCAAAAATCATCTACAAATCAACAACAATTAGGGCGCGAACGAACTAGAAGACCATGTGATCGTTCAATCCCATCAATTTGGGATTCTTCATTCAGACGCTATGTTGTTCAATAACGGCAGCCGTCTATTGAAAGGAAAGACCAGAGGATGTGTGATCGATCGCCAACCAAAAGCGCAAAGGATTTTTGATGGTCACATAATATGTCACATCGCCTTCATCGAGTTGGAAGAGCCTCATTACGTTCGCCTTCAAGATGGGCCGATCGTCCCCATCCGCAACATCATCGTCAATGTGGAAGTAGAGGTCCCCAATTAGCTCATTGACTATCTTGGATGCGATCGTCATCTCTAGGACATCATTGGTCGTGTAAAAGAACCGATTGATAATGGCCTTCTTTTGTCGGTTGAAGAACATATGTTTCTCAACTTTAGATAAGCCTTGATATTTGAACCATCCTTTCGCATGTTGCTTCTCGAAATGCTTGCGATAGAGTCTGGGGCGGTAAGGTGGCATAAAAAAGCAAATAGATTTTGTTCGCATATGCTTGTGGCCGATGTCATCACCACTTCGACCACCGTAAACGCATAAATTACATTGAACACACAACACTGCCTTCTTCACATCACGCCCCGTGATTATAAGTCCATATTCCAAGCAATGGGAAAGCTGGAATAATGTCATACGCTTTGCTGACATCTTCCGACATAACAAATACACACACTAACTACCACAAACACACAAACACATCGCAAAGGTCTTTGCCAAAAAAACTTTAAAATGGCACCCAAGCAAACTTAGAAGTGGCACAAGGTGGCACTGTGACAAGATGTTGCCACTTTTTAAGAAGCCATTTAATACACACACCAGTTGCCACAAACACACGGACACATCGCAAACGTCTCTGCAAAAAAAACTTAAAAGTGGCACCCAAGCAACCTTAGAAGTGGCACAAGGTGGCACTGTGACAAGCTGTTGCCACTTTTTAAGAGGCCTACTCTAGACCCTATACTCTTACAATTTGTGAATTTGTAGATGATCTACCTTCTATTTCATCATCTACCTTATGATTTAACTTTGCAACTACATCAAGTGGCAAGGCACAAACAAAGGTGGAAATGTTATAGTCGCAATCTAACAAGTTTGTGACCATGGCATGGGAGATGGTGATCAACAATGAAAGCTTTTATCAAAGAAAAAATGAAGGTTAACATAAAGGAGAAGAAGTTTAACAGTCTCAAAATAACTAAAAAATTAGAAGTTTTAATAAATGTAAAAGTAATTTTAATAAATGTAAAAGTTAAGACAAAGATTATAAAAATGTTAAACCTCTAGTTAGAAGTCCCCATCCCAACCATAGTTAGTTAGGTGTTCAATTTAGGTGCCAATGACTTTGAATGTGAAATCTAATTGACATATGTGTAAGAAGTTAATAATAATAGTTACAATTTGGAAAAAATGATTATAACTTTCTTTTGTGAAATCAAAGTAGTTCATTAGTTTTTTCCATTTTCACTTCAACCCCCCAATACCCCACTCCACACACACTTTATATGTTGCATTATTTTTCTTGTATGTTTGCATTGCACTTAAATCATGCCCAAGGGCAAGCTCACACCTCCCAAACTATCATATAACAAACATTTATTTGCCCATATAACTTAGGTCTTCCAAAAAAGTAATCAAAGTATTCATTTGTATGTATGAAAATTGATGTCAATTTTTGAACAAATTTGATTTGCACAAGATGCTCACATCATAGAAGGACTTAGGATTTCACTATCTAGGTAAATGAACAATTTGCAATGGTCATGGACCACCATGTTGTTCATACAATACATTTTCTATGCTTATTAAACCACTACCTATGGGCATCATTATTTTAGAGCTTGTGAATTTCAATGAGAATTTTATTAATGAATCAAATATAACCTTAGAACTCAAGGTTGTGCATACCAAATGAAACTTATTCCTCATTAATAGGCCATCAAATCTTGTCATCTATGGCCTCACAAACGCAAGATGTAATGAAAATTGTATCATCATAAATTACAATTTTCCTTCAATTCCATAGGAATGCATCGAACATAACTACATTGTCATGCTTCATGTAGAAAATGTTCATGTAGAAATGATCAATTTTCTAAGTTCAACTTAGTTGATCACCCTATCACAATATGAACCTTGCCAATGGATCTTACATGGTGGTGAGGGCCATTAGTGACACAAGTTCATCAAATTTTAACCAATTGAAGTTTGTTAATGTTTTGAACAAACGTGGTGTTGTTTGTTTTGAACACAGGTTGAACATCCACATTTTAGTTGATTGATTATCCAACATTCAACTTCAACGCATTTGCATTGAACAACTCCAATGTGTTAATGATTACAATTGCAAACATAAACATAATTTAATATTGCATGCACAACCTTTGAAACATCTTCTATTATTTGCTTAACAAGGAGCTATCAAATTTTAATCATCCATGTTCGAATAAGCATCATTGCCAAGGAAATCCATAGAACACAATAATATATATTTTAAAATCCTAAAATAAACAGAATTTTTAAAAAAAGGAAAACCCTAAAAAGAACCCTAGAAAAAACCCTTAAAAAAATCCATAAAAAACTTTCAAAACAACCCAAGAAATACCTTAAAACCTTTTTTTATATAAAAATCATATTTTTTATAAAAAACATTAATAATGAAAAAGGGGAACAAATGACAAAGAAATTATAGAAAACAAAGAAATAAGAAAAAAATTAATTTAAAAAAAAGTAAAAATACCATATTCAAAACAACAAGAAATGAAAAACCCTTCAAAATTAATTAATCAATTGATTAAAAGAACAAGTGAAAATCAAAACAACTTTCACAAGTGAAAATGAAAAATATGACAAAAGTGAAAAAGCTATGTGATTCCATATTTAAAAACCTTAAATTTTATCATATTTAATCCATTGAATAAACCTTAAAACAACTTTGGATTAAAAACAATGAAGTGCACAAAAACCCATAGCCTAAGAAATACTTCAAGAAATAACACACACACACACACACACACACACAATTTAAAAATAAAAAAAATGAAAATGAATTATTATTATTATTATTATTATTATTTCAAATGCACCATCATGTGTGTTTTCAAAAAAAAAAAAAGGTGTTAAAAAAAACCATTTTTTTTTCAAGTGCGTCATCACATGTGCCCTCAAAAAAGAAAGGTGTTAAAAACAAATTTCAAGAAAATCCCTCAAATGTGTCCCCCAAGAAAAAAAAAATCAAATTAAAAATAAAATGAAATAATTTCACCTTTATCATTGGAGTTGGTCCTTAGTTATTTTTGTGATTTCATTCTTAGATGTGGGGATTGTACCAATAACCAAACATAGGAGGTGAAATTCAACCTAGGTGGGATTGGGTTTGAAACTAGGGAAAACTTTTTGAATAATGTGTGGGTGATAATACTCATGATCTTGCCATGAAGAGTAAAGCATTTCCACAATGAGCTATTTGTTCCCTTGAGATGGATAATTGTTTTGCTTTGCATTCATCACATAACTTTAACTTCTAAAACCATTCAATCTTTTAAAAGGATTTTGCATACTTCTTCATGCTTTTATTAATTGTTCAAGGGGTGTAGCCTCAATAGATTGTTTTGTTTTTGTTTCTCCAAAATGAATCACTTGATTGGCCCATCACCAATATTTTGAGAACATGTGGCACTCCCCAACATAGAATCATAAATATGTTTCCCTCCCCAAAATAGAAGCATGTTTTGTCATCCCCCCTCCACCCCCCTTACATTTTAAATACTTGGAAGTTGAACCATGGCCAAACAATATGGGATAAAAGATGAAAGGCTATTAGGAACCCCTTAGGGAAAACATTGAAAACCTAATTGGAACACTATAATAATTTGATGAGAACACAATGTAAACACATTGAGAACATACCAAAAAGTCCCTTTTCTGTCCCCAAACTCAACCAAAAGCAAAAAATCAAACTAAACTTTTATAAACATTTTCATTAGGTACATGAAATTTCTATTTTCAGAATGGTTTGTCACCATTTTCAATGTGGACCAATATTCCCATTATAAATTGGGGCACTTATTGTCTTTACTTCTAGGAAACCTAAGGACAATGGATTCATTTTGGTGGCAAATATGAAAACCATGACATATTAATTTTTACATCTTGCACATATTAGAGTATCTAGCTAGACTTAATATGTGACCTTGTACAATGAATTTAAAACATTTCCATAGGAACACCTTAAACATGTTACTAACAATAAATTGGCAAGTGTGAAGAAAAAACTTGAAATCACAAGCCCCACCCATGGCTCCACTTGGAATAAAAACTTTTGGCCTTGATAGAAATATGTGTTTTCCTTGTCACTTTTGCATAAGATATGAGAGCTTGTTGACTCTGATATTTGAGTATTTTTGAAATCAAGAGGGAGTGATGGCATCATCGAGCTTTGTTGATGTTTCTCAAGAAGCTCTAAAGCTTGGTGTGATCCCTTCAATAAGCGTATGACGACAAACATGGTTGTAACAACCTTGAAGAAAGTTGCCATCTTGGAGGACTAATCAACTATCGTGTTGTTCACCATGCCTAAAGACCAACTAGTCTTGGATGAAGCACATCAATATTTCAAGTTGCAAAAATACAAAGTGCTACAGAAGCTATGAAGATGCTTGAAAATGAACACAAAAGGAGTTGGTCCTTCCATAGTTTTGGCCATTCCAAGCACCACCGCAATTTTTGATTATGTAAAACCACATAAATAGAATATATTGCAACATATAGTGATTGGTGTTGAAATGAAAATGTGAGACTTTGGATTGAAAATTTAGACTTGTAAAATGTTCATATTTTTTATTTCAAAGCAAGCTATCACATTTCATTGCCCATAAATGTTCAATGGGGTCATTTTTGAGTTTGTAATGACTGTCAACATGTTTTATTACATTTGTGCCATGCATGAATGCTTAAAATGTGAGCCCTCTTCTAAACTACATAGGATCATGGTCCTAACAAGCTAGTTCTAGATTCTCTCTAATTTCATTTTCAATGATCATGTTGTGGAACACCACACATGCCATCTAAACATCTACTATCACCTCCCTATTCCATTGTATGTTAGGATTTGTAATCACTTGAAATTTGGCTTGGAGAACCCCAAAACAACAATCCACATCCTTTTGCGCAATTTCTTGACATTTTGCAAAATGTTGTTGCTTCTCACACTTGTAGTTTGTGCATTTCTTGAACAAAAATACACCACCTTGGATATATCTTGCCCATTGATAGATATAATTTTGATAAACATTCCCATTGATTATGAAGAAGTTTTTAGTCCCTAGACCTTGCAAAAACTAAACAACCGAAGGGGATCGATCAAACACATTCAAGTCATTATTACACCCAAGCAACCCAAAATAAACATGCTAGATCCATAAAAATTGATCAGCTATTGCTTTTAATATGATTAATATGTGTTTATCTTTATATTGGCCCTACCAAACAACATGTCAAATTTTCCATCTATAGTGCATATAATACAATGAAACAAACATCCTTAGGAACCCACAATTACCATTGATTTTGAGTTTTTTTCCAAGTTGGCCTACAATGGCTATTGCAAGTACTCACATTCAAAAATTGCATGAATCCTTTGACGAAATGCTTCAAGCATTCAATGGTAGTGGTTTCAACTAAATGATAATATTCATTGATAACATCTATTGCAACACCATATGCCAACATTCTCAAAGCAACAATGCATTTTTGGATTGTTGAAAGACCCATGCGCCCACATGCATCCTTTTGTTGCATAAAATAAAAATCATGATTAGAAACAACATTCATAGATTGGCGACAAGGAAAAATAATCTTTCCAAATTCACAAATGGCCTAGTAAGCTTAGTTGCCGATCAAAGTTTCCTCAACGTCCTTACATAAAACCACCATGTCAACGTATTGATGCATTCTCCACTAGTGTCGGCAAAATTTGTGTGAACAACTCATCCTCTTCATCATTTGCAAGCTTGCATGAGCACAAGTAGACGCTAGTGCCATGCCTCCATTATGGATCTGTGTGTTGCAACCAAGCACAAAGCAAATAGGAGAAGCACGATTACAATTGATCTATGTGCTGCAACCAAACACAAAACAAACTCAAGAAGTGTGGTTGCATGGCTGAAAAGCATGATGGTTGAATAATGTGAAGAAGACACATGTAACAACTGCAAATGGTCACCAGATAATTTTTTCCCGCGTTAATCATTTAATGTGTAGCTCTGTTGTTGATGGGCGGGCTTGTGGTTTATTTTTGGTGGTAGTAGGGAAAAGAAGGCCTTTAGAAATGCCGGCATTTGATCAATAGCAGGCGAATTAGTGCTACAACTGTGGTGGAGATGAGCTTAGGTGAGGAAAAGTGAAAATATACCGACATGCTCATTTGCTGAACAAAAGAACATGTAGAATAGTGCCGCGTGGTTTTATGGAGAATCATGCAGGACCAAAAAAACATGTGCAAGAAGACAAGAAAAACGGGCGCCAGGACAGCGCACCGGGGGGGGGGGGAGCTATTTAGCAGCTCCCAAAGCTTCCCACCTACCTCAAACGACTCTAATAATAAATGTGATCTAATTGTTGCAGCTCACAATCGGCCAATCATGATGATTGGTCCAAGTCGTTCGCTATTAATAGTCTATCAAGTAGCAC
>Ga0116230_10007143_pt1 | contig 11040 bp, 13 predicted proteins | sample S1TSphfallax_3_FD_88678 | JGI IMG/M metagenome (GOLD analysis project Ga0116230, IMG submission 88678) | Host-associated microbial communities from peat moss isolated from Minnesota, USA - S1T2_Fd - Sphagnum fallax MG | ecosystem: Host-associated > Plants > Peat moss > Unclassified | place...
CAAAAGAACCGAGGAGCAGGCTCGAACCAATCCCGCGCCCGAGAATCTGGCGCCCATTCGCCCAAAACCGTCGAACGCATCGCAATTCCAGCAGCCCGGCACGGCGGCCGATCCATCGACAGCGGGCCGCTATTAGAGGCTGACCGATTTACAGCTCTCTGGGATGTGATCATCCCGGACAGCCTTCAGGACAAAAACCCGCAGCGCCGAAGAGAGATTGGCGTCGCCGCGTTCTGAATCGATCTCCGCCACAAGCGCCGAAATCGACAGATTGCGCTGCGCCGCGATGCTTTTAAGCCCTTCCCAAAAGTCTTCTTCGAGCGAGATGCTGGTGCGATGACCGGCAATTGCAAGCGAATGTTTAACGATCGTCATCGGCACGTCGGGTTCCTCATTTCTGTTCCGAATTGCTTTCAGGTTCATCGGCCTCTTGCCTTCGATGTGCATCCAAGCGGCTAGCCTCAAGCTTGGCATTGGCTTCGACACTTTCGCGCTCCGCCTTGCTGCGCCCAAATCGGCTCCGGTTTTCCGCGGCCTGCTGTTCGGAAGCTGTCCGCAATTTTAATTTACGAAAGCGCCTGAGGTTATGGATCTCTGCCATCAAGGTTTTTTTCTAAAAGCATCGATGGAAACAACTTTCGCATCGCCAGACGGCGGAGCCTCTGCCGCTTCCTCGGGCGTTTTGACTGGAAGAAGCCCCAATCCCGTTCCTGTCTGGGGCTTTTCGGCACCTGCTGGCGCTATGAGACCGCTGTTTGAGGCTTCGGCATTTTGGCCCGGCTCGAATGGACCATCGACATCGTTCGCGCCGATATCATTGTCGAATTTCATGCCAAATGGGACGGAAGGGTCGTAAAATCCCGTCAGAGCTTCGTAAGGAATGATTAACGTTTCCGGCACTTTGTGAAACGACAACCCGACCTCGAAGCCCTGGTCGGTGACCTTCAAGCCCCAGAACTGGTGCTGAAGGATGATTGTCATTTCAACGGGATATTCCTTGCGCATCCGCGCGGAGAGCTGAACGCCCTGCGCGTGGGTCTTAAAAGTGATGTTGAAGTGATGTTCGCCGGGAAGGCCGCCTTGTGCCACGTCCGCCAAGACTTTCCGGACGACCCCGCGCAGAGCATCTTGAACGAGAAGATCGTAGCGTATCAGATCTATTGCCATTCTATCGTCCGCCTCTGCGCCAAAATTTCACAGCTAGAACAGGACGGGAAAAAGTGGAAGCCGGTTTTTCGACGCAATCGAATTCATGCGGATCGTGTAAACTTCTTCGCATATTCGGTTCTATTGCTATTAGAATCGGTTTCTTTACCGAGACATCGGATATCCGATGTCTAAAAATACGATTTTGTGTGGATTCCATACAAAATTCATCGTGCTTCGACGAAGCCGCATTAGGCGGCTTTGTTTCCAAACCTATGCGAACTTCAAAGAGTTCGCTCAAAGGGATGAGTGGAGGCTTCTGTTGCCAGGTGCCTCCGAACCCCGCCTTAGAGTGCTACCCCTAAGGACTTTAAATCGGTACCTTTACCGCATTACGCAGCAACGGCCACCGGAGCATAGTTGTCATTGGCAACTATAAAGTTTAGCCCGATAACGGTGGAACCATGCCGAGCGAAAGAACACCCTTTACACTCCCCGTCGAACCTATTTCGCCCCCGCCAAAATCCGCCGGTGCATTTTTGCGCAGACGGACTTTGGTGGAGGCGCCGGGTACCGCCCCCGGGTCCGAAGAGCTTATTTCGAAGCCGTTTATCGCCATAGCCGGAGAACCAGCAAAAACAATATAGAGATGGCACTTGAAATAAGAAAGAGTGGATGCCGTTCATGTTCGCGGATCGCACGGTTTCCTTCAGCTCATTTTGATGCGATCAACCGCCAAATGGACGAAAATCGCGCAGTCGCGCCCAAAATGTCCCTATCTGAGCCCATCGGTTCAGCTGGGCTATATGCACTGGCCGGAAAATCCGGCGCGAAGCCCTACCGGCTTTTGGGGCTTTGTCTCAGCTTAGCTGCGATCGCGGTGCTTGCCATCGTCTATGGCGCATTCGCCATGGGCCTTATTTTCATGGCCTATGCCGCCGCACTTGGCTGGACGCATACTCATAATCTCCTGAACGACCTTCTCGCTGGCCGGATAGACGCGGGCGCTCATCTCGAATTGGGCTTCGCTGGTTCAATTCTCATTTATACGGCCTTCGGCCTTGCCGTCCTGAGCCTTGCGCGCTTTCGCGGCGGCCGGGCTTGGCGGATGCTGATTGGATGGCAGGCGTGGGCACCCTGGAAGGCTGGACGTGTCTATTGGTTCATCGCGGTCGCCACGCTGATTTATAGCTTCATCTCCAATGCCTTGATCGCCACTTATTATCCGCCCTCCAAAGACTGGTTTAGCGTGCCGCAAGACAATCGTTTCTCGGCGCTTTTGCTCTTTTTGGCGGCTGCCGTATTCGCACCAGTGGCGGAAGAGATACTCTTTCGCGGCTGGATCTACACAAGCTTGCGGGCGCAATTCGGCTTTTGGATTTCGCTCGTGGTGAGTTCGGCGATTTTCGCTAGTCTTCATTATGAAGAGACACATATCTATGCGCTCGCGGTCTTTCCGATCGGACTGGCGCTTGGCGCGATGCGGGAAACCACGGGCAGCCTCAAGGCTTCGATCAGCTTTCACGCTTTTTTCAACGCCGTCGCCTTTGCGCTCGCCGCTTTCAATTTAGAATAGGCCGAGTTGGATGAAAAAAGCGGAAGCCGGTTTTTCGGCGCCATCGAATTCGTGCAGATTGCGTAAACTTATCTGCCTATCCCGCGCTTTAAACTTTTGACATCGATCACGTTACTAAGACATCGGATATATCCGATGTCTTTAAATATGATTTTGGGAGGATCAGATATGCGCGCCTATCTCGATCTCCTGGCCAAGATCCTTAACGAAGGTCAGGAAAAAGCCGACAGGACCGGCACAGGCACACTATCGCTTTTCGGCTATCAGATGCGCTTCGATCTCGCGCAAGGCTTTCCGCTCGTCACGACGAAAAAACTGCATCTGAAATCCATCGTGCATGAGCTTCTCTGGTTTTTGAAAGGCGATACGAATATCGCTTATCTCAAGGAAAACGGCGTCGGCATTTGGGACGAATGGGCGGATAAAAACGGCGATCTCGGCCCCGTCTATGGCGCTCAATGGCGCTCGTGGCAAAGGCCCGATGGCAGCACGATCGACCAGATTTCAAACGTGATCGACGGCATCAAACGTAATCCGTTTTCGCGCCGCCATATCGTGACGGCCTGGAATCCCGCCGATCTCGATCAAATGGCGCTTGCCCCCTGTCATTGCCTCTTCCAGTTCCATGTCGCGGAAGACAAGACAGGAACGAGGCGCTTGTCATGCCAGCTCTATCAACGCTCCGGCGATGTTTTCCTCGGTGTGCCCTTCAACATCGCGAGCTATGCGCTGCTCACGCAGATGATCGCGCAAGTGACAGGCCTCGCCACCGGCGATTTCATCCATACGTTCGGTGACGCGCATCTTTATCTCAATCATCTCGATCAGGCGCGCGAGCAATTGGCCCGCGCGCCAAAGCCCTTGCCGCGTTTGAAGCTGAACCCGGCGGTGACATCGATCTTCGATTTCCGTTACGACGATATTGCGATTGAAGATTACGATCCGTATCCGGCGATCAAAGCAGCGGTGGCCATATAATCGAATTTATGAGTATCTCACTCTTCTCCGCCACGTTCTTTGCGGCGAACCGCGGTTCGTCCGGGGGGTATTTTCCTCGCCGCGATCGATGGTCAAGTCTCACTGTGACTGAGTAGTTTCCGATCCTATCTTTGAGAGCCCCTTCTCGGATAACCGTAATCTACATCTGATCCATGCCAGGCCGCACGAGGCTGACATTCTTATACCCTCGCACGCAAGATCGGCCTCAATCGTCGCGGCCGAGACTATGGCTGCGTTTGGCATCTCAAGATGAACATTAAGATGAATACAAGGAAGCCGACAATGTGTAGATCGAAATTGACTGTTTTTGCCATATTAATGACGGTCTCCACAGTCGCATTTGCGCAGACGGTTCAAAATCCGACCACAGTCGAGCCAACGGATACAGCCGCGAATGGAACACATAAAAAATCACTGGATCTGCAGCAGCAATTAACGGCCGATTATCGAAACGCCGGCCTTACGGATGTAAGGGTCATGTCCGATTCGTTTCTGGTAGAGGCAAAAGATAAATCCGGTAACACCGTAACCATGTTGATCAGCCCTGGGCTCCGGGCTGAATTCACGGCAGCCGATATAAACCATGAAGCCTCCAGCAAAAACTCGCCTGCCATTTTTACAGAAATCCCATCGACAGACCATCTTACGTCACGTGTGCTCGGCCTCGACATTTATAACAATAAAAACCAGGATATCGGCACCATAAAAGATTTCGCATTAGATGGGTCAGGCCTGAAAGCCTATATTATCGGGGTCGGCGGATTTCTCGGTGTGGGTGAGTATTATGTCGCGGTGATGCCTTCGGCCATCGCACTTACCTATAGCGATGCCGATAAAAAGTGGCATGCGGTCATGAACACAGACGCGGAGCAACTTAAGGCGGCGCCTGAGTATAAATATCCAAGCAATCTTTGAGACATTAGCCAGAGCATCGTCAAAGCGTGACTGCTTGGCGGACGACGACTTCCGTCCAGGTCTCCCGAATCATGGCCAGTCTTCGTATGAAGGAACACGTCATGCCATTTTACTTGTTTCTATCGGTTATGCTTCTTTCCTTTTTCTTATCGCCGATGCGGCATCTGAGTAGTTTCCGAGTCTACGTATCGCAATCCATTCCCCGCTATCATCGAACCTGAGTTCGCCGCCAAGCCCCATGGGTTATGTTGATGAACCTCAGGGGGAGCAGGAAAGACGCGGGATCCAGCTTTTTGAAATCCGCCGCATGAAGCCGATCTCCCGATGAAAGCCAATGCCATGAAGATTTTCAAGATTATCTTCTTTTGCATAGAGATCGACCAATGAATACAAATCATACCGGGACCATCAACAGCATCGTCGAGGAGTTTCAAGCTGACCGCAGCCGCTTGATGGATATTGCTTTAGCGGTCCAACACCGCTTTGGTCATATTAGCAGGGAGTCCGCGAAAGCCATCTCGGTAAAGCTTGGGATTCATCCCGTCGAAATTGAAGACATGGTATCCTTCTATGCGTTTCTCGATCAGGAACCGCGCGGGCGCAATCGCATCCGTCTCTCAAATACGCCTATATCCTTGATGAACGGCGCACGAGACGTCGCACGCGCTTTTGAAGATGCCCTCGATTTGAAACTTGGCGAAACATCCAGCGATTTCGAATTCACACTCGAATGGACGAGCGATGTCGGAATGGCTGATCAAGAGCCGGCCGCTTTGATCAACGATATGATCCTGACGGGCCTTACGCCTAAGGACGTTCCTGGAATTGTCGCCGCCTTACGGAGTTTGGACGATAAGAATAGCTTACCCCCGTTTCCGCCGAAGGCCGCGCACGCGGCGCTCATGCCGAAAGCAATTGTACATCCTAGTCTCATTCAGGCAGGGCCGCTTTTATCCGGCCCGCTTGATCCAGCCGCGGGGATCAAAGCGGCTCTCAGCATGATGCCCGAAAAAGTGATCGAAGAGGTCACAGCCTCAAAGCTTCGCGGCCGTGGCGGTGCAGGCTTTCCGACTGGAATGAAATGGCGCCTGACACGGAAATCAGCGGGTGAGGAACATTATGTTCTTTGCAACGCGGATGAAGGCGAACCGGGGACGTTCAAGGATCGCATGCTGCTCGCGGAGTTCCCGGATCTTGTTTTCGATGGCATGACAATCGCTGGATATGCGTTGGGTTCAAAGCAAGGCATCATCTACCTACGCGGTGAATACGCCTATCTATGGGAACCGCTTCAGGCGGCCCTTCGCACAAGGCGTAACCAGGGGCTGCTTGGTACTCATATTTGCGGCCATCCTGGGTTTGATTTCGACATCCGGATTCAACTCGGCGCCGGCGCCTATATCTGCGGCGAGGAATCGGCACTCATCGAATCGCTCGAAGGCAAGCGTGGAGCCCCGCGCGACCGGCCGCCCTTTCCGACCGAGCACGGCTATCTCCAAGAACCGAGCGCCGTCGATAATGTTGAAACTTATGTCTGCGCGGCCCGCATCATGGAGAAAGGCGCGGCCTGGTTTGCCGGTTATGGCACCAAGCAATCCGCCGGCACGAAGCTCATGTGTGTCTCTGGCGATTGTGCGCGGCCCGGTGTTTACGAAGTGCCTTTCGGCATAACGCTCAACGAATTGCTCGATATGTGTGGTGCACCGCCAGATACCGCTTATGTTCAGATGAGCGGTCCGTCGGGTCAAGCCGTCGCACCAAAGGATTTCGGCCGGCGCATCGCTTATGAGGATCTATCGACCGGTGGATCGACAATGATCTTTGGACAGCAACGCGACGTTCTGGATGTCGCTCTGCAATTCGCGAATTTCTTCGTCGATGAATCTTGCGGATGGTGCACACCATGCCGGGTCGGCACGACACTGCTCAAGCAAGGAATGGAAAAAATTATCCATGGCCGCGCAAGCCTGGCTGACGTATCGGCGACAGAGGCTTTGGCGAATACAGTCGCGCGCATGAGCCGCTGCGGGTTGGGGCAAACGGCGCCCAATCCAATTCTCACCACGATGCGCAACTTTCCTGAAGCTTATGAGGCCAGGGTGGTGCCTGAAAGCTTTTCACCGCTCACCGCGCTGGACGATGCCCTGCGCGAAGCCATCGAAGTGCAAGGCCGCGAGCCCGTGGAGGTCTGACGTGGTGACGGAAACCTTCCAATTCACAATCGACGGAATTGAGATCGATGCCATTGAAGGCCAATCGGTGATCGAGGCCTGCGATGCCGCGGGTATTTATATTCCGCGCCTTTGCCATCATCCCGATCTCGAACCATCCGGAAACTGCCGGGTCTGTACGTGTAAGATCAATGGCCGCAATAGCGCGGCCTGTGTCACTCCGGCGGCGCACGGCATGTCAATTGAAAACAATACGCCGCAACTCAACAATGACCGGCGCATGATCATTGAAATGCTGTTCGTCGAAGGTAATCATCCTTGTCCTTACTGCGTGGCAAGCGGCGATTGCGAGCTTCAAGCGCTCGGCTACAGGCTTGGCATGGTAGCCCCCACGCAACCCTATCAATGGCCTGGGCGTAAGATCGACGCCTCGCATCCCGATATTTATCTCGATCATGACCGCTGCATCCTCTGCTCGCGCTGTATCCGGGCCTCGCGCATGGAAGACGGCAAGACAGTCTTCGGCTTCGAAGGGCGTGGAATTGCCATGCGGCTGAACGTCGATGCCGATGGCCGCCTAGGCGATACCCAGATGGCCGCGGTCGACAAAGCGGCGAGCGTCTGTCCGGTCGCCTGCATCGTCATCAAGCGTGACAGCTACACAATTCCGAATGGCAGCCGCCGGTTCGATAAAGCCCTGATCGGGAGCGATATCGAAGCAAAACGGGGACAGCGTAAATCATGAATATGGCCTTGCTGAAAACCCGCGTCATCGCAAAACCAAAACTCGCGACCTGCGCCCTGACCGGCTGCTTCGGGTGTCATATGTCGCTATTAGACATCGACGAGCGCATCCTTGAATTGGCAGATCTTGTCGATCTCGATGTGTCCCCGCTCGACGATAAAAAATCATTCGATGGTCTCGTCGATGTTGGATTCATCGAAGGCGGCTGTTCGAATGAATATAACGTGCGCGAGTTGCGTGAATTCCGGACGCATTGCCGCATCCTCGTCTCGGTCGGAGCCTGCGCGATCAATGGCGGCGTCCCTGCGATGCGCAACACGATCGGATTAAAAGAGTGCTTGGAGGCCGTCTATCTCAGAGGGCCGACGATCGAAGATGGCGGGCTCATTCCCAACGATGAGGATCTACCGCTTTTGCTGGATCGCGTCTATCCGTCCCATGAAATCGTGAAGATCGATTACTTCCTGCCGGGATGTCCGCCCTCAGGAGAGGCTATCTGGGAGGGCCTAAAAGCACTTCTCACCGGTCATACACCACATCTACCTTATGAGTTGTTCAAATATGAATAATCTTACCTTGTAAGAAAGGCTATGCAGTGAGCGACGTTCAGAGCGACCAAGGGACGCGAAAGCAAGAGCCGAAAAAGATCGTTATCGATCCTGTGACACGGGTCGAAGGCCATGGCAAAGTGACGATCAGATTGAATGAGGCGGGTGAGGTCGAGCAGGCCCGATTCCATATCGTCGAGTTCCGCGGGTTCGAAAGGTTTATTCAAGGACGCATGTACTGGGAGGTTCCCGTCATCGTTCAGCGCCTCTGCGGCATTTGCCCCGTGAGCCATCATCTCGCCGCGGCCAAGGCCATGGATGCCGTCGCCGGTGTCGATCGGGTCACGCCGACCGCGGATAAGATGCGGCGGCTGATGCATTATGGGCAAGTTTTGCAATCGAATGCCGTCAACTTTTTTCATTTGGCATCGCCAGATCTGCTGCTTGGTTTTGAGGCACCTGTCGCTCAACGCAACATCCTTGGTGTGATCGACGCTTTTCCCGATGTCGGCAAGTGGGCAATCTTCATTCGCAAGTTCGGCCAGGAGGTCATCGCGGCCTGCGGGGAGCGCCGTATTCATCCAAGGCTCTGCGTTCCCGGCGGGGTCAATCAGAATCTCTCCGTCGAGCATAGGGATGCGCTGCGCAAAGATATAGATCAAATCATCGAATGGTGCTGCGACGCTCTGGAACTCCACAAATCTTTCGTTCACGGTCATGAGAAGCTGCATGAGACTTTTGCGAGCTTTCCCTCAAGCTACATGAGCATTACCGGCGCGGACGGCCGTATGGATCTCTATGACGGCCTGCTGCGCGCGATCGATGCCGATGGAAAAGCCATATTCGAGGGCGTTCAGCCCGCCGATTACCGCGACTATCTCATCGAGGAAGTGCGCTCTTGGAGCTACATGAAGTTCCCGCATATCCGCTCGCTTGGCCGTGAAGATGGCTGGTATCGGGTCGGTCCCTTGGCACAACTCAATTGCTGTGCCTTTATTGACACGCCATTCGCCGAGGCCGCGCGTCAAGAGTTCATGGTCACTGGAAATGGCGGCCTTGTTCATTCGACCCTTGCCTATCATTGGGCCAGATTGATCTGCATGATCCATTGCGCCGAGACAATCAAAGACCTGCTGTTCGATGACGATCTCCAGGGAACGGATTTGGTTCTCAAGGGGGAACGGCGGCCGGAAGGTATCGCCATTATTGAGGCGCCGCGCGGGACGTTGATCCATCACTATACGGTCGATAAAAACGACCAGGTGACGGGCGCGAACCTGATTGTCTCAACCACGAATAATAACGAGGCGATGAACCGCTCCGTGACAAAAGTCGCAATGGACGATCTGAGCGGCCACGAGATCACTGAAGGATTGCTGAACCACATCGAAGTCGCAATCCGGGCCTATGACCCATGCCTGTCCTGCGCCACCCATGCGCTTGGAGACATGCCGCTCATCGTAACGCTGGAGGATGCGGATGGCTCTGTCGTTGCGGCAAAGATAAAACAATGAAGGTCGCAACCGACATTTCAAAAGTCATAGACCGTCCGCCGCGTATACTTGTGTTAGGATATGGAAATCCGGGGCGGCAAGACGACGGCCTGGGACCAGCCATCACGGCGGAGATCGCCTTACTCAAATTGCCCAATCTCAAAACGCAAGACAATTATCAACTCAATATCGAAGACGCGATAGATGTCGCTCAACATGACATCGTATGGTTCGTCGATGCCTCAAAAACCGGAACCTTGCCCTATACAGTACAAGATCTATTTGCCGTTTCGACTTTAGATTTTACGAGCCATTTTGTTCGGCCGGAGTTCATTCTCGCAATCGCCAAGCACTATTTCGGCCGCCTGCCGCGAGCCCGTTTGCTAGCGATACGCGGTTACGAGTTCGAATTTGTCGAAGAACTCACAAATGGCGCGAGAGATAATCTACGCGCAGCGCTTTCCATGCTGACCGATGAAATCCATAACGTGCTAATTGAGGGTGTCTCGTGAATATCGGATTTTCTGAACGCCGTAAGATGATCCTTCTGGTCGATGCGGATCCTCATGCCCGGGCAGCTTTGCGCATTGCCCTGGAAGCGGCGAATTTCTCAGTGGGGGAGGCCGCGAATAACCATGAGGGCGAGCGCACCGCTTTACGCATAAAACCAGATGCAATTCTTGCCGAATTGATCATGGATTCTTCCGACGGTATGACGATCTCGGAGAGACTGAAAGCGCACGGCAGCACGATCCCCTGTTACATCATGAGCGCGGCCAGCGATGTGCTCATGGGGTCGGTCGGGCTGCACGAAATCGGCATATCGGGCGTATTTCTGAAACCAGCCGATACGGCGGTTGTCATTCAGACGTTGATGACACGTCTTGGATAAATGCCGCGCAATGAGGTCTGAGTAGTTTCCGAATCTCCCCGGCTTGGCTACAGCAGGCTATAGATCCAGCAGATGTTTACGCGTTTGCAAAAAAGGCGACACGATGCTGGTCCGGGATTTATCTAATATTTTAACCGCACCTTCCTGCCAATGATATTGGATCCGCTTTTTTTATCGCGCCTTCAATGGGTTTGGGTCATCTCATGGCACATCCTGCTTCCGGCTTTTACGGTCGGGCTTGCGTCATACATCGCGGTATTGGAAGGTCTAGCCTTTTTCACGGGGCGTTTGGTATGGGCGCGAATATCCGCCTTCTGGACACGGATCTTCGCGGTCTCCTTCGGCATGGGAGTTGTCTCTGGAATCGTGATGCCGTTCCAGATGGGTACGAATTGGAGCCGCTTTTCCGACACGACGGCGAATGTATTAGCACCGCTTCTTGCCTACGAGGGGTTGACCGCGTTTTTCCTCGAGGCCTCGTTCCTGGGCGTGTTGCTGTTTGGCCGCAAATTAGTACCGCCTTGGGTGCATTTTTTCGCAGGGCTCATGGTGGCG
>Ga0116230_10007144_pt1 | contig 11039 bp, 4 predicted proteins | sample S1TSphfallax_3_FD_88678 | JGI IMG/M metagenome (GOLD analysis project Ga0116230, IMG submission 88678) | Host-associated microbial communities from peat moss isolated from Minnesota, USA - S1T2_Fd - Sphagnum fallax MG | ecosystem: Host-associated > Plants > Peat moss > Unclassified | place: USA...
AGAGCACTTGCAACAAGTGCTTTCAGGTAGCAATCATATTTGGCATAGTGAGAACACTCAAGACAGTTGATGTCAGAGCATGATATGGATTGAAAGATGAAGTTTTTTCAGCTTTCTTCTGCACGCAAAGGGAACAATCAAAACAACCGTTCTCTTTAGCACCAGAAAAATTGGGGAAGTTCATTGAAGTGACATCTCTCCACCACAAGCATAACCATGAAACATTCAATCTTTGTCTATCCAAAGATTGGAATATGCTCACACAGAATTCCTAAAAGGAACAATAGTAGAAATGCATTGATGTTTGTCCTTTATCTGAAAAATAGAAACAATGCATTCAGAATGCTTCGTTGTGCATATCAAGAAATGCATCATGTCTTTGATGAACATTATTCATCAAAATCCATAAGACCAAATCAAAGTTGTTCCATATTCTTTCCTTAATAGGAACCTGGCACAGCCAATAAATAAAGAGGGTTTTAGGGAAAGAGTCTTCTTCTGAATCCAACTGAAAATTCAGCCATTCGTATACTCTGATTGGAAACCATTTTTGGGGTTTCAAAATAATTGGATGCATATTCTAAATTTCTAATTCATCATGCAACAAATGACCCTTCCATTTCATGGTATGGATAGGTTGGTGTCAAGGGAAGAAGGTTGACGTTCACTAAGAATTATGAAAATGTCATTTATGAAACTTTTAATGTCAGAGTGGTTTTAGTTACAAACCAATGTTAGGCTATTCTTCAATACAACGCCAGTTCTTTTCCAATTATCAGACTAGGAATGGTCCCCATTTTGTTTTCAACCCCTGTTGCCAAACCAATCCAATTAGAACCTAAAAAGTCAAAAAACTTGGAAAGAACCGGGGTCTATCAAATACAATGCCAGTTCTTTTCCAGTTATCAGACTAGCTAAATAGTGAACGATTTTCATTTTGTGTTCAACCCTGCCTCCAAACCAATCGGATCCAAACTTAAAAAGTCAAAAAACTTGGAAAGAACAAAGTTCAGTCAAATATAATGCCGATCTTTTTTCGGTTATCAGACTAGCTATATAGGTGACAATTCTCATTTTGTGTTCAACCCCTGCCCCCTAACCAATCCAATCGAAACTTAAAAAGTCAAAGAACCTGAAAAGAATTGACAAATACAATGTTGATTCTTTTTCAATTATCAAACTAGCTATATAGGTGACGATTTTCATTTTGTGTTCAACCCTTGCCCCCAAATTGGTCTGACCAAAACTTAAAAAGTCAAAAAACTTTTAAAGAGCTGGGGTCTGACAAAGAATCATGGTTCTTCGCATTTTTTAAATACCTAGAACCATTGGTTCTTTGATTTTGATTTTTTGAAATACCCAGAACTGGTCAGTTCTGTAATTCTGAAATACCCTGAAGTAATGATTCTTTGATTTTCACCTAGCACTGGTTTAAACCAGTGATGGCTGGTTTTATCACTGTGTAATCGGTTCTCAGTTCGGTTTTCACATTGAGAACCAACTATTTTCATTTTGGGTGCAAATAAAGCTGAAACCCAATTTTTAAGGTTCTCACCCGTGTGAGAACGGACTAGAAAAACTGGAATCGGAAATGTTTTTTTCCAAAAAAAAACGCCAATGGGTTTTCACATGACAACCCAAATCTGGTTCTCAAGGTCTTAAACAAATTTGGTTCATTGGTTCCTCTTGTTCTTTTTTTCACATGGGGCTGCTTCTATTGGCCCTTCTTGTTCTTCTTCTCCCTGGGGGCTACTACTCTTCTCCTCTTGCTGTTACTTTTTTCCTCTTATTGCTATTACTCTTCTCCCATTATTATTATTTTCTCTTTATTACTCTTCTTTTTACTGCTATTATTCTATCTCTCGTTATTACTTTTCTCTCTTTATGTCTATTACTCTTCTTTTTATTGCTATTATTCTTTTCCATTACTCTTTTTCGTTTCCTGTTGCTGTTACTTTTCTCACATGGTATTGCTCTTTTACTTTGACGAAATAATAAATTATTTAATTTAAACTAATTTTTATTAATAAAAAATCAATAATTAGTTTTTGAAAATTGAATGTGAAAACCAGTTGTTGTTATATATATGAGAATCACCTAATTTGAGAACTGGGTGAGTTCGAAAAAAAAGCTGATAACCTAACTGATTTTCACCAGCCCAAAAAATATAATATAATATATATATATATATATATATATGAGAATTGATCAGGTTCTCATAACATCATCAGAAAACCATAACTGGTCAATTCTCACAAAAAAAGTGAGAACTGCCCAACATGAGTCTAAACATGGCAATTTAAATGTTTGTATTTTAAAAAAATTTAAAAATTCCTGAAGCTAAATCCTAATTTGCCAAGTTGTGAAAATTCATCATGAAAAAAACATTGTAAATTTGACATATATTAAAACACACAACAATCAAGCCACTTTCCCTCTTAGATTAATCAAAATTCTTATACACCAATTTTTTTTCAAATAAAATTTATTTTGCAAAACATTCCCAAAAACATTTTGCAAATATGTAGAATTTGTTTTGGGTGGAACAACACAATTGAAAACTTTAGGCTCATTTGCATTTTTGTCTCTAATTTGTTTTAGAGTTGGGATCAGGGTGTAGTGGCCAAGGCTTTTTTTTTCCCTTGGGCAAAATTTCATTATTTTTGACAAAAAAATTGGGGAAATTTTGAAAATCTTTTTTTGGGAGTGGCAATTCAAATAATTTAACCCTTTATTGGGTTAAAATTCACCAAATTCCAATGTGAAAAGAATGACAATACAACAACACTCTTGTAAATACTACAATGGGTTTTTGAACTTTGGGTTGGCTTTTAGAGTGGGAAGCAAGGGAATGATGTTATTTTATTTTACTTTACTTTAAATGAAAATATAAATTCTTCCATGTGTATTGTGTTATATATATATAATGTTTGGTTTGAATATATTATGTGGTACAATTACAATTATTGCAATTTTCAATTCAATTTGTCATTTCCCATATTTTTTATCACATAAAATACATGTTTGGTGACACGTAATATTACAAATTTCAATCAAATGTAGTTCAATGTTTTCAAAATATGTAACTTGTGTCCTTCACTTGAAATAAATGTGAACAAATAACCAATACAATAGTGTCTTGGTAGCTTTGACATTAATTATATATTTTACAAATGTTGAGATTTTCCCAAAAAAACAAATTCACTTATCTAAAGAAAATATAGAATGTTCAAAAATATTTTAGTTGTCAAAATGAATTTTTTTAATTTAATTAATTATTCAACAAACATGTGTCAAAATTACCAAGTTCCTATGATACATGCTTTTTTCTAAAATGTATAAAAAATAATACATGCAACTAAAAATTAAAAATTGTGACAAAGGGACAAGGATGTCCCACAAGGAAAGAAAAAGTAAATTCACTACAAGTTCCCTATTTGAATTACACTAATTAGGGAATCTAGATAATAAGGGAATAATGACACAGTCCCATGTCCTTGCCCTCGAACATTTGCATCATGGTAAAACAACATGATTTCACAAGTTATAAAAAGGGGTTCATTTTACATATATGGTGCAGGAATAACATCACAGATACCTTACTAACCTAATTTCACACATAATAAAAAGGGGATCATTTCGAATATATCATGTAGGAATAACACCATATATCCCTTACCAACTTAATTTCACACGTCATAGAAAGAAATCATTTCACAAATATATGCATGAATAACACTACATATCCATTACCAACCTACTTTCACAAGTCATAAAAGGGTCATGGCCATTTAATGCAACTTGTCCAACAAATCAGGCCCTGCCTCTACGACCCCATCATGACCTCTTTCTAGGAAACCTAGGAAGTCCAGCACTCCTAAGACTAGGCTCACCTAGCCTTGACCCACCTGCATCAATCCAGAATATACCAGTTGAATATTATCAGATCTGAATCTGCAGATTGTGGTGGTCTGGATGGACATCACTTTAGGATAGGAATAAAGAAAAATGAAACACTTGTAGCTTATGGGAAGTCAATCCAGGAATATTATCCTGGAATTTTAAATGATTGATCACTCCACAAGTTTAATGTTTAGTTGCATGTATTATATTTTCAACTATAGTTACTGTAATTCTAGTCACATTTTTTTATTTTTACAGATTTTTTAATTTTCTTGAATTCAGTTTCAACTAGGGATCCTATTCAACTAGCAATTGCTTTCAATATAATGCAAATTCAAAGTTTAAAATTTGTGTGGGACAGACAGAAAGATAGTGACGAGTTTTTGAGTCCCTAATTCAACATTTGTAAGGCCTTTGGCCAACAAAAAATTTCTTTTGTTGAATTTGAAAATGTAGTTCCAAAACATATTCCAATTAAATTTCTTGTGGCAAGAAAATTGAATTTTCAGAACACATTTTTTCAAAAGGCTATTTGGAGAAAAAGTGAAAATGTATAAAAGGCAAGGAATTAACAGACCATACAAATGAGTTGAGTGTCAAAATTAAACAAAATAATTACAAGAAGAAAACAAACAAATAATCAATTACCAACATCATGAGGAAAAATTCAATGAAAGAAATTCAACAAAGACAATGACAACAATGTCGCATTATGACACACTAGAAACCAATTTGTTACACAACAACATCCACTTAGTTTTGCAAACTTTACCCTAGGCTCTACAAGATTTGAACAACTTCAATTGACCTTATAGCACCAAAGAAGCATGATGATAATATTTCTTTCATTTGCAATAGATTTTTGAAAAGGACAACAAGTCTTTTCCACTTGCCTAGCTGAATGGGTGAAGCCAAATCTTTATGCTTTCAACCTACAACAAATAATTTGTTTAAAGTATGGCATGTTTGCTTCTCTATGCATTCATAATGATAAGAGCTATATCCATCTTTGGATGTAATGCACCTTTCAAGCAAGTCATTTCTTCAACTCCACATTGTGCAAACAATGTTCAATTGGTGTCACTTGGTTTAATACGAATAAAAAACGTAAAGTTTGTTAATCCAACAATGATGAGAGAAGGTTCTGAAATATTTACCTACAGTCTTCTATATTTTTTGGTATTCAATCTTCCATGCAACCCCCCTACTTGATGTTTGCCATTAATAATTTTTTATGTTGTCAAATTGTATAATGACCTATCATGACAAGGTGATATCCTCTTTCAATATTTCTTTTGACAATTTTTGTACACAAATAAAGGATATAATATTAGTGTAATTAAGCTATATAGGGTTTGTGGGATAGGCTTGTGCCTAAGGGTGGAAAGAAGACTACATGGCCAATGAGATTGCTCAAATGTGAACCTTCAATTGTTTTGAGGAGTTATTTGAATAAACTAGCACTTAAATGTTATAATAACCTCATTCTAATTTGTATCTAGGTGTAAAGAAAGAGAATTTGATCAATGACATTTTTCAAATCAATGCTTTATATTGTTTTGAAAAGTTGCTTAAGTGAACTAGGGATTATGTGTGCATGTAAAAAGACATGTATATTTCAAAAGAGTTTTGAACAAGGATTTAAAACTTTTAACACATAATTCTTTCAATTAATAAATCGTAAGCCAAGTATTCAAATTGCATGTGAACACTAGCAATTCTTATTTAACAAACTCCTTTCACCAATGTTTTTATGTGTGTGAAATTTCACAAAAGTATTAAAATTAAATGTAAAATAAGAATACCATGTAAAATACAAAATTATTTTTCATCGCAATTGTATTATTGTTGTTAATTTGGTAGCATTTTGGTGAATTGTTTCTAGCATACTATTTGTTTATGTTTGAAAACCTGATTTTCTATTGCACAATAATAAATGACTTTAAATAAAACTCCAAATTATTGCCATATATACAAAAAAAATTCCATTTTCACATTTTTGTAGGAAAAAATAAAATTTTCTTTAAAAGTTTCCACCTACAATATTAAAGAGGTGGGGCAAAAAATTCAACAAATAGGTATTTTTTCGAACAAAATTTTTTTAGCATTTTGGGCAACTTATTCTAAAAAAATCTTGCATTTATTGATTTTTTTTTTTTTCATAAACGGTAAAAGTACTTGCTATGGTACATACATAATTTCATTAATGTTATGCTTTTCAAATAAGAATTTTTGTTCAAAAATTGTCATTGAAATATTTTAAAACATTTAACTTCCAAGATAGGTATCACATTGTCAAGTACTGATTCCAAATTATAATAAATACCAAGACTTTGTAAAATTTGATTAATTATGACTCTAGCCACTTCAGTAACTACAAAAGTTCCCTGAGTATTCATTAAGGGAATACCCTAAACGCTAAACGCTAAACCCAAAAACAAATACAATTTGTTTCTGTATTTTCCTTCCTAAAAGCTGCACTATTAGCCTTTAAAGGCTTGCTAGCTAATAAATAACACATAAATTAAGGGCTATGTGGATCTTCCCAAATATAATATATTAAATTTTCATTTTCGACAATTAAGCCACATGAGGCCGATGATTTTGTAACATGTATTATCTAATTTTGAGAGCTCATTGAATTAATAGGAACAAATACCCTATAGTTATGAACTCGTTAAATTGGAGATTCATTATTATGATTAATGATGAGTCATTTGTCTAAATTACAATGATTTATATATTGTATGTTTGATTTTATTACATTAACATCAGTTCAAAGGGTGAAAAGATAAGGTTGGTGTTTCCATTTTCTATTTTGTTTTTAGGGAAAAAATTCTAGATTTGTTTTCCCCAAAAAAAATTGGAGGGAAAATGCCCCACCAATTCAAGTTGAATTTTTTTGGGATGATGCTACACTAAAATATTATGAAATTAAATAAGGAAATAGATTGGTCATGGGTTATGGTATACTTTTAAATAGTCACATTAAAAATTACAATTTGTTGGTTCTGTAGAAAATATTAAAGTTTTTTCTTTGAAAACTTGAAATATTTTTAAAAATTCCCAATTGGTATATGATACACATGTACATGATAACCTTGAAAGGTTAAATTAGATTAACAATGCACAAGCTAATTGAACTTTACAAATTTAAGGTTGTGAACATAAAATAAAGGTAAAGGTCTCAAGGTTGAAGGATCTCAAGGTTAAAGCTTTAATGTTTTTCAAGGTTTAGGGGTTTTTTCTAGGTTTTTTAATTTAATTTTTGCAATGGGCCATTCTGATCATTTATTATCACCAAAAGAAACACATGCCAACAAAACCCTAAATGAAGACGAATAACTTGAAAAGTTCCCAAAAATAAAAAAATTTATGATGAAATTGGGTGTCTTTTTTTGCGATTAGAAGGGAAGAAATGTGGCCAAACAATTTAATGGGAACACCCTTAGGGTGTTATTGGTGAACACCCTTGGAGAGCACATTATGAATTTTTATTTGTGAACACCCTTAGAGAACACATTATGAATTTTTATTTATGAACACCCTTGGAGAGCACATTATGATTTTTTATTTGTGAACACCCTTGGAAACCATATTTGAATTTTGGCACATGACAATGGAATACATGGGAACACCATTGGAAACATGTAGTGCCGCAACCTTAACCTCAGGCTTATGACCAAGGCAAAGGGGTTGTAAGGTTGCGGGCCAAAAGGAAGCCCAAGAGTCACATCACATACTCCCGGGAGTGTAGGAAAGTGTGAGGGAGTGAACCTTCACACTCCCAAAGCAACTCTCACTTTGGGAAATGGAGTCCCGGTGGACTCCCGAAACTTCAAAGAGCGATTTCAAGGGTCAAAACTCAATGGATTATGACATTCTTTATATCATTGGAAAGCCCTTGGAACGTAGATGTCTAAAATGGGCTTGCATTGCTCATTTGGAATCTGAAAGACAAGTTATGGCCAAAAGAAGGGTCGGAAGTCAAACTGGCAGTTTGACTCCTGACCACAAAAAGTCAAGAATCGACCCAATTTACTTATGTGTAGAGGGCGTGCAATATACCATTGAAAAGCTCTTGATGAAATATACAACTTTGCTTTAGACCGCATTTCAATCGGAGGTATGCTTGCAAAGTTATGGGGCTCCAAAATCATGGGAATCCCAATTTAGGCGATTTCAGGACTCCCACTTGGGAGTCTGGGGACAAAAAGCCATTTGGATGTGGGCTCTGTGGCTAGCCATAGAATATACTATAAGGGGGAAGGTGGTGGCTTCCCCCAAGTTCGGGCCGTGGTGAACCTTGTGTGTCCGTGTTGATCATGGCTCGTCCTAACACCAAAGGTGCTCCAACTATGCACTAACCACCTTGTGTTGGTTTTGTGAAGGCTCATGTGAATGAGTGAAGCTTGTCAACATTTCCTAATTCCATCCTGGAGTTCTAGCATGCCCCTCTACCCTCAAAGTGTTGTGAGCCAAAGAACATGCCCCGATTCCTCCTTCTTCCATTGTTTTCTACTTGGATTCACATTCAAGTCTTTTAAGGAATTGGGAGTGTGTCATGTAGAAACACAATAAATCTCCCCACCCCTAAAATCCTTTAAGGTGGGCCACACATGGTATTTGGGGTTTGCAATAGTGTTGGGTGGTCATTTGATTTTTCAAAAAACTGATAATTCCAAATGTTTCAAAAAAAAAAACATAATCAAAGATTCGACCATTTGTGAATATTTCAAAAAATTAGATTTGGACATTTAACAAATGTGAAATAATCATGGTTCTTTATTAGTTATTTCCAAGTTGTTTTACTTTTAAAGTTTATGGCAAGTTAGTTTTGAAAGCAGGTACCATGTTGGTTGTGGGGGAAGGGGTTTCATATATTAAGCATCTCCAATTATATATTTATATAACTAGTCTAATAACCTACAAAGAATCAATGTTGTATTTAAAAACTGCCCAACTTTGGTTTAAATTTAAACACTTTCTAGGTCATTGCTTTGTCAAAATTTAATTATTGGGAGAAAGTTTGTAAATTGGAATAACTTTGTAAAAGTACAACATCCATGCCATGAAAAAATCAATGTGCAATAGTTCTTTGAAATTTCAAAGAACAACCAATTCTAGTTGTTTAACGTTTTTAGAATAAACAATTCGGCTCATTTCAATTCTTTAAAAAACTCAAAGAACCAATAGTTTTTTGGTCGGTTTTCATGAAAGAACTAGTAAATAACTAACAATTCTTTGATAAGTTCTTTGACTTTTTTACATTTGAAAATTGCAAGTTATGAACAAATGCCAATTATTTAATTTTTGAAAACCATTGGTTAAGCGTATATATGTAACTAGACAAAGAAGCATAAAAAACAGATAATGTTTTAATGAATTGCCCAACATTGCAAAAAAACCTTGGTCCCATTTCCATTGTGTGAACTTGACACAAAAGAAAAGCCTATAGTACCTAAGGGAAGATGTAAAAGATGACCAAGGGTGCAAGGAGTTGATCTTGGCATTGTGAAAGGGGTTTGAATATACTAAGTATGGAGGTTGTGTTGGAATTTTGATGCCATGCATTTAAAAAAAACATTGGCCATCAAAATAAATTGATACAATTTTATTTTTTTAAAAAGAAGAAAATGAAGCTTGAGCTAATGAGCAAGCGCTAAATCCTTTAGCTATGGCATGCATAGGCTTTTCATGAAAAAGAAAATGAAATCACACACAATTTAGCAAAATGAAAATGTGTAACAAAGTTTTTGCAAATAGATTTGTCTCCTTGTTTTTCCTTTTCTACAAAACAATGTTTCAGTGAAATTATTAGTATTAGTATCCTTTGTTTTTTCATTTGTTAATGCTTTTGTTTTTTTTAATTTACATGTTTTTTTTTCTTCTTTTGTTTCTAGTTTATTGTTTAAGGCAACGAGAACAAGGGAAAGTAAAAAAAAATTGGGAACAATTCGAATGAAAAGAGAACAATGATCAATCAATTTTTCAATGCCTTCATTTCTTACAATTTTCAAGGCATTTTGCTCAACATCAATTAAGCATGTCAATTTGTATTTCCCTAGAAATTTTTATTTTTACTTGTCACAACATTATAGTTGTAGTGATGTTGTCATCACAATTGTATTTTATTTGTTCTACGTGTTTATATCATGTGTGTGTTGTGGGGTTTGGAAATTTTGATCTCAATAAATTCATTGAATACCATCATAGCTATTTTTTGCCTCACCATGTTCTTCTTAGTGATATCATTCCAACAAATAATTAAAACTAATGATGATGATACCTTTACAAACTTATGCCAAACAAAAATTCCTTTTTAATGGAGTTTTTTTGGCAATGGAGAGGTTCTTTGTCTATGGGGAGAAGATTGTTTTGAGATTTTTGTTGGTTTTAGTCTTCATCGTTATAATCAAAATTAATGAAGATGAGCAATAAAAGAATTGACTTATTTTGTTTACTTGTAGATGATTGCCAAGGTGGCCTTTATGAACAAACACAATGAAGATCAAACCTTCAAGGTAAATCTATTTGGGCCAAACAAGGATTGTGTGAAAGTTAGCAACATCTTGGCAAAATTCAAGGCAATTGTTGCCATGATGTCTAATGGCAACATGATGGAGGTAGATGACCTTAGATTGAGCATGGACTGCTTTGACTTTAGATCAAGGCATGTTTCACTCTCATTTTAGTTTTGGATTTAGTTAACTTTCTTTCAAAGATTTTTATAAATTTATCATTCCTATTTTTGGTTCAAAGTTTGTCTTTGAATATTAATTTTGCATAAACCTTGAAATGACATACTTTGAATAGGGTTGTTCATTATGGATGACACCTTGAAGCTAATTTCTATTGATTTAGTTTTGATATAGAACTTGTTTAGCTCCAAAACTTAGTTTCTTTTTAAATAATCTTTTATCAAAGTTAAGTATAGATATTGATCAACAATTGCATTTGCAGAAGTTGTAGAATATTAGTCTAAAGAGAAGGATGTTGAAAAGTGCATCAAAGTTGATCGCTCCATTGCCAAAAAAAAAAAAAAAAAAAAAAAATACACAACTAATGAAAAATTCAAAAATTATGAAAGGATTTTTAAGAAAAAACTAAACACAATTTCCGTGGAATGGGGTAAA
>Ga0116230_10007145_pt1 | contig 11038 bp, 10 predicted proteins | sample S1TSphfallax_3_FD_88678 | JGI IMG/M metagenome (GOLD analysis project Ga0116230, IMG submission 88678) | Host-associated microbial communities from peat moss isolated from Minnesota, USA - S1T2_Fd - Sphagnum fallax MG | ecosystem: Host-associated > Plants > Peat moss > Unclassified | place...
TAAATTAGTGTTGGATTTAACCTTGCAAATTCTGGAATGACAATATCAGTTGAATTACAATTGTGCTCTTGGGAACAAAATAGATTTAGAACCTTTTTCAAATAGAAACCCATGAAGCTTACAACAAAAAAAGAATCAAAGGTTGGGTACAAAAATCTAACCCCATGAATGGAAGTATCGAAGTTTAGTTAGGTTAGCCTTGAACGGATCCTTTTTTAGCTTTCCTATAGTGGTTGTCCTACAACACGCTTGAACAATTATAGATCTCATGAAACCTTAATGAATCGATCCAAAAAGTGAGCAAATGTTGTTATGGATGTTTTTAAGATTCTGTCCACACAAGCTCCAAATTTTTTTTCAATCTTGAGCTCATTAAAAATAATCAAACCCATTGCTTGAGGAACTCTAGCAACACTTGTACAATGCTCGATTAATAACAACTAGAATTGTTGCACACAAAATCTTTCAAAAAACTATTATTTTAGTGCATTACAAGCTATTAAGGCAAAAGAAGTACTTCCTATTTGCTAGTAGGAGGTTCGTTAACTAGAACTTGAATGTGAATGCCACTTCATACTCCCAAGCACAAAATCTGATGCCCATTGTTGAAGCACACTTGATGCACGATGCACACCCTCTAGCAACATTGAAAACGAAATGTTTGTGACTACAAAATGACTCTCTACAACTATGACGATGGTGTCACAAGAAAGAGTCAATTGGTGATGGTGTATAACAAGAGTGAGTCAACTAGCGAGGAGAGGAAACAAAAGAGAGCAAAAGCTCTAGCAAGCGGTTACAAATGCTGCACGAAATTCTGGTGACAACAGTTTAAGGTTTGGAGCATACGGGCTTTGTCGATTGTCGACAAGTGGCTGGTTGGCAACATCAACAATCTCCCTTCTTGTAGTTCCACGGGACCCTAAAAGGATCTAGGGTTGTAGGGGGCGAATCTAGGTTGATGATCCGTAGAAATCTGGCCGTTCCTAGTTGCTGCTTTATGCTATCAAGCAATTTAAATTGGAAACCCCCTTTTTTTCCTTTGTAGTTGTAGCAAAGGTTTTTTCTAAGTAGAAATCTGGCAATTTTTCACCAGGAAAAAAAACACTGGAGGCTCCATTGTAGAGGGTACGAACCCATCGGGCTTTACCCATTGGGCTCCTGTGGGCATTTTGATTTTCGTAAAGAGTAGCGTCAATTTTTCACAATTTCTTGTGATACTAGGGTACCCTCTGGGTAACTGCTAGAGATCACAGGAAATATGGTTTAAAAAAATAAAAATCACTTGTGCACATTAAGTTGAAGGCCCTAAACTATTTGGTGCCACAACAAAAGAAGAAATTTTGGGAAATTTTGGGGCCTTATGTCTTATGCATCTAAATTTTAGTGGGATATACAAATTCCACATTAAGCACTACAGTTGCAAAATTCAAAATCTTCAATTTCAATTTCAAGGGTTTGTTTTGGTGGGCAATTTATCAAGCTAGCGAAGATGAAGATCTCATCACTAATGAAAAAATTGCAATGTGGATGAATGTTAATACATGGATTATATTATCATTTAACAAGTATATATTTCATTCATCATAACATCACATGAAAGACTAGAATTTGGGAGCCTCACTACATGCTTCCAAATTATACATTTATGGTTATGAGCACATTCATAATGTGGGTTGCAATCTCATTACATGGATTGGAACCTTGCAAATGTTGTGTTATGTGCTTTTCTTTATCTTTATGCAGAGAATTTCAATTAAAAATTGGATTACTTTTTTTGTTAAAAATTATTGGTGCTAGACCAAGTTAACACAGCCAGAAATCCTTTCCCTAAGTTGTAGACATTAGGTACTTCCTCTTTGAGTAGGGCTTTATCTGAGTTTGCAATGTTGTTGCCTTGGAGGATCACTCATCTCAAGAAACTTTCAATGTAACTCTGCAGTTATCCACTAGGAGTCTAAACTTTGGCCAAAAAAGATCAGTAGATGTGCCCTCAAGCAAGTTGCAACTGTGGGATATCTTATCATCCTCAACACTCCTTGCTTGATCATGTGAAAGGGTCACAGTTTTTTGGAAAGCAATCACATGTCCCACTAACATTAAGAATTATCAAATTCATTTGGATGCAAGATCCCATGCCCCATCCTCATGTCTTGTGCAATCCCAATATCAAACATGGATTTGACATGCACTCAAACTGGGTTGTTGGATATGAAGGTCACTCCTCTTCCCATAGTTGTCATAAGACAATGCCTCACCTGCTTCAATATCACACTTTGCATCTGTTCAAATGAGCCAATTGTTTTGTGCTCACTACCTAGATGTGATAGATTTTTAAGTTTGCATTACAACTCTGTCAGCACCTTCCACTGTTAAAGAGGTCTCCCATGATGCAGAAGCTCATGTGAACTGTATAAGACATTGCAGTATCTAAACAAGTTAAGGTCCAGTTTGCTCACAAGTTAGGATACTAAGCCTAGACCTAGACCACCCACTACAATGGGGTTTATTCTCTGCAACAAACCCACAAACAGAGTGAAATGTCAGATTTTATGGAACCAATTGAGTTCTTCTCTTCAAGGACTAAACAAGGAACTCTTGAATTGCAGAGCTGTGGTTGAAGTTTTTGCCGCATTGGAAGAATAAAAGCCATCCAAGGTAAAGAATAGGTCGTCTCTTGTGACCACTTTCCCATGCATCTGTCTTTGTTTAGATGTGATAGAGTCCTCCTATACAAATTGCAATGATAATAACATTAGACTGGGTTGCCTAGCATCATGTTGCAAATGAACACAGGACGCTGATTCCATATCAAAACATGATGCATACAAACAGAGAGAGGCTTTGCTGTGAATCTACAAATATGAAGACAAAAAAAAAGACCTTTATGCAAGAATTTATTCTTTGTTTGGGGCTCATAAGAACATGCAAACTTGGTTAGCAAGTCAACCAATACTCCTTGCATGCAAGAAGCAGCTTCATGTCATCCCACATGATGTGCACATGAAGCTTAATGTCCAGCTTGTCAGCACATGCACAGTGAGTTTTTCTTGACCCAGCAACCAAGTGTTCAGGGCAACATCTGGACTCCTTCCTTAGATGTTGCTCCTTCCTTCAGAACTAGCACATTTCCAGCCCACCAATGAATCTACAGGTAGAGTTTGGTACACTGCACTCCCAGTACCATGCTTCCCATTCTCAAATGGTCAACAACCAATGTCATTGTTCCAACTGCGATAGCTCTTCCTTGCAAAATCCTGCACAGATGGCTTTATAATTCATGAAAGATATTGTGCAGAATGCATGATCAGCATATATCTGATGATCTAAAACCCATCACATTGGGATAGGCTATAACTATCCAGATGATGTAAGCTCTACAGATGATTATCACAGCAAGAAAACATCTTATGGATGGGTTGCCATCAGGTCAGGAGGAACACAAGGGACACAATGAACAACCATTTGCACTCAATTCTGGGACAAAGACAAAATCTTCAAACACTAACATGGCCAAATTCCTCAAATCCCAATTCCCTGCAAATAGCATCTCTTCTCAAGCTCAAATTTATAATTTAGTCAAACAACACAACTCAGGAACCTCTGTAACCCTGCCAAAATTTTCCATGCAAAGCTGAGTTCTACTCCATTTGATACCCTTGCAGCATTCCTAGTTGTATTATGCAATGGAACAACCAATCCTTGCCCATGCCATGTAGCTTGCTAGCATTAAAGCTATGTCGCTCAAGTACTGTTATGGTACTAGTTACCACACCTCATAGTTTGCCTATTACTGCATTGGTGTGTCCTCTATCTGTCCAAGTGATATAGATTCCAAAGGAGGTTCTGCACATTTACTCAATGGAAGCCATCATTTACAAAGCTGCTCTTGGGAAATCAACAACTGGAGACCAGAGTCAAAATGATTGAAAGAGAGGAGCCATGAGATATGGTTGGGAAACAGAGGTCTAGGGTCTTGAAATTGTGATAGTTCGCTTGGCAACTGGGAGATCTGCATTTTCCCATTCAATTGGCGGTTGTCGACTCCAAAAGTTTGATGATGATACACTTTCATATGCAGTTGCACACGTGCAGATGATTTTGGAATAAGCCAAGAGGACAACATTACAATCTCTGCATGGATAGAGCAGAGGTTTTTCACAATTCCTATCTTATGGTAGAGGATATACTGCTAGTCCTGGTGGGCGGGAATGTTTTATGACAGTAAAACCAGAGCCAGAACTAAACAGAAATTATCTAAATGTGAGATGCTCCTCCTGTTTCTAAGCCTTTTGATGTTCCATTGCACTCTCACATTTGGCTTTGTGACAGGTAAAATGGGTTGTGGAACATGAATTGGGGCTGATGAAAGTTTGTGAGGTTTCAGAATCCTTCATTGTGCCTTTCCAAACAAGACCACTACAAGCCTGTATAATGATTCTATATCCAGTTTTGGGTATATATGCTCAAGGGACACCTCTGAAGCTAGTTGAAACTATGCTATATCAGGAGTCTGCCGGCCGTTACATTAGGTGAAACTTGGTGGAGTTATCAAGTCACCATTACATTCAGGACATGCAAAGTTGTTGAGACCCTTGATCTCTTCCACGGTCATTTTTACACACTTTGGGTGGAACCTGCACATTGCAAGCGGCAGCTGCCCATTACTTATTGCCAAACAGCTTCTACACTGTGTACAAGCACAAAAAGATTTCTCAGTGGTGAAACAAAGCTAACATTTTAGTGGACTCAGATGTTTGTGGACGATAAGACCATAAAGGCTCTTAAAACTGACCACCAGATCAAATCATCCCCGAATCCACAATAAGGATGTTACCATCTATGTTACATTCCACCACCACACCAAGAAGTACCCCAAAAAAAAAACCCAACAATGAGAGCAACTAGCAAAACAATTGCAACAAAATACTGATGAAAGCAATCTCAAGGTCAAACTCACTCTCCACAATATGGTGAACAAACCTCCATTAGATAGCCATCACTAGCTGCTGATATTTCTAACTCTATGAGTTTTAGACAGTTGATTGAAGCAAGATGTGTTACTATTTAGATTATCAGTCAAGACAGGTTTTCATATGGAGAAAGACACCACCAAACTCCAAGGAATTTCATGGGTGACCAACAATTCCAATTCCAAGCACGAAGCTTATCCAGTTCACATATGATTAGGATAAGAACATAGACTGAGGGATGAGGAGTACCAATCTTTGCATTTCTCACATTGAACCATGAGATCATCAGGGTTGTAGGGTAGCTCACAGGTACAGTACCTGTAGACAAAGTTTACCATAAGCAGACAACAAACAATCAATTAATCAATGCTGGCATTTAAGTGCCACTGAGTAACTGAGGTGCAGGGCAACAACACCTCATGAACAGTAGTCATGATAGTGTGTCTTAGTGAAAGTATTGACTTGTCATCCAACTCTGTTAGTCGTTACCTCTTTGGTCAAGTGCATACATTGTGATAGTCCTAAGATCAAGGATCTCTTACACAGCAACACGATCAGGTGAGAAGGTCCCAGCTGTGGCAAAATAATCAAATCGGCAAAAGTAGTCCTCTGCTCGAACATCATCCAGACGAGTGTACTCCTTGAAAGTATGCACTGTACACTTATTCTCAATTGCATCAGGGCTGCAAAAGTCATAATGGTCTGATAGGAAAAGTTCCTTTGATCCATGGAACTGCCGCCGACCACCAGCTGATTCCTCAGGTCTGTAGTACCAACGCACTTTTAATGTCACTTTCTCTGCGCTATCAACTTCAATGAGCTCAATCCTTGCCACATAGTTTGGGGTGCTTGGATCTGGTGGTCTTAGAATGACAGTATCACCAGCTGCAACAAGCAAAATGAGAAAGAATACCAACTTGCTTAATAAGCTTGGTGTGATTAAAGAGAAAATGATTAACTCTGGAGGTAAACACAGTTCTGTTTCTTCTCTGAATGATCATGCATGGGGGGTCTACCAATCTCATCTCTCTCTCTTTGCAAAAACCTACAGTAGCCTTTCACTCCAGCTCAGACTAGGATCAAAAACTGCATCCCATCCACATAGCCAAGGTTGATAAGTCTCAGAAGAAAAGCTCAGGTCAGAGCCTCTTAAGGGTGCCAAGGTATATTGAAGTCTTTTACTGAAGGTAACAATCCCCATGTGCTGTCCCCTCATGAACCTATCAAGGCCATCTACCCAAGTCGTCTTTACAGGTCTGACATGCTTAGCTCAATACAATTCTTATGCAAATAAATGTTCTGAGATTTCTCTTCCAAAAATCTGTACCACTCAGAAAGAAGAGAATAATGTAGTGTCTACTGACAAGCCTGACTGATGGGTGTCTCTTCACTCTCAGGAAAATGCCTCCTTTGACAGGAGTGGACATTGGACCCACAACCCATTGCAAGGTAGCCATGCTATCCATTGCACTAGACTGGTTTGATACTGAGTGGGTATCAAATCCTACTATCTTGTTGTGTTGAAGAGACCCAAATTCCTGAAATTTTTCGTTCAAAGGAAGGATCAAAGCTCACTTGATCCTTGATAGAGATCAACCAAAGGATGCACCTACTTGACTCAGGCCCTAAAATTGGAAGACCCAAGTCACACTTCCTTCTTCACTAACCAATGCAATGCTGCGACTTGCAGCAACCCATTTTCCTCAATTCTTTCAGTCGTTCCTCAATGGTGTGTAGGACCCATTGAAGCTATGGATAATGGCACCCAAAAGAAAGGCTATTAGGTGTTTGACTTGTGATCCAAATTTTCTGTTGCAAATTCAAATTGCCATCTCTTCATCTTCAAAGAATGCCTAGCAGTAAGGAAAATTTTCACTCACGTTTGATAACCCTTTGTGTGTTGGGAATTCTGTAAGAATCGAGTCTGCTCTTGGTCCGCTTCTTCCCCATTTTTGCGTCACAGAAAGGAGTCAGTGGGTGGTTGACAGTTAGACCCAACTTCTTTCTTTCCTTCCTTCTTTTCTTCTCCAAGGAAAGTCTGGCACAGCACACCAGCACAGGAGCAACAGACGACAGAAAGGGGAGAGAATTCAAAATACCCTACAAAAATCTCTTATTGCCATTGCGCTAGCAAAAACTAAATGGGCATGGATGCAACGAGAACTGAACCACAGCAAATCAAAATCTGGAAAATGCACAGGAAATGGCGTTCTTTGCGTAGGTGCGTGCACCAAACCCTAATTCTGTTCTTGTCCTTTTGCTGTGTTGATGGTTAATAGCGCCTACAACTGTCAAGGGCTATTTATTTTAAATATTTTATGGAGAAAATAGTGTGTCGTCTGACCGTGTGGCCCAATGGATAAGGCGCTGGTCTACGGAACCAGAGATTCTGGGTTCGATCCCCAGCATGGTCGTTATTTTTTTCCTTCATTCTGAAGTGCTCTCTGTTGGCTGGATTCTTTTTATTCTTAGTTTGTCTTTTAGGAATTGGTGAACCAAGAGATTTCTGTGGGTGACTCTGTTGTCTATAGACTAGAGTGCAGCTAGGACATGAGCAATGAGATAAAACTAGGCTGATGGATTAGCATTATCTCATCTATCACCTTCAACTACATTCAACCGTGTTTATCTCTCTCTATTTGACCATGTACATGTGAATGGACACCTTTTTTTGGAAAAAACTTTCATAGGGCAAGTTGTCAATTACCACATGAATCGTTAAGCAATTGTCAACTAATTGATATAATGACATAAAGAGAAAGAAAACCATATAAATAGGTCTATGCAATCCTATAAGGAAAATGTTGATTCACTTCGGTTGGTAGATTACCCAAACCCACCATCTAGCACTACTTGGCAAAAGCTTTGAAACCCTCTCACACACTATCCAATTTAACGAGTGAAAAAGAGGAATCGAAACCAAACAAAGCCAAGTGGGGTCATTTGCATTCTTCGGATTTGACAATATCACCAATGTAAGATGCACTTGGTCAAGGCAGCTGTAACCTTCTGTTACTTGGAAAGCTAACACATCACCTCCAAGGATGAAATAATGATTGTTGCATATTTCTGCAATAGTTGCACCCATGCCTTGTGATTGCAATATGGTACCCAATATCATACAAGATAATTTATCTACACAATTTTCTTTAATTCCTAGTTGAATCACCAATCAAACAACCAAAATAAACATCATTGGAATCATCCTTTTCATCATTGGAATCATGCTATGAACTTGGTATGCAAAATGAGATGTTCTTCTCTTTCACCTCACTGATTGTACTACTCAAAAACAGCACTAATTCGTTCATCTTTTTACTATATGCGACTATTGATGATTTTTATGCATTGATCTTTATATCAATCGCATTTTGAACTAAGCAGCAAATGACTTTCCACAGCCACATGTAGATGATGCATTTGGGTTGCTGAATGAGAAACCACCCCCAATCAATGCATCACTATAGTCCAGTTGCATTCCAAACAGAAACAACAAACTCTTGGGATCGCACACTGCAACCCACCATAAAAATGCACCAGCAGAAAGAATATTAGCTTCAGCAGTGCTGCAACATGGAAGCAGGAAACATTGGCAGTACAGTTTTCAGGCAAGGATTCTATCACCTTCAGAGTGCAAGAAACTCCTAAACATGGAGAAAGAGGTTGATTGTAAATTCACAGATCTGAACATGAGGAGGAGAGCACATACCCATGGTGAAGCCATCATGCTCTATCACCGAATCATCAGGTCGAAGCTTTGATTTCTCTTCAAAGTCCATCACATATGACATTCCTGAGCAACCCCCCTGTCTGACTCCAACTCGAAGGCACAAGTCCTTATTCTGGTCAGCCCTCAGTTTGTTCAAGTGTTTCAAGGCTTTCTCTGTCAGGACAATTGCTGGCGCCATACTTCCAGTCTCAGCCATGGTCACTACCTTGCCAAAATCCACAACTCCACACCCATTAATTACATTCTAGAAATTAAAAATTCTGCAGAGATTGACCACATACATACCAAGGGATTATGACAAGGGGTGACAACAGATCAGTAACTTGTGATACAACATCTCCATACAAACGGATGTGCAAGGAACCCTGATGGGCAAAGAACTCTCCAGTCAACCTGCCTCTGTTGCTTGAGAAATCCATCAAGTAACCCTAATTCGCCTCAAATCTCACCAAAGGGGTTCAGAAAGCTGTGCGACTATATTGAAGAACTCTGCAGTCGAGCTTCCTGTGCCTCTGTTTCTTTCGTTATTCATCAAGTAACGCTAATTCCTCTCTAATCTTTCCTGAGTCGTTCAGAAAGCTGTGCGAGTATGTCAAAGAACTCTCCGGGCAGTCGAGTTTCCTCTGTCTCTGTTTCTTTCGTAATTCATCAAGTAACCCTAATTCTCCTCAAATCTTTCCGAAGCGGTTGAGAAAGCTCTCTGTCTCTGTCTCTGTCTCTGTCTGTCTCTGTCCCTGTCTCTTTCTCTCTCTATGACCCACACACAGTATAAAACACACAAAGAAGAAAGAAGAAAGAATTACATGTATCGCTTGCGCACATGGTGATGACGGCCCTCCTTCTGGGAGCAGCTTGCACTTTCAGAGTACCACGGCGTGATGTCTTTGCTGCTCTTGAGGCAAACGACAAAGAAGTGCACAAAGGCGTCGGTGCTGAGCGTAGAACCCCCGCCGTGGCCGTTGCAGCAGCGGCGCAGGAACAAGAAGGAACGGAGGCCATGGACATCGCCATCGCTGTAGCGTGCAAAGGAGGTCCGGAGCGTTGTGAGAACGAGGGCTTTTCAGACAAACCAACGCGCTCGTGTAGTTAGTTACTAGGGTACAATGGACGTGTCCCAAAGGAATCCCTTGTTCCTCAGAGGTGGTCACTTTCTAACCACCCACACAACCCCAGGAATTGACCCCCTCAGCCGTTTTATGCCAAAAAAATTTAGAATTTTTTGGAACTTGCCAGGTACAGGTCATTCCGCCCTATAACCTGACTGTGAGGAATTTGGGTGATACTGGTAGGCGAGTCAAAAGACTTGAACGGGCAGTGAAACGGGAACATTGGCTTGTTACGTGGCAAGTTCCATCACGTAATGCTTTCCTTTATCTACACAATGGTCATTGTGGATTTACGGAATGAGCATGTGGATTTTGAACAATGGTTAGGTTAGGTAGATCGAAGAAGACCTGACCATTATGTTTTGTAATGTGACTAAAACGAAGTAGTGAGAGCTAGCATCATGGATTGTGTAAGTTACTACTGTTCCTGCAACATCAGTGCGATGTCAGCCAATAGGATTTTTTCAGCCCAAACCAGAGACCAAAATATACAAAAGAAAAAATGTCACCATGCTTTACGTACTATGGAATGTGCCAGGGACAGGCCATTGAGCCCAGTAAGGTGCCTGTGAGGAATTTGGGCAAGACTGGTAGGTGAGACCATTGTTTTGAATGGCCACATTGGGTTTGTACCTGGCACTTTCCATATATGTAATGGTTTTCATGATTTGTTGCACAATGGGCATTGTGGATTTATAGAATCGAAATGTGGATTTTGAACAATGGTTAGGTGGACCCCAGAAGACTTGTCCATTATATCTTGTAAGGGGACTAGAAAGAGGGAGCCAAAGCCACTTGAAAAGCATTATGTGTAAGGTATCAATCTAAGGTAAGAACATTCCACAATTAAGGGACCTAGGATGAAATGTCTACCACCTTTTGGAATGTACCTGAACCATGGGCTTTATGTATCATAAAGCACTAGGCAAAGGTTCTCATGAACCTATGTAGATTACAAGGTTTAACAGAGGGATAGTTCTTACAATTAAGCTATAATTAAACCTAGTATTAGGTTTCATAGTGTTAAGTAGGTTCGCATTTAAATAACATCATGCAAAAATTTTGGTGTATGTTAATCTTATATATTAATTGCGTTGTCTGTCTGTCACGTGACAGTTATGCTGCCGGTTCTGCATTTTCTGTATATTACTGCACCTAGATGATTAACTGCCGGAAAATGCAGTTCAGAATGCATCCATGAAGGTATCTTAATGCGCGGAAAGAATGGA
>Ga0116230_10007146_pt1 | contig 11037 bp, 10 predicted proteins | sample S1TSphfallax_3_FD_88678 | JGI IMG/M metagenome (GOLD analysis project Ga0116230, IMG submission 88678) | Host-associated microbial communities from peat moss isolated from Minnesota, USA - S1T2_Fd - Sphagnum fallax MG | ecosystem: Host-associated > Plants > Peat moss > Unclassified | place...
ATCACCGTCGCCGCCGGGCTGAGAATCTTGGCGGTCTCCGCCATGAACACGACGCCGGCAAACACGATGACCCGGGCCCGGGCCGCCTGGGCCTGCCGGCTGAGATAATAGGAATCGCCCCGGTAGTCGGCGACGCCGTAGACGATCTCCGGCGCGACATAGGAATGCGCCAGGATGACCGCGTCCCGCTCCCGCTTCAGGCGGTGGATCTCGAGCGTCAGTGGCGCGAGCGCGAGACAGCGCTCGAAATTCCACGGTCCCTCCGGACCGCACTCGACATGGACCAGCGCCCGCAGCAGGCGCTCGGCTTCCGTTTCGATCTCAACATCGGCGACGATCATCGGTCAGGCTAGCTCAACTTTCAGATTTTCCCAGCGGCCTCGGCATTCAGCAGATCCGCGCGGCGCAAGCCCTCGAGCACCAGTTCCGGCACGACCTCGTCGAAGAGCCCCTCGGGCTCGAAGAGCCGGGCGAACCCGCCGGTGCCGAGGACGAGCGGCCGCTCCCCCGCGAACCCGGCCTGCGTCAATTCGGCGACGAGATGGCGGATCGCCCCGACATGGCCGTAATAGAGCCCGGCCTGGATGCTCTCCTGGGTCGTCCGACCGAGCGCCGACTCCGGGCGGGTGATCTCCACCGAGGGCAGTTTCGCGGTCCGGCTCGCCAGCGTCTCGGCGGACACCGCCATGCCGGGGAGGATGGCGCCGCCGAGGTATTCGGCGGTCGCCGACACCACGTCGAAGGTCGTGGCCGTCCCGCAATCCACCACGATCAGCGAGCGCTGGGGATGCCGGTGGACGGCGGCGATCGCGTTGGCGATCCGGTCGGCGCCGACTTCGTGCGGATTGCGGTAGCGCACCTTGAGCCCCGTCTTCACGCCGGCCTGGAGGACGAAGGGATCGCAATGGAAGTACTTGCAGCACGCGCCCCGCACCGGAAAGAGCGCGGACGGCACCACCGAGCAGATCGCCGTGCGCTGGATCTGCGCGGGGTCCACGCCGTTTTCGCGCAGCACCGCCGTAAAGAAGACGCCGAACTGGTCCGCCGAGCCCAGCGGCTGGGTGGTTTGCCGAAACTGCAGGCGCAGCTGCTCGCCGTCGAACACGCCCGCGTGGATCTGACTGTTGCCGATGTCGAGGCAGAGGATCATGGGGGGAGGTGACGGAGGGCTAACCGGAAATTTCGGCCGCGGCAAGGGGCGGCAGGGCGGGCGAGGCCGCCGGGACCTCCGCCGCGCCGCCGGCCGCCTGGGCGACCAGGGCGACGACCGCCGCAGCCAGTTCCTCCCGCGTGGCGCAACGGGCGGCGACGGAGCCGTCGGCGGCGTAAATCTCCGCGGGGAATTCCCCTCCGGCACCCCGGCGCGCCAGATCGTTGTGCACGACGAACGCGGGGTGCGCGCGCTCCTGGAGCGCGGCGACGGCCCGCCCCGCCGCCGCGGCGTCCGCCCCCGCCGTCAGCTTGAACGCGACGAGCACCAGGGCGGCGTTGCGGCTGCGCCGCCGCAGGCCGTCCACCAATTTCGGCTGCGGGCGCAAGCGCAGGGCGGCCGGCGCCTCCGAGTCCAGCTTGCCGGTGCGGGAGCCCGGTTCGACCGCGAAATCGCCCACCGCGGCGGCGTGGATCACGACGTCGAAGTCGGCGGCCCCCAGGCGGCGGTCCAGCACCTCCGCCAATTCGGCGAAACTTCCGAAGGTCTCCTGCTCGCACGGCGTCGCCGGAGGCCGCGCCGAACGGGCCCGCACCAACACGACCTCGTGGCCGGCGCGCCAGGCGTGGTCGGCGATCAGGGCCCCCGTCGCTCCGGTGCTGACGTTGGTCAGCACCCGCACCGCATCGATGGGCTCGGCCGTGCCGCCGCTCGTCACCAGCACCCGCAACCGCCGCGCCGGGCGGGCCACCGCCGCCTCCAGGCGCTCCACGATCTCGTCCGGCGGCAGCAGCCGGCCGTCGCCGACCTCGCCGCACGCCGTCCGCCCCGCGGCCACCGGCAGGAACGTCACGCCCCACCCCGCCAGCGTGCGCACCGCCGCCGCGGTCGCCGGATGGCTCCACATCGCCGGGTTCATCGCCGGCGCCACCAGCCAGGGCTTCGTCCGATCGTGCGCCAGGAAGAGCGCGCCGAGCAGATCGTCCGCCAGGCCGGCCGCCAGCCGATTGAGCGTATGCGCCGTGGCCGGACAGACCAGGACGGCGTCCGCCCAGCGGCCGAGTTCGATATGCTCGAGCGCGCCGCCCGCCGCCCACAGGTCCGTGCGCACCGGCTCGCCCGTCAGCCCCTCGAACGACGCCCCGCCGACGAAGCGCAGCGCCGAGGCCGTCGCCACCACCCGCACCCGGTGGCCGCGCTGCACCAGGGTGGACACCACCGCGCACGCCTTGTAGGCGGCGATGGAACCGGTCACGGCGACGACGAGGTTACAGGCGCACATGGTCGATCAGCCGCAGCCCCTCCAACCGCACCGCGGCGATGCGCCGGCCCGGTTCGTCCTCGACATAATCGACGCCAAACCCCGCTCCCGCCAGCGCCGCCGCCGCCGCCTCGGCGCTCGCCGACTCGCGCAGCAGGCGCGGGAATTCCGCCGCGCGGATCCGCCCGGCCGCCGACAACCGGCGGTTGCGGGAACTCAGCGCCAGCCCGTCGGGCGCCCGCACGGTCGGACAGGCGACGATCTCCACCGGCAGAAAGAACGCGTCGACCATGCCCCGGACGAGTTGGAGCTGCTGCCAGTCCTTTTCCCCGAAGTACGCGCGTTGCGGCGCCACCCACTGGAGCAGCTTGAGCACGACCGTCAGCACCCCGTCGAAATGTCCGGGCCGCTGCGCGCCCTCGCCCCCCCGACTGCGGTCCCGCTCGGTGACGCGATACCGATACTCGTCGGGGTACAGTTCGGCCACCGTCGGCGCCAGCACCACGTCGACGAATCCCTCCATCAGCGCCAGATCCGCGTCCCAGGTGCGCGGATACCGGGCCAGGTCCGCCGGATCGTCGAACTGCGTGGGATTGACGAACACGCTGGCGACGACCACGCCGTTTCCGCGCCGGGCCCGCGCGAAGAGGGATTGGTGGCCCGCATGCAGGGCGCCCATGGTCGGCACAAATCCGACCGGGCCGCCCCCCAGCGCCGCCCGGTGCGCCCGCCACTCCGCCCGCGTCGTAAAGCTCGGGATCATGCCGGCACTTCCTCCGGCGCGGGGAAACGGGCCGCCCGCACATCGCGCGCAAAGGCGTTCACCGCCGCGAGCGTCGCCGCATGGCCGTCGCCGTACCGCCGGGCGAATTGCGGGCGGAATTCCGCATCCAGCCCCAGCAGGTCGGGCAGGACCAGCACCTGGCCGCCCGTCCCGGCCCCCGCGCCGATCCCAATCGTCGGGATGGCCAATTCGCCGGAGATCTCCCCCGCCAGCGCCGCCGGCACGCATTCCAGCACCAGGGCGAACGCCCCCGTGGCCGCCACCGCCCTCGCCTCCCCCCGCAGCCGGGCCTGCGCCTCGGGAGTGCGCCCCTGCACGCGATACCCCCCGAGCTGGTGCACCGATTGGGGCGTCAGTCCAAGGTGGCCCATCACGGGAATCCCGCTGCCCACGAGATGAGCCAGGATGTCCGCCTGGCCGGCGATGCCCTCGATCTTGACCGCATCGGCCCCCGCCGCCATCAGCCGACCCGCGTGGGCGACCGCCACCGGGCACCCCTGCCGCGCGCTGAGGAAGGGCATATCGGCGACGATGAAGAGATGCGGGCCGCCCCGGCGGACCGCCGCGACATGCGTCGCCATCATGTCCACGGTCGCATGTACCGTCGAAGGGAACCCATGGACCACCATCGCCACGCTGTCGCCCACGAGCACCGCATCCACCTCCGACGCCGCGAGGACCCGGGCCATGAGCGCATCGTAGGCCGCCACCATGACGATGGGCCGGCCCGCCGTCTTCGCGCGGGCAAAATCGAGGATGTTCCTCATGCCGAAGCGGTTCTCACCAGCGGGCGAAAACGGGAACGGCAAGGACTAACGGAGGACGGGGGTGCTCGTCGCATCTGCGATAAAGCCTGGTGTCCGGAGGACGGAAGGGTTTGAACGGTGCAATCCGGTCGCGAGCGAGTTCGCGCCAGACTCCTCCTTTCTGACCTCGGCGCCGCCTCCCGCAAGTAAAAATCCTCCGCCGCGCTTCCCCGCGCCATTCCCCGGGTCCAAGCCGGGATCATGTTCCCGTCCCGCGCCCCCTTGCCGTGCTTAAGCGCCTGAAACAACAATGGCGGAGCTTTCGCCACGCGGAACCCGGCCAACGCTTCCAGGGGCGGTACTGGCGCGCCCGTCGCTCCACCCACAGCCGGGACATCGGTCCCCACGTGGAGCGGATCGTGCTCGCCGTCGTCGCCTTCTTGATCGGCAGCGCGCTCTGTTTCACCCCCGTCCCCGGCATCCCCTTCCTCGCGATCAGCGCCGGGCTCCTCGCCTCCGAATCGCTCCCCCTCGCGCGGGCGCTCGACCGGACTGAGCTGCGCCTCCGCGCCGTGGCGGACGCCCTCCGCCGCCGCTGGCGTGCGCTGCCCTGGATCGGCCGCGCGCTCATGTCCCTGATTCTGGTCGGGGGCGCCACCCTGGAAATCTACCTGCTCGCCGAACTCGTCCGGCATTGGTAATGCCTCCGGCCGCTCCATGGCCGCGCCCGCTTCCTCCCGCCAGCTCCTCGCCTGCAAGTCGATCGACCGGCTGATCGCGGACGCCGCGGCGCCCGCCGGCCGCCTGAAGAAGACGCTGGGGCCCTGGAGCCTGGCCGCGCTCGGCATCGGGGCGATCATCGGTTCGGGCATCTTCGTCCTGACGGGCACGGCCGCCGCCGGCGAGCACTTCGCCGTGCCGTCCATCCTGCATGCCCAGGTCATGGACCTCGTGGCCAACTACCTCCACCACGGCTCCGCCGCCGGCGCGCTGCTGCACGGCCGCCCGCCCGCCGGCCCCGCCATCGCCGTCTCCTTCGTGCTCGTCGCGGTCGCCTGCAGCTTCGCCGGCCTGTGTTACGCGGAACTCGCCTCGATGATTCCCATCGCCGGCAGCGCCTACACCTATTCGTACGCGACGCTCGGGGAGATCTTCGCCTGGATCATCGGTTGGGACCTGATCCTCGAATACGCGGTCAGCAACGTGGCGGTCGCCGTCGGCTTCAGCGGCTACCTGAAGGCGCAGCTCGCCGCGTTCGGCCTTGCGCTGCCCGATCGCTGGTCCGGTTCGGTCTGGGCCGAAGGCCATCTCACCGGCGCCTGGTTCAACGTCCCCGCCTTCCTCGTGGTCTTCCTGCTCACCGTACTGCTGCTGCGCGGGGTGAGGGAATCCGCGCGCGGCAACAACCTGATGGTCGCGGTGAAAATTGGCGCCATCGTCACCTTCCTCGTCGTCGGCGCCCGGCTCGTCCATCCCGCCAACTGGCACCCGTTCGCCCCCTCCGGTTTTGCCGGAATCGTGACCGGCGGCGCCATCATCTTCTTCACCTATATCGGCTTCGACTCGGTTTCGACGGCGGCGGAGGAATCCCGCCATCCGCAACGGGACATCCCGTTCGGGATCATCGTTTCGCTGGCCGTCTGCGCCGTGCTGTATGTCGGCGTCGCCCTCGTCCTGCTCGGCCTGCTGCCGTATGCGACCTTCGGCTCCGGGGCGGCCGCCGAGGCCCCCGTGGCCTACGCCCTCCAGGCGCTCGGCACCAGCCCCGTCCTCCAATCCGTGATCATCATCGGCGCCCTCACCGGGATGCTCTCCTCACTGCTGGTGTTTCAGTACGGCCAGACCCGCATCTGGTTCGCCATGTCCCGCGACGGGCTGCTGCCCAAACTCTTTTCCCGGATCCACCCCCGCTTTCAGACCCCGCACTGGTCGACCTGGATCGCCGGCGCCGTCGTGGGGGTGCCCGCCGGGTTGGTCGACCTCGGCGACGCCGCCGACCTTTCGAATATCGGCACGCTCTTCGCCTTTGTGTTGGTGTCGCTCGGCGTCATCGTCCTGCGGCGGCGCCAGCCGGACCGGCCCCGGGGCTTTCGCATCCCCGGCTCCCCCTGGTTGCCGCTGCTCTCCGTCGTCCTCTGCACCGGCCTGATGACCGGGCTGACGGTCATCACCTGGATCCGGTTCTTCGTCTGGCTGGCGCTGGGCCTCGTCGTCTATTTCGCGTACAGCCGCCGCCGGAGCGAGTTTTACCGGCCCCCCACCCCGCCTCCACTCCCGCCGTTTTCACGCCGTTCTTCCGCGGATTAGTCGAAGCCCACCTTCCGGCCCGGACCCACCCCCGGGAGGATAATCCGTCGAACGTCAGCGCCGAGCGTCAGAAAGCGACGTGGGCGCGAATTGAATACACCGCCACGCCGCCGCGGGCGCGGTTGTAGCCGGGGTGCTCGATGTACTGGTAGTCGGGACTGAGGAACACGCCTCGCCAGATCCGCCAGGAGTAATAGGTCTCCAGAATCTCTTCCGGCCCGTAGCTCAGCGCGCCGTCGCCCAGCAGCAGGCCCAGGCCGCCATTCTCCAGGTAGCGCTGGTGCGCGGAGACGATGCCGTTGACGACGACCGCCAGTCCGAGCGTGTCGTCCGCCCGGCCCCAACGGCTCCCCTTCTCGCTCAGACCCGCGGCCACCGACCGGTCGATCTCCGTGAAGGCGAACGATTCGGTGCGGCCATCATCCCAGCTCAACCGCACGAAACCGCCGAGATCGGCGGTGAGCGCCTGGTCCCAGCTGACGCCGAACCCCTCCTTCGAGCGGTACGCCCGCGAGTCAGTGATGTCGGACGGATAGGGTTCGCTGTCGGCGAGCGCGTACGAACCCATCCGCGCATGATTCCAGAAGACAAACGGACGGACGGTGCCATCGTGGCCGTCGAGGGTGTAGCGATAATCGTACTGCAAAATTTGCCCGTAGGCCCGCGTGAGATGCGGGTCCAATTGGACTCCGTTGGACACCCGCGGCTCCATGAAGATGCCGTAGTGCCAGGTGCTCGACTTCGTGTTCCATTCGAAGACGGCGCCCGCGGTGTAGCCGACGACGTCCGCGGGATAATCCCAGGCGGCGCTCTCCCACAGCGCCCAGTTGAGGAATTGACTGCGGGCGTCGTGGCTGTAGGCGTTCCCGTCGAAGAAGTCGCTGGCGGCGAACTTGCCCACCGAAATGACCAGCCGATTGACGTCGATCGCCTCGGCGAGCTGGTTCACGTCGTTCTCGATCTTCTCCTTTTCACCCCCGAGTCCGATGACCTGCCGCAGGTACAGCCGGGACGTATTGTAATGGAAATTGGGGAAGCCCGACTTGACCGCCTCCCCATTGGGAAAGCCCGCCACGCCGTACGAGCCCGACAGTCCGTGCCCCTGGAAGATCTCCGGATTATAGACGACCGCCGCGCCCGGCCAGAGGCGGCGGCCCAGGAAGAGCGAGAAGGAGAAGGTGCGCTCCGCCTGGGACGCTCCACTCAGGCTGTTGGTGCCTGCGTAGGGCGAGGGGAAACCAAAATGGCCCTGCTCCACGACGGTAGCCTGGGTGTGCAGCGTCCACGTGTCGCCCGCGCCGGGGATAGCCCAGAAAGCGGGGTCGCTCCACGACGTGGGAGCGGGCGCGGAGGGGGCGCCGGCCGTGGCCGCCGCGGCGGACGCAGACGGGGGAGACGGCGCCTCGCTCCCGGAGGCAGGGGCCGGCGCAGGTGCAGTCGCCGCAGCCGGGGCCGCGGCGGCCGGCGACGCCGAGTTCTGAGCCGATTGGGCCTGCGCGCTCAAACCCGCGCCCGCCAGCCAGGCCATGGAGGTCCATAGGGGTATACCCCATCGACACCGGGGCCGAAAAAGATTTCGCCGAAGGGAGCGCCGGACGAGGAACATAGGGCTAGATCGGAGAGTCCGAACCCCGACCCGGGATCGCACAAGCCCGAAAGACGTTAAATTGCCGTGGCGGGTGGGGGGCGCCGCGCGCCCTTTTTCCCCTTGCCTAGGCAGGGAGCCCTACAATCTTCACCTCCGCCCCGCCGGATAGACCTCGCCCGATCCGCGCGGTCGCCGCCTCCCTCCGCGCCGCCACCCCCGTCGAATCCCTTCCGTCGTCCAGATGCCGCCCACCACCCTTGCCCTGCGGGGAATCGATTACGCGATCCTGAGCATCTACTTCGTCTTCGTGCTGGGCATCGGCTGGGCGCTCAAGCGCCACGTCAAGGGTAGCGCGGACTTCTTTCTCTCGGGTCGTTCGATTCCCGCCTGGATCACCGGGCTCGCGTTCCTCTCGGCGAACCTCGGCGCCCAGGAGGTCATCGGGATGGCGGCCTCGGGCGCGCAGTACGGGATCATGACGAGCCATTTCTATTGGATCGGCGCGATCCCCGCCATGGTCTTCCTCGGCATCTTCATGATGCCCTTCTACTACGGCTCGAAGGCGCGTTCCGTGCCGGAATATCTCAAGCTGCGGTTCGACGAGAAGACGCGCGGGTTCAACGCCCTCTCCTTCGCGGTGATGACGGTCTTCTCCTCGGGGATTTCGCTGTACGCCCTGGCCAAGCTGCTGGAGGTGCTGCTGGGCTGGAACTTCAACGCGAGCGTCGCGATCTCCGCCCTGATCGTGCTGGGTTACATCTTCCTCGGCGGCCTGACCTCGGCGATCTACAATGAAGTGCTGCAGTTCTTCATGATCGTCTTCGGCTTCGCGCCGCTGGCCTGGCTGGGCCTGCGGGACGTGGGTGGCTGGTCGGCGCTGAAGACCCGGCTGGAGGCAGTGGCGGTCGAACAGCACTTCGCGCCGGGCACCTGGACCCAGTCCTGGCACCATGTGGCGAGGGCCGCCGACAATCCGATGGGCGTCGAATGGTTCGGGCTGGCGATGGGCCTCGGGTTCGTCCTCTCATTCGGTTACTGGTGCACCGACTTCCTGGTCGTGCAACGCGCGATGGCGGCGAATTCGATGTCGGCGGCGCGGCGGACGCCGATCATCGCCGCGTTCCCCAAGATGCTTTTCCCCTTTCTCGTGATCCTGCCCGGGATGGTGGCCATCGCGCTGGTGCGCGACCCGCACTCGGGGCTGACGCTGCCGACGAATCCGGACGGCTCGACCAATTTCAACATGGTGATCCCGCAGATGCTGGGCCACTACTTCCCGCCGGGCCTGCTCGGACTCGGCTTCACGACGCTGATGGCGTCCTTCATGTCGGGCATGGCGGGCAACGTCACCGCCTTCAACACGGTCTGGACCTACGACATCTATCAGAGCTATTTCGCGCCCAACCGATCGGACCGGCACTACCTGCACATGGGGCGCATCGCGACGGTGTGCGGGGTGCTGCTGAGCGTGGGCACGGCGTACTTTGCGGCGAAGTTCAACAACATCATGAATCTGCTGCAACTGGTGTTCGCCTTTGTGAATGCGCCGCTGTTCGCCACCTTCCTGCTGGGGATGTTCTGGCGGCGGACGACCGGGCACGGGGCGTTCAGCGGGCTGGTCTCAGGGACGGCGCTCGCCGCGGTCCATCACGGGCTGACGCTGCCGGCCGGGAACGTCGCGGGGGGAGTCAAGGGCGGATGGCTGGGCGCCGTGCTGCACACCTATCCGAGTGAAATGGCGCAGAATTTCTGGACGGCCATCTTCGCGTGGACGGCGTGTTTCGTCGTGACCGTCGCGGTCTCGCTGGCGACGCGGCAGCGGAAGACCGACGCCGAACTCACGGGCCTGGTGTATGCGTTGACCCCGCGGCCGGCGGCGGCGGTCGAACCGTGGTACGAGCGGCCGGTCGTGCTCGGCGGCATTGCGCTGGGAGCGACGTTGCTGCTCAATCTCGCGTTCGCCTAAGCGCAGCCCCGAGCCTCCCGTCGACCTTGCGTCACCCTCCGCCCTGACGATCACCCCAGCCTTCGCCGCCGCCTCATGAACTTCGATCTGCGCCTGCCGCTCGGAATGATTTTTTCGCTGTTCGGGGCGATGCTCGCGGTCTACGGGCTGACCAGCGATCCGGCGATTTATGCGCGCTCGCTCGGCCTTGACGTGAATCTGATCTGGGGACTCGTGCTGCTGGCGTTCGGCCTCTGCATGCTGCTCTTGAGCCTGCGGGCGGCACGGGCGCGGACGCGGGGCCGGCCGAACGCGTGAGGCGGGCCGCGCAGAAGCCTCGACGCGCGCGGCGCTCCGTCCCCGCGGCGGATCTCGGGATGCCGTTGGTGCGGCTGCCGGGGACGCGGGTGGAACTCGGGCGGTGGCCGGTGCGGGTCGGGGACTTCGCGGCGTTCGTCGGGGAGAGCGGGTACCGCGTCGGACCGGGCATGTTGACGCTGGGGCCGGACGACATCGACTGGCGGCCGCGGGGCGGGAGTTGGCGCGAACCGGGCTTCGCCCAGACGGACGATCATCCGGTGGTGGGCGTGAGCCTGGGCGACGCCGAGGCCTTCTGCTCATGGCTGACGAGGCGGGAACGCGCCGCCGGACGGATCGGCCGGCGCGACCGGTATCGGCTGCCCACCGACCGGGAGTGGAGCCGCGCGATCGGCCTGCGGCGGGAACGGGGCGAGACGCCGGAGGCGCGGGTGCGGGCGTCGGACGGGCGGTATCCCTGGGGACCCGCCTGGCCGCCGCCGGCCGGATTCGGCAACTACGCGGGGGAGGAATCGCGCGTGGGCACGCCGTCGTGGTGGGGGGTGGCGCCGGGGGGGTATCGGGATGATTTTCCCCGGACTTCGCCGGTGGGCAGCTTCCCGGCGAATGCGCTCGGATTCCAGGACCTGTCGGGCAATGTCTGGGAATGGTGCGCCGACCCGTACAGCCGGGGCGGGCTGGCGCGGGTGACGCGCGGCGGCTCATGGGGGAGCGACCGCCCCGCGTATCTCCAATCGGCGAATCGCACGCCGCGCTTCCCCGAGACGCGGACCGACGAACTCGGGTTCCGCGTGGCGCTGGAGCGGGCGGGTTAGCCCGGATATTTCATGAAGGAGGGAAGAAGATCGCCCAAGACGCTGGAGCAGAAAGGGGCGAACGCGACCGACGGTGGCCTGAAAAATGAGGGCCATCGAGGGAGCGTGAGACCCTTTATGCCC
>Ga0116230_10007148_pt1 | contig 11035 bp, 15 predicted proteins | sample S1TSphfallax_3_FD_88678 | JGI IMG/M metagenome (GOLD analysis project Ga0116230, IMG submission 88678) | Host-associated microbial communities from peat moss isolated from Minnesota, USA - S1T2_Fd - Sphagnum fallax MG | ecosystem: Host-associated > Plants > Peat moss > Unclassified | place...
GCGGCACGGATGGCACCACCGTGCTCTTTACGCCGCCGCTGGCGGGCTGATGTGACCCTGCTTATTTCTGATTCAGTTGTTCAATTAACTGAGCCGTGGCGCGGCCATTCTTCTTTACCTGAGTCTCTACGAGTTTTCGCACCAAGAAAATGCTGAGGATGGTCAAACCGGAGCCGACGAATTCCTTTGTGGCCCTATCGAGGATGACTTTATAAGAGGGTTCCCGTTTGGACATTGGGATTAGTTTAGCGGGGCAGGCCTTTGGCTTTCGCGAAGTGTTGAGCGTTCCCTTCAGGCATCAAATATTAATCCCCGCCTGCCACAGCACAAACCCCGCCGCCTGGCGCAGATAAAGCCAGCGCTTCTGTCTTTCGGTCATCACCCCAATCTGCGGCCGCGGCGACCCGTACACCTTGATCTGCTGCGCCTGCATGAGCCGCTTCACGCGGTAAATGTGATACCCGTCGCTCACCACAATGCACGAATGCAAACCCATCCGGTGCATCGTCTCCGCCGCCGCATCCGCGCTTTGTCCGGTGGTGGAACCTTCCTCCGTGATAATCGCTTCCGAAGGCACTCCGTGCTCCACCAGATAAGCCCGGCCCACTTCAGATTCCGTAAAATCCGGATCGCCGCCCGCGCCGCCCGTGGTCAAAATGTAGGGAGCGTCATGCCGCCAGTACAGCAGCAGCGCGTGATTCAGCCGCGCCTGCAGAACCGGCGAAGGCTTGCCCCGGTATTCGGCCGCTCCCAGCACCAGAATGACGTCGGCCGGCTGCGCTTCATCCACATCGGACTGCTGTTCTATTTCGCGCGCAACGTAAAACAGGTAGCCTATAGACAGAACTGTGAGAAAAAGACACAACGCGGCACACAGCCGGACAGCAATGCGCTTCATGTCCTTCCCTGCTTCGCTGGCATCTTTGTAAGTGTTTTATCAGTGTAAGATGCCCCTCACCAGCCCGCATAATCCGCAGCTTCAGAAGGTGCGCCGCGCAGTGGAAACCGGGCGCCCGCTGGAGGACGGCGCGGTGGCGGCGGAGGGGCCGCACTTGCTGGCGGAAGCTCTGTTGAGCAACTGGCGGGTGGAGCAGGTCTTTTGTTCCCCCCGCGCGCTGGATCGTCATCAAGACCTGATGGCGCAGGTTTCCCGCCGCCGCATCGAGATCACCGAAGTGGCCGAGCGCCCGTTTAAATCCATCAGCGACACCGAACAAAATCAGGGCCTTCTCGCCCTGCTGCGGCCGCCCGCTTTCACCTGGGCGCAAGTGCTGAAAGCGGATGGCCCGCTGGTGATCCTCGACGGCCTTCAGGACCCCGGCAATGCCGGCGCCATCGTGCGCTCGTCCGAAGCCTTTGGTGCCGCCGGGATTGCGTTTGCCAGCGGCTGCGTCCGCATTTCGAACGGCAAGCTGCTGCGCGCCGCCGCCGGCAGTCTGTTTCGGCTGCCGTTCCTCGAAAATTTGTCCAGCGCCGAAATCATCCGGAACATCGGCAAACGCAGCCTATTCGCGCTCACCGCCAAGGGGCGCGCCTCGCTGGCCGAAACCGACCTGAAAAAGCCCTTCGCGCTGGTGGTCGGCAGCGAAGGCCGCGGCGTCTGCGAAGCATTTCTGAACGCGTCCGAGACTCTTTCCATTGCCACGCAAGGCGTGGAATCGCTCAACGCCGCCATTGCCTGCTCCATCACGCTGTTCGAGGCCCAAAGGCAGGCTAAGTCGCAATCCTCATGAGCCTCTTCGATATGACACCACCCGGGCCGCCGCCCGAAGAAGATCTCACCGGCCGGCCGCTGGCCGATCGCATGCGGCCGCAAACGCTCGAAGAATACGTCGGCCAGGAACACATCCTGGGTCCCGGCAAACCGCTGCGCTCGCAAATCGAAAAGGGCAGCCTCACCTCCATGATCCTGTGGGGACCGCCGGGTTCGGGGAAAACCACGCTAGCCTCGCTGATCGCCCGCCGCGGCAGCGCCCACTTCGTCCCCTTCAGCGCTGTCCTCAGCGGCATTAAGGAAATCAAAGCGGTGATGGTGGACGCCGAACGCGCCCGCCGCGCCGGCCGCATCACCGTTCTTTTCGTGGATGAAATTCATCGCTTCAACAAAGCCCAGCAGGACGCCTTCCTGCCTTACGTCGAACGCGGCGATGTCATTCTGATTGGCGCAACCACGGAGAATCCTTCTTTCGAAGTGGTCTCCGCTCTGCTCTCCCGGACGCGCGTTTATTCCCTTCGATCGCTCGAAATTACCGAGATCGTCGCCCTGCTCCAGCGCGCCTTAACTACTCCCGTTCGCGGTTTAGGTGAACGGCACCTGAGCATTGATAGCCAATTATTGGAGGAAATGGCGGCTGCCGCAAACGGCGATGCGCGGTCCGCCCTGAATACTTTGGAATTAGCGGCTCAATTAACTGAGAATGCCGAAATAACCCGGCAAACCGTGGCCGACGCGTTGCAGCGGAAAGTTTTGTTCTACGACAAATCGGGCGAAGAACACTTTAATCTCATTTCCGCGCTGCATAAATCGGTTCGCTCCAGCCAGCCGGACGCCGCTCTTTATTGGCTGGCACGCATGCTGATGGCCGGAGAAGACCGCATGTATCTGGCTCGCCGGCTGGTTCGGATGGCCATAGAAGACATCGGCTTAGCCGACCCCAGAGCGGTGGAGCAAGCCATCGCCTGCATGCAAACCGTACACTTTCTGGGAGTTCCTGAAGGCGACCAGGCGCTGGCCCAGTTGACTATTTATCTGGCGCTTGCGTCGAAATCCGATGCTTCTTATCAGGCGCTAAATAGGGCAAATTCTGTCATTCAAACCACAAAACAGGAGCCCGTTCCGCTGCATTTGCGAAATGCTCCTACCCGACTTATGAAAGAAATGGGATATTCGAAAGGATATCAACATGCCCATAAAGAGTTGGACGCTGTGACCGATATGGATTGTATGCCGGAGACCTTAGCCGGTACGGTGTTCTACGAGCCTTCAAATAGAGGGTTTGAACAGCGCCTGCAAGAACGGTTAGACTGGCTAAAACAGCGCCGGTTGGAAAAATTATCTGAGAGAAATCCTGATTAAATGCACACCCATTGTGTAATCTTAAAGATACGTAAGTTTAAAGATCGGAGTAGCCTATAGTGTCGGAAGGTTCAATGATCTTGACGAAGATTCCGGATTCAGCAACCGACTCGGAGCGCCGTCGTTCAAGCCGTTTCCCAATTGAGAGAGAACTACGCTATAAAACGCTGAATCAGCGCGCCGAAATCCTGGCCGGTAATGGCAAGACCCTGAATATCAGCAGTTCCGGTGTTTTATTCACTTCCGATCATGATTTGCCGGTAGGAACGCGCCTGGAAGTTTCCATTAGCTGGCCTGCTCAATTAAATGAAAAATGCTTATTAAATTTGGTGGCGCGCGGTCGTGTTATGCGTCACATTCGCGGCCAGCTCGCACTGCAAATTCAGCAATATGAATTTCGTACCCAAAGCCGGCCCGGCGGTCTGCTGAAGTAAGTCAGCTCACCAGCAAAACCGGCGCAATCCCCAGCGGTGTGACTCCTCCTGCCGCTTTAGAATGCAGAACCGCGGTGCATTCTCCCAGTTCGCCTCCGAGCAACTGCGCTTGCACGGTGACTTCCACCTGGCGCAGCTTGAATTCGCCATATTGAAAGAATGGAAACGTCTCACTGGTGGACGGAACGCATTCCTGCACCACATAAGGCGTGCGCAAAGCCTGCTTGACCGCCCACTCCCAGGCCGGCGCAGTCATCTCTGAACCGGCATAGGTCCGCAGTTCCGGTGCCGGACGGTCGGGAAGCAGCATCAATCGCTCGCGATTCTTCACCGTCCATTCCAGCAAGTCCACTTCCTGATCTTCGAACCGGACCTTGCGCGCGGAAACCACCCGCGTCCAGCGCACCAGATGCTTCAGCAATTTCCGCTCCGTCGCGGTCAGATGCGCCGTGAACGTTTCATCGGTCAGCAATTCCAGAAACGCGCGCCGCTGGCCAATCTCAGCCCGAAAACTGTTCACCATGCAAACCGCACGCGCCCGGTACGCCTCCAGCAGCGGGTGAGTCAAATCCCATCGCGTCACCAGATCACGCGCCAGAATCCGCCGCACCACCACCTGAATCATGCGCTCGCCCGAACGTAGTTCCCCATCCGCAAACCGCAGCTTTTCCGGCGGTGCAAAGTGCGCATCCAGCCCTTGAGACGTCAGCAGCTCGGCAAGAAGTTCGCCTTCCGATACGCCTTCGTTGGTAGACGCCCAGTCCACCACGGCGACAACCGGCTTCCCTTTACCGCCAAATTCATGCCACGCCGCCGTCACCGATTGTGAAACCCGCCGGATGCCGGGCAGCTTCGAAACTTTCTGCCCGTTGCGCTTGAATTCTCTGACAATCGGCAAGTCCAGAAACAAATCCGCCAAACCGCTGGCGTACGCCAAGCCAGCCGGACGGCTGGAGTCAACGCCGGAAAGAAAGCAGCCCGCACCTGGAAACGTGATGTCCATGGAACCGGCTAGCGAGAAGTGGGAATAACCAGGGTCAATCCCCAGCAGCGATTTCTCCGCTGGCAGCATTTGCAGCCGGTTTAGCAGCGCCGGCCGCGAAAAAATAAGGCCTTCCAGCTTGTCGAAAATCACGCTGATCTGCGCGGCGGTACGGCTAAGCGCATCCAGTTGCCTGGGCGTCACAAAAACCGGCCGCAAGACAGGCGAGATCAGCCGCCCAGAGTCGGTCAGGCGCTGTTCGCGCATTCTCTGCTGCAAGGCCTCTGCCCATGCTGCTTCTCCGAAGCCATTCTGCTCCATGAGCCGGTGATAGCGAGTAACAACATCCCCAAGCGCGGGCATCGATAGATTGAGTTATCAGTATATACATCGGTCCGAGACAAGCTGGCAATTAAACTATAGGCTGTGCCCCTGGAAATAAGCATCGCCGCCGCCAAGGCGAAATTAGACGCGGAACCGCGAACTATTCTTCTGGATGTTCGTGAGCCGCAGGAATACGAACTGGCTCACATCGACGGCAGTCTGCTGATCCCGATGAACACCGTTCCCGCCGAACTGCAAAAACTGGAAGCGCTGGCCGATGATGCCGACATTCTGGTTCTTTGCCATCATGGCGTGCGCAGCCTGCAAGTCGCTGCGTGGCTTCAGGCGCGCGGCATTGAAAACGCTGTCAGTATCCGTGGCGGCATCGACCGCTGGAGCGCGGAAATCGACCCCGCCGTGGCGCGCTACTAACCCTCCACCAGAACCCCGGTTGCCCGGACGCGCGCCACAATCTCCAGAAATTGCCGCGCACGGCGCGTCACAATTTCAAAATTACCGGAATTGATGGAGTGTGAATCCACCAGTTCACTGCCCACGCCGACCGCCACCGATCCGGCTTCCAGAAAATCGGCTATGGTGTCCAGATTGACACCGCCGGTGGGAATCATCTCCACCTGCGGCAGCGGCGCTTTGACGGCCCTGATGTATTTTGCGCCGCCCAAGGCGCTGCACGGGAAAACCTTGACGGCGTCGGCGCCCGCTTCCCAGGCAGTCAAAATTTCAGTCGGGGTCAGAGCGCCCGGAAAAATGGGGCGGCTATAGCGGCGCGCCATTTCAATCGTTTTCACGTTCAAGGTGGGCGTCACAAAAAATTGCGCGCCGGCCAGCATGCAGTTGCGCGCGGTTTCCGGGTCGAGCACGGTTCCCGCGCCAATCAGCACGCGGTCGCCATACTCATCGGCCACTTTTTCGATGGCGCGCAGCGCGTGCGGCACCGTCATGGTAATTTCCACGCAATTGATACCGCCCAAGATGATGGAGCCGACGATAGACAGCGCCGCGCCTTCGGAAGAGGTGCGAACAATCGGGATCACCGCCAGTTCGCGCAGACGGTGCATAATTTCAAAATGTTTCATCGTTCACTCCCCCTGGAATGGTTACCTTTTCGCGCGCTTAATCTCTTGCGAAAGTTTCAGATCCAGTTTGACATCTTTGTGGCTGTCGAAGACGCTCACCGTCTTTTGTTTGCTGGTCATCCGCAGGTCTTCCGCGCGAAGAGTGTAATTGACTTCAGTGCTGAGTCCGAAGAAATGATAAGCGCCATCGGCCTGGGCAATGTACGACCGCACCTGCAGGGTTTTGTTGTCTTTGAGCAATACCACCGCGCCGGGAACACCTGCACCCGTCTGGGTCAGCACGCGGCCTTCAATGGTGCGTGTCGAGGAGGTGCCGCCGTTTGTTTGGCCTGAAGAGAGCGCGGCGCTTAGAACAAGAACCAGCCAGAGGCTAATGCCAGTCTTCTTCCTCTTGCTCTTCGTCTTCATCCTCGTCATCATCTTCGTCCTCGTCGTAGTCGAAGTCGTCGTCATCGTCGTCGCCGTCTCCTTCCAGTTCGAGTTCCACCGGATTCACGCTGGCGACGGTCAGCGACGCGCCGCACTCATCGCAGGACAGAACATCGCCTTCATCCAGTTCTTCTTCTTCGACGTCAATGGAGGAATCACACTTTGGACAACTCACCATTTAAAAAACCCTCTTGTGATTAGTAGAAAAAAAACCTGAAATCAAGAGCACCCTCACCCGATGGACCAACATGACGAACATACGTTACACGGCTTTTAACTGCCGCTCACAAGCCTCTATATCGGATGCTGACATGGTGACCAGTGTCTTGTCCATATCCTCGGCCGTCTCTATCATGTGTTTCAAGTGCGCGGCGGCGAGCCGCATGCACAGGGGATCGGTCAGTTGCAGTCCGTGGCCCGTCATCTGAAGCAAGGCGGGATGCGGCAGCGCAATCACCTTCTCCACGGTCTCGCCGTTCTGGGGAGTTACCAGGAATTTCACGTCAACCGTGTCGGCGTGACGAATGGATATACCTGTCTGCAGCCAGCGGAACTGCACCTTCCACATACGCCCGAAAGGGTCAGGTCCCGCTTCAAACAGGCGGCTCTGATCGCTCATGACCAGATCCTAGCACGCCACCGCAAACCTAGAGTGCGGTGGTGCGCTGAGTCAGAAGAGAGAGCAGTTCATTGCGTGTTTCGCGGTTATCGCGAAACGCGCCCAGCATGGCACTGGTCATGGCGCCGGAATGCTGTTTTTCAACGCCCCGCATCATCATGCAAAAATGCCGCGCTTCGCAAATAACAGCCACTCCGCGCGGCTGAATCATGGTCTGAATGGTTTCGGCCACTTCCTGTGTCAGGCGCTCCTGAATCTGCAGGCGGCGCGCGAAAACATCCACTATGCGCGGAATTTTGCTCAAGCCGATCACTTTATTGGACGGCAGATAAGCAACATGCATCTTGCCGAAAAACGGCAGCATGTGGTGTTCGCACATGCTGAAAAATTCGATATCGCGCACGACCACCATTTCGTCGTATTCCACATCGAACAGCGCGCCGTTCACAATCTTGTCTAGATCGGCCGAATAGCCGCTGGTCAGATACTTCAATGCTTTTTCCACGCGTTCAGGAGTGTTCAGCAATCCATCGCGCTCCGGGTTTTCACCCAATTCCCCGATAATTTCACGCATGTTCGCCGCAATGACGCCGCGCGCGGGCGGGGCTTTCATTTCCACGAGGGCGGGTGCTTTTGATCTAGGCATTCACTATCACGCTTTCATTCAACTTTACTGACAGGGGGACGGAATCGGAAATGACAATTTCAAAGCTGTTTCGCTCCGTCTCCTGGATTGAGATGCCGCTGATCCGCGCCGAGGAGTAAGGAAAATAATCCGGCCAGCACTGCCTCAGCCGGTCCGCGATAACCACCGCCACGTTTTCCGTGGTAGGGACCAGTTCGGTGAATTCCGCCACATCCTGATTTAAATTCCGGTAGGCGAAACCAGCCAGGACTTCTTTTTGTACTAATCTGTCCAGATCCGACAGACGCACAATCAAGCCAGTTGTGGCGTTCAGCTCACCCGTCACCGACACATCCAAAACATAATCATGCCCATGCCCGTACGGGTTATTGCACTTGCCAAAAATCCGCTGATTCTCGGCTTCGCTCAATAATTCCGAATGCAGACGATGGGAGGCGCAAAAACGGTAGCGGCGCGTGACGGTTGTCAAGCGGCAGCCTCTTTCATCACGTCGACATAGAGATCCGGGCCTTCAAACAACCGGATTTTCGCCAGTTTAAATTGCGCGCCGTGCAGTTTCGATTCCAGCCTGCGCCAGATTTCGCGCGCCACGTTGCCGGTGGTGGGAACCACTTTGTCAAACGGAGGAACTTCGAAATTCAAAAAGCGGTGGTCCATGGGCTGAACCACTTCGCGTTCCAGAATGTCTTTCAGCTCTTTCAAATCCATTACCATTCCGGTCACTGGGTCGGGATCGCCTTCCAGCGTCACTTCCAGAACGTAATTATGCCCGTGGCCCGATGCGTGCGACTCTTCGCCGTAAAGATCGAAATTTTCTTGTTCTGACAAACTATCCACACGGCAAACGTGCGACGCTGAAAACTCAGCCTTACGGGTAATAAACATTTACTGACGCCACCTCTTCAGATGCGCCGCCACCGCCGTTAGATACTGATAATTACAGGATACGTACCAACCTTAGTGAACTCGAACAACCTGCTCCGTGGCCTGATAGTGGTTTTAACCCTTGCGTTTACCGGCCTTGTTTATTACAGTCTGCGCGATACCTCCGCCAAAGAAGGACAGCCGGCTCCGCTTTTTTCCATTAAGACAGATCAGGGGGAAAACGTCACGCCCACTTCGTTTGGCGGGAAGGTGCTGGTGCTGAATTTCTGGGCTACGTGGTGTCCGCCGTGCATTGAGGAAATTCCGTCGCTGAACCAGTTTCAGCGGCGCTTTGCCAAGGAAGGCGTGGTGGTTGTGGCGGTCAGCATTGACAAGAATCCGGAGAAGTACAAGGCGTTTTTGAGCCGGATTCCAGTCGCTTTCCAGACTTTGCGCGATCCCAAAGCCGACGTCAGCTCGGAATACGGCACTTTCCAGATTCCGGAAAGCTACGTCATCAAGAATGGCATCGTAATGCGAAAGTTTCCCAATGAAGCCGAATGGATGAGCGACGACGTGACGCAGTACATCCAAAGTCTGCTGTAATCATCTTCAGAAACATGGCTATTTCGGCAAACGCGTTGTCGTCCCTTGAAGCCGCTCTGGGCAAAGCGTGCGTCTTATCGCAGCCGCATGATTTAAAGCTGTACGAATACGATGGCGGCGTGGACAAGCATGTTCCGGACGTGGTGGTGTTTCCGCGCTCGACAGCCGACGTTGTGGCGATTCTGAAAGTGGCGCGCGATTTCAGCCTGCCGTTTGTGGGCCGCGGCGCGGGAACCGGATTAAGCGGCGGCTCCATTCCGCGTTCGGGCGGCATTGTGATTTCATTTGCGCGCATGAACAGGATTCTGGAGCTGGATATTGTCAACGAACGCGCCCTGGTGCAGCCGGGCGTGGTGAATCTGGACATATCGCTGGCGGCCGACCCTTACGGCTACTATTACGCACCCGACCCTTCCAGCCAGCGCGCCTGCACCATCGGCGGGAACGTGGCGGAAAATGCCGGCGGACCGCATACGCTGGCGCATGGCGTGACGACGAATCATATTGTCAGCCTGGAAGCGGTTCTGCCGGATGGCAGCGTTGTCGAATATGGCAGCCGCGAACCGGATGTTCCTGGGTACGACATGATGGGGCTGCTGACGGGATCGGAAGGCACGCTGGCGCTGATTACCAAAATTGGCGTGCAGCTTTTGCGCAAGCCGGAAGCGGTGCGCACCATGCTGGCCATTTACAACACGGTGGATGAAGCGGCCAATACGGTGGCCACGCTGACGGCGCGCGGCATTACGCCGGTTGCCATTGAGATGCTGGACGGGCCCATGCTGCGCATGGTGGAAGCGGCGACCAAGGCAGGCTATCCGATGGATGCGGCGGCGGTGCTGCTGATTGAAGTGGAAGGGCTGATTGAAGAAGCCGACGAACAGATGTGGCTGATTAAGGAGATCTGTTACCAGTCGGGCGCGCGTGAAGTGAAGGTGGCGGATTCGGAAGAGGAGCGGGCGCTGCTGTGGAAGGGCAGGAAGAATGCCTTCGGCGCGATTGGGCGCGTGAGCCCTACTTATTATGTTCAGGACGGCGTTGTGCCGCGTACTAAGGTAGCGCAGACATTGCGCTTTATCGAGGAATTGGGGATTCGGCACGGCATCGCCATCAGCAATGTTTTCCATGCAGGTGACGGGAATTTGCATCCCATCCTGCCGTTTAATCCGAGGAATCCGGGAGAACTGGAGCGGGCGCAACGGGCGGGCGAGGAGATTCTGGCGTATTGTTTGTCGGTGGGCGGATCGATCACCGGCGAACATGGCGTAGGGATGGAAAAGATGGAGATGATGCACCTGGCTTTTTCGGAGGAGACGCTGGATTTGATCAAGCAGATTAAGGGGCTGTTTGATCCGCAGTGCAGCTTGAATCCGGGGAAGGTTTTGCCGCTGGGGAAGGGGTGTATGGAGATCCGGCAGAAGGCGGAGATGGTGCTTTAAGGGCACTGAGGCGGTCGAGGTTTCGGAGTTCGGGGAAGAGGCGCGACCAGAGGGCCACGATCAGGATGGTGCCGACGCCGCCCAGGACCACGGCGGGAACCGCGCCGAACCATTGCGCGGTGAGGCCGGATTCGAACTGGCCCACTTCATTGGACGCGCCGATGAAGACCATGTTGACGGCGCTGACGCGGCCGCGCATTTCGTCGGGCGTGCTGAGCTGAATCATGGTGGTGCGAACGATGACGCTGATGGTGTCGGATGCGCCGATCAGGAAGAGCATGATGAGCGAAAGCGCGATGGAATGGGATAAGCCGAAGGCGATGGTGAAAACGCCGAATCCGGTGACGCACCAGAGCATGGCCGTTCCGGCGCGGCGGCTGAGCGGCCAGCGCGCGACGGCGAGGCTGGTGAGAACCGCGCCGACGCCGGGCGCGGCGCGCAGGATGCCAAGGCCGGGCGCTCCGACATTCAGGATTTCGCGCGCGTAGACGGGCAGCAGGGCGACGGCCCCTCCGAGAA
>Ga0116230_10007150_pt1 | contig 11033 bp, 10 predicted proteins | sample S1TSphfallax_3_FD_88678 | JGI IMG/M metagenome (GOLD analysis project Ga0116230, IMG submission 88678) | Host-associated microbial communities from peat moss isolated from Minnesota, USA - S1T2_Fd - Sphagnum fallax MG | ecosystem: Host-associated > Plants > Peat moss > Unclassified | place...
AAAAAATCTTAATACATCATTTTGGCTATATATAGCCAGCCAAAAAAACAAAGGCACAATTTCAGACATTATGTGTTTTGGCTTCAGCTGGGAGTTCTGCAGAATTGATCATGACAGAAAGCAGCTGCTGAAATTTTTTTTTGATTTTTGGGTAGAATTCAAAGCCAAGAAATAGCTGCCCAGGTGCATGATCCAGTAGTGTCCAAGCTGATCATGCCAAGTCTTTTCCAGAGCGAGAGTACATTTTACATGACACATATCAGCTGGGATGAATCATGCTGCTGCAGTGGATCTCCTAGCTAGTTTCAACAATTCACCCGAGGTCATGAAGTAGAGTTCTATAAGCTTGCCAGCCATCGAGAGTGAACTATACAGATTAATCCTAGCTAGAATATGGCAGACAACAGTCCAAGATTAAAAGATACTGCAGCTTCCATAGCTGATCATGAAGCTGCAACAGCTGCTGTTGATCAAGGCAAGGTAAAATTGGATCACAAGCTCGACAGGTTCGGTTACAACTACATAGTACACAGACAACGTCTGCCTGCGTACTAATTCTCAAGTCGTTTCATCGAGCTAGATGTGCTTTGGATTTTAGCAGCTGGAATTAAAGCTTGCAGAATGCACAATCTGGAACTTACTGTTACTGTTGTTTAAAGGACGATGTTTGTGGGGCTAGCTAGCTGGAAGCTGCTAGTTTGCATGGACTCGACACTGGGAAGCGTTCAAGCAATTTCTTTCTTTTTTCCTTTTTTGGGTACTTGTAATGAAATCCATGCTGGTGTCATGGACTCCATGTGAACTGTGCAGGCACTCAGACGCCTGGCTCAAAATCGTGAAGCAGCTCGCAAAAGCCGACTAAGAAAGAAGGCTAGTCGATTTGTCAAATCCTCCTCACCTTCCGATACTTACTTCAAACAATTTTTCCTCCAGTGTATAAAATTCTTGATTGTGATAATGATCTTCCATCTTGTCTTAAACTCAGGCTCGCAAGGAAGAGTCATTGTGAATTTTGGTGTCGGCCGATGGTTCTGTTGCCGGGATTGACAAATTTGGTTGGTGGTGGTGGTGGTGAATCAATCAGGCGTATGTACAGCAACTGGAATCCAGCCGCGTCAAGTTGAATCAACTGGAGCAGGAACTTCAGAGTGTAGCTCGACAAGAGCATGTGAGTTTCACAATCAACATCATGACAACTTAGTCTTATGACGATGATCTGCAGAGCTCATCACGAGGTGCTGCACATGATGATCATGTGTAGCCAGCCCGTTGTTGCACTAGTTTTGGTTTTTCATGGACCGTGGTGATGCTGGTGGTGGGTGTGGGACCATGGACATAGATCAACCAGCATCAGCTGATTCCTCAATATTCAAGAGCTGTTGCAGGAGCAGGCGCGAATGCAGCAGCCGGTGCTGTTAGACGTCCTGGTATTTAAGCTGTAAAAACCTGCGCTAGTGCTACTTGACTGTCTTCTTCTTTCCATTAAACACAAACCAAGTCTTTTCATTTTGCAGCTCAGCTTTGGCGTTCTATGTGAGATGAATGTGGGACTAATTCTCGCACGCCTGCATGGCAGCAGCAGCGAGGTACAGCAGCTTGGACATAGAGTACGGAAGATGGATTGAAGAGCAACAGCGACAGATGCGCAATCTTCGAGCAGCATTAATGCAGCAAGAAGCAGCCGCAAATGATGTAAGTGAAAATCAGTTGCGCTTACTTGTTGATGAGAATATGAGGCACTATGAGCAAATGTTCCGTCTCAAGGCAGTTGCTGCAAGATCAGATGTTTTTCACATTGTGTCCGGCATGTGGAAAACACCAGTTGAGAGAATATGCTTCATGTGGATGGGTGGTTTTCGACCATCCCAACTCCTCAAGGTACATCACAGTACTTACTCATCAATATTATATATATACATATCATGGCTCCCACCCAGTTTACAAATTCAAGTTCATAACCAAATTCACTCAACAGCTCTACATTCTTATCCAAAAATCCAGTCTCAGCTGCAAGTAATTGATCTCAATTTATTATCTCAATTTCTCAATCTATGTACTTATGTACAACCCAAAACCACAAAACGTTATATTGTCAATGAAGGTTTTGTCTGAGTGGATGTATGTTTGTTATTGTTATAAGAACTAGTGTTGGGAGGTTCTTTGGTACAAAGCTGTTTCCCTGGTTGGTTCTAGGTCAGGTTCTAGGGTACCTGAACTGGATGCTCACAATTTTGCCAAAACCAGAATGGGATCCAAATTTTGTAACTGCCTTTTTGTTGAAACTAGAACCACCACCACCACCACCACCACCACCACTAGGATGCTTATCCCATTTTCAGCAGGTCCAGGTTCTCTAGCTAAAGGAGTAAAACTTTTTTGAAAGGGAAAAAGCTAAACCATACTTTTCAAACAAACTTGTCAATTTTAATTGGTTGAAAACAATGAAGTAGTGCACAATCTTTAGTCTTGGGGTTTTGGCACTTGTTGCAAAAGAGCAATATTACACAAATGCTTCACTAGTTTTAGTCGTGTGTAAGGTAGATGGGTGTAAACTCGGTCTTAAACTGGATTGGGCTTCAAATTTTGAGGGCAATCTCCAGAATCATAGGTTTTCTGAATGTAGATAATTGCTTTCAGAACTGCATTGGAGGTTCTATAAAACGAAGGAAAAAGTTCAAAATTGGCATTGAAGGTCCTTTCAGAAATCAATAATTGGACAACATTAATACAAACTTTGAAATTCTTTATAGTGAATATAGGTTTTTTTCTAAATGGATCTAGGTTTGTTATTGTTGTATATGAACTTTGAAAGAAATTTGATATAGCAAAACATAGGTTTTTTCTGGTTGGAAAAAGAATTGCTTTTGTCATATGAACTTTGAAGGGACTTCTCGAGATTGTTTGCTTGAGCTTTGCTTGTTGGGGGATTGATATTGTTGTGCAGATTCTTATACCACAAATAGAGCCTTTGACAGAACAACAGCTAGTTGGTATTTGTAATCTACAACAATCTTCACAGGAGGCAGAGGATGCACTTTCACAAGGAATGGAAGCATTACAGCAATCACTTGCAGAGACAGTTGCAAATGGCTTATTGGGCAGGTCACCAACTGTTGCTAACTACATGAGTCAAATGACTATGGCTATGAGCAAATTGAGCATGCTTGAATCTTTTGTGCATCAGGTACATCAGTTTCTGTTCTCATCACTCAACATTTTCTCTATCACTCTTTATGTATCAATCTTTCTATAGTTGGCGAATGCACCCTCAGAGATTACAATTAGATATCGCAATTTCTCCTCAAAACTTGGGTCCTTGGACAGTGAAAGCACACTACAGTGAACAAGAAATGTTGTCACAAATATTGTTTCCTTGATCGTTTTAAAACTTCAACCATGTCAATATTGCAAGGAATTTTCACATGGTAGTCCAAACATAAAGAAACAACAGGTCTTTATTTAATATTACATGATGTAAAAGTGTATTTGTACAAAAATAATACTTGTCTTAATGTACTGAAAGATGGTGTCCACTTAGTCATAGTAAATTTTTTCCTTTTCCTTCAAATTGCTTCTAAGACAATTCAAATCTACAGTTTGTGATTCTATGTAAAAACAATCAAATAGGAGAATTATTTTGGTGTGCTTAATGTTTTGGCAATGGCAACAATATCACAGGCAGATAATTTGCGGCGACAAGTGATGCAGCAAATGCTTCGAATTTTGACAACCCATCAAGCAGCAAGAGGCCTCCTTGGAATAAGTGATCATTTCACCTGTCTGCAGGCACTAAGCTCCCTTTGGTCTGCCCGCCCACAAGACTAGGATGAGACAAAAATGGTAATGCAAATTCAGGTCTAAAAATCACATCCTTTGATCAATAGACAGATGGCATTCAAACAGGGAACCATCTGGTGCAGCAGTAGGTGTAAAGCAATTACAAAATGCAATTATTAAGAGACACCCAATATGCACTGCTATTGGGATGTAATTCACGTATGATGAAGGGTTTTGAGGTTGCAGTTTATTCAACCTTGAGTGTAAATTAGTTCAGCAAGGCACCCAGTGAATGCTGGAAGAAAGAGGGTGAACAAGCCACAGTAGGTGTGCAAAAGATGACAAAAAGGAGCTGCAAAAGAGCAGTGGGTTGATATACACCCCACAATGACAGATCGCCCAAGTAAGAACTGTAAATTAGCTCCTGCAGATCTCTTTCTCAAAGAGCTGAATCAATGATGAAAGGCAACTACTGATCAATAGAAGAAAACTATCAGCTGTTGCTGAATGCGGAGACAAGTGGTTGACTTGGATATCTTGACCTTGACATTTAGTATATAGATCTGTGTCTCTTGAAGCCTCTTGGACTTTTGTCAAATTGGTTCATTCTCTTGCTAACTCATTTATGTTCATAAAACCTTCTGAGAGGTTTATATGTATCTATGGGAATATTGCAAAATGGGATTTGACATTGACTTCTAGTACATTTTATTGCCTTCAGAAGTTTGGGCAATTCTCGCTAGCAAATATGATCCTCAGTAAATATTGCAGTTGAAGAAGCCTTTTCTTCAGCAGCAAAATCCGGTTTTGAAGTGCTAAGAACATCAAATTGAGTCAAACCTCATATGGAAAAGGTGAATTGCAGAACAGAACATAACATGGCAATTCTCTCTCTTGAGTATCCTTAAGCCCTGAGACTTCATGTTATGTCACAATACTGATCTCCCTCAGCATAAGAACCCTAGGGTGTTACGCCAGGGGGAGATCCTCCTATTCTTAAATGTTCCTGAGTTCCCATAAAAAGATAGTCATTTACATGAGTGGAGGTTCCTGTACTCATGGGTTCTCCTGAGGTTGGGGAACACCCTCACTCAGGAGAACCCATGAGTACAGGAACCTCCTTTTTACAACAAAAACTACAAAACCCAAACCCAGATTTTGATACATGAATCTCCTTTACAACAAAAACTACAAAGCCAAACCCAGATTTTGCAAAGGCCCTCAGGAGGTCCAAAAGTGTGGAATCACACCCCCATGCAGGGAGGGTGAAAGAAAAACCCCTTTTACTGAGCTCAAATTACATACAAACTGGGAGGGAGAGTCTGCCCACAAATGGTCTTCTGTCTTCTCGCAAAGACATCATGAGCAAGCCAGATGTTGTAGAACTGTGTGTCCAGAAATCCCAAGGAGATCATGTCAGGAAACTCCAATTTATGAACAAAAAGGCAACAACACACGCACAGGTGATTCATTAACATCTGTGACTTTCAAACCCGCAGTGTGGAACACCAGTTATTTCGCCAAGTTGACTTTCTAACTTTGCTATTTTGGCAAGTGGACATTTCCTGTTCGTCGAGTCCTCAACGTTAGTTGACTTTGCAAAACTCAAGTTCAACTTACGGTCTGCCTAAAATACACTTCAAACTGCCAAAAGTAAATTGTTTTATCAATTGCCCAGAGTGCCAAAAGCTCATTTCTTGGCCACCAACCCAAACTTTTTTCATTTTTTTTGTTCTCCTCTTTGGAGTGGGCTGTGTGGGGGGTAGGCAGGTGCCAGGCCTCTTCAATACGTCACCTACCCTCCTACCTAGTGTATCAACTTAACTACCTACCTACATACCAGTTTACCAACCTACTAACCCACCTGGCCACCTACCTAGTTTACCTATCTAGATACCTACCTGTCTACTGAGGCTATCTACCTACTTACCCAAGTTACCAACAAACCCTAAATCCAAAAAACAAAGATGCAAAGTCTTTGTTATGGTCATCATCCTTTGAAAAGACAGACATTTACTCCCAGCTGCATCCTCAGTCACTTTCCTTACTTAAGATTTAGAAGTCAGCCTCACCACCAATTCTTTCCACTTCCTTGCAACAACCCATTAATGCATCAACAATGTACAGCAACTGCAAAACATTGTCTTGGTTACACATAAATTTAAGACAGAAACCCCTTGAAAATAAGTGTACTCCGAAGGAACACAATATCAAGAAACAGTCAAAACTCCTGAAGAGTCACCTAAACTCAAGCACTGGTGAGTCCTGTTACACCTCCTGCAGATAGCAGTGAGGAAAACCTGATGAGGACATAGGATTTCAAGTTGCAACATTGAAGTCAACAATTTGCATATTGTATCAAAAGAGGTATGCATTCAGCAATTCTTGGGCTTGATTGTTGACACCTTGGGGAGAACTCCTGGTGTACTCTGGGATTACATGCCAGGTAATTAAAAAACCATATAGAGAAGAGTTTTCAATCATCTCAAATGAGATAAACAAGATGGCACCACATCTACATGATGCAAAGGAAAAAAGTATTCACCCTGCAAAGTATACACCTAACTAAGTACTGCTAACAATACAGCCTCCACAAAGTACCTTCACAGGCAACAAAGTGCTAAATGCCAAAAACATATGTTCAAGAAAATCTACAATTTCTTGTCACAAAATTAATCTGCCTTGATAAGTCTATCAAGCATTTACACAACGGATCAAAAATCTTGTGCTTGGCAAAGGAAAGTAGACCACTGATGTCAGCTTCTATTTGACTGCAACAAGGGGCCTGTGAAGAAGCATGAAAGATAATATTCCTTGGACACTAATGTGATGCCCCTGGTCACCTTGATATCCATGACTTCTTAGTGCCTAAACCGTCGCACACTCCCCCAACAAGCAGATGTGGTTTAAGTCATAGTGGAAAGATGATGCAGAAAACAAAACATAGGAATATGTTGAGGAAATCTGCCTGTGTGGAGTAACATCAGCCTCAATGAGTGCAAGAAAGGGAAGACCAATATTTCACCCTGTGGCGCCAAAAGTTGATGTGAGCAAAAATATGAGTCCTCCATCTCACTTTTAGCAGTGTCAGTTTGATGATCAGCTGGAACACCAGCTAAGGAGAGGATGTCTTTTTGCTTTATCGGTGGAGGAAGGGGAAAGGAAAAATTCAGAGCCCACCTCATGCATTTTGCAGGATCTTGAATGTGGATAAAAAATGAGATCAACTTGAGCTGAAGATTGTTGATGTATTACCATGAAGTGTGCTGCACTGTGCCACCCTTGCTCTATACTTAAGAAGACGAGGTGCTATAGAGACGCTTGAGCCCTGGGCATGCTGCACGCATCCGCATCAATGCTGCTGAAGATAACTGCCAGAGATCATCCTACAACTATAAGAACTCAGGAAAACAGCCTCGCTGATATCATAGACCTTGTAACTTAACAGCATAACTAAGCTGCACCTTCAACTCTTGCACTCAAGGTCTACTTAATAGATCTTAGTCACATGATCAAAACCATTCAGCAGTAGCTGCTGCTTTCAGGTCACAGGCCTATTTTCTGCAGATGTTATTTGTCCTTTCATCACAAATGATCACAATTCAAACAAAGCAAAGAGATGAACCTTCAAACAACTGCGGACATCCAAAGTCTCTAGAAGAGTGCAGCCCAGAACAGCATGCTCAAGCATCTCCGTTTCAATTCCACAATCCTGCAAACACAAAGTCAGTCTTGTCAGCCAGAGAAGGTACCTTTTAAACAACTCTTTATGCAAACTGTCAAGAGCCTCATCAATCTCAAGTTGCTCAAACTTTCTGAAACTGTAACCAGATTTTATCAACCAATATAAAACCAACAGAAGACAAGATATTTGAAATAACAAAACCTCAAATGATACCTGCAGACACAGAGTGATAAGGCGGGGACAGTCCAGCTCAAGAACAACCAAAGCTGCACAGTGGCTGCAGCGACCAGTGCAAACAAGTGTTAGGAAAAATATGGTGCCAATATTCAAATCAACAATTAAAGGTCAGGGAGTATAAATAGATCACATCATAATAGACCTGCCATGTGCCTACTACAACTAGATTGCGAGCGCTGTCTTTGGCACAGCTGGCTACACCAGAAAATGCAATGTCAAAATGTACATGTATAGGCAAATGGCTTTGCAGATCAAGAGACTAACTCCAAACAAACTCCTTACCAAACAACAGCATCATCTCACAAGATTGGATTTCAGACAATAAAGTTGCTTATCACACGAGAGCAATTCCCCCTATGTAGATGACAGAAAACTCACCTTAAGTTAAGGTAGGTCAGGTTGATGCAACCTAGTCGAACCTCCCGAATGTTGATAGAAAGAGAGAGGTTCAGTGATGAGAGAGAGAGGCACGCGGCATCTCGAGGGATCTTGACAGTCCAAATGTTGGGGCAGCCCACACAGCTAAGGATCTGGAGTGCTCGCAGTGATTCAGTCATTTCCAACTCTGGCATGGGGAGGAGGGTCTGGTTTTGGTTGCCATCATTTTCAGTACTCAGCTGGGGTTCTCCTGCAGAACAGACTGGGTGCAATCCTGGCATTGTTTTTTCTGAGCTATTTACAGGCAGATTGACAAAACTAGACTTGGATTCAGGTGTGAAGCAGTCATCAGTTGAGGGCAAGCACCAGACACCCTCCTTCAGTTCTCCAGTACCCAGATCTTCATCACACATGATCTCTCGGATCATTTCTGAAGACAGGAGGGAACTAGGAGACACAACATCCATAGGACTTTGCTGATCAATGAAAGCATCTTCCATACCTACATCTTCGGATCTTCCCAATCCTAGAGTAGGGGGGCAAGCAAGGTGGCTCCATAGATGGTCTGTTACATGGGCACAGCCATTCAAACTGACATGTGTAAGATGAGGGCAATGTGCCAGAACTCCTTCAATTGCAGCACGACCCAGGCTTCCATAGGATATATCCAGCTCCTCTAGCTCAGAGAGCACCTTGCCTCCATGTAAGGCGTCAAGTGCTGATTCACTCAGATACTTGCATGCTGATAGCCGCAATATCTGCAAGGCAAAGAACATCTCTAGGTTGGAAATGCAGCACTGACAAATTAATCCCCCTGAAATTGACCTATTACATGAAATGATACTTGCAAAGATGATTTGAAATCCTCACAACTTTATCTTCTTGACAGCCCTGATGTGAACACTAGGGGCCCCAATTGTGATCACATCCATGGTTGCATAGAGGTACAAAGACCAGCAATTGACCATGAGGAACCTCCCAAGGGTTGAAAACCCCATTTGGTCTACTGGATCATAAGCAGACAATACTGGCTGCCTTAGGACAGCTGCAATAGTTGCTATACAGACCACAAGAGCTTTGTTGCCTACTAATAGATCTCACAACTTCAATCAGTATGACAGCTTTGCTTCCCAGAATTACCACCAGTACATTTCTTGGTAAGTCAGCTCTGTCAGCGTTAACCACAACACTACCTACTCTCTCTTCTGTTCTCCCTTTTCAACAAATGGCACACATGAACTAGGTGCATCACACATACCTTTAGACGAGGGCAAGCCTCAAAAATGGGTGAAAGATCAGTGAGGAAAGTGTAGGACAGATCCAGCATGGTTAAGTCCCAGAGCTTCTTGAGTGATAATAACCCTGGAGGCCCCACTGCATGGCAAGTTGCCAAAATCAAGGATTGTATGGCTGGGCATGCTGCTGTTGTGGCTGCCAAGCAGTCATCTCCCAGTTTGCTGAAAACAAAAAAACCATTGTTCTAAGTAAAATATAACATAAGAACTTCAGTATATGTAGCCATAGCAGAAGATGCTATAGAAGTAATTTTTGCACAATGACGCTAATCACCAAATGAAAAAACATGTATGCAAACTGTGCATCAATAGGAGAGTCTGAAACACAGTTTCCTGCACCTGCAGTAGGATGCATCCAGAGACAGTAGGCAAGGGCAGCAGATAGCAGCTTGAGAGAGCACACCACATCCACGTAAATCTAGCACTGTCATCTGAGCTGCCTCAATCTCCAGTTTTGTTAAGTGGGGGCATATTCCAAGATTTAAAGATATGAGTCCCACCTGTATTGCTAACCCCACCCCATTTCCCCATTTTAGTACCTAGCTCTCTCCTTAATACATACGAAGCTCTTTGGTGCACCTGGAATATGGGAGTCACAAGAATGAATTTTAGCCAAATGAAACAAAGAGAATGTTGATGGCAAAAAGACATTAAGAATACAATAAGAGAGAACAAGAGCAAGAAATGGACCGGAGCAAATGAGGCATCCATGAGTCGGTCACAGCCTTCCAGCTGGAGGCGCTGCAGGATGGGGCAAGAGAGCTCAAGAGACAAAATATTGCGGCAACCCACAAGAGAAAGGGTGCTGAGTGATGATGTTGAAAGCTTCACTCGTGTCAAACCCTACACAAAGGATTTGGAAGTCAGTCAAAATTATCCATTTGACTTTGAGTGGAGATCTCTGATCCACAGCTCAATTGAGAGCCAACAGAATTGAATAAGTTTGTTGCCACAGATCTCTGGGGCAAGACTGCACTAACAAAATCTCTGATTTGAGGATGGATCTGCAACATTATGCTCAAAATCTCTGCACAGTATTCTTTAGGAGGGAATTGAACATACATCACAGTTATCAAGAGTCAAGGAGTTAAGTCTTGGGCAGCCACCACCATCACTGAAGACATTACAGACTGTGTCTGTTAACAACTCGCACTCAGTCAGATCAACCTCACGAAGCCATGGACATTGCAAAACCATGCTGGCAAGCCCCAATTGCTGCCTAAGTTGCAATTTCTGCATCAACCAGGAATTGAAGTGTCATTCTCAGTAATCATCACAGAGTGTCTATGCTCCCTGAGCACAAATCCAGCTACAATGCAAGAGCACTGAACAAAATCTCTGACAAAGTTTAAATTATTAGATCGACCAGACCACACTCCAAATGAATAGTTATGGTGGAAAACAGCCAATCCCATGGATATGTTAGGCTGTCACTGTATGCCAGTTTCTCACTACAAACATTGCAGCACCACTAACTGAATTTATTGTGTTTTGGACTCAGTACATATCAGGTATGTGCATTCTAGAGAAGCGGTTCAACAGTACCTCAAGACTACTGGATGTGATATCAATGCGGCTAAGGGCAGGACAGGCGGTCAGATTTATTGCCGTAAGAGAAGGGCTACGCAATGTGAGCTCCACAAACCTGCAAAATCATCACA
>Ga0116230_10007153_pt1 | contig 11030 bp, 11 predicted proteins | sample S1TSphfallax_3_FD_88678 | JGI IMG/M metagenome (GOLD analysis project Ga0116230, IMG submission 88678) | Host-associated microbial communities from peat moss isolated from Minnesota, USA - S1T2_Fd - Sphagnum fallax MG | ecosystem: Host-associated > Plants > Peat moss > Unclassified | place...
AAAAAATCTCAATATGTGGAAGCTTTGGAGTTCAAAGAACCTGCCTAAAGGAAGAAGTTGGCTTATATTTATTGCCGAAATTTCATAAATTATTATTTTTACTGCTGAAGTGAATTCTTAAAGATAACAATAATTCTTCAGACACCAAACCTGAAAGGTACCTATATCGGTTTTTTCTGTTGTTGAGGAAGAGCAAGTCCAGAGGGGGCTCTGTGTAGGGACAGCCCATGGACAAGGGCACTGCCCAAGGACAAGGGCATTACCGGAAGGAGGGCCTTGCACTGACCTAGTTCCAGTAACGCCTTTGTCTGAGGGTGTTGTCCCATTTAAAGGTTCTGCAGAAAGTTTCTTCTTTCTGTGCCCAAGATCTGCAAAACAATGGAAGAACCCCCTTCAAGAACCAAAGAACCTGCTCCAAAAATGAGAGATCTCACCATGGAATGAAAGAATCCACTTCAAGAACCAAAGAACCCGTGGGTTCAGAGAACCAAAGATCTCGCCATGGAATGAAAGAACCCACTTCACAAACAAAATAACCCCTCCATTAGGTGACCTTGTAATGCAGTGGGAAACTTTCTGCAGGTCTCTTTGGTGTTTGAGTTCATGACAATGAGGACCTTAGTCCAAGTTCCAATATCCTCAAACAACATAAACTCTGATGGGACCTGCCCTTCCCTTACACATTATTTTCTGTCCAAATCGGATTGTGATAGTTACAATTGGCTATTATTACCAGATGAAGACCAGAGGTTTTTTTTTTTTTGAAATCAGTGATAATCGAATATTTGGTGAATTTCTCCCCAAAATTAGCAAAATTAGTCAAATTAACACAAGAAAAAAAAATTCCAAAAAATTCCCAAAAATTACAAAATTTGTCTGAAAAAAATCACTGCTTACTCTGTGCGTAAATTAGCTATATCAGCAACTGACTACTTACATCCTTGCGAATGAAAATTTGAAAATTGAGCATCAGAAGGGGTTGAAAAGAGAAATGCTTCTGTAGTTGAAACTGTCAAATGGCTGCATTCATTTTCTCTCCAAATCTCTCATGAACAAAAGAAACTCAACTGAACATGTAACATTTCCTCACAAGAACTTGTTTTCCCCCAAAGTCTGGCAATTATATGCATGTGTGCCCCGCATGACAATTGGTTGGTTCAACGAATTCTAAAATGTGGAAAAACAAAATGAGGTGTAGGGTAGACAGTTATACTTTCAGGTAACCTCACTACATATGACTTTGAGGTATGCACTTTTCTTCAGAACAAAACTAGAAAGCCAAAAAAGAGCTCAAAATGTATTCTGTTGAAACTCAAATACACAGGGAAGGATAATACAATGTCATAAGTTATAACTCCCATGCACCAAAAAGAATGTTCACATAATGGTATGTTGAAAAACAGCATCTCATATCAAGAGCATCAATCCTTAGAGTTGCAGGCAAGTTTTGAGGTTGTTGAACCAATCAGAACAATATGTCTGAGAGGTGAAAAAACATTAGTGATAATCCATCGCTGGATTAAAAAAAGAGTGTACAAGAAAAATAGGGCGGCTATGCCAGCCCAAAAAACAGAGCAGTGAATGTGGAGCTGCTGCATTACACTTGACACTAATAAATAATTGGCACTAATCTAATCAGGTAAAATAGAGTCAAATCCATGACCCACCCAATGGAATGCAAGAGGCATTGTCCTTTGCAATCACACCAGAAAAAACCTGATCTATGATGAGCTAGCTAAAAAAAGGATGGTGCCTCACTAAGGGCACCCACATTGGTGTATACAACTTGCAACTAATCTGTGTGCGTGTGTAATGAGCTTGTATAAACAAGCCAAGCTCATACAGGCCAGTTTTCACTTTGGCATGTATGAGGAAAAACACGACATGATCATCACAAGTGAGGAATTCATATCAGAGCTTTGGTTTCAAAAAAACCCAAGTCTGAAAAAAAGTTGGTGACCTGGGGTTTAGCTCACCTTGGGAAAGTTGGGGAAGAAAATGGCTCCAACTTCGAAGATAAAAAAGGACTTTCTTTTTTACAATTCTAAAGGTTGCAACTATCTAATGATTTGGTGGTATGGGGTGGGGGTGGTGCAATCAGCCTTCCCTTGGTGTTGCACCAAAACAAGTGTGATGCATCCCATTTTCATATGAATCTTTAGTGTTGATGTGTAGGATGTGCTACTACAATTTCTGTTTGGACAATTCTTTTGCAGTCACATACGTACCATGGAAGCCATAAGGTACTCTGGAGGGCAGCTTCACAGACGCTTCCAACTGTAATGAGGGAGAGGCTGCATCCACCACCAGAAGCTCAGATTGACCTGTGCTTTCATTGTGCATGAATGCAAGTATACAGCCATCATCCTCTGCCGCCAATGGGTCAGATGAACGAGGCACAAAAGTAGGCTCACCTCCATAGCAGTTGGGTCCATAAATGTACTTCTTCACCTCCCCAGTGACTAAATCCACCTTTGCAAAGCCTGACACTTTGGGCCATGGCTCAGCAATTGCAAGGTACAAGTACCTGCTCTTGCGCCCCAGGAAGTTGCGGTTCATCTGGCCTGCTTCCAAGTTCAAGCTAGCAAGCTCCCGTCTGGTAGAAACTCCTGTGCTTCTGTTGAGACGAATCTCTGACAAGGTGCTCTTGAGGGCTTCATCAGACTCATTGAAGATGCTGTCAGGAGGTGTCATGCATGAGCCAATGACCACAACCTCATCCCCTTCCTCCCAAGCATTCCAGAGATGGAAACAGAAACAATCTGGAACATCTATCCATTGCAGCCGAGCTTCAGTCTCATCATACTTGGGCAGAATGCCAAACCGAGCACTCTTCTCGCTATTATGAACAACTGGGGAACCACCAGAGAACATCTCCTTGAGGCGGAACACCATTTGCTGGTCAGGAATGACCACAAAATTCTCAGTGATGGCAAAGTCGTGCATCATGGTTGGCTCTGGGAGTGTGATGGAAACTTCTGGCCCTCTGATGCCATCAGACGAAATGTAGAAGTACTTGAGAAATGGAGCTGTTATAATGTTGTAACTAAGAGCAAAAAGCTCGCCAGAAACTGGATCAACCTTTGGATGGGCAATCATGGTGGATGAGAGCTGCCCATCGCAGTCATAGCGCCCGACAGTCTCCAGGTCACCATCTTCCAAGACTCTCACATGGTATGGCAAATCATCCTCAGACATGGCAAGCAAGCGGCCATTGTGGAACACCAGGCCTGCGTTGGCAACACCCATCCCTTGTGTCCCATCCACAAGCCCACAAATGGAGCGTGCTGCATACAGAAGCAACCGTGCTACTCCACCATGACCATGAAGCTCGCCAATTGCTTTGGGGAAGATGGCGCAGCCAGCCTTTTGCTCCTGGATGAAGCGCTGCGTTTGAGTGAACCTGCATGCATAGCTGACAATGCCCTGCTTGAATTGCACAGCATGCAGCATACCATCACCATCAAACAGATGGTGGCCACCAGCAGGCTCAAACTGGGGATTGGCACCATTGCGCACATAGATGCCCTCTAGGAAGTTTGGCAGCTTTCCTGTCACCTCAAGCTCATGCATCACGCTTCTCTCCTCCACTGGTGCATAATTTCCTTCCAGTTGCACAGATGGGTCTGCAGTTGCTGGCAATGGAAACTTGCTCTCCAAGCCAGTAACCACTGATTTTTCCAACATATCCAACACTGATGCTGCAATTTGCTGAAACATATTCAAGTTGCGCCGCTCAGGAGCTGGTGGTGGTGATGGTGGTGCAGAGAGTGCAAGCTCTGGAAGCCCAGACTCCACCTCCCTAATCACTGGTGTGATTATGGCACTCAGAGGCTGCACTTGAGAAGAGGAGGATCCATGCACGCAAGAATCTGCAGTGAATACATCATTGCCTCTGGAACTGTTCAATGCACCATGCAAGTTGTGATGATGCCTGCTGGACTTGATGTTTTGTGCAGCACCACGACGATTGTTTGACTCACATCTCTTACAATTGAGATCAACCACAGATTTCAATGGTCGTGCAGTAGCCCACAAGCTGCTGCTGCTCTTCACTCTCCTTGCACCACCTGCAGCAGCATGCAAGCCACCTTGCCGCTGCAGAAGTTTAAGTCCTCCATTCATTACCCCCAACTCTGCTCCCCCAGCCCCAATTCCACCAGCAATTCCACACTCCAAAGTCAGCATTGTCACCTCCAAGTGTCAAGCACAAGCACAAGAAGCTCGCGGTGCACTGGGCCCGGGTCACAATGTGGGTTTCAGTTGCAACTTGTAACAACAACAACCACCACCTGGGGCTGGCTGGCTGACTGGCTGGCCCTCCTCCCTCCTCAGCTGCTGCTGCTGCTTGGGCTCTTGAACAAAATTTGTCTTTCACAAAAGCTGATTAATAGCCTTGTGCTGCTACTGCTCATATATTCTCTCTCTTGCACCACCTTTGATGATGATCATGCACTCACAAACATCAAAGATGAATGAATGGGTGATTGATGAAGAGGAGAGACCTCAAGAAGCCCTTGAGAAGGCGACTGACTTGGAGGAGATCTCAGACTCTAAACAAGAAGTGGTGGGTGTTTAAAGGTGGTGGTGGTGGGTGGTGCAGTTGAGGAGCATGAGAAGCAGCAAAAGAGCAGAGCAGAGCAGAGCAGAGCAGCAGCAGCAGCTGGGAGGGTGCGAGGGAGCGGGGGCTGATGAGCATGCAGAAAACAGTTGGATGCCGTTGGGGAAGATTATGTTGGTTGGTTGACAACTGCGAGTGAAAGGCACAAGTCAGAATAGCGGTTCGCAATTGCTCATATAGTTTCTCTCTTGCACAAGAGTGCGACCCACTTTGAGGGTTTTGTGGTGGGCTTTGCTTCCACTGATTGGGCGCCAGCTGGTCCGCCATGTCATTGCCACGCGCACCATCTGTCGTGAGTCCATGCGCGGCGCTGGTGGTGGTGGTTCATACACGGGCGGGTCCCATTTTGGCTACGACTGACTCCTCGCATGATCTCTCTAAGTAAGTTATCATCCGAATTACTCTGTTGCTGCTGCTGCTACTGCACGGTCCGTCCGTCTTCTTGCTTGCTTGCTTAGAGGACGCCAAACCGTGGAGCTGAATGCGGCGTGCGTAACGGCCGGACTTACGGACGGACCCTCCACCTATTACCTTGAGCTGGAGGTAATAGCCCTTACCTTGGAGCAGAATGCGGCGTACTTCATGGTCTCCCGATAATTGATCTTTGGGAAAGCCACGTAAAAGCCACCCAAAAAAAAACCCAAAAAAACCAAACACACACACCCCGAAAGCTCCTCGTGATGTCCGCTCTACAGCCTCTCTCTCTCATTCTATCATGGCCTTCGCTAAGCTCCTCGTCACGTCCGCTCTAGAGCCTCTCTCTCACTCACTCACTGCCTTTGCTAAGCTCCTCGTCACGTCCGCTCTTGAGCCTCTCTCTCATTCACTCACGGCCTTTGCTAAGCTCCTCGTCACGTCCGCTCTAGAGCTTCTCTCTCGTTTACTCACGGCCTTTGCTAAGCTCTTCGTCACGTCGGCTCTAGAGCCTCTCTCTCGTTCACTCACGGCCTTCGCCGAGCTTCTCATGACGTCTGCTCTAGAGCCTCTCTCTCGTTCATTCATGGCCTGTGCTCTTCGTCTGTCCCTCCCTGCCAGCCTGCCTGCTACAGTAGTAGTAGTAGTCCTGCTACAGTTCTACAATCTCTGCGGTTTTCAATAACACTCGCCGAGAACAGCATCCGTCCCTGGACTTAGATTTCAGCTCGAGAATTCTCGCTCTATGTTTCTCTAGATAGATAGATAGCTAGGTCTAGATAGATGCATTTCTGAGCGTGAGTCAACAAGGGGGGTTGTAATTCTTGTTCTTGCGCGGCCAATTCGCTGGTTGTTCAGGAAGAAAGCCGTGATCTTCACAAAACTGAGAACATTGTATGAGAAGATTTATCTCAAAACGCCCAGGGTAGGAGGTGGGTTTTCTGAAATCATTTCTTCTTCTTCTTCTTCTTCTTCTTCTTTGATCGCACAACAATTACTCCTTCTCCTCCTGCTCGTCTTCTCCGCCACTCCAGCCGCCAGTTTCGCGACCACGAATTCCGCGCTTTACACAAGGCGATGCCAAAAATCGATCTCTCATCTCACAACGCATCATCACAACATCTCTCTCTCTCTCTCTCTCTCTCTCTCTCTCTCATCAGAGACAAGTGTGTAGCTACTAGAGATCTCCAATTCAAGTCAATGCAAACACGCTACACAAAAAGAAGAAGATCCTAGTTACCTTCATTTTCTCGACCCTCAGCTCTCTTTCTCTCGAGCGTATCTCTCTGCCAACAAATCCATTTTCTCCACAATCAAGAGACAAAAACCACCACCAGAGACCAAAAACACACGCACACAAACAAAATCATCACAAAAACACACGCGCACACACAAGCGCACACAAACAAAAACATCACAGGAAAAACCAACCACAGCAAAACAACATCGACACGCAAAACAAACCAAGAAAAAACAAACAACAACTCCACCAACAACAACAAAATTAACAATAAAACCAACAATAAAACAAACACCAACAGCAACAGCAACAAATTAGCAATAAACCTGACAACAAATCAACAAAAAAACGAAGAAACAAAAGAGGTTGTAAAAATAGAATAAAGCAGATGGGAAAAAAATTAATATTTTAAAATTATAACGTGGTTTAAAGTCTAAAATAAGTCCATCAATTCTCTAATCTCTTCTCTGAGCTTTTTCCCTCAACATCCACATTTTTAGTTTGTTGTTGGGAAAGCTTAATGAGAAATCACCCCCAAAACCAAAACAAAACCAAAAAAAAAGAAAGAAAAAGAAGAGAGAGAGAGAGAGAGAGAGAGAGAGAGAGAGAGAGAAAATCAAATAAAAATGGCGGTTATTGTAATGCAAAAACAAAATTAAGGACGTCAAAACAAAGGTTGTTAAAAGGGGCGGTGGTGGCGGTGCCAGTCCTTAACTTCCCTCTCTTTCTCTCTCTCTCACTCATCTGTTCAAAAAAGCCCACTTTTTGCAACAAAAGGAAAGCGAATCATCATGATAACGATCCAGACAAACCAACAAGCAAATCAACAAACAAACAAAGCTAGCGGCACCAGCAGGTATTGCTGCCTTGAGTACAGTGACCAGCAGCAGCACTTTTGATAGTCAACAACACAAAGGCCGATGGGGTTTTTTTTTTTTTCCTTTCTTTCTTTCTTTTTATTTTTGGTTCTCTTTTGCCAAAAACACAGACCAGGTTGTAGGATCTGGGATCCTTTGTCTTTGTTGTTGGTTTTTGTAGCATCAGAGTCTTCCAGAGATGCAAATCTCTCTAAATTTAACAAACTTTTGCTCCATTGGTCCAAAAATTGCAAAACGACAAACATGCACAAAACAAAGGTAAATAATGGGGAGGTTTTAAAAAAATTTGGGTGGGTGGGAGGGTTCTTCTCTCTTTTGCTGAAAACACAGACCAGGTAGTTTAGAATTTGGGATCCTTTGTCTTCCATTGGCTTTTGTAGCATTTGAATCACTATAAATTTCAATGACTTTTGCTCTGTTGGTCCAGAAATTATAAAACGACAAACATGCACAGGATCTCGTTGAGGGCTTTCCAAGGTACCAAAAGTGCAGCAAGGGCCCATTGTTTGGGACGGTTAAGACATGATCACAAAACAAACATCTATCTTAATATACGGATTCTGGGGCCATTAGAGCGGTTGAGGTTGACTAACACAGTACAAGTGTTATTAGTAAATCATAGATTTCAGTTTTTTTCTTCCTCGTATGGAAAGAGTAAATGAGTCTAAAGAGAAGGGTGTCAAGGTATCCAATTTTGTCCCTGCCTGTTTGTTCAGCTATATAGAACTTTAGCTTGAATGGCCACCCATGACCCCAACCCATCACGAAAAAACAAATTGTATTTGGTCACGATCATCTGGTGTTTGTGCTTTGCTTGGACATACTCCATTTTTTACCAAAGAGCATGCCAAGGATCGCTGAAGTGATAATGACAATTTTTTATGAAGGTGATTTTGAATTTTTTTTTAAAGTGGTTAAAAAGTCTTTAAAAAATGACAGAGTTTAAAATAAAAATGATAATGATAAGAAAATAATTTATTGAAGAAATAATTTTATTTCACAATGACCCAAAATAAGTTTTTTTTTGAAAGGGTAGTTGTTAGGGAAAGAATGAAATTATATTTAGTTTTCCTTACAATATGTCCTCAAAGCTTTGACCTAAATTAGGGACCAATAAAGCACTGGGCATAAAATCCTAGTGTATTTGCACGTTAAGTTGCAAAGTGTAAAAATTCGTGGGGTGGGCATTTCATTCTCCAAAATGCCCTGCTTCATATTTTTTTCTTTTTTTCATGTGACACCTGCTGGGTGTCATAAAAATGAAAATACATATTTTTTGTCATATATATTTTCAATTGGATAAGTAGAGTTTAGGGTTCTCCTTTTGGGAACACCTTGGTCCTTGGCCATTACCCCCACAACTGGAATCTTCCATTAGCACAATCATCCAATATGACATCATACTTTTCATCCTTAGCTTGATCAATCATTCTTTCATTTTGAAGGTCTCCTTCAATCCTTGAACTCGGATTCAGAAGTCTTATTTTAAATGAATTTAATTCAATTTATTCATTGAAGCTCTCTCAAAACTCCTAAAAAGATCCTGAAAACTTCTGAAATAGATTCCTCCTGAAAAGCTCCTTCAAACTTGTGAAAATGTACTGGCTCCTCTCTCTGTGAAATGGATTTGTCCATTTGTTCCAAATTAAAAATTAAAAATGAAAATGATTCTTCGTCAAAGAACCTAAAAAAAAGTTCCTAAAAATTCTGAGACTTTTTCCTCTAATATATAACCTCTCAGAGATTTCCTAGTGTAATGAGAGAGCACCTTATATCTGTACAATTCCCTTGGACATTGGAGGTCGTCTTCTGGTTCTTGGTGGGCTCCTACACAATAGTAAGGGCCCACTTGTGGTGTCACATATTGTGGCTCCTACACATTTCATATAGGGCCTGCCCGTGATGAAAGGATCTAGGTTGTGAGATATCATGGCTCTTACACATTTTGTAAGGGCCTGCCCATGATGACCGTATCTTTGCTGCCATGTGACATGGCATTCATTACACACAGAAGGCCCTTTGATAGGGGTGTTACCAAAAATTGATGCTGCCACATCAGATGAGCGCCTTATTTTGGTAACACGCCAGTCCGTGGGTCTTACATAGCACTCAAAGACCCATGAAAGCTTATCACACACACTCCAAAGTTGCCAAAGTTGCGGAACAATGTAGGTCAACAAGTGAGGTTTGTTTGTGAAGCCGTTTCCATTAATGTAGTTAATAACACGTAGAGTTCCTTTGGGAAGGTAGGTGCTAGACAAGATAACTCCTCCTTGGAGTTTGAAAAAAGCTGGTCTACAATGTAACTCAACAAAAGGTTTTTGGAAAAAGCAATGCCTTTTGTACACAATTTGAGTCATGTTTTGAACAATTATGTGTAATTGTGGAGGAGGGTAATATTTGAAAATAATGAATTGGAAATTTTGTGATCCAACCATGTGGTTAAGGGAACAGCAAATTATAAAGGATAAGAGAGTAGAAGTGTGAAAATTTGTGTCAAGCCATACTCTCTACCATATGTCCAGTTTTTTAATTCATCCCAAAGACCAAAAGTGCAAAAGGAGATGCTTTTTCCCTCTAATTTTTTGTGTTCTCTTGGAATAAAGTTTGTCATGTATTATGTGAAGTCAATGGATGCCCCCCAAAGTCAGGTTTTGGGTTTGTTGGCTCTACTTGTGAAGGTCTCAATAGTTAGAGGCTTCATTTGGTCCCACCAAGTACCAAGTTTTGAGTTTTGAGGAATGTTCACGAGGTGTTAATGTCAGTTCTTTTTTGTTTTAAAAAACAAGTTTGCCCAAACATTTCCTAATTTAACTCTTGTGGGTTTCAGCTTTCCACAAGTGGAATAGATGATAAGCTTTAGGCCAAGAGCCTTTTGTTTTCTTTCTAACTCATCCCACATGGGCAACTCCCCACCTTTTCAGAGGAAATTGTCGATTCTCATGGGAGAAGTCTTCTTGGGTTTTGTCATAGGTCCAAAAAGAGTTAAATTTGGTCTTGGTCCACATAGCACATGTAGACTTGCTTTGTCAGGGAGGTATTGGTGGCATCATCTCTACTTTCAGATAGAAGCTTCCTCAAGGATCCTTGTCTCTTCAAGTGAAAAAGGATCCTTCCCAGCGCTTGTTTTGCTCAATCTTTTGATGTAACCAAAGTGGCAATGATCCTAAGCCAAATTTGGCTACACGCTAAATATCAAATCAAACTTTTTAAAACGTCCTTCTTTCTTATTGGCTGCCTACTTCAACCATGTATAGAAGTCTGGCAATATTTCTTAAAATTTGGTCAAATTCTTGCTTGCTACTGAAAACATTGTTTCATTATTTATTTAGCACTTTTAATTTTTAATATAGCTTTCTGGCTATATATAGCCAGCAAAAAAAAAGGCTGATCCTTCCAACTATTCTACTATCATCATCCACCTTTGCAACAACCAGATGTCCAATCCCATTTTTAAGGTATGGTAGAATAGATTGAGAATTTATATTTGTGAAAATGGACACCCATATCTTAGTCCTTGTATGGGCACCCATACCTTAGGCCCACGTTAAACTAGGAGTCAGGGCTGGAAAAACTTGGGAACAACTTTGAGCATTTTTGGCTTGTTGTTTGGCCCCCCAAATCTTATATATAAATTCCCTTGTCTGTCCGTCCGACCCGACGGTTCCGCGTTTTAATGGACCGGCGGAACTGGCCCGGACGGTCGGATTCCGAAAAGCGGATTCGGCCCGGACAGTCGGATTCGGAAAACGGATCCCGGGATTCGGAAAAACGGGCGGCCAGACAGGGCAGGGCGGGGCAGGGGGCAGGGCAGGGTCCGTCTGTCCGTCTGTCTTGCAGGGCAGGGCAGGGGGCAGGGCCGTGCGGGAAGGGCAGG
>Ga0116230_10007155_pt1 | contig 11029 bp, 6 predicted proteins | sample S1TSphfallax_3_FD_88678 | JGI IMG/M metagenome (GOLD analysis project Ga0116230, IMG submission 88678) | Host-associated microbial communities from peat moss isolated from Minnesota, USA - S1T2_Fd - Sphagnum fallax MG | ecosystem: Host-associated > Plants > Peat moss > Unclassified | place: USA...
ATGGTCAGTCTGCGAACCCATGGCTCACCGGGCAACTGCTGCAGACTGCGTCGCAGCAGAACTCGATCGACTTCGCTCCCTATCTCTTCGGCCAATTCAACGACGCTTCCTCCACCGAAGCGATCTTCGGCTCCATGTTCGCCGAACCCGAGCAGGAGGACATCGGCGGCACAATGGCGCAGCAGGCGAAGCTCGCCAGTAGCGGCGCGCACCCGACTGCACCCGCAGTGTATGAGGTCAATCTCGGCACCTCAGGCAGCGCGAACAATACTGTGACACAAGCGGACATCGATCGTACGGTCCCGTCGATAGGCGGCGCGATCGCCGTTGCGGATCACATGCTGCTGATGCTGCGCGAGCTCGGCATCACCACGCAGTGCCTGTTTGCCCTGCCCGAGTACAGCAATCCCTTTCATCAGCCGGATGGAAGCCGCAGGACCACGCCGCTGTGGGGATCGGTCGTTGATATGGGCGGTCCAAGCAACCTGCGCCGGCCCAGCTTCCTCGCATTGCAACTGATGAATCGTGGCTTGCTCGCGAATGAACTTGCCACGCGCCTCAGTGGCGCGAACCCTGCGTGGAATCAGCCCGCCAGCGCCAACGACAACATGCCGGCAAGCCAGCCGCACCTGCTGCAGGTCTTCGCTTTCGCCGAAGGTTCAAAGCGCAGCATCATCCTCTTGAATCTCAGCCGTGACAACAGCCTGCCCGTAGCTTTCTCAGGTGCTCAGTGCCCTATGGGGAGCGTTCACGAGAGCCGCCTTACCTCGGCGAACATCACCGACTCCAACGAGCACGAGCGAAAGGTCTCGATCGCGGAGCGCAGCATCATGCTCGCCGCAGGTGCGCCGTATCGCCTTCCCCCTTTCTCGATAACGCTCCTCGCATGGCAGGTGGTCTCATGACCTCAGCGCTTGCCATCTTTCTCGACTTAGGTGCACTGCTCTTGCTTGGGCTCACGCTTCCCTTGACTCTGGAGCTCCTCGTGCTCTCGATCGCGGCTATCTTCCCGCACCGCAGACGGGCAGATGAGCTCTCGATTGCAGGCTTCCGGCTGGCCGTCGTGGTGCCTGCGCACAATGAGCAAAGACTCATTGCAACCTGCGTGCAAAGCCTCCTGCGCGAGCAGGAAAGTTCCGTGGAAGTCTTCGTGGTCGCGCATAACTGCGACGACCTTACCGCCGAGTACGCCGTCGACGCGGGCGCGCGCGTGCTCGCGCTCCATGGTCCCGGCGGCAAAGGCCTGGCGCTCGATCACGGCTTCCGCCATGCGCTGTCGTTGGGCGCAGATGCCGTATTGGTGGTCGATGCGGATTCGATCGTTTCCTCGAACCTGATCGATGCGGTTGCTCACGCGATCCGCGGCGGCGCGCAGGCGGTGCAGACGCGCTATCAGGCGGCCAATGGCACCGCCAACCTGCGCACCCGGCTTGCGGCTCTCGGCCTGCTTGGCATGAACGTGCTGCGGCCGCGTGGACGCAGCCGTTTGGGGCTCTCCTGCGGCATCTTCGGCAACGGCTTTGCGCTCTCGGCCGAGACGCTGCGGCGGGTTCCCTATACCGCTAACTCCCTTGTGGAAGATCTCGAGTACCATCTGCGTTTGCTTGAGGCGGGCATCTTTGTCGAGTTCCTCGACCACGCCACGGTCTTCGGCGAGATGCCCGAACACGCACCCGCCGCGGCAACCCAGCGCGCGCGTTGGGAGGGGGGTCGAGCTCTGCTCCGCTGGCAGTGGACGATGCCGCTCTTCCGCCGCATTCTTGGCGGAGAGGCTCGTATGATCGAGCCTCTGCTCGATCTGCTTGCCCTGCCGCTCACCACCCACGCGTCGCTGCTGGTGATTGCCGGAGTGCTGCATTGCTCGTGGCTGCAGGCCTATGCCTTTGCCGGGATGCTATTCGTCGTGCTCTACGTGGTGGTCGCCGCATCGCTCTCCGAAGATCCTGCGGATGCGCTCTATGCGCTCGCCGCTGTGCCCGCTTATCTTCCCTGGAAGCTGCTGACGCTCCCGCAGTCGCGGCTCGCTTCGCGAACGGATGCGCTTTGGATCCGTACGCCGCGCAACGCCGAAGCGGCCGAGAAAGCGGAGTAAGGAACGCTGGCGCTCGTATACTGGCTGCACGCATGAGCGCTGCCCAACCTCACCCCCTATTCCCGTCGCTCGCAGGCAAGACCGTTCTCGTCACCGGAGCAAGCTCGGGCATTGGCTGGTCGACAGCGTTCGCCTTCGCGCGGCAAGGTGCCAACCTCATCGTGACCGCGCGGCGCGCGGCGCGTCTTCAAGCGCTGGTCGAAGCCATCGAAGCGCTGGGTCAGGGTGCCCATCTCTCCAGCGGAGACGCGGCAGACGAAGCCACCGCGCAAGCAGCCGTGGCGCTGGCGATCGAGCGGTTTGGGCGGATTGACATCCTCATTAACAACGCGGGTGCCGGCAACTACAAGAACGTGGTCGATACCTCGGCGGACGAGTACGACGCGCTCATGGATACGAACATGAAGAGCAGCTTCCTCTTCACGCGCCATGCCGCACCGCACATGATTGCGCAGCGCTCCGGTGCCATCCTCTTCGTGTCGTCGATTGCAGGCCTGCAAGGCGCCGCAGGAGAAGCCGTCTACTGCGCTTCGAAGTTCGCGCAGGTGGGCTTCGCGCAGGCGCTGGACGCGGAGTTGCGCAAGCACAACATCAAGGTGATGGCTTTCTGCCCCGGCGGCGTCAAGAGCGAGTTCGCGCTCGGCAAAGGCCGCACCGAAGCGAGCATTCGCGAGTCGCACATGATGAACCCCGATGAAGTTGCCGAAACCATCGTCTTCGCCTGCGCACAGCCGGCCAACCTGCGCATCCCGCAGATGGTCGTTCGCCACATGGGTTAAATCGCGATCACTTCTTGGCTGGCGGGCAGGTCGACTCACGCACGATCAGCTCCGGGTCCACGACAATCTGCCGCGCCGACGGACTCTCCGGCGAAGACGCGATCTGGCGCACGATGGCTTCGGCCGCGAGCAGGCCCATCTTGTGCAGCGGCTGGCGCACCGTGGTGAGCGCGGGATTCTGAAACGCCGCCGATTGCACATCGTCGAAGCCCACCACGGAGACATCTCGCGGCACGCGCAAACCTGCCTCATGCAGCGCGCGCACAGCACCGATGGCGGAGACATCGTTGAAACAGAAGATCGCCGTAAACTTTTTCTTCGAGGCCAGCAGGCGCTGTGCGGCAAAGTATCCGGGCTCATGGTTGGGCGAGTCGCCCTCCAGCTGCACGACCAGCGCGGGATGCACCTTCAGCTGCGCCCGCGCCATGGCATGCTGGGTCGCCTCCCAGCGCGGCTTGGTGTCGGTGGAGAACTCCTGCCCTTTGATGATCGCGATCGCGCGGTGCCCGAGCCCAGCCAGATGGTCGATGGCGAGCTCCGCAGCGCGCTTCTGGTTGAGCACGATGCTGGTCACCCAGTGGTCTTTGTCCGGACACGAGATGCTGACCGTGGGCAGTTGCAGATGCTTGTGCAGCAGCGTGTCGATGGCGACGAAGCCGTCCACCGCGCGTTCGATCATCATGGTCTGGGCCTGCTCGATCAACTCCGCGCGATGGTGATGGCTCACCAGGTTATAGAAGTATCCCGCCTGCAGCAGGCCCTGTTCGAGACCGGCGAGCACCAGCACGGCGTAGCCTTCGGAGACCTCGGGAAGCAGCACGCCCACGGTATGGGATCGTCCCCGCCGCAAGGAACGTGCGAGTAGATTCGGCCGATAGTTCAGCTCATCGGCGGCCGCGAGAATCCGATCCTGCGTCGCTTTGGGAATGGACCGCGCGGCGGGCGCTCCGGACAAGACGCGCGAAACCGCCGCAGCCGACAGGCCGACATGTTCCGCGACCATCTTCAGACTTGCCGTCTTGCGGGCCGGGTCGTGCTTGGATCGTGCGGTCACGAATTCTAGTCTCCCACAACCTTCTCCGCTGCGTCCGCGTCCGACCAAGCACCCGGTGTACGAAGCGGTCGGCCCTGAATCGGAGCCCGTTGCGCACAATGCGCTTGACAGGGCTGCTTCCGATTCACTACAACTCACAAGGCCAAGGCAATCGGTTGCCTAAACCCTAAACCTCGGGTTCCCCAACCGCTTCCCCCACGGACCCACGCCGGCCACAGGCACGTCCGCACGCTTACCCCTTCGGAGGCAGTATGAATCGCAGCACCATCCTCACCCCGCCACGCACGATGCTCGTCGCGCTCGCCCTCACCGCCGGGGCGACCGCCGCCCACGCGCAGTACCGCACATCCATCCAGGGCGCGGTCACCGACCCCACCGGCGCCGCCATTCCCGGCGCGAAGCTGACGCTCAAGGACAACGCCAATAACAACACCATCGTGCACACCAGCGATTCCGGTGGCATCTTCAACTTCAACGCACTGCCGGCCGACCACTTCACCCTGACGGTGGAGAGCCCCGGCTTTCAGACCAAGGTGCTGAACAACCTGGAACTCATTCCCGAGCAGCCGAACTCGGTCAACGTTCAGTTGCAGCTTGGAGCGACCAACACCACCGTCACGGTGGACGCCGACACCACCCCGGCCGTGGACACCGAGACCGCCAACATCGGCGGCACCATCAGCAGCAACGACATCCAGCATCTGCCCTCGTTCAATCGCGACGTCTTCACGCTGACGCAACTGGTACCGGGTGTGGTCAGTGACGGCTCGCAGGGCTCCGGCGGCGGGGTGTACGGGACTCCAGGCAACCAAGGTCCCGGAGGCTCCGGCAACAGCGGCACTCCGCCCACGGAAAACGGGCCGCAGGCCAATGCAAATGGAGGCCAATACGAGACCAACGGCATCTCCATCGACGGGATCAGCACGGTCAGCGCTGTCTGGGGCGGCACCTCCGTCATTACACCCACCGAGGAATCCATCGATAACGTCCGCATCGTCACCAACGACTACGACGCGGAGAACAGCCGCTTCAGCGGCGCGCAGACCCTGGTCACCTCGAAGAGCGGTACCAACCAGCTGCATGGCAGCGCATTTATCGCACTCCATCGACCCGGCCTGAATGCTTACCAGCGCCCGGTGTACTCCAATGGCAGCGAGGTTGGCATGCCGGTGCGCGATACCCAGCGCTTCAACCAGTACGGCGGCAGCCTCGGCGGGCCCATCTGGAAGGACCATCTGTTCGCGTTCTTTGCCTTCGAGTCTTCGCCCAACCGGACGACGGCGACCGGAACCGGCTGGTATGCGACACCGCAGTTCCGATCGTCGGCACCGGCAGGCAGCATCTCGTCGCAGTTCCTCAACTTCCCCGGTAGCGCGGTCACCGGCACGATCATTACGAACGGCGAGACCTGTGCGGTCATCGGGCTCGTCGAAGGGGTGAACTGCAAGACCATTCCCGGGCAGGGTCTGGATATTGGCTCGCCGCTGACCAATGGCCTCGGCAAGCAGGATCCCACGGCAACCGGAACTTCGACGAATCCCGGCGTCGGCAACGGTCTCGACGGCGTCGCGGATATCGCCGACTACCTCACCTCAAGCCCCTTCTCGTCCTACTATCGCCAGTACAACGGACGACTGGACGGCAATGTCTCCAGCAAGGATCACGTTTCCTTCGCCATCTACTGGGTTCCCTCCGGCTTCACCGAGTACAACGGGGGAGCGCGCGCTTACAACCTGTTCAACCACTCGCAGGTCAACGAAGCGCTTTCGGTCATCTGGAACCACACCTTCTCACCAACCTTCCTGAATGAAGCCCGCGCGAATGCTTCCGGATGGCGCTGGAATGAGATTGCATCGAATCCGCAGGCACCCGTCGGACTGCCGGACGATCAGGTCGATAACATCGGCTCAATCTCCGTCGACCAGTTTGGTTCGTCGCTGGGCAGCATCCTGAAACAGTGGACCTTCGGCTACAAGGATGTGGCGACGAAGATCTTCGGCCAGAACACGATCAAATTTGGCGGTGATTACACCAGCCTGCATTACCTGAACGATCCCATCGGCCGGCCCAACTACGGCTTTTACGACATCTGGGACTTTCTCAACGACGCGCCCAGTTCGGAGAGCGGCAATTTCAATACCGTCACTGGCTTTCCGGGCGGGGCTCGCTCGGACGACCGCGACAACCTCTTCGGCGGATTCGTGCAGGACGACTGGAAGGCGCTGCCCAACCTGACGCTGCATGCCGGCCTGCGTTACTCCTACTTCGGGCCGCTCTACACCAAGCAGAACAACCTCTCCGTCGCGCTGTTGGGCAGCGGAGCCGCGGCCTACACCGGCCTCCATGTTCGTGTGGGAGGCGATCTCTGGACGCCGCAGAAGGACAACTTCGGTCCGCAGCTCGGCTTCAACTGGAGTCCCACGGCGTTTCACAGCAACCTGACCGTCCGCGGCGGGTATGGCCTCAACTTCAACCAGCAAGAGATTGCCATCACTGCGAATGCGGGCGAAAACCCGCCGACGCAGGGCTACTACACCTTCGCCTACGCGAGCCCGACGAATCCTGGTTCGAACGGCGGCGACATCGTCTACGGCATCTCCAGCAGCCCGACCTCGCTCAACGGGTTTGCCTCCAATCCTCACACGATCACCAGCTACAACAGCGCCAACCTGCCGACCGGCGGCAACGCCAGCATCGCCTTGTTCGGCGATGGCAATGGACATCTTCCCACCATCTACGTGCAGCACTTCTCGCTCGACACCGAGTATGAGTTTGGCCGCGAGCTCGTCGCCTCGGCCGGCTATGAGGGAAGCCTGGGCCGGCACCTCATCAACCACGAGACACCCAACGCCCCGGGCGTGGTGCAAGGCGCAGCCCTCAATCCGCTGGTCACGGGCGGCGACGACTGGACCAACGGTGGCAGCTCGAACAACAATGCCCTGCTGCTCGAACTGAAACACCCGTTCGTGCATCACTTCTCCGCGGATGCCCAGTTCATGTGGGCCAAGAGCATGGACACGGACGGATCTGGTCCGTACTCCGAAGATCCTTATTTCCCCGAAAGCCCTGGTCTCTCTTACGGCCGCTCGGACTTCAACATCGGCAAGTCGCTGAAGCTGTTCGGACTGTGGCAGCCGGTGCTCTTCCACGGCAGCAACCACTGGATCAGTAAGATCGCCGGAGAGTGGTCGCTGAGCGGCATTCTCAATCTGCATACCGGATTCCCATGGACGCCGAACTACGGCATCAGCGACTCGCTCTACTGCTCCCAGTGCGGGTACTACAACGTGCGGCCGCAGTACCTGGGCGGCGGTGGAACCGACCACAGCAACAAGGCTTTCGAGAACGCCTCGAACTACGCCGGCATCCTCACCGGCCAGCAGACCACCACCGCGACGATCAACGGAAATGCTGGCACGGCGGTCGCCTATTCGAACAAGTTCTTCAACGTAGGGAACTTCGCCAATGCGATCCAGGCCAGCAACGGCACCGGATTCCCCGCACCGAATGTCGCGCTTCCGCCGCTGCCAGGGCTTGCGCGCAACTCCTTTACCGGACCCGGCTACCGCGATGTGGACGGCTCCCTGTCGAAGGGATTCGGCCTTCCCAACACGCGGCTGCTCGGCGAGAATGCGCGGTTTGAGATTCGCGCGGATGTCTTCAACCTGTTCAACATCCTGAACCTCAATCCACAGAGCGTCTCGAACAACATCAACTCCTCGAACTTCGGGCAGGATATCTCGCCGCTCGGCTCCCGCACCGTTACGATTCAGGGACGGTTCAGCTTCTAGCCGTGGTCGTCTACCTTTTGCGAGGGTGCACCGTCCAGGCGCACCCTCCGCTTCTTGGACGACATCTCAGGGAATACCGTGCGCCCGCGCCTGCCGCATCAACCGAACGTTCTCGCACATAAGGGATCAACCATGCAGACTCGACCACTTCTCCGCTCCGCTGTCTTCACCGCGAGCCTGTTCTTCTCCGCCAACGCACTCCTCGCCAGCGCATCCGCGCAGCAGCCTGCGCCCGAGCACCTCACCATCGATGCCCGCGCCGCGACCACGCCGTTTCCTCACTTCTGGGAACAGACCTTCGGCTCCGGCCGCGCCATCCTGGCGCTGCGCGACAGCTATCGCGAAGACCTGCGCACCGTGAAGCAGGCGACCAACTTCCAGTCCATCCGCTTCCACGGCATCTTCGACGACGAGGTCGGTCTCTACGATCCCGATCGGCGCACCATCAACTTCGCCCAGACCGGAGGGCAGGCCGGCACCACGGTCGACAACTCCAGTTACAACTTTTCCTATGTCGACCAGATCTACGACGGGCTGCTCGCGAACGGCGTCAAGCCTTATGTCGAGATGAGCTTCATGCCCAAGAAGCTGGCCGCCGATCCGAACCTGCTGCATCCCTTCTGGTATCACCCCAACGTTTCGCCGCCCAAGGACTATTCCGAGTGGGACAAGATGATCCGCGCCTTCGCCGAGCACCTGATCGCGCGCTATGGCATCGACGAAGTGGCGACCTGGAAGTTCGAAGTCTGGAACGAACCCAACCTTGATTTCTGGGGCGGCAATCCCAAGCAGCCCACCTACTTCGAGCTCTACGACCACACCGCCCGCGCGCTGAAGTCCGTCTCGCCGCGCCTCCAGGTGGGCGGCCCGTCGACTGCGCAGGCTGCGTGGGTGACGCCGTTTCTGGCTCATACCAAAGCGGAGAACGTGCCCGTCGACTTCGTGTCCACCCACGTCTATGCCAACGACACCGCGCCCAACGTCCTGCATGTCAACGAGGATGTCCCGCGCGAAACCATGGTCTATCGCGCGGTCAAGATGGTGCATGACGAGATTCTCGCGTCGCCTTATCCGCACATCCCGCTCATCTTCTCCGAGTACAACGCGAGCTATGCCAATGAACCGAATGTCACCGACTCGGACTACATGGGACCCTGGCTGGCGAATAACATCCGCCTCTGCGACGGGCTCACCGAGAGCATGGACTACTGGGCCTTCTCCGACGTCTTCGAGGAGCAGGGCGTCGTTCGCACACCGTTCTACGGCGGCTTCGGCCTGGTCGCGGCGGACCACATCCCCAAGCCTTCGCTGAACATCTTCACCATGCTGCATAAGCTCGGCGATCGCCGCATCGCGGTCGACTCCGACTCGGCGCTGGCGACGGTTCTCCCAGGCAACGGCCTCGCGGTCGCGCTGTGGGATTACGCCCCGCCCACCGGTACCGGCGCTACCTACACCATGCCCAGCGGACCCGCCGGTCCGGCGAAGACCTTCACCGTTGACTTCAAGAACCTCCCCGCCAATGCAGCCGTTGACATCTACCGCGTCGACGACGATCACGGCAACGTGCTGAAGGCCTTCGACGCCATGGGACGCCCCGCCGGCGACCTCACCCAGGACCAGGTGGCGAAGCTGCGCGCCGCCGGGCAGATGGCACCGCCCGAGCACGCCCACCTGAACCACGGCTCGCTGCAACTAACCGTCCCGGCGCACGGGCTCGCCGTCGTGACCATCGAGAGGTAATCGCACCATGCAACGTCGTACTCTTTTGCAACTTCTCGCGGGAACGGCGGTCGCGCCGTTCCTGCCCACGCCCACGCTCCATGCGGATGACGAAGCGTTTCTCGACGACATGCAGCGCCGCGCCTGTCTCTTCTTCGTCGAGCAGGCCAGCCCCACCACCGGCCAGGTGCTCGACCGCGCGGTCAACCAGAACCCCACCGCGGCGATGGACCCGCGGCGCATGGCCAGTGTCTCGGCCACCGGCTTCGGCCTGACCGCGCTCTGCATCGCCGACAGGCGCGGCTTCCTGCCGCACGCGCAGATCGTCGAACAGGTTCGCCGCACGCTGCGCTTCCACGCGGAGAAGCTGCCCAACGATCACGGATTCTTCTCCCACTTCAACGATCGTGAGACCGGCAAGCCCTTTCCCGGCAGCGAGATCTCCTCCATCGACTCGGCCATCTTCTTCTGCGGCGCGCTTACCGCGCGCGCGTACTTCGCGGACGACGCGGAGATCGTGCGCCTCGCCACTACCATCTACAACCGCGTCGACTGGCCATGGATGCTGAACGGCGGAACGACGTTCGACATGGGCGTGCGCAACAGCAAGTTCCTCGACGCGCGCTGGAATCACTACTGCGAGCTGATGATGATTCCGCTGCTCGCGCTGGGCTCGCCGACGCATCCCGTTTCGCCGGATGTGTGGACCGCCTTCTCACGCCCGCATATCCACTACGACGGCTTCGACTACATCAGCTCGAGCGATCCGCTCTTTGTCCATCAGTACAGTCATGCGTGGTTCGACTTCCGCCACAAGCGCGACCAGTTCGCCAATTACTTCGAGAACTCGGTCACGGCAACCCGCGCGCACAAGGCGTTTTGCCTTTCGCTGGGCAAGCCCTACTCGAACGACTACTGGGGCATCAGCGCGTCCGACTCGGCGCACGGCTACACCGCGTGGGGAGGCCCGAATGCCGAAGGCAAAGGCTTCGGAGGCATCGATGGCTCGGTGGTGCCGAACGCAACGGCCGGTTCGCTTCCCTTTCTGCCGGACGCCTGCCTGCGGGTGCAGCGCGCGCTGAAGCAAAACTACGGCGCGAAAGCCTGGGGACGCTACGGCTTCTGTGACGCCTTCCATCCGCAGGCCGACTGGTACGACGCGGACGTGCTGGGGATCGATCTCGGGATCAGTGTGCTGATGGCGGAGAACCTGCGCACCGGCTTCGTCTGGAACACGTTCGCGAAGAACCCAGAGGTCGCTGTCGCCTTCCAGAGAGCAGGCTTCCACTCCACGTGATTGGCACACCTGGGGGCATCACTCCCCGGTCCAATGTCGGATCGGCCTTGCTACGGCAAGACCAAGCATCAGCAGCGTCGCCGACATCGGCACCAGCAGCCCCATGCGCAGCGATCCGAACCGGCTCGACACCACGCCCGTGAGCCACGGAAGGCAGGCCGATCCCACGCCCGCCAGAAAGAAGATGGTCCCGCCTCGTTCGAAGTGCAGAGCCCACGCGAGCAGCAGAGGATAGGTCGGCCCGATCCCAAAACCAAGGCAGAAGGCCGCAATGAGCATGATTGGCGTCGACCC
>Ga0116230_10007156_pt1 | contig 11028 bp, 14 predicted proteins | sample S1TSphfallax_3_FD_88678 | JGI IMG/M metagenome (GOLD analysis project Ga0116230, IMG submission 88678) | Host-associated microbial communities from peat moss isolated from Minnesota, USA - S1T2_Fd - Sphagnum fallax MG | ecosystem: Host-associated > Plants > Peat moss > Unclassified | place...
ATGACCCCGCACTCGTCATCTGCGTCGAGCGCTGGGAGAGTGCCGCTGCCTACCGGCGCTACCTGGACTGGCGCACGGAGACGGGCGTGATGGGACATCTGGCGTCCCTGCTGGACGGCATCACGCGCCCGGTATTGCTGGCCGAATTGCCATGACTGACCTCAGGAGCAATCCGACGGATGAATGGATCGAGGAGGTCCGTGCGCGGTTTCCGACGGAGCGGACGGTCGATCGTACGCTCACCCGGAAACTGAAACGTCGCAGCCAACCCACCGCGCCGCGCGTCACCGTCGCAGAACTGCAGCGCATGCTTCAGAAGTTTCTTGCGACGTCGATCACCGGGCCGTTCACCATTTCCAACTTGCGGCCGATGTCCGGCGGCGCGTCCAAGGAGCAGTTCCGGTTTGAACTGGAGTGGACCGAGAATGGCGCGACGCTGCGAGAATCGTTGGTGTTGCGGCGCGAGCCCGGCGAGGCGATCAGCGAGACGGACCGCGAGCGCGAATTCCAAGTCGTGACCGCCGTGCAGGGCAGCATTCCTGTCGCCAAACCCTATTGGGTGGATCTGGATGGCAGCGCCCTCGGAAGGCCGGCCATGATTAGCCGCTTCATCGCCGGCGTCACGAAGCCGTCGTCGGGTGCCGGAAACGTGTCCGGCATCGGCAACCAATATCCGCGCGAATACCGGGAGTTGCTGGCCCCGCAATTCATCCGCATCTTGAGCGATATTCATGGTTTTGATCCCACGGGCAGGGAACTTTCGGCGTTCGACATGCCCCGGGCCAACCACAGTCAGGGAAACATCATCGCGCTCAATTGGTGGTCGAGGGTGTGGTACGAGGATCGGGTGGAGAATACGCCGCTGATGGCGCTGACCGAGCGCTGGCTCTACCGCAATGTGCCGAAGATCGACCGGATCGCGCTGGTACATGGTGATTTCCGGACGGGCAATTTCTTGTTCGACGATGCCACGAAGAAGATCACGGCCGTGCTCGATTGGGAACTCGCCTTCTTCGGGGACCGTCATGCCGACCTCGCCTGGACCATGTTCGAGCCCTTCACGACCCGGGGTGAATCCGGGGAAGTCCTGATTTGCGGCCTGATCGAACGCGAGCACTTCCTGGCCGCGTATGAAAAGGAGTCCGGAATGCCCGTCGACCTGGCGCGACTCGATTACTTCACCGTGTTCATGCTGTGGAAGGCCATCATCCTGCTGCTGGGACCTGGAATTCGTGCCGGGGTGGGCCTGCGAAGTCATCAGAACGTGCTGATGAGCTGGGTCGGCGGTCTCGGCTATCCTTTCCTGAGTGCACTGCGTCGAATGATGCTGAGGTTGGCGTAACATGGTCCCCGACATCGCCGAGCGGCTGACGACCATCCTCGGATCCTTGTTGGACGTCGTATTGCCGGCGATCGATCCGCATTCTTCCGCCGCACAGGAACAGGCGCATCTCACGGTGGCCTCGTTGCGGATGGTGATCCAACAGATCGACTATGCACATGCGTTCGAAGTGACGGATTGCCGTGCACTGATCTCCCTCGTTCGGGAGATCTCATCGATCCTCGAGCCCGCGCCCGCCACGCCGGACCTTTCTGACGTCGAGGCGCTGCTGGGCCGACCGGTCCTGTTCACCGGCGACGTCCGTGCGGCAAACCGCCGGATGCGTGACATCGTCGCTACGCTGGTGGAGGAGGCTGCGGCCGCTGCCGGAACCGAGCAATTCCGGCGGGTGACCCAGGCCGTGCTCGCCTATGAGGACGTGCAGATCCGCCGTGATCGGGCGTTCGTGGCGGGCACGGGATTCGACGTCGAGCCTGAGACGCTGGTTCCGATCGCCGATTCCTTTGCCTTGACCACGCTCGATTCCGGAGGTGCGAAATGATTACGGACGCCGACATTGATTTTCACCTGCCGGCGAACGCCGACTATCGTCATGCCGAGACGAACTTTTGGACCGTGCTGATCCCGGAAGAACGGTTGATGGCGGTGGTCTATACCGTGGCGCGCAAGGCATTGGGTGTACAGTCCTGCGACATCTCGATTTACGGCGCGCTGACGCCGCATCGTGTAGAGACGCTGTATCTGGATTCGCAGCAGCATCTGCCCTGTCCGGAAAGCCTGCGCGCATACCGGACGGTGAACGGACTTTCCGTCAGTGCAAAGTCGATCCGGGATTATCGGATCGATTACATCGGCTATGACGACACCGAGCTACATTTCGACTTTCGCGGCCTGATGGCGCCGTTCGATATTCATGATCCGAACGACAGTCCGCTGGCCAAACCGACCACCGCGGAGCAGCACAAGAATTCCGGGCTGGGGTCCGGATACGGCGGACATTTCGACACGACCGGCCATCTTACCGGCACTCTGCGGTTGCGCGGCAGCGATTTCCCGATTGACTGCTACGAGACGATGGATCACAGCTGGGGCGTGCGTCCCGAGGTGCACCTGCCCAGCATGGGCGTGCAACAGGCGCAGTTTGGCCCGGAACTCGGATTCAAGTGGATCAATCATTGGGACATGGATGCCCCCGCCGACCGCGCCACCCGCCTCGCGCATGGCTACGTTCTCGACGAGGGCAAGAGCTATGGGTTGGTGGATGCGAAACTGATCACGCAGCGCGTCGGCAACATGATTACCGGCATGCAGGCCACCGTCACCGACAAACGCGGTCGTTCATACACCATGACCGGCCAGGCCGAAATCGGCGGTCCGTGGCATTGCTACACCGGCTCAACCTTGTTCATGGCCATGATGCGCTGGACGCTCTCGGACGGCCGCGTGGGCCATGGATTGGCGTCGGAAATTTCGTCGCTGCAGGCGCTGACGCGCAAATACGGGCGGCGTTGGCGGGATCCGTCGCCCTATTTGACGAGTTGATCTAAGTGGCGCTTTGCAGATCCTCGAAGAAGCTCGGCGACGTCTGTATGAAGGAGGGCCGACTCTCGAGCCGTTGATGATAGGGAATGAGCCCGGGGTGCGAATCCTTCCAATGATCGATACCCAACAACGGGTCATGGCCCAGCGAGTGCATCAACTCGAACGCGCCAAGTGCGGCACCGACGACAACATCCCCATGACCAAACCTGCCCCCGATGGCGTAATCGTTCCCGCCGACGGTGGCGGCGATTTCACGCAGACCGCCTGAGATCTTTCGTCGTTGACGATCCGCCCACGGTGCGCTCGGATGCGGGCGGGATTGCTCCCAAAAGAGAAGCACCAACGCATCGAGGGCGCCATCAGCCAGAACTTCCAATCGCCTGGCATCGAATGCCTCGCGTGGTTCACGCGACAGCAGGGGAGGCTCCGGATGATGATGCTCGAGCCACTCCAGTATCAAGCGGGAATCATAGACGTTCGTGCCATCGTCCAAGACGAGCACCGGTAGTTTCTCCAGCGGATTGAATTGGGAGGTCGTGCTATCCGGATTCCAGGGCACGTCCTCGATCAATTCAAATGGCAATGCCTTTTCGTGCAGCGCGATGCGCACCTTTCTGGCGAATGGGCTGGTTTTTGCGCTTATCAGTTTCATCATGGCGGGCGGACGATTTTGGCCGAGCATGGCTGGAGCGGAGCCGATGGATTGCAGGGTAGCACACCATCCACGGCAAAGAAGCCGGTGCGAACTCCCCGCGCTCAGGTCCACAGAGGATCATCGAATAGAATTGCTTCAGTTGTTGAATGGGTTCGCGCGGCGATAGAATTTGGCCGGTGGTACGGGGCGCCAGCAAGTGAACTCGTAGACACGCAAATACCCGCCGAAGGGGCGTCCGACGCGCCACCCAGCATACTCAATTGACATTTTGACTTCCGGAGAATGGCCATGACGAAGATTGCCCTCATAACCGGTGCCAACAAGGGCATTGGTTTCGAAACAGCCCGCCAACTGGCCAGGTCCGGTGGGGTGCATGTCCTGCTCGGCTCACGCGATCATTCCAAGGGTGTCGATGCCGCGCTCAAACTGCAGGGCGAAGGTCTGGACGTGACCGCGCTGGCCCTCGATGTGACCGACCCGGCAAGCATCGCCGCCGCCGCCAAGGCGATCGACTCCAAGTACGGGCGCGTCGACATCCTCATCAACAATGCCGGCATCAATCCTCGCGATGGGACGAAGAACGTATCGGAACAACGGCTCGCAACGTGGCGTGAGGTCTTCGAGACGAATCTGTTCGGCTTGATCGCGGTGACTCAGGCGTTCCTGCCGATGCTCAGGAAATCCGACGCCGGGCGCATCGTAAACCTATCCAGCGTGCTGGCGTCCATGACGCTGCATTCCGATCCGACCTCGGGCATCTATGATTTCAAGATCCCGGCCTACAACGTCTCGAAGACGGCGGTCAATGCCTGGACGGTGCAACTCGCCTACGAACTGCGCGATACCCCCATCAAGGTCAACGCAGCGCATCCAGGCTATGTGAAAACCGACATGGGAGGGCCGTCGGCACCGATGGAGATCGTCGACGGCGCCAGGACCAGCGTTGCACTCGCCCTGCTCGATGACACGGGGCCAAACGGTGCATTCGTCCACATGGGCGAACGTCTGCCTTGGTGAGCATAACCCGGATAGCGTAGGGCCGGATGATGATGACATTGGTTCGAACGCTGACGCTGTTCATCCTGACGGCAATCGTAGAAATTCTTGGCTGCTATCTGCCTTATGTGTGGTTGCGAAAGGACGGTTCGGTGTGGTTGCTGATCCCCGGCGCATTGAGTTTGATGGTCTTTTCCTGGCTGCTGACATTACACCCGGCCGCGGCAGGCAGGGTTTACGCAGCCTATGGAGGGGTCTACATCGCTGTCGCGTTGGTCTGGCTCTGGAAGGTGGATGGCGTGCCATTGACTCGGTGGGATCTCACCGGAGCCGTCGTGGCGTTGATCGGCATGAGCATCATCGTATGGGGTGGGTTTCGTGCGTGATGACGGTGGCGGAGTACGGGCGGGCGGCTCCTATGGCGTGATGGTCCGGACCGTCGTGCCATTCTCGTCCAGAAAATCGATGGACGCATCGCCGCCGGGCGCCACCTTCATGACCAGCCGTGCACGACCCTTCGCGTCCTTGAGCGACACGGTGGCAACGCTGTCGTCGGTTTTCCCGATGAGCAGGCGCGGATGGCCAAAACCGCCGGTGCTGCGGAGCTTGTCGGCCTCCGCGCGACCCTCCGGTGTGTTCATTCTATCCGCCAGGTCCCACGGAAGCGCGGTGTCAGGCCTGTCCCAGAAGGAAAGCGTCGCGTCCCGTTTGCCGCCGTCTTCATTCTGTTCGAGCACCACGACCTGATCCTGCTCGTACTGGTCGAAGCTCAGATGCCCGTAATTGGCGACCTTGCCGTCTTCATTTCTTCCACCGAAGATCAAGCCCCCGTTCTCGGTCCCTTCGTCGTTGAAAAAGAGGATGCCGGCGCTCCTGCGGCTGGGATGTGGGAACTCCCGGCCTTTTACAATGATTCCCGGTCCGCTGTCGGTGTTGGATATGGTCATGCGAAGCGTGCCATCACGCTCGCGGACGTTTATCCGGTGGACCTCGAGTTCCTCGACGCTGATCCTGGCCTGACGACTCACAGCCTGCCGGATGGTCAGTGCCGCGAGTAGCGTGGTCACGAGTACGCAATAACCGAGCATCAATCTGGTGGCCGTGGTCTGGCTCATCGGAATTCCCCGTTTGGTCGCAATGCCGCGTCATCAAGGTTACCTCCTGCCGCGCGGCCCGGGATATCCGCAGTCGAATCTCGCTGGCACCCAAGCGCAGGCCCTTACCCGGTAATACGTGATTCCCGACGGTTCCGGTGGTTTCCTCGGAGTGTCGCCGGCGACCTGGGATGCTATCTATCTCCTAGAGCGCAGGCAGCCAGAGGGTGCAGCACACATGTATCAACGGATATTGGCGCCGGTCGATGGCAGCGACACCTCGGCACGAGGGTTGCACGAGGCCATCCGGCTGGCCAGGGGAAACAGGAGCACGCTGCGATTCATCCATGTCGTGACCGGCCGCATTTATGACCATGCTTACGATAGCGAGCAGTACCCGAGCAATTACATCAACGCGCTGCGGTCCGACGGCATGGAGATTCTTTCCCGGGCAAACCGCCTCTCGGCGGAGCAGGGCGTCGCCTCCGAGGATGTCATGGTGGATGCGATCGGGGAGCCGGCGGCGGGGTGGATCGTCACGCAATCCAAGGAGTGGGAAGCCGACTTGATCGTCATGGGGACCCATGGGCGTCGCGGCTTCCGGCGGACCGAACTCGGCGCCGATGCAGAGGAGGTTCTGCGTGCCGCGGCCGTTCCCGTGCTCCTCATCCGCGGCTTCGTTCTCGGTGCCTGAAAAATGCGCCTGACTCACATCCTCCGGGACACCCAGGAGTAACCAAGCATGATCGAAGACGCGGTCGCCCCACAGAAGTCACTCAGGGGCTCGAGAGCGATCATCGTGACTTGTCCCGTATGCCGGAGACAAACCCCGATGAAGTGTCCCATGGCCGTGCTCGACGTGGCGCTCAACACGTGGAACCAGATGAATCTGTATGCCGCCTGCTGCGACGTCTACTGGGGCGCCAGCGACGACGAGGTTCGCGCCATCCGCGAGTTCCTCGCGCCGGCCGGGTGGGGTATCTGATCCGATGACGGCGCGCGCGGACGCCGGCGGACGACAGCGCAGGCTATGCGCGGCTGCCCAACTCCTCGATCGCCTCGAGCAGTGCCGCAGTATCGACCGGCTTGCTCAGGAATCGGCAGTTGGGAATGGCCGTCTTGATGACGCGCATCATCGACTGCAGGTCGCCGCTCAACAACACGGCCGGCACGTCGCGGCGCTGCTGAAGCCGCAATTGCTGCAGTACGTCGAGTCCCGTCAAACGGTTGTCCAAGTGGTAATCTGAAATCAGGATATCGCCCGGCTGCAGGTCGGTGAGCAATGTCTCCGCCTCCGCAATGCTGCCGGCGCTGCGCGTCTCGTAGCCCTCGAGGTTCAGGAACAGTTCGGTTGCCGCCCTCACCGCGTCGTTGTCCTCGAGCAGTACGAGACGACCCCGCGACGACGACGACTGATGTTTCTGGGGTGCCGACACGTCGGGGTCGGGAGTCGGCGCCTGCGCCGTCACGCGTTGCAGCGGTACCCGGATTCGTACCCTAGTCCCGGCGTCGACGTCGGATGAAACATCGACAGAATAGCCGAGCAGCCGCGATACCTCCCGGACGATGGCAAGTCCCAAGCCAACCCCGGAGCGCTGGGTGCCGGACGGATCCACCTGGTAGTACTCGTCGAAAATCCGCTCCAGTTTGTCGCCGGGTATCCCAGGACCGGTGTCTTCCACGGTCAGGACCAGCGACTCCGCATCGGTGCTCGTCGTGACCGCGACGGTGCCCGCGGACGTGTACTTCAACGCGTTGCCGATGACGTTCTGCAGCAGCTGGGCAAACAGCATGCGGTCGGTGGAAATGATCGTCGATGTCGCCGGAAACGCCAGATTCAGCGACTTCACCCGGGCCAGCGGCTCGAACTCCCGGTGCAGATCAGCAAATACCGATGCGATGCTCACGAGCGAGAGTTGCGGCTCGATGGCTCCCGATTCGAGACGTGTGATGTCGAGCAGGGCGTTGAGCAGCCGGCTTGCGGAATCGATGGCGGCTTCCTGACGTTGCAGGAGTTCGTTGATATCGGTGTCGGCCAACGTCAAGGTGAGAAGCGATGCATTCAACAGGCGGATGGTCTGCAGCGGTTGCCTGAGATCGTGACTTGCCGTGGCGAGGAAGCGGGTCTTCGCCATGTTGGCGCGATCCGCCTCTTCCCGGGCGGTCACCAGCGCGTCATTGATGGCGCGGCGCTCGGTCATGTCGCGAATGGCGGCCGCGACGAACGTCTTTTCACCGTCGTGGAACGGTGCCAGGCGGATGCCGGCGGGAAACTCGGTGCCGTCGGCGCGGAGCGCGAACAAATCGATGATTCTGGCGCCCATCTCCCGGTTGGTCGGATCCCGCAGGTATCCGGAGATGTGGGCGCCATGGCGGAGGCGATAGCGTTGCGGGACCAGCATGTCGATCGGTTTCCCGACCAGTTGCTCGCGCGTGTAGCCAAAGAGGCCGCGGGTCGTCGCGTTCGCGAACAGCATGATTCCCCGGGAGTCGACGACGATCAGTGCATCGGGGGAAAATTGCAGCAAATGCTGGGCTATAGAGGCGATCTGTTCCATGTAAAGCCGCCGTGCCGGACTCCTACCGCCCAGGAAAATACATGGGCAGCCTATCATGCGAGACGGCCGATCGACTCCGTTGCCGGATCCTCGCCGCGGAAGAGACGCAATCGCCTAGGGACAATTCACGGTTTGCCGTCGGTTCGCGGCGCGTGATAATGATGGCGGCGAGCATTCAGCGCGATTGGCTGGGTCCTGCTGGTTGTACTAGAGTGCGAGGACTGTGCATGCGGCAATCTTTCAGAGTGTGGCGGTGAGCGATCTCGAGCCGGGTTGGGTGGGATCTGAAGCCATCTTGAGGCAGTTCGTGGAGATTGCCCGCAGTTCGGCGCTGTCGGAAATGGCCAGTGCCATTGCCCACGAGATCAACCAGCCGTTGGGCGCGATCGCCACATTTTCCCAGGCGGGGGACCGGCTCTTGAATCGTGCCGACCCGATGGTCGGGCGTGCCCTCGAGGTGTTTCGGGAGATCAATTCGGAAGCACTCGCCGCCGGCGATGGCATCAGACGGATCCGCAAATTGTTGGAGTCCGCGACTCCGGAACGCTCTCTTGGCCGGATTCCACCGATGATCGAGGAACTGCGTCCCGTTCTCGAGATGATGGCGAATTCCGCGAACATTCCGTTCTCGGTCATGGTCGAAACGCCGTCGCCCGACCTGTTGCTCGACAAGCGGCGGATTCAGCACGTCATCTTTGCGCTGGTGCAAAATGCGTTGGATGCCTGCGCCGTCGTCAAGCCCGTCATCCGCACCGAGCCTTCGCGAATCGAACTGTCCGCGCGCTCCGACCGGTACGCCGTGGAGATCAGCGTGACGGATTCCGGCTGCGGTATCGACGAGGATGTACGCCGCCAGCTGTTCAGACCATTTTTTACGACCAAATCGAAGGGAACCGGTCTGGGGCTCGCGTCGTCCCGTGCCATCGTCGAGGCCCATGAGGGAGCCATGGGGTTCGAGGAATGCGCCACCGGCGGTTGCCGGTTCTGGCTTCGCCTGCCGATCCTGCCGTCCTGATGGAGGCCATGATGCCCAAGGGTAACGACGCTGTCGCGGCAGGCTCAACGATCTATATCTTGGACGACGACGATGGCATGCGGCGTGCGCTCAGTCTTCTGTTGCAAACCGTGGGTTACAAGACCGCCATCTTCGACGACCCGAAGGAGTTTCTGGACAATTTCAGTCCCGAGGCGGCAGGCTGTCTGGTGCTCGATATCCGGATGCCGGGTATGAGCGGGTTGGAAGTCCAGCAGCACCTGAACAGGAAGGGGTCGATGCTGCCGGTCATCTTCATCACGGGCCACGGTGACGTGCCGATGGCGGTACAGGCAATGAAGGAGGGCGCCTTCGAATTCGTCGAAAAGCCGTTCCGCGATCAGGATTTCCTCGATCGAATCAATCACGCCCTGCGCCACGACGGCGAAAATCGCGCCGCAATGGCCCGCCGCGCCGAGATCGTGCGCCGCTTCGAATCCCTGACGCCCCGTGAGTCGCAGGTGATGTCCATGGTGGTCAACGGGGCGCCGAACAAGGTGATCGCGCTCGACCTGGATTTGAGCGAACGGACGGTCGAGATCCACCGCGCAAAGGTCATGGAAAAGATGGGCGCCAAGTCGATCGCGCATCTGGTGAAGCTGCAAATGCGCTTGACCGAGGATGTCTAGCAGCCGCGACGCTGCTGCGGCTTTCCCTTATAACGCGACAACTCTTGCCTGCGACATACTCGAAGCCGTGCACGACGCTCGAGCGTTGACAAGGATTGATGCGATGCCCACGGTGTTGATCTTGACGTTTCGAGGAGTGGCGCGTTCGTCCGCCATCGATTGTCTCGCGCGCGACTTCAACGAGCGGTTGCAGCGCTGCGACCATCGGATCCACCGCTGTCATTTCACCTTTGAGTGCAATTCACCGGTGGATGGGAGTGCCGCGCTGTTCGGTGTCAAGATGCATGTGAGCCTGCCCACGGCGCAGATCCACGCGGACAGCGCCTTGAGCTGCGGCATGGGGCACGGCGACATTCTCGAGGCGGTCCGTTCCGCGTACGCCAACGTCAAGCGCCAATTGGAGGGTCTGCAACGGGAACAGGTCGATCAACGACCGGCCACGCCGTCCCCGGTCCGGGTGCCGGCACCGTCGAGGTCCATCCGAGTCTCGCAAGGCAGCCGTTGACCCGAGCGCCAGGTCAGCCGTGATCCTCCCCGCACTCGCCGATATCCTCGTTCCAAACGTCCGGCAGGCGCTGAATGAAGTCCGCCAGCAGCTGTTCGCATTCCGCGGATGCCATGTCGATCACCTCGACTCCATTGTCCCGCAACCAATCGATTCCGCCGTGGAATGAGCGGCAGTCGCCGACGATCACCGTCATGATGCGGAACTGGCGCACGAGGCCGCAGCAGTACCAGCACGGCGCGAGAGTCGTGACCATGATCGTGTCCTGGTAGCGGCGCTGTCTTCCGGCTTTGCGGAATGCATCGGTCTCCCCATGCACGGACGGGTCGTTTTCCTGGATCCGCCGATTTCTTCCCTGACCCAGCAACGTGCCATCCTTGTGGAACAGGGCGGCCCCGATCGGGATCCCCCCTTCGGATGCTCCCAGCCTGGCCTGTCGGACCGCGACCTCGAGCATCGATTGATAGTTCATGTTCATCGACCCACCCGCAACAAATAAACGCCGGTATGCGAGAATCCCCGGGTTGACCAGGTTTGTCCATATGAAACTCGACGCCGCCATCGATCAGCTCGCCCGCGCGTATCCGGGTCCCGGCGGGGCCTGCGCCGTGCTGCGGCAGGGCGACGTGCTCGCGCAACACACCTGGGGCTGGGCCAATGCCGAGCGGCGCATC
>Ga0116230_10007157_pt1 | contig 11026 bp, 12 predicted proteins | sample S1TSphfallax_3_FD_88678 | JGI IMG/M metagenome (GOLD analysis project Ga0116230, IMG submission 88678) | Host-associated microbial communities from peat moss isolated from Minnesota, USA - S1T2_Fd - Sphagnum fallax MG | ecosystem: Host-associated > Plants > Peat moss > Unclassified | place...
AAATAATATTAAATAGGGAGATTTTCTCCCATTCTGTAGAAGTTTTGTCCAAGGACCATTAAGTCGGTTGGGCTGACTAGAGAAAAAGTAGAGTATTTTTTCTTTTGGAAATGGGTGTCTGTCTGTCTTATAGGTCTGTCTTCTTTCTTTCCTCTTTTTTCTTGGGGCCCAATTTTGTGTGCTCTCCTTTGGTATTGTACTCTTCTTTGCTTGCTTCCTTGCTTGCTTGCTTTGTTGCAGACTGTTTTGGACTACCTACTTATTATACCATAAGTTTGGATGTTGCTTCTGAACTTGCATCTGTACTTGGATGAACAGAGTTATTATTCTAAATCCAGTATAAGAGCATGTCCACCTGAAAACTGTAAACAACTCCTCAATGTTAAAATAGAATAGAGTGTGATGATCACTGTCCCCACCCACAAACGTCATACAAGTCCCTTCAAACAGTCAAAGACCATTTATATCTTTACATCTGGACGAGTAATAGTCATTGTCCAAATCCATAGTAGAAAATAGATTTTAAAGGGATTAAAATGACCACTGCAAAACATGGACATCACTACAGGAGCGCAGCAGGATTCACGCTATCCTGCTGCAAGATTTAATGAAAAGGGGTGTTTGCAGGTGTAGGGTGGAGATGCCCTAACCAAATGTTTGAGTTTGTTGTATGTAAAGAGACCCAGTCTAAGGCAGATGATCTGTACAGTTTTCAAGAGCAAAATCTTCAACAAAGATACTATACATTAACAATGAGTTGGTAGATGGTTCATCTATTAGAGCTAGGTCAAAAGCCCTTTTTATTTTTTCTTTACAAATATGTAAGTGAGCTTTACATGTTATGGGTCAAAAGGTTTTTTGGAATGGCTCACACTATTATTTACCAATGAAAAGGGGTTAATGGATGAATAATAGTAAAGATGAAAGTAAAATTTCTGAAATGATTTTGAGCTCATTATTACCTTGCAATTCTTTCTTTTTAATGCATTTTACAAATACAAAAAAATATTATTTACAAGTTGTTGATGGAGGTTTGCAAGCCTAGGATAAGGAAAGCGTTTTGATTAGTGTTGTTTATGAAGTTTCTATCCCTTGTGCCTTTCAACATGCTTCATCCATTCACCCATCCATCTTTCCATTCATTCATCATAAGACCTACTAGGCCTTGCAAAACTTGCATACTTTATGGCCCCATATTCAAATTGTATGGTATGTAAAATTGTTAGGGCCTTTCATTGCTTGGATAACTCTTGAAATTTTGAAGAAAGAAAGAAAAAAAAGAGAAAAAGTTGTGGCAGATTTTTAATGTACCATGGAAACCATAGGTCTATCTAATGGTGGTTTGTTACTGTGTACTTTAGGGTAGCGTTTCAACTATGGCTATCCCCACCCACGTTTCTTCTCTTTTTTGCTTATTTTTTCTTCCCCTTTCCAATTGCAATCTAGTCCAATCCTTTGTCCAAACAAGATGACCATCTTTGCACATGCACCTATGGAAAGGAATAGCCTAACTTGATTCCAAGAGAACAAGGAAACCTACAAGCAAAGTAAAGTTCTTTGAACTCATCAATGTTGTCTTCCTTGATAAGAAGAATTTGTCGCAAAAGTGTGCAAGTCAAAGGACAAGGGTTTTAGGTTCAATTCCAATAAACCCAATTAAAAATGTGTCCATGAACCAAATAATTGTTCCTTGCTAAAAAAATGATGTGATTTCAAAAACATATCTTCATTTTGCCCCCATAGGAGCCCATGAACAAAGGCAAAAACATGAGCTGGTTTCTGCATTGGTATGATTAGCATTTAAAAATACTCTACTTACCAAGCCTTTGAATTGTTCCTTTGGATTGAGCTGAGCTAAGCCACTAGGCTATCATATCCACTTTCTTGCTCAAAACATGTTACATCAAACTAAGGAGGGTATTGTTATTAATATAGCATTGACCCCACACATGGAGAATCAAGTTCCTTGAGATCATCTCTTGAAGACCTTCTAGAACTTGGTTGGAGTTGTGACTTTTACTTCTTCTTTTATCATGTAGTTGGATTGGTTGGTCACCCACAATTGCAATAGAAAGGTTCCCTTTCTTTAGTTTGGAGCTGAGAATTTCCACATGATTGGGCTGGAGGTGATATTCTCTTTAATCTATGATGGGTTAGTTGGACTCAGGGTTTTTTCAATTCAGCTTTCCATACAAAAGAAATTTGGTGATTTTAATGATTTTCTCCAAAAAAGCTGTAAAAGTAATTGAATTTTTACTAGAAAATTAAAAACTTCCAAGAAATTCCGAAATGTTTTGTTTAGAAAATGTAAAAAATTATGGAAAACCCGTCACTAGTTGCACTACTTGAGGGAAGAAGGTCTGTAGTAGTAGTAGCTCAAGCCTCAAAGGCACCACAGGAATACACGAGGGTAATTTCATTATAACCTAAGTAAGATGGGATAGTAATATATACCCTGGGAGGTGCTATATACCCTGGGCTGCTGAGTATGTGGCAAAGCTGGAAACCTAAATTTGGATCCCACTCCACATTGGGAGTCCTGCTAGAAAACCCCATTTTTAGCTAGACAATTCTTCCACAAGTGTTAAGGAGGCCCCCCAAAATGAGAGGAATCAAGTTGGAAAAATTGTCTAGCTAAAAATGGGTTTTCCTTGTAAACATTACTACTAGTTTCTCCAGTGTGTGTGATCACCTCACTTGATATTGTTGTTCTTCACCCTACTAGCCCACCTTAAATGGTGGGACATCCTCCTTGGTCATTAAGTGACCATCCAACCCAACCAGGGTGAACCTGCGTTTTTTTTCTAATGGTGAAAATTCGACAAAATGTGGAAAAAGGGGCTAGCGAAAGCTGTTTTGGAAAAAATGGATTAAAAAAAAAGTTTGCCATATTGATGCCACTCATGCAATGCATGGTGTGGATCCATTGCTACTTGCGGTGCAAGGTACACACCTGTCGTTGTCATCGTCACATTTACTGAAACAACAACCCATTGTCGCTATCTCCCACTTACCTTTGTTGGACGTCACCAACTTCATAACAGCGCAAGAGGTGCCATCACCATCATTCAACAAAAAGGAGGAGACTTGTGTTGCCATACACATTGTCTCCTTTGTTTGTTTTCATCACATTTTCTTATTAGGTCATATTTATTTTTTGTAGGAATGTGGAGGTTTAGTGTGCAAACTTCAAAGCTCTTCAAGGTCATTGATGTTTTAAGTGGTTTCTCTTTGAGTGCTCAATGTTGCAAGTTGCAACATTTTCACTTATGATGTTACTTGGACAACAAATTGACAATCTAATGGTGGCGATGCTAAGTGATTGTTGAGCAAGCAGTTGAAGGCTAGACTTTGGAACAATGGACATGGTGTTGAAACTCTTGAATGATGGACATGGTGTTGAAACTCTTGTTCAATGACTCTTAAAATGTCTGTAAAATAAAAACTCGCAATTTTCAAAGTAAGAGCCTCTCAACTTTCAAGTTCACTTACTTGTGCAATCTATTACAACACTACTTGCATTATCAATCCTTCTTTAAGATTTCAACTTCCAAGGGTTTAGGATCGAAAGATTCATCACCTTTCCAATTTCAATTTGTTTGTGGACAAAATAATCTATGCTCCACACAATGCCACCTCTAAAGCCTCCAAATTTCAAATACAAACCATTATTTTTGGTTTTTTGGCAAATGTGTAGTTTGATTCAGGGTCTAGTTTTGCATCATTAGGTTTACCTAACGTAGTTTCTTTGTTTAGGTATAGGTCTAATGCTAGGTTGTCTAATTTACCAAAAAAAATTTCCACGTCTGCATCATCGAGTCAATCAAGCAACACCCATGAACCGCATGTGCCATGTGACCCCACTAATGCATTGACCTTTAATGCTTAAAGTTTTGTTGAATTGGGCACCTTGGGTGCTACAAATTTTGCTAGTTTGTGTAGTTCTTCAAGCAGAGGTGCTTCTAGTATTCAAGGTCCTGCTTTTGGTATTTAGGGTCCTACTTTTGGGGAATCAACCAATAAGAGAAAAAAAGGAAGAAATTTAAAAGGGTGTTCAAAGAAGAATGGGCTGTTCAATTTCCTTGGGTTGAACTTATGGTAAATCCTTTAAGCAAGACTCATATGGTCTATTGCAAGGTGTGTTTTTTGGTTGAAGGTAAGGACAAAATTATAAACCTTAAGTTGGATGGTTTGCATAAACATGAAGGAAAAATGAAACACTAATTTTTCATCCAGGAATTTTGGCTAATGAGTCTTATATCAACAATGACAACCAGCACCAAAGAAATGAAAGGGCTTATGTTAACCAAGGTCCATATTTTATTGCAAAGTTGGTGTTCAATGGAGGGAAGGAAGAAAAGAGAAACAAATTTGTCCAATTTGTGGCAATTTTTCATATGTAGAAACATGGCAGACCCATGACTAAATTTGAGTATATGAGAGGTTTGTTTGATTTCTTAAAAATACACCATGTGCCTAAGAAACACTGGACATACTCAACTGGTTGGGGTATGGTTGTTGCCATGCATGATGTTATTTTGAAACATATTACGTTGGTCCAGCAAGCTAGATTCATTTCAATCAATTGTGACGAGGTCACCATTTTGGACAACTAGTCTTGGATTTTTGTTCATATATATATTGTCAAAAATTGGCGCATGGTGCAAATTCTTTTGAATTTGGAATGAATTGTCAATGGAGGTACATCTAACAACCTCAATTCTATAATTATTCGTTCTTTTGCTATTTTTGGTGGGATGTCAAAAATTGACATTGTTAACAAAGTTGTTTACTTTGACAATGTAATAGTCTTCCAAGTCTTGAAGATTGGTGTGTTTGTCCAATTGGTTAGCAAGCACTGTCCTTTTGTTGTAGGGATTCATTGTATGGCACATTGGTGTAATCTTGACATCTAAACTTTATCATCTTTGACACTTGTTGCGAAGGTTAAAGGTTTGTTTTCTTTGATGTAAATCTACTACAACTAGTCCCCAAAAAGGCAGTTGGAGTGCACAAAGTTGGTTGAGGTAATTGAATTGAGGGGCTTGAAGATTTTGAGAAACATCCAAATTTGATGGATCTTGTTGGCCCCTTCTAAAAGATTGGTATATGAGTATAATTTATTGTTATGAAAATGTTTGAAAATCTTCCTACTAATCATGTTGTTGCCACTAACTATGAATTGTTTTGTGATGTGGAAGTAGTGATGGGACTAGCTTGCATGCTGCCTATGTTGGAGGTAGTGAGAGCTTGAGCAAGCTTGTTCAAAACAAATATTGTTTCATTTGTGATTTTGTGGTAGCTATGAAATTGATTCAAGTTGATCTCTACAACCTCTATGTGGACCTTAAATGCCATTTTTCACATGACCAATTTTAACATTTTGTGGATTTGGTGGAATCTAAATTTAATATGTTGCCAATAGTTTGGTACGCTGAGCCCACCACACAAATGAATTATGTTGCCTTTTTTTTTAAAGAACAATTTTACATGTTGCACAAAATTAATAAGTGCACTAGAGTTGTGTCCATGGTCACCAAGGAAGATTGGGCAATTGTATGTTAAAATGTGAAAAAACTAATGCACTTATGCTGCAAAGGGTTTGATATTTGAACTTGATAGAAGGTTTCATGGCACAAAAGCTCATGAATACAACTGGCATTGTTTACCTTGAGTATTGGGTACAACTATAAATTGCCCTGATGTTCTTTATGCATTTATAAATTTTAAAATCACATTATTGTTGTTGAAGATTGACTAAACTAAATGCCAAATCACATGCGGGTTTATTGGATCATGTGCTGCTCGAACAACAAATTAATTTCTTTATGACCACCATGCAATCTAATAGTGAGGTTGCCATGAAACCCCTATATGATTGTAATCCAACCACTTAAATGTGGAAAAGGTTTGTTTCTAGTGTGATTGTGAAAGACATTATTTTTGAATATTTCAAACTTGTTGAACTAGCAATTGTTGTTTTGGGGAGTGTTGAAGATGAATGTTTTTTTTTCTATTATCACTTTCACAAAGTCCAAATTGGGGAATCAACTAACTACTAATATGGATCTAGTGGTTAGAATGTATGCCCATGATTTTTTCACATTGTAGATTTTTCGATTTTAGACTGCCATAACAAATTGGAACAAAACAAAAGGTCGATATGGGTTGGAGTTGTAGCATTTTGGAGCTGTCATTTTTTGGACTAGGGTTCATGACACACTCCCAAGTTCCTTGATGGATCAACTACAAGTCCAAAGGTGAAGACATCGAAAAGAGAAGAAGTTGGGGCGTGCCCCTTGGCTTACAACACTTCAAGGGTAGAGGGGTGTGTTGGAGCTTCGAGATGGGACTAGGAAGATTGACAAACGATTCAATTACCCACACGGACTTGCACAAACCAAACAACAAGTTGGTTAGTGTGTAGTTGGAGCAATTTGGTGCATGTACAAACCATGGGCAAACACGGACTCATAAGACCCACCACGACCTGGACTTGGGGGAAGCCACCACCTTCCCCCTTATAGTATACTTTGTGCTTGGCCATGGGACTAGCACCCAAATGTCATTTTGTTTCAAGACTCCTAAATGAGATTTTCAAAATTCCCAAAGTTAGGACTCCTACAACTTTGTGTGCAAACCTCTGATTGAAATGAGGTTTGAAGCAAAGTTGTAGCAGTCTTCAAGAGCTTTCCAATGGTATGTTGCACGCCACTTACACGTAAGGAAATCAGGGCGATTCCTAACTCCCAGCCCTTCTTTTGGCCATAACTTGTGTTTGAAGTGTCCAAATGGGTCATGCAAGCCCATTTTAAACATCTTCATTACAAGAGTTTTCCAATGATATAAGAATTTCTTGAATCTAATGGGTTTTGACCCCTGCAATTGCTTTCTGAAAATTTGGGAGTCCATCAAGACTCCAATTCCCAAAATGGGAGCTCACTTGGGAGTGTGAAGGTTCATTCCTTCACACTCTCTTACACTCTCAAGAGCATGAGATGTGACTCCTGGGCTTCCCGTTTGGCTCGCATCTTTGCAAGCCCTTGCCTTGGTTGTGAGCCCAAGGTTAGGGTTGCGACACTTCAATTTCTTTGGAAGGCACTGCACATTAATTGTTGGATGCTTGTGATGACTATTTTCTAACTAGGTGTTTCTAAATTGTGGAAATATGGAAATACCTTGGTGGGATTCTCACCAAATCATCTAACATAGGAGGTTTTCCTTTTTCAATTGTTTCACCAATGCTAATTTTAGAGGTAATTTAACCTACAATCATCACTTTCATGATTTGGGACTTGCATTGACTTTGATGTTATCAAGTTTCGAAAAGACACTTAGATAGTCATGTCAAACAATGGGTTTTTGTTTCAATTGAATACACAATGAATTTGTCTGAAGATCCCTCCAAAAAAAATACAATTTTTTTACTATGGAGATTGGACTGTGGAAGCATGGTTAAAATGTAATTTCTATATTTTTGCATTCAACTTGAAGCTTTTGATTATGTTAAACATCAACTAAAGGTTTGAATACAAAAATGGCTACCTATCTTTTGGACTAAAGGGATTGAGTTGTGGGTTTAGTATTGTTTATTTTGACAAAATTAATGGAAAAATGTTTTGTGAAAAAATCAAACTCTATCACCAAATTGTTCACAAATAGAGTCCAAGTCTGCCAAATTGCTATAGCTTTCAAGTTTCCTTCACAATCATGCATTTACTTCTAACAAGTTCATGTTACCATATAGCTTGAACACTAAACTAAAACTATCGCCACCATTATATAAGAAAAAAAACCATATAGCCATAAGAGCAATATTTTCATTCAATTCTTTGCCACCTCAATCTACCAAGACTAGAAAATAGGGGCCAACTCAGCAACAATGAAAATTCCAAAAAAAAATCATTGGGGTGAACAAGCACATGCATCATTGGTACCTTCATCATTTTGAGTGAGGCCTTTGGTGACCATATTAAGCCCAAAAAATCTTAGATTTGAACTTGAGACCCGGATTTAGTCTAAGCATGATGGGATATTTATAATATATAGAAACAATTTAAATAGATTTTGGGATTTTTACCATGGTATCAATATGGGTGCCATGATGATTTACCCACGCCTATCTATCCGACCCTCCCTCCCGGTTTGTGTGTACCAAAGGCAGAGCCCAAGGTCTGGCGTCTAATACCCGGCCCTGCCATTGCCTGGTGTAATGATGGAGGAGGCAGACCCATATGGTGGGCCCTCTGGCTCGTGATTCCGTCTGAAAGTTACGCTTTGTACTAGCCCGCGTGCATGGGGGCATTTTGCAAAACATGATATGCTCAGTGCTCAGGTTATTACTTATTAGGGCCCAGTTTTGGTTCAAGTGTATCGGCACATGATTGATTTTTTTCATTCACAATCTTCCATTGTGAACGGACAATTGGCTACTGTAGTTAGGTTGACCATAGTAAGTAACACGTACTTTTATGGCCTTGTTATGAGTTGAACCCACAACCACTTCCAAGGTGGACATGGACTAGGTGATCGGGCAAGAGCATGTAGGTTATCACAAATAGTTGAGCTGTTCACGGGCCTTGACAGTTCAAGGTATAAACCGTTCACTCAAGCCAGTTACTGGACATAACCATTCCCGAATGAGAATTGAGAGGCCTTCTTTTCTTTCATCCATGCTCATAGCAGTTATGAAAATCTTCATCCAAACAGCAAAGCGTTATGAAAAATTTTGGGCCAATGAGACCCCGGAGTGGTGGTACCTTGTGCTAACTAACTAGTAGGTCACCAATGAAACCGAGGTCAAAGGTTATGGGTTGTTGTAACTTGCTACTTGACAGCCAATCAGAGCTTTGAAGATTGTTGTTACCAGGGATCCTGGTTATGGGGGAGTTCAGCTCTTGTAAATTAAGATGTATCCTGACCTAATTGTGAATTGAACTCTCAACCATTTACAACAAGGTGATGACCACAAATCCCAACCACCTCTACTTTGTTGGCCTTACCTACCAAGGCAAGGATGTTGTGTTTAGATTCATTATAGAGTATAGTAGATTAATGGATTTTGGCCCCTATGTAATAATAGGTCTATTTTTATATGAGGAATTTTGAAAGATGATATTTTGGCTTCTTGTTGAAACTTGAGATCAGTTACAGAGTTGTAATATCTTGAAGGATTTTGGTTTCTTTTAGAGGATTTTTCAAAGATTATATTTTTGCATGGTGAAATATTTAAGTTTTCATAGCTATTCTTTTGCCTTAAGATGTCTTTTACTGTAAATGGCCACGCTCTGACACACCACTTGTTTTTTAAAATGATTTGCATGTGAGTTTATGAACAAAGGGGGAGAGGCAAGTTACATGTGGAGGACCACCTATGCGGAGACCAGGGGCACCTTTGCATCCCCCATGAGACAAGGACCTTGTAGAGCTAGCTTAAATCCACATCCTGCTTCTCGATTGGTTAGAGACCCTGATCCCTAGTTATGTGCGGTCCAATACTGTATTGAACTACAACCCTTTATATTCCATGTAACATGAAACCAAACCTTTCCCAGTTTTGATGTCCCAATGCATAGGACATATGTATTTTGCATGGGACATATGTCGATGCCTTAGAGTAGGTCAACAAACACCCCCTATTTGGGCCTCTACTTGGAGAATCTGTTGTGTCTAACATGGAGTGTTAATTGTTTCCCCAGTCACCAACTGACCACCAATCATTATTAACGGTGGTTCGAAATCGATTTAATTTTTACTTGGGCCTCAGGGAGATCACTGTGTTGTGTGCAAATTTTATAGGGTGAAACCACATTTTCACCAGCCTTCTTTTCTGGCCAAATTTCACCAAGAAGTGAAATTGAAATTAAAAGACTAAAAAAAAAGGAAATGATTTTGGAGGGTTTCAATAGCCAAAAGTGAGAAAAATATAAGAAAATTTCCAGATTCTTATAACTGGTGTATAGCCATAAATATAGGAGATTAATTTAAAATATGTACTTCATGTATGGGTTATAGCCAATTTTGGCTAAATCTTCCTAGGGATGAAGCCAGTTTAACTGCGGCCCCTGGACTTACTGTTACAATCACTTTCAACTGCAACTCATCACATCTTGACCGAAGCCTGACACTAGAGGTCTTTAACATTCACCCAAAACACTCCACACATATTGAGGGCACCAAAATAATGAGCCCTTCACCTCTGGCCTCAGGGACCTGTTATGTCAGGAACACCTGAGCCCTTGGCCATTACGAGTGCATTCTCTCCATGGCCATTACTGTCAAGGACCTTGAATGAGGCTACTTTGGGAATGAGGCCTCTATGCAACCCAAGATGCTTTGGGAACAAGCACTCTATTGAAGGCTGTGTTCGAGGTCCTTACCCAACACATAAAGCAGTGGGGGAAAAATTTCTAGGGGTGTTATATCCTTAAATATCCTTGCTAGAAAGAGGGACATTAGACATACTCCTTAAGAGTGAGAGGTACCCTTGCTTGCAGGCATAAGATCCCTCTCATTCTTAGGGAGTAGGTGTGAGAACCCTTCCCCTCCTGCACCTCGTGCTTTACATATGTTTAGGCTCATCACTATATTTCCTCATGTTCATAAAACCTTTGGAGTTTTTGGTTGTGTAAATGGAGGGTGCCTTACCTGATGTAACTAGGTGTCAATTGCAATACGCCCCCAGAGGTGAGTATTTCGAATTTCAAAATGCAAACATTACTTTTTTGTTAAAAAAAATTACCGTGATACCTGGTGGTACCCATCGGGTATCACAATAAAAAAAAATTAAAAACATAAACTTCATTTGATTTTTACACCATGCCATGCCCTTGGGCTGGGGTGTTCCTGAAATAATGGGCCCTTGGCCTCCAGCCTCAGGGACCCATTGTTTTGGGAACACCCTGGCCCCAAGTCATTACCCTACACTTCATGATGCAACTAGAAACCCTAGGGTGCAGGACATCCCCCAAAATTTGGGGCTGAACTGAGCTACTGCCTCAAGCTAGGCCCCTTGTTTAGGGAAGCC
>Ga0116230_10007158_pt1 | contig 11018 bp, 5 predicted proteins | sample S1TSphfallax_3_FD_88678 | JGI IMG/M metagenome (GOLD analysis project Ga0116230, IMG submission 88678) | Host-associated microbial communities from peat moss isolated from Minnesota, USA - S1T2_Fd - Sphagnum fallax MG | ecosystem: Host-associated > Plants > Peat moss > Unclassified | place: USA...
AGGTGATTTAGCCAGATTTGGCTACAGATTAGATACAAAAGTAGAAAAAAAACTGGAATTTCCTTTTATATTATTGGCTACCTATTGGAACTTATTATAAAAATCTGGAATATTTATTTATTTCTTTGGAATCTTGCGAATTTGGGTCATTTTTTCCATGAAAAAAATCCTTTCTATAGGTTGAAATTTAGCAAAAATTTTCCCCAAAAAAAAAAACAACAACAATTCAAATGGGCTCATCGTGCATGGGCGACCCAGATCATTTCCAGCATTGTTTGCCTAAAAGGGACCTATAACACATGGATATCAATTTTAAGAATATCAATTTTTAGGTCTTTTAAACAAAATGTTATGTATTATGGAACAACCCATTCCACCTAGTAATATGCCCAACTCTTTAGTACACAAGCTGCCATTCCGTTAAGTGCTAATGGGTTCTTCTAGGGCCTATTCCAAACCGTAATCAATCTTTAATCGTCGGTTTACATTTGAAGCACCCTTTTTAATCATCAATTTGTATTAAAATTGACACTAACATCATCTAAAGTTGGGTTGGTAATGACTACCTAATCTTGCCTAGCAAATATGTCTATAAAAGTTCTTGAATCATGAGGGCATTATGGACGTAATCTCCCTATACCCAAAGGGGCCCTAAAATCCTTACACTTCTTTAAAAACCTATTTACACTAGTTTGAAGTAGTAAACTCTAGCTTTCAAAGGGGGCCTTAGAGGCATTATATCCCCCAAAAAGGTAGATTACACATATAATGCCTCCTTCATACAATGAATGCTCAAGATCACCAAAATTCAGCCCCCACAATTGCGCTAAATACGAAAGGCAAAAGAGGAACATGTTTTGTATGTACATTTTGGGTTTGTTGTGTATACAAATAATAAGTCAATTGGTCTCATACTTTGAAGTTGGGTTGATACCTTTGAGAAGAGAATTGTACATTTTACTTTCCCCTACAATTTTTTTGCTTTAAAGTAGTTGAGGTAGTTGCACATCAAGATTGGCTTCTTTAGAGTACTACTTTAGCCAAAGGAAAAATTTTAAACACAAAATGGTCCACAACAACAATTTTGCACAAACAAAAAAATATCAATAGCTTTACAAGCATTACAAAGAGCACAAACCATCTCAATTTTGAGACGGGCTTGTCACCAAAAAAAGGGTGAGGGTGTGTCTTAGCTATGACACTCCCTTATGAAAGCAAAACATTTCAACATAATGAACACATAATCACCTCAAATTAGTGGAAAGTTTACCAACAACTCTAATTCCTAAGCCTTAAATCTTAGTGCTAGTAATGCAACATGAGACTATGCACCTCAAGGGATTAGCCTGGCTTATGATCTCCTCTCTAAACCCAACTAGTTCTAGTGTGGCAGCTCATCACTAAACAACAAAATCCCAATTTCCAACTAATTTCTCCTTCCCACCAAATCTCTCCCTTTGGAAGTTGGACAAAGAATAATAAGGCACGCAACATTTTCAAAACCCTAATTCCTTGGAATGCCTACAACAACATAACATAGGTACTTTCTTCCACATTCAACTCATTAAATAGTTTTTCCCAAGATCCCTAATACTCACAATAGATTGACCATGCCATTGCCACCGCTCATAAGATCTCTAGACTCATTTGTCACTTCCATTGGAATGGTCCCTAAATCCTAATACTAAGTTTTCTATTCTTTCCCTAAAGCACATAGCATAGCGCAATATTTGCTCAAAGGAAAAAGGTTGAAAACCAACAATGGAGCATTCTTCCCCAACTATTCACACTATAAGATCAAGACTAAAAAATGCACAATCACTCTCACTAGAAAGAATAAGAACTTAGATTATTACATCCATTGTTTGCATCATCACACAAAGACCTCCAACTTATAGAATCCAAAACCTCCAACATCCGCACCATCAAAATCTTTCCCACCATCACTTAACTTCATCATCTTCCCTCACCATATCCAAGAGCAATAACAAATGTAGCTTGGAGACCACTCCATCATCAAAACCAACTTAGCAACACCACCCCATTGAATCTCAAAACATCAAACACCTTAACATGCAACAAACAAACATAACCAAAAAAAGAACAAGGAAGATTTAGCCAAATCGAATTGTTAACCAAATATAAAATATAAATATTTAATTGTTTTTCTATAATTTTGGCTACACACTAGAATCATATTAATAAATTTGGTGATTTTTACTTTGTTTTTAAAACCTCCAAAACGAACTTATTCTCAAATGATTATTTTTTCTTTTTGGTGAAATTTCACAAAGAAAAGGTTAGTCACAATAGGTTTATAATTTAATGAAAAAAATGAATATGAAAAAGAATACAACTTGAATAAAAAAGGCAACTTACACAAAAATGATGAAAATCACTAAACTCCTACAACTATCAATTACAAATTAACAAGTCACCATATGATGAAACAAGAGATTTGATATAAATCACAAATTAATTGACCTCTTTGTCACGATTCACATAAAAGCATCAATTATCACATTTAATACAAATTTTATAAAGTTTGTTCCAATTTCATGACAAAATTAATGAAATATATATATGTGCTAATCTACAGTTAACATGTTTCAAAACTATAATAAAAATCATATGCTCAATGGACCAAGAATGTGGCAAATCTTTTAAATATAGTTATCAATTTATAAACATTTTCATTTTGGGGTCAAACTATTTTCCATTCATCATAGAAATAATTATAAGATCTCATATAACAAAATGATGTTGGCAAGTGGATGCCAACAACTATAGGATTTAAAAACAACTTAAACTTAAAGATTTTTGTAAATGTGACTATTAAGAATGTTATCTTAGCTTTAGCATTTCCATACCCATGATGGTACAAATTTCAACATGTTTGATGTTAACCCAAAGATGAATCATTAGGTCCACATTCGATGGTAGCAACATAGTATTTTATCTTCATGCTCACCTTGAAAAGACAAGACTACATATCTAGGGCAACCATACTCAAACTAGTTCACAATTTATTTTTAAATTTCATCATAATATAAATGATAATAACATGTTTTGACAACCTACAAATGTTAATTTGTAACCAATATTTTGAGTAGATGATGCCAATACCTTCAGTGAGAAACCTAATTAATAATATTAATGTCAAGGCATTGGTTGATTTACAAGAGTGAGACATCAACAAAATGTGTCATAAAAGTGCTAACACTTAATTTGATATAATTAAAAGATTATGATTAGTATGGTTCTTTATTATATATATGAACATTCAATGAAAACATGTTTAATTAGTAAATTAAGTAGGTTATTATGAATGAAAATAGCTACAAATAGATGATTTATTTTAATAAAAGCTAGTGCAAGTATATTAAAACAATTTTTAAATCAAATAAATCAAAATTGGCATCTTAAATTATACCATAGACTTTGTGAAAACATGTAATTTAGAAGTTAGTTTTTAACACATTCACACCTTCTATTCTCAAGAAATTTTCTTACACATTTTTATGATGCAATTACTTTTCATTCTTATGAGGTGAATTGATGATGGACGGTTTTGCATCATATAATGAAAGGGTTTTTGAGTTATTTTCATGTTTGCATTTGAATGTTAGATTATAAATTGCTCCCAAATTTATTAAAACCACTTTTTTGGTTTACTTATTGTGCATAAATCACCCTTGTCAAAGTGTTGAAAGCTTGTCATAGTGCATTCACCTCTTTGGCCATTATCCAAAACATTAACCATCCAATTACCGCATCACATGATGAGGAGTAATGTTATTGCAAAAAACTTTAAACACACATATTTCAAATTCTTTGCATTATAACCAATTTGGTTTTAGCAAATTATCACAACTTGGCAAAAGAAATTCAAAATAGTTTTTAACATCTTGGGAAAAAAAATCACCATTTTCAAAAAAAAATCAAAATTGTCATATTTGAACATAAAATGTAGCTAGGTCACCAGTTGTAACACATATTTTTTAAAAATAAAATAAAAATCTATTATTCCCCATAAATTATCACCATTTATTGTTAGATCTTTTCTGGGATCTTCATCACTAAGCTTAGTAGGAAAATATGAAAAGAACATGATTATAGTATTATTTCATAATTATGTAATTTCAATGAAATTGATTACATATGCCTTTAATTTCATTTTTTACCTTAATTCACATTTAGTCTCATAATTACATGAAATATTATAATGTCTTTAAATCTTATACATAAAAAAGATATTTTGTTAATATTCATAATTTTCTTTAGACCAATAATCCGAGCATAATAATTATATTGAGAAATATGTTCCTAAATATAATAATAAAGTGAATTACACTTGTAAAATCATAATTAAATGTCATGTTATTTAATTACATAATTACTCTTTTATTTGTTAATTTCAAAATCTAAAGAAATAAGATTGGGTTGAAGAACATATTCCAAAATGTCATTGCAATTTCTTTTATTATATAATGTAGTTTTAAAATTTCATAATGTACATAATCATTTTACAATTTTCCATGTTTTAAATCTCAATTATAAATTACATATGAGAATCTTAAAAAATTAGAACCATGTTATTCTTAATTGTTTTGGGTGACTCAATACAAAAAATAATCACATTCTTTTAACATTTTAATACACATAAATAAATAGCATCAAAAGTAGCATAAAATTTTAAGTAGCATTGTAGTCACATATGAATTGTGGCAACTAATGTCATAATTGGAGTGATTCATTTTAATCATAATGATCAGGCTCAAAAAATTCATATGGGCATTGCATCCATTACATGCACAACATTATGTTCAATTTGACAAAATATACATTTTTTGTTAATCATAAACAAACATACTTAGTTTTTTTGTTAATCCAAATGAGTATAATTAATATGGTGAGGTTATTTGATCTTACACATTCAATCACTAATTGTTTAAGAAAAAACAAGATGGGTACAAAACTTGCATTCTCCACCACATATGCTCAAATCTATACATGTAGCTTTAATTGTCAAAAGTTTTTACCTTACATAAAGGTAAGATACTTAAAGATTGGTTTAATCATGTATATAATCTTGAATTACACTTGTGGATACACAAATTCGATCATCATCCAACTTGCATTATCTTCCTAATTTTTTTGGTCATCTTAAGAACCTCCAAAAAATACATAATAGTTGGAAAGATTCATATTCAAGCATTAGAAGGCCATGTTGGATTTAGAGATGCAATATAATGTTGAATTGTTGCCTTTTTTCAAGCATGTGCTTTCATGTTAACCCACTAACCCCTTTTGCCACCACCCACATTTTATTGTGACAATTAAAACATGTTTTGTTTTTGCATGTGTTTAACATCTTTTGCATAATGCAATTGTGTTTTTTCAATTCCAATATATGATTATCATGCTTGCCATTTTTTCTCCCAATGTGTTTGGAAAATATATCCAACTCTAGGGTAACACTTTATTTTTCTTGTTTACTATTGAACATAATTTTGATTTCATGTTGTGTAACACTTCACTATCAATAGAAATCACATTTTCACATGATAAATTGGATATCCAAGTGTCTTAGAGTATTATATTGGCCTCATTTCTTTCCTAATCTTTCAATTTTAAAGACGCATTGCTAGCATGGGTTGGAATTTCCATTATTGCTTTAGGTTCAACATGTTGACATTTCAATAAAAGAGAACTGTTCATTTCCCAGCCTTGAAGCTTTTTACACTTGAAGTTATTCTTAAAGAACAACACATTCTTGCCTCCCCTAATGAGTTTTACTATAAGATTCCTATGTGGGAAAATTATTTAGAATTGAATCCAACACTTATTTTAATTGGAACTTAATTCACCAAATTTTAACTTCAAAAACCCAAATCTATCAACATGTCAAAATTTTGCCTTCAAAACTACCCAAAATCAAGTGAAAACATAATTTTTTAATTTTTTTAAAAACCATCTCCAATGCATCCCCAAATGGTGAAAAAATAGTACACAAGAAGATAAACATAGATAAACAAGCACACATGTACAAAACAACAAAAAACTATGTTGACAAATTAACAACCACAACACATGAATTTGACCATTTCATCAAATCCCCCAAAACAATCAACATTTTTTTTGTTGTAAAAGTTCACCAAGAAAAAAAATTAAAAATTCTAAAATGAAATGATTTGAAGGGGAAATAGAAAAATATGATATTTATATATATTTGGGTTTCAAAGTGTAACCAAAAATATATTGAAGGATTGATGGTTAAAGGTTTGTACTTCTTATTTAATTTATAACCAAATTTGGTTACATCTTCCTATGAATTTTTTCACCTTTTTTTGTTATGGGTGATCAACATTTTGGTTATGGAAAAAATTCCTAAATAATCCATTGGATGTAATCCTCCACCTCCAATATATAGTTGGTTAAAATACAAGGCAATGATGGTGACTTCCACTTCAAGACCAAGTAATTACAATTGGCAAGAATGGTGAGACTTTATATAACCATTGGCATTAATAATGAGACAAACAACTTGATTAATATTTTAGAATAGCCTCTTTTTATGCACAATTATTATATTCAACAAAAAGTTAGAATGAACATGCACCATGTGGCATCTATGTCTAACATTTGAAATTTGACAATATTATTTATAATTATTAGCACATGAGAATCAATAATGGCCCAAAAACAAATGTTGCAAGTGGTGATGGCACCTTTCTCTTATCTTTAAACAATTAGCAAAACCCTAATGCACATCAAAGATTGGACGCCATCCTTGCATGGTTTGAATACTAGAGGCCTCAAATTTAGTATCCAAATAATAAGGGAAAAAACCACGGTGGAACTAATAATAAGTTCTCAATGACATTCATTTGTTCTCTTCCCAAAATCAAATTGAGAGATTGCATACAATTGGAAGACTTTTTGGCTAATATTGAAATAAATTATTTAATATTTTTAAAAGCAAAGAAAAATGCTATATCTAATTTATTAAATTCAATTGATTTATCACCTACATTTGGACCTAGCTTAATGTTAGGGGTTAGGAGTAGGGAAACAAGTATCACATATATAATATTAACACCCTAATAATTAAAAAATTCAACATCGATAATTTATAACAAGTTTATAGATTTTGACAAATATAAATATTCAAAATAAATTTATAATTTATAAAAGTAATCAGTCAAGGATTGATATAGTTTGTTTCATTTCCTTAAGCCCTATTATGAATCTCTTTCAAATATTCAAAAACATCTTTGGTCATAAATTGGAGTATTATAACTTTTTTAATTTCCTTAATTCTTGCAATGAATATGTTTAAAGTATTTTTAAATGGGCATCAAAAAAATTTAATGTGTCAAAAATGTTGTCCATTTTAGCATTCTATGACTTTTTGGGTGCAAAATATTACATAAAACAAAGTTGAACTGAATATGAAATTGTTAGTTGAAAATGTTTTGAATAGAAGAAATAAATCATGACTCTAGAAGATGAAATAGGTATATGTGAATAATTTTACATTGTATTTTGATGGTATTCTATGCATGCACTAGTTTGTCTAAAATTGCAAATTGATATTTCAACACATGATATATCTATATTGTCAAAATACTTTGGTGTATAAATCACAACATTGAGAATTAACACTCATGTGCATCTTTTGGTACTTGTTATTTCCTCAGTAGAATTATACACAACCCATTAGGATGTTAAGGATTTGGACATAAGTTTTATGTCCATACATTACAAATACCCTTTTTTTGGGGGTTGTGAGATTGACCTACCCCTTTATGTGTTCAAAATGATTCATAATAGTGTATAAATAAATTTAAGTGAAAATTTTAATGATCAATTGGTAGAGTGACTAGTTTGTTGGTTTTTGCATGTTATGTACCTTATTCCTTAGTGAATATTGTGGAATTTGTGTTGAAACTAATAAGAGGTGCCATATGTTTAAAATTTTGAATTACATATGTACCTTTCCCACAATTCATGACAATATAAGGTACAACTTATGTTGACCCCATTAAGGTTATTCATTTCCTAATTATGGGCTTCAATTCACAATTAAGCTTGGGGCATTCTCGAATGTTAAACCATTGCACACTTGATTTCTTTTAAGCCACTGTTGCAAATTGACACCTAAACATCCTTGGTTGCAAATGAAGTACATATGTAAAGCTAAGATGACCACCCCACTTGAAAAATGTAATTCTTTTAAAGTACAAGTCCCACAACAAGTTATAAACATTCATAATTAAATAATTTTGTCAATTTAATACTCTTGCAAAACATAATCCTTCATGCATGAATGATCAAGTTATCTTCATTTGAAAAAATAAATGACTAACAAAATTGCAATACCATGGTAATAATACTCAATACAAAAATATTAGAACGATCCTAACTTGAACTATATTACATGATTTTAATCACAAATTGTCAAACCACATAAAGAATGTTTAGTGAAAATATAAAAACTACAACTATGTCTTGGCAACCATTGACTTACTAGAGGATTTGGATGTTGTATCATTCACATAAGCACACTTGAAAAATGAATCTAACATGGTGTGATGATACTCTCTTAAACACCAAATTTCAAGTTCCTTTTCAAATGCATGAACATGACTTTTAATAAATGGCATGGCTTCATGTAGCCTTTGTTCCAAGAATTGTTTCAAAACCACAAGTGCATTAAGAGCATATTTTAAACTCACAATTTTAACCACCACATGATGATCGACACAAGCATCGTCTTCTTTGTTTTCCATTGCTTATTTTTTCTTTTTCATCATCAAACTCCTTAAACCTAAATGCACTTACATTCATCATACTTTTTAAAAAATTTAAAAACCATATAAAGACATTTAATTCATCATGATTCACATTGGTTTTGGCTAAGGTAAAGTTTGTGGAAGTGGTCATTAGAAGCCAATGAAGTTCATGCTCAAGATTTGTTGGTGGTTTTACTAAGCAAACTATGACCACATTGATATTAGGTGATTTTTTTTAAAAAATTACATGGTATCAATTATTAAGAGGCACGTCATGAATTATGTATTTCATGTGAGGCTTATCATGATCCCGATCTATCATTTCAACCTTAACAATTATCCATGTCATTTTGATGCAGAAGGGAATACAAATTTAATAACATTTTAAGAAACTAAACATCTATGACTTGTTTGTGTATTTTTTAATGGAATAGACATTTCCACATGACATATGCATTGTTAATGCTTAGAAAATAATGTTTAATGTATAGAAAACACATTGGATGTAATGTGGTGGTAGACATGAAAATTTTCACTTAATTTTTTTCTTTAGTTGATAACAATCATTAGCTTCATTGTTGTTTTTACTACTTATCTCTTAGCCCCTTTCTTCCATGCCAACCATTAACATGCATGTAATTATTTTGTAGCCAATTGTTTTCTAGCTTACTTTCTTGACCTATTCTTTACATGATAGGTCACCTTGTAAAAACCCAATCTGAATTGCATTAGGGTTTGTCCAAAATTGAGTTGTGAACCATAACATGCTTCAAATGGACAATGTAGTGGTCGCATATCCTATTGGTTAATTATGGTCAAGATGTAACATAAAGATGTTAACCTTATCTTTTAAAGAGCGGATGTATGGTTTTATGTGTTATATGGGCATTGATTTGCTTGAAATGAGAGCTTCCACATTTGGACATTCAAGAAATACAAGTAACAATAATTAAGCTTTATATTTATTAGTGCAATTTGTCTAAAATGTGATGATTAGATTTGTATATGGATGAAAATTACAAAAATATTTGTCATATTTGCATCCACTTATAATTTCATTTATGGTGTAAGATATAAATATCAAACAATATATACTAATCATGGCTTGATTGGTTGATCTGATATGCACATGTTTCAAAAATTAAAAGTTGAAATTATTGTTCTATGCTAGATATTGAAATTTGATTTTTAGAATAAAGCAAATTCACATAAGTTGAAGTTATTTTTGGATTCCATTATCATGACCGCTATTAAGATTCTAAATCATTAATTTCAAGGGTATGTTAACAAGTAATATGTTGATTTTATTTTTTCAATTCCATCTTACACAATGCCTTATTTTAAAAATCAAAACAATCAAATTCCTAGATGTGAACATGTTAAGAAGGTGATTATGTTTAGGTTTAAACAAAATGTTAAAATGTTAGGTTTTTTTACCATGAATGTAAGTTTTAAAATATGAATTATATATATTAGCTATAAATGTCCATGTAATCATATGTGAATGAAAGATTGGAGTGGGAAGATAAAATAAATCCAAAGTTTGATTTGATAATTGGTTGTGTAAATTTTAACCAAACAACAATAGACTAATGTCTACACCATTCAAGGTTGTGCAAAATGCGATAAAGATGTCATAAACATTATATTTGTACACTATATCATAAAGATGTGGTGACCAATACATTTATTTAAAAGGTTTCATCATTTTTTAAATGCTACCTTGGAAGTCTTATTACAAAAATAAAATAAAATCATATTTTATGCAATGAAATGTTCGAATCTTGACACTCAATTCTTTAATATCTACGTGAATTAAACTTCAAATCTGGATGAAATAATCTAATGAAAATAATAATAACTTCTTGCTTATGTATTTAAAGTAATTGGATTATAGTATCATAAGTTAAGCAAACCCAATGTTACATGCATTTGTTGTCTTGAACTTCTTGAGAAATTTCCCAATTTCAAAAATATATTTGATAATACCTAGAACCATGACTAGGTGTGCAACAAAATATCTTATAATTGATTGGAATTGGAAAATTTTCATCCTATACATCACAACAAATAATTTGGAACAAGTTGGATAACATGTTTGCTCATGTTTTATATTGATGTAGTAGTCCAACCTTCAACAATGACTATGGATATGTTGCAACTAAGACATAAATTATTGGTTCTAATATTATTTTAGTTTATAATCCAAGCATATCACTC
>Ga0116230_10007159_pt1 | contig 11018 bp, 13 predicted proteins | sample S1TSphfallax_3_FD_88678 | JGI IMG/M metagenome (GOLD analysis project Ga0116230, IMG submission 88678) | Host-associated microbial communities from peat moss isolated from Minnesota, USA - S1T2_Fd - Sphagnum fallax MG | ecosystem: Host-associated > Plants > Peat moss > Unclassified | place...
ATCATTTCCTGGAACGACCGTGGCCCATCTTCGCGCTTTTCCGTCTGCCGTCGCCATTCCGGTCCGCGATGAGGAGGACCACATCGGGGCTTGTCTCGCCGCGCTCCTCGGGCAGAGCGAACCCCCCGACCATATCGTCCTTCTGATCAATAACACGACCGATCGCTCGGCCGATGTCGCGCGCGCGGCGATGGCGGGCTCACGGACGCAGCTTCACATCATCGAGCGAACCCTGGAGGGCGCCGAGGCCAATGCCGGAACAGCGCGGCGCCTCGCCATGGATGCAGCCGCCGAACTGGTCGGCCGGCGCGGCGCGCTGTTGACGACGGATGCCGATGGGCGGGTCCCACCGCACTGGGTCGCCGCCAACCTTGCCTGGCTGCGCGCGGGGATGGACGCCGTCTGCGGCATGGCGGCGATCGACCCCGTGGACGAGGCCTCGATCCCCGCCCATCTCATCGCCGATGACGCCGTCGAGACCCGCTACACGGAGCTTCTGGACGAGATCGACAGCCTCCTCGACCCGCGTCCGCACGACCCCTGGCCGCGCCATACGCATCGCTCGGGCGCCAGCATCGCGGTGGGTGCCGCCATCTATCGAGCGGTCGGGGGCATTCCGCCCGTAGCCCATGGCGAGGATCGCGCCCTGATCGCGGCGCTCGAACACCGCGACTGCAAGGTCAGGCACGACCGGAACCTGGAGGTCATCGTCTCCGGCCGCATGGTCGGACGGGCGGAGGGCGGCATGGCGGCGACTATCGCCCGGCGCCTGCTGGTGCAGGACCGCTGGGCGGATGACCGGCTGGAGCCGCCGGAGGCCGCGATGCGGCGCGCCCGGCTGCGGGCGGAGGCAAGGCTGGTCTGGGCCGGCCATCTCGGCCTCGACAGCCTGGCGGCGGATCTGGGCCTCTCGGCCGAGGCGCTCCGCCTCATGATGCGGGGCCCATGGTTTGGCGCGGCCTGGACGGCGATCGAAGCCGCCGCCCCCACGCTACGGCGCACGCCGATCGCCATGGCGGATCTCGTGCAAGGGGTTCGGCGGGCGGCGCGGCTGCTGGAAAAGCTGAAGACAGGGACGGACGAGGCTCTGCGACACGAGGCGGAACAGGCGGAGGTGGCGGAATGGACGCGCTGATCGGTCTTCCCGTGGATGAACTGGAGCGAGTCCGGGTCCTGGTGCGGCCCCTGCAGGCGGCGGGGATGGTCGCCGATCTGCCCGAGTTTCCGGCCGAGGCGATGCGGCTTCTGGCGGCGGCGGGCGCCCTGACGGCACCTCTGCCGATCGCCTTCGGCGGCCTCGGCCTCGGCACGGAACGCCAGCGGGGCGGAGTGCTGCTCGATTTCCTGCACCTGCTGGGCCAGGCGAGCCTGCCCGTAGGGCGTCTGCTGGAAGCGCATATCAACGCGCTGCGCATCGTCATGCGCTACGGCAATGCGGAGCAACAAGTCTTTGCCGGTGAGGCCGTCCGGAAAGGGGCGCTCTTCGCGCTCTGGGTCACCGATCCGCCCGAGGGCGGGTTGCGGATCGCCGCCCAGGACGGCGCTCTTGGGCTGACGGGCGGGAAGATGTTCTGCTCGGGCGCCGGCCACGCCACCCATGCCGTGGTCACGGCGGAGCATCAGGGCGAAACGCGGCTGGTGCTCGTCGATCTCGGCGGCGCGGAGCGGGCGTCCCCGTTGCCTTCGGGCCTCGCCGGGATGCGCGCGGCGGTGACCGGGCAGGTGGATTTCACCGGGGTCCCCATCGCGGCGGACCGCATCATCGGCGCCCCGGGCGACTATCTCCGCGAGCCTGATTTCTCGGCGGGCGCGTGGCGCAGCTCCGCCGTGGCGCTCGGCGGTCTCTACCGGCTGCTCGATCTGCTGCGGACGCAGCTCGGTGGGCGCGGGCGGCAGGACGATCCGCATCAGCGGGCCCGTTTCGGGCAGGCATTGATCGGGCATGAGGCCGGCCGGATGTGGCTGGAACGGGCAGGGCGGATGGCCGAGGACGGCGAGGCGGATGACGCCGAGATCGTGGCGACGGTTGGCCTCGCCCGGATGGCGGTCGAGCGCGCCTGCCTGGACGGGATCGAGCTTACGCGGCGGTCGCTGGGGCTCGCCGCCTTCATGACGAGCAATCCGATCGAGAAGGTGGCGCGCGACCTCGAGACCTACCTGCGGCAGCCGGCCGCCGACGAGGTCCTTCACAACGCCGCCGGCTATTTCATGCTGAATGGCCTCCCCGGGGCATGAGGTGGCGCATGTCGCGCGGCATGAGAGGGTCGCGACACTGGACTGCCAGTTCGTTGCGAAATGCAAATTCCAAAGCACACGTGGAGGATATGTTTGCTAGTGTAGCCGTGATCCGGATTTCGCTCAGAGGCTTCCGCCAAGCCGTGCGAATGTCGGAACCGCGACACTGGGAGGGCAGAGGCAATGCGTATGGATAAGGTGCGGCAAGCCTGGAGCGAATTGCCGCTGGTGGGATTGGACGCGATCCTGCAGGGCAGGGTGCCGCTCATTCTGGCGCCCCATCCGGACGATGAGAGCCTGGGCTGCGGCGGCCTGATCGCGCAGTGCTGCGCCGCCGGCGCGCCGCCCCATGTCGTCATCCTTACCGACGGCTGCAACTCGCATCCGAATTCGCAGACGCACCCGCCGGAGCGGCTGCGCCATCTGCGCGAAGAGGAGGCGCGGGAGGCGCTGCTGCTGCTGGGGATGCCCCATGGCCGCACGTGGTTCCTCGGGCAGACCGATTCGGGGCTGCCCTGCGCGGGGCCGGCCTTCCAGCTGTCCGCCCGCCGCATCGCCGGCATCTGCGAGCAACAGGGCTGCAACATCATCTTCTCCACCTGGCGGCATGATCCGCATTGCGACCACGTGGCTGCCGCGACGCTGGCCGAGCACGTCGCGGTGCGCGAGGGCATTCCGCTGGTGAGCTATCCGGTCTGGGGCTGGACATTGCCCGATGATACCGAAGTGGATGAGCCCCAGCCGCGCGGCTACCGCCTCGATATCACCGACGAGGTGGAGCTGAAGCAGAAGGCGATCATGACCCACGCGACACAATATGGCGGTGTCATCCTGGACGATCTGGAGGGCTTCACCTTGCCCGAGGGCCTGCTGGCTGTGTTTCAGCGACCGGTGGAGACCTTTCTCGTCTCATGAACGACCGGTCTCGGGATGCGGCCTATTTCGACGCCATGTATGCGGCGGACCCCGATCCGTGGCGCTTCAGGACGAGCGCGTACGAGGCGGGGAAATACGCGGCGACGGTGGCGGCGATCGCCGATCGTCGCTACGGGTCCGGGCTGGAGGTCGGCTGCTCGATCGGTGTGCTGTCACATCAGGTGGCACCGCTGTGCGAGGCCTTCCTGGGGATCGACATCGCCGACGCGCCGCTGACCGAGGCGCGGGCGCGCTGCGCTGACCTGCCGCAGGCGCGCTTCGCCCGGATGGCGGTGCCCGGGGCCTGGCCGGAGGGCGGCTTCGATCTCATCCTGCTCTCCGAGGTGCTCTACTTCCTCGGCCCTGAGGACATCGCGATGACAGCCGCCCACGTGCGGCGGAGCCTGCTGCCGGGCGGCACGGTTCTTCTCGTCAACTGGATCGGCGAACCCGCGCCGCCGCAGCCGGGCGACCGGGCGGCGGAGGCGTTTCTGGCGTCGGCCGGGCTGCCCATGGCGTGGCAGGCGAGGGCCGACCGATACCGGCTCGATCTGCTGCGCCTGCCATGACCCGGGAGGCTGAAGCCTCGTTCAGTGGGCGCTCAGGCTGAAGCACTTCACGCCCATCCGATCCTTGTTGACCCAGCGGATTTCGACCCTCAGCCGCTTGCCGTCCCAAGCTTCCAGCGTCATCTCGGACCCTGTCTGGAACAGGTCCGGCGTTGCTCCGGCCTTGCGGCACACAATGCCGAATCCGCCCTCCGAGACATTGGCGATCTTGCAGGCATAGCTGGCATTGCCCGCGGGGTCCGGCCGGTCCGGCACCAGGCGGCACTTCTGCGCGACATAGGCGATGCCCCAGACCTCTCGGCGGTGAGGGCGCTTGACGATCCTGTCGCCCCCGATGGGCGCGAAGCGCCAACAATCGGTGCCGGGTCTTTTCTCGGTTTTCTGTGTCATCACGGCTCCTCGAACGGGTTACCGGAAGCAGAATTAACGCGGGAGATCTTACTAGAGCTTTAAGACCGACTGACCAATGTGGGCTCAGCCAGTCGCTTATCTCCTAAAATCGCAGAAGATATATTATGTTAAGTCGTGGCGATGATGGGCGGTCTCGTGGTGTCACGGATGCGGACCTTGCAGAGAGTACCCATATGTAACCGAATGGCCATCATAAGCGCAGGAGTGCCGAACTGTGAGTGAGAGCAACCAGCCAATGCCGCTTCGACGGCTCGGCCAGACCGACATGAAAATCACCCCCGTCGGCTTCGGCGCCTGGGCGCTCGGCGGTGGCGAATGGGCCGCCGGTTGGGGCAGCCAGAACGACGAAGACTCGATCGCCGCGATCCGTCATGCCGTGGAACGCCACGGCGTCAACTGGATCGACACCGCCGCGATCTATGGCCTCGGCCGCTCGGAAGCCGTGGTGGGCGAAGCGCTCCGGCGCATGCGGCCCGATGCGCGGCCGTTCATCTTCACCAAATGCGGACTGATCTGGGACGAGTCCGATACCATGGCTTTCCCCAAACGGATCGGGCGGCCGGAAAGCATTCGCCACGAAGTCGAGGCCTCCCTGCGGCGCCTGGGCGTCGAGCGGATCGACCTCTACCAGATGCATTGGCCGGCCCAGGACGGCACGCCCATCGAGGAATACTGGCAGGCGCTTCTCGACCTCAAGGCCGAGGGCAAGGTCCGCGCCGTCGGCCTGTCCAACCATGATGCGGCTCAACTCGCCGCCGCCGAGGCGATCGGCCATGTCGATACCCTGCAACCGCCCTTTTCCGCCATCGAGCGCGGTGCCGCGGAGACCGTGCTGCCGTGGTGCGAGACGAATGGCACGGGGGTGATCGTCTACAGCCCGATGCAGGCGGGGCTGCTGACCGGCAGCTTCACGGAGACGCGCGCAGCCAATCTCGAGGAAGATGACTGGCGCTCGCGGAACGAGAACTTCAGGGGCGATGCGCTACGCCGCAATCTGGCCCTGGTGGAGGCGTTGCGGCCGATTGCCGAGCGCCACGGCGTGCCGCTGCCCGCGGTGGCGATCGCCTGGGTGCTGGCGTGGCCGGCGGTCACGGGCGCGATCGTCGGGGCGCGCAACCCCAGGCAGGTGGACGGTTGGGCCGGCGGGGCGCGGCTGACCCTGTCCCCGCCGGAGCTGGACGAGGTCGCGGCGGCGATCCAGGCCACCGGCGCCGGGAAAGGCCCAGCCCGGGCGGCTAGGCCGCGAGACGCTGCCGCGCCGACTTGAAGTCACCGGCCGGGGCACGCGGCGCGGCGAAGCCAGCGAGCCCCACCGGCGGCATATCGATGTAGATGCCCTCGACGCCGCCCGTGCGCCGGTAGCTTTCGTGCCAGAAACCGGTGCCCCCTGCCCCACGCGCGAAGTTCCGCCACCACCCGGAATGAGGGGCCGAGCGGGTGAAGGCCTCCAGGCTCGGTAGATCCCGCCAATACTGCCGCATGCCGACATGCATCCAGCCCCACAGCAGGAACTCGTGCCGCAGCAGGCCGTCCGGCGGGCTCTCCGTGATCGACCGGACACCGGAGCCGAGGCCCATCATCTGCCGGATGCCGCGCAAGCCCCGGACCCGGAAGCCCAGATAGACGACGACAAGATCGGGATAAGGCGAGAGATCGACCGAGAATTTTCGCGAAGGGACCATGACAATTGGTGTTCCGATGTTTACAATGACAACATGAGCTTTGTTGTTTACGATGTCAACATCTGATCGGGCGTATCATCATGGGGATCTTCCGGCGGCACTGATTGCGGCTGCGCGGGAGCTTCTGGCCGAGGATGGCACGGAGGCGCTGTCCTTGCGGGCCGTCGCACGGCGGGCCGGTGTCTCCGCGATGGCGCCCTACCGCCATTTTCAGGACAAGGAGGCCCTGCTGGCAGCCGTCGCGGCCGACGGGTTTCGCGAATTTGCCGCAACGCTGGAGGTGGCGGACCGGAGCGTTCCGCCCGATCGGGCCCTGCTGGAGCAAGGCGTCGCCTATGTGAGGTTCGCCTGTGACCAGCCGGCGCTGTTCCGGCTCATGTTCGGCCCGCCCCGCCAGGGCGCGCATCCGGCGCTCAAGCATGACGAGGCGCAGGCCCATGGCGTGCTCGCCGCGCGTGTGGCGGCCGAGACCCCGGCCCCCGCGCGGACCGCCCGCGTGCTGGCCTGCTGGTCCGTGGTCCACGGCCTCGCCTCGCTGATCATCGACGGCCAGATCGACACGACCGGCACCACGCCCGAGGCTCTCGCGCGTGAGGTCGCGGCCGCGTTCCTCCAGTCGCCCCAGGGGAATGCTTGAGTCTGGCGATATGCGCGCTTACGATGTGCGTATCGCCAGGAGGCGGGCATGAATATAGCGGTTGCGACCAGTGACGTGATCGGCGGCGCCTCGGCCTTGGGCGAAGACGCATCGAGCGGCCTCGACATCATGCGGCTTGTCCGTCGCGGTCTTCCCGTCAGGACCATCGAGTTCGTGCTTGAGACCGGGCGGCTGACCCTGGCCGAACTTGACCGCATCGTGCTGCCGCGCAAGACGCTGGTGAACCGCCGCAGGCTGGGTCGCCTCACGCCCGAGCAGTCCGACCGGCTGGTCAGGGTGGCGCGGCTGATCGCGGCCTCTGAGGAGACCTTCGGGAGCCAGGAGAAAGCCAGCATCTGGCTGAGGCGCGCGACAACGGCGCTGGGCGGCGAACGGCCGCTCGACCTGCTCGACACGGATGAGGGGGCGCGCCAGGTGGAGACACTGCTCGGGCGCATCGGGCACGGCATCGCCGCTTAGCCGGCCACCTAGTCCCGATGCTGGCCTGGCGTCTGTGCCGAGAGCCCTATGCCGACCTCAGCGGCGATGGGGCGCGCCGCTACGGCGGGCGTTGGAACAGCCCCGGTCGTCCGCTGGTCTACGCAGCCTCGACAGCCGCCCTCGCCGTGCTGGAGGTGCGCGTCCATCTCGATATTCCGCCGGAACTGCTGCCCGAGGACTATACGCTGCTCACGATCGATCTGGATGATCTCGCGGCCGACACGGTCGAAGACCTTCCAGCTGACCCGCGCGCCTTCGGCGATGCCTGGCTCATCGCATCCCGGACGCCGGTCTTGCGCGTGCCCTCGATGATCGTGCCGGAGAGCCCGAACCTGCTGCTCAATCCGCGCCACCCGGAGGCGGGAGCGGCCCGTATTGCCGGGCAACGCCGCTTCGCCTTCGACCGCAGGTTGTGGACGCCTTAACCGCTAACGGTGATGCTGCTAGTCGCCCCGAAAAATCGGGAGATCCTCGAACCGGAACAACGCGCTCGTAACGCGGTTACCCTGCGTCACGTTAATATTCCCTGTCGCGTTAAGCCTTCCTTCGCGTAGCCGCCGGACATCCTCTGCTGACGCTTGCTGACACTCCGAGCCATCTTGCCCGGCGGTGATAGTCACTCCAACGGATTGTCCAGGCAGCAAATACGCACCATTCCCATAGATTCCGCTGAGCGAAGGATAGGCACTGAAACTAGCGGACGGTTGACTAGACCACACGTTCAAGCCCCCTACAAACTGTAAGGTTAACGGGTCTGCCGAGACGTTTTTAATATCTCCCGTAATGTAGGCATCGCCACAGAATTTTTGGTTGCCTTCAGTAATTGAAGTAATCGTTGCGACATGTCTCCCATAAGCCAACTGCTTGTCGGACACCCATCCAGCGAACACTTGCGGCTGCAACACGTTAACAGCCGATCCAAGAACTAGCATGAACATAAGCAATAATGCTACACCACCGCCGATTGCCCAGACAAAAAGAGGATTCTTAAGCAAGCGACCAGTGGGAGTGCCCTCGTACCGTTGGGAAAGCCAGTGTGTCAAACGCGGCTCGAGTTTGGGTATTGCGAGAATCAAAATCGTGATCAATACAGGGCCAAGCCAATTCGAACCACCGAGCACGTAGCCGAAAAGCTGAAACCCGACGGGAAGATTCGTTATGAATGCCGTCATCAATCTCGCCCGACGTTGAACACGAAACCAGAGGGAACGAAGCTAGCGCAAATTAGCCGCGTTGCATTCCCCCCGTTATGATAAGTTTGCGATTACGCGAAAGAAGTTGGCCGTTTTCTTGCTCGCCTGATCAGGCGGCTATCAAGAAAACGTGCTGTCCTAGTCCATATGCTATAACCCCGGCGGATTTGCCCACGCCATCTTCTGTTGGCGCTAGCGGTGATGGCGTTTCCGGGGCGCCGTTTTGAGCGGCGGCAGCAGCATCGACTCTTCCAGAACGCGAAAGCGGTAGGCGGTGTTCAACCCCGGCGTGTGGGAATGATAGTCCCCGATCGCCTGCCAGACGTTGCCGTGGGTCTCCCCGATATACTCGTGCAGGATGGCCGCGGCGCAGGCGATGTTGAAGCACGGGCTGAGGATCAGGCGCACCGTGACCGTCTGCGGCGGCAGGCTCATCGACCTCGCCAGAGGAAGAATCCAGCGGGTGTTGACCTGCATCAGGCCGAGATCGTGCGAGCCATCGGGATCGGGGCGGACGGCGCCGATGTAGCCGCCCTCCGCCGCCTGGATCGCGGGCAAGGCGTGCACCGGCAGGCGATAGTCGGTCGCCGCCGCCACCATGCAGGCGTAGTAGGGTATCAGCATCCGCCTGTTCTACTGCGGGCTCAGCGAGGCGTAATAGGCCGCGAGCGCCTTGATGTCGGCCGCGCTGAGCTGACCGGCGACAGCCGCCATGATGCCCGCCTGCGCGCCCAGCCGCTGGTGCGTCTGATACTGGCCGAGGGCATAGGCGATGTAGCCCTCCTTTTGTCCCGCGATGTTGGGATAGGTCGGATAGGGCGAGACGCCGTTCTGGCCGTGGCAGGAGGCGCAGAGACCTGCCAAAGCCGGTGGGCTGGCAGCGTATGCCGCCGGGGCCGCGGCCAGGCCGGAAAGGCTGGCAGCCATGCCGGCAAACAGCCAGAGCTTTGAACGGGTGTCACGCATGGTCGTCTCCGAACGCTGCTGAGAATAAGGCTCTGTAGACTCAAATCAGGGTTTTCGCGCCCTGGTGATGAAAAAGAGGAGAAGCCGTCTTGTTTCGAATTAAAAAACGATAACGCTCACTCGGTGGCCAGCGTCTCTCCCTTGAGCGGGCCGCCGGCCGGCACGCGCGCCATCAGGCTGTCCAGCTGGTCGGCCTCCGCCGCCGGCTTGTCGGTGCGGATGCGGCTGATGCGCGGGAAGCGCAATGCGACGCCGGATTTGTGCCGGTTGGACAGCTGCGCCGCGTCGAAGACGATCTCCAGCACCAGCGCCTTCTCCACCTCCCGCACCGGGCCGAACCGCGCGGTCGTGTGGGCGCGGACCCACTTGTCGAGAAAATTCAGCTCGTCGTCGGTGATACCCGAATAGGCCTTGCCGACCGGCACCAGAACCCCGTCCGCCCGCCACAGGCCGAAGGTGTAGTCGGAATAGATGCTGGACCGCCGGCCATGACCGCGCTGCGCATACATGAGCACGGCGTCGATCGAGAGCGGCGCGCGCTTCCACTTCCACCACGGACCCTTCGGGCGCCCCGCTAGATAGGGACTGTCGGCGCGCTTGAGCATCAGCCCCTCGATGCTCGCCGCGCGCGCGCCGAGACGCAGATCGGCCAGCGCCTCCGGCCCATCGAAGGGGATCAGCGGCGAGAGGTCCATCCGATCCGGCCGCACGGTCGCGTACCACTGCTCCAGCCGCGCCCGGCGCGCATCGAAGGACAGCGCCCGCACGTCCTCCTCGCGGTCGATGAGGATGTCATAGAGCCTTACCCAGGCAGGGAAATCCGCCAGCATCCTGGCCCCGGGCGACTTGCGGTTGAGCCGCTGCTGCAGGTCGCTGAAGGGCGCCACGAGCCCCTCCCGCATCACCAGCAACTCGCCATCCAGCACGCCGTGGAACTCCATCGCCGACAGGATTTCGGGGAAGCCGTGCGAGATGTCCTCGGCCGTCCGCGTATAGAGGCGGCGCCCGCTCGCCGTCGCCACCAGCTGCACGCGGATGCCGTCCCACTTCCACTCGGCGCGGTAGGCGGACCAGTCGAGCCCCGCCGCATCCGCCTCCTCCAGCGGGTGCGCGAGCATGGTCGGGCGAAACACGGGCGCACCGGCGGCGTCGGGCTTGGGTGCCCTGCCCTCCAGCCAATCGAACAGCGGCATGTAGGGCGGCGCCAGGCCGTGCCACACCTCCTCGATATCGTCGGCGGGCACATCCGCCATCTCGCCGAGCGCGATCTTGGCCAGCCGCGCCGAGGCGCCCACCCGCAGTCCGCCGGTGATCAGCTTGAGCAGCGCCAGCCGCTCGGACGGGTCGCAGACATCGAGCCACGCCGCGACGCGCGCGGGCATCGCGAGCTTGGACGTGTCATGCAGGGCGGCGACGACCTCGGACAGACGCGGCGCTGCGCCCGTCGGATCCTGGGGCGCGCTGGCGGGCCAGATGAGCGACACGGTCTCGGCGAGGTCGCCGACATAGTCGTAGGACCAAGCGAAGAGCGTGGCGTCCACCCGCTCCTCCGTGATCTGGCGGATCATGGCGGGTTTGGCCGCGACGAAGCTGAGATCGCCCGCGATGGCGGCGAGCGCGTAGCCGCGGTCCGGGTCGGGCGTATGAGCGAAGTAATCGCGCAGCAGGGCGATCTTCGCGAGCCGTCCGGGCGTGAAGACCAGCCGCTCCAGCAGGGCCGCGAAGGGCGTCATGCCTCCACGGGCACGGGCACGGGCGCGGGCGCGTCCTCGCCCGCCTCCGTTTCCGCCTCCTCGCCCTCGTAGCCCAGCAGCCGCAACGCCCGGCCTCGGATCTGGCGGAGCGAGAGCGCGTGGATGAGCGCCTCCTCCGATCCGTGGGTGACCCAGACTTCCGGGGCGCGGGTTTC
>Ga0116230_10007162_pt1 | contig 11016 bp, 6 predicted proteins | sample S1TSphfallax_3_FD_88678 | JGI IMG/M metagenome (GOLD analysis project Ga0116230, IMG submission 88678) | Host-associated microbial communities from peat moss isolated from Minnesota, USA - S1T2_Fd - Sphagnum fallax MG | ecosystem: Host-associated > Plants > Peat moss > Unclassified | place: USA...
TCATGACAATAAATTAAAATTCAAAAATAGAAAACACATATCAAAAACCTAATTCTAGAACTTCAAAACAAATAATGAAATTTATATTTGAAAAATATTACAAAGGAGATCACAAAAATATTTATGAAAATATGAATTCTTTTTCAAATCAACTTTGTATAATATTTTGTCCTAATAATAGCTTAATCATTAGTTATGTAAATAGTACCCAATATGATAGCCAATAAATAGTTGGTATTTTATTAATAATATAACCAATAACTAATTCAAATTTTTATTCCTAGTTACCTATTCTAAATACATTATTATTTTCTATTGTAGAAATATTTAACATAACATAACACCTAACAATGACTATTCACATGTGAATAGATATGCGATTAATAGTTCCAAAAATATTGATTTAATGGAAGTACAATAGGTATAATTAGTTAATATTTGAAAAAATATGACAAGTGTAATTGGTTAACACATAAAAACACTAATTTAACATTCATAAAATTATGGCATATATTCAATTAATATTTATAAAAATATTGGTGTAATATTTATGAAAATATGATAGTTGTAATCATTTATCATATATAAAAAATATTGATTCAACATTAAAAAGTATGACACATGTGATATTTATGAAGGTCATTAATAGGTGTATTCTCTCACATTTCTTGCATGTTCCTTGAGCTCATTAACTTTTGAACCAATGAGATAGGCCAAAGCAAGGAATCCTTAGAAGTTGTTGTAAGCATTTTATTCATTTGTAGCTACTATCTTCACATGTGGAAGGATCTAGACCTTGGTCATCCCCTTCATGTGTGCACACATGCAGAGTTGTCTTTGATTTCCAATGAAATCATGTTGTCTTATCTATGATTTTCAATCTTTCCGATTCCTATTGTGATAAGATGTATTCCTTGGCTTTCTTTAATCTCTATGATTTCCAACAAAAATTGCAATGTGACCACACAAAAGCAAGTGCTCTAACTTCTTTGCTCTCTTCAACCTTTTCAAATTGTTTCTCTCACAAAACCAACGTCAAAACACCAACGCTGCCCCCTCATTATTTGCTCCAAATTGCACACATGCAAAAAATGGAAAAGAATTTTACTCAGGCCTGAAAGCACACAAAAACACAAGATTAAACTTCAACAACCACCAATTTTAATGGTCTCAAAGTTCGATCCACTGTTATTTTATGCATTGTGCTTCTGTTGTAGATTGCACCTCTCAACCTCTGTTTCAACCAAAGACAAGAGCAAAGCCTTGTATGTTGAGTACTTTATGAATAACTCTAATATTTGAGTAAATTAAGTACTTGCAATACAGGAGATTACCAATATTGGGTTGATATTTGATGTTGTTGATAACATTCAACTCTTTAGTTTACACTTATGGAACAATCGGACAACTCTCAAATATAGGTTAGTAGTTAGTACACTGTAAATTTGTAAGTTTAAAGTTCAAGCCAAAAGTTATGTACTGATCTATCATAATGTCATTAGCTTGGAAATGATCCGTATATATTACCTGGTATAGAACTTGCCCGCAGTCACCGTGGTCCGGATATTACCTCTTCACGTAGGAAGTGGGTAGTTCAAATCTTGTTGACACCAGAACCAACGTACTGCTGTGTCATAATTTCGCAGGGCAAGAAGGAACATGAAAGACAGTTCATGCAATTCATAGTGAGAGCGAGCCGATTTATGACTGGGATTCCGACGCTCATGTTAGATCGGAAGTCAGTTGTAAGTTTTGTAATTAAGCCAGGAATCGATGACTGAACATGCAAAATCCGCCTCGTATTTAAATCGTTAATGTGTCGTGTGAGGCGTGTCACGCGTGTTTACTGACTGTTTGGTACTTGGTACTTCTGAATTTCTGGGCAGTGTCAGCAATCGAAATCCTACGTAACAACCTCACAGATCTTTGTCAGTGTCACCGGAGCCCTCCACGTGACAATGTGCATTTCATTTCATACGCGGCTATTTCAAGTAAGGTGATGTGAATTGATTCGGCACACCGTGCTCATTGATTCACTGCCTGTCCATTAACGTTTTAGCAGGGGATAATAGGACAATTTACAGTCCTAATGTTATGTGTGTGGAAGAGGTGCCGCTAGGCGTTAAAAATCGCTCTCGTGTACCCAACATATGACACAACTACATAGAGAAAGGAACGGAATACATAGCATAAAGCACCTCTATAGTTGCCATTAGCACAGGCCAAAACTGGCAAAGAACACAGGTTGGCAAAAAATTTCATTGTAACCAATGAGGTGAAGCAGCATGCACCCAGGGAGCTCAGCGTTTTTTTCAGTTGGGGGAGATCGAGGTTGTTGAATTTCTCACTGTGCTCCTATCGTAGTTCCCTATGGGTTTACAACATGTTCTTCAAATTCTCAATGTGTTCCCCAACATGTTCCCAGTAGCTCCTCTCTTTATCTATTATCCTTTGCACTCAGCTCTACTCTTCTAATTTGGAGTAATCCTCACTATATCACACATATAACATAAAAATATCCTAAATGGCACACCATGTCCGAACCAAAATGTAACTCACCTGCAATAAAGCAAGAATCCAAGCCCAAAGCATAAAAGAAAAACCATAACACTTACATAAACACAAGAAAGTTACAAAACAAAAAACTATATTTTAAAATATCAAATTATCAAAAATGATTTGAAACAACACAACTTGAGATTATACTCCATGACAAAATATTTCAAACCTTAGTCACACCAAAATTGGTTCAGAATAAAATTAATCAACTTAGTTAACCCAATTCTTTTTTAACTAAGTAGGACTTAACTAAGTAGCTTGTAGATCTCTACAAAAAAAATCCAACAACATAAAAATCACTTCAATCTAATATTGTATGTGAAAGTTGTGGACTTTTAGAGTTTTAAGATGGATGATAATTTTTCATCCAAATCAAGGATGAAAATTGTCCACTTGAATGAAAATTTAAAAAATAAAAATAGAACCTTGGATAGATGAAATATTCCAATCAAACAAAATATTACAATTATGGATGAAAATGCTTCCAACTGAATGACAAATTGAAAATATAAATATAATTCTTAACATATTTGGATTGGTGTCAGACTTGTCCCTTAGGTGTAGATTGTTTTTTTTAATTGAAAAATAAATTGGGAGGCCTGAATTGGACCCTTGAACCCATTTATTTTAAGCCTCCTCAAGCTTCAGAAACCTCCCAACCTACCAAATTTGGTGAGTTTGGGGGAGGCTTAGATGAACTTGAAGCTCATGGCGATGGTGTTATACAGCTCCATGCTCTTGCCATTGCCACCCCCCTCCTTTTTTTTCTTTTTTCTTTTTTCGTCCTTCAAGTTTTCCTTCTTCTCCTTCTTCCTTCTTATATTTGTTGCCTCTTATTGTAGCTACACCGAAGATGATGGGCTTGGCAAGGAGTTCCCTTCCTTGTTTTTTTTTATTCCCAAGCTATAGCTACAATTACAATGTAGATGACAAACATGGCTAGGAACTCCTCTCATCACTTCTTCTTGTTCTCTTGTTGCAATAACAACTACGTCACCAATAATGACAACAATTAGGGGTAGAAGGTGCCCCCCCTTCTCCTTAGTGAATAAGCACTAACAATTAGGCAACTAAGAGCTCAAACTCCTAACGATGGTGGTGGTGGTTTTAGTTGCCATCACCATTGTTATACATGTTAATGAAAAATAGACATAGTGGGAAAGGGGAAAAAAATTAAAATAAAAGAAAGAAAAACATCAAGGGGCCCCTATGATAGAAACATGGCCTTCTTTGCTTGTGATGTTTTTCTTTCTTCCCAACTCCATGTTACCCATGCCTTGTTTGGGGTTCAACTCTTCATGGAGTTTCAAACCAAAAATTGTGCCAAAATTTTCAACTCTGTTAGGTGAACTTCTTCAACAACTAAGACGTGAATGAATGATTTTTCTACTGCAAGCAAAGCTCTTGCATAAACAACCCATAATAACACAAAAAATATATAACTACTTAATACTTATTGCTAATTAAATCCCATGCATAACACACACACAAAAGAAAATCAAAATTTAATGCTAAACAAATCTAGTTTAATTACAACACAAAAACAACTAGCTAAAACTTTTGGTGATTGAAAATGCAATTCAATTGTAATAATACAATAATCCAAACCTAAAGCATAAAAAAAATCCCATAACATTTGCATAGACATAAGAAAATTGTAAAGCAAAAAATTATGTTTTAGAATTTCAAATCATCAAAAGTGACTTAAGATCACACAACTTGGAATTATATCCCATGACAAAATATCTTGAACCTTGTCTAGACTTGAATTGGTTCAAAATAAAAATATTTAATTTAGTTAACCCAATTTATCCCTAATTAAGTCAAATTTAACTAAGCAACTAAACTAACACATTTGTCATCATTGTGTAAGCCATACCGACATGGCCATGGTTGGTAGTCTCAATGTTTAAGAATTGTGTTAGGAATATTCGAGTGCGGTGAGGTTATTAGGGGGGGTTTAACAACTTTGTGTTAAAATAGAGGTTGATGAATGCGCACAGGGTGTGGGGGGGGGGGTTGTTTTGTTTTCTAAAATACGATATTGGTTGGGTTAGTTCTTTTCTTCAACAAAAAGTTGGTAACCATAGTTTTAGAACCTTAGTGGCGTAAGTAGGGGTGAAAAATCTCTAAAAGGTTGGGGGGAGAAAAACAAACACCAGAGTTCATGGTGTGCAACAAAACATTGGTCTTGTATTAATATTTAACAAGTAGCAAGGATGTTGAGAATTTATGAAGCAAAGGGAGGGGGTTAGTGAAAGGCCTAATAGAGATAGAGCAATCTTCAAGCCGTAGGAATGTAGGATTGATTCAAATCAGCTTAATGATTAAATAGACGATGTGATAGTGTGTCAATGATAATAGGAGTTTCATAAAGACTAAAACATTTATTTAAATTATGAGTAAGTTCAACAAGGAGCTGCAAGTACATGTTAAGTCCTAGGCTATGCCATAATTCATAACTATAGGAAGTCTAGAATGCGTCGAATGGTACGAACTAGGTAGTCCGCCTTGATATTAGGAAGTAGTCGACGAAACGGACCGTGCAACCAAAGATAGTGTCCAACGCCGGGAATTGAAGACCAAACGAAGATAGAAGTGTCTTCGGTTTCATAACAACCTTCACAAACACTTTTGAGTTCGTCACCGGAAGCGGGGTCAACTTGTAACAAGATCACCAGGGTGCGGGAGTTTGGCGAAATACGATAGTACCAGGCTCGAGGGGGTTCAATTTCAAGATGAGCGTGCACCTCTCGAGGTTCGAGTTCTTTATCATGAGGATGTTGCGTTAGGGTCAAATCTAAATATGACTCCAAAGGTGGTTTTTCATTCGCTTGTGCGGCTTGGGGTCCGTAAGATGTGACTATGTGTGACGCCATACTTTCAAAGAAGAGAGGCAAGATCTTCAACGAAATCAAATTGACAATGAAGGTCCCTTGTGACATCAAGTTACGCGATCGTAATTTATAGGCCAAGGAAAGGAAGGGAATGTGTAAATAATGGCCTCGGATCATGGTAAAGTAAAACCTTAATGTCAAAGGATAAAAAATGAAGGTTTAAGTAAAGTTGTTTGGGGGGAAAGTGGGAATAGGTAGAAAAGAACCTTCTCTTTCTTCTTCCATTGGCCACCAAACAAAAAACCTTCTTCTTCTCCTTCCATTGGCCACCAAGCAAAGAACCTTCTCCTTCCATTGGCCACCAAGCAAAGAACCTTCTCCTTCCATTGGCCACCAAACAAAGAACCTTTTCCTTCCCCTTCCATTAGCCACCAAACTTTGGGTTTACCTTCACCTTCCTTCTCCTTTTTAAAAGGCGAACTCGGATGATTGGGGTTCTTTCTCTTTTCCCATTGGAGATAACTTCTAATTCAATTTTGAGAAGTACTAGTTCTTACAAGTTTTTTGAAGAAGAAAAGGATGGTCAGCCTTGGTAGTTGGGAAGAGGAAGGAAAGTAGAATGGAAATCTTGTAATAGTTTTGAAGGAATGGAGGTGAGTAGTGATAGTATTGGGAGGTTGGAACCTTAGAGAAAGCTCACAAACCCTCTCGGGTTTCGTAGCATAACTTATTGGTTATTTAGTTGTAGATTTTGAGATTTGGTAAGAAGGTGCGCTTAGTAATTAGCTTTTTAAGGAGCTAAGGCAAGTCAGATTTGAACAACCTATGTGTTAGAAACAATTTTCCAAATGACTAATGGTCTACAGTCAAGTTGGACCAACTGCCTTCACAAAACCCTCTTAAGTTTCGTAGCATAACTTCTCAGTTATTTAGCTACAGATCTTGAGATTTGGTAGGAAGGTGCGCCTAGTGGTTAGCTTTCTAAAGAGCTAAGGTAAGTTGGATTTAAACAACCTATGTGTTAAAAATAATTTTCCAAGTGATTGGTGGTCTATAGTCAAGTTGGACCAACTGCCTTTGTAAAACCCTCTCGGGTTTTGCAACATAACTTCTCAATTATTTAGCTGCAGATCTTGAAATTTGGTAGGAAGGTGCGCCTAGTAGTTATCTTTTTAAGGAACTAAGGCAAGCCAGATTTGAACAATCTATGTGTTAGAAACAATATTTCAAATAATTATTGGTTGTAGCCAAGTTTAAGAAGGTGTTGAGTCCATAAAAGTTTGTTTAAAAGGATGACAATTTAATATAAGGTTCTAGGATTTGGAATGTGTGAATCTAAAAATATATATCTATCAATGTTAAGTTGTGAGTGATGCATAGGAGGCAAAGTACTTAACTTCAACTACGAACGCAATCTAACATTTAGAAATACACTCGCATTCGTCCTTCACCGGTAGCGTTCATGCTTTCAAGCATAGTCACCTTGTAGAACCGGAAGTAGAGGGACAAAAATTGCCTCACACATTGGTGGTGTGAAGCAGTGCGGAACCCAAGATAATATGGGTCATAATACATTACTTTCATAATGTAGGCATGTAATATGGTTAGTTGCCAACAATTGGGGAAAAAAATTGGGTCAAGACCCAAGAGGTGTGACTTTATGAAAAATAACAATTCATGACCTTTATGATCGTCAATATCACCCGTGTAGTTGCATTGTAGTTACATGTGGCAACTACTTAGAATTATTATAAATATTTCACTAAAACAACAACTATGTTGCAACTAATGTACAATGTACGTACTTGGGATCATGCCACGTGTTCATATTTCCACCACCCATTATGGGATACATTTGTAACTAGTTTTCGATTATAATTCCCACTAATACAATTAGCATGGCCACTAGTGCGCCATTATTAAAATACTACTATTCAACTATGTTATGACTATAATACAACTATTTATAACTTAATAATGATACATATTCATTAGTTATTTATATTTTCATTGTATGAGTTTCATTTTGAATGTTTTAAAATGTTACGGGAGCGTGACCTCAAGTTTAAAAATCATCTTTGAAGCGAAAAGGAAAATGAGTAATGAAAAAATAACAAAAAGATAAATAAGCTTTCAAACTTACAAAACATGTTTTTTTTTCCTTTTTTTTTTTTTCCTCTTTGGACCCCTCCTATTTTCAAACCTCATAAATTTCTTATTTCTTATTCATTTAAAAAAATTTAAAGTGTTAGAAGAACGCCACCTGAAGTTTTACAAATCATCTTGGAACTTTAATAGTAACAAAACAACATACAAGGAATTTTTTTGGTGTTTGGGAATTGGTCTTTGTAACATTTGGTGGTTTGCTTTTTTGAGTTTTTAACCCCCTCTACTTTGAAGGGCCATAACTTTTTCAATTCTATTATGTATTTAATGATTTTTAATCTACCAAATACACCAATAAGAGGGGTTCAAATTTTGTTCAGACACCAAAAACAATGGAGCTTTCCCTTTGGATCTAGTCCATTTGGAGTGCTTAAGTGTTATATTTGCAATTGAATTTACAACTAATGAACAACTAAAATATTTAACCCATATGTTTTGTCTTCAAATCCCATGTTACAAACTATATAAAGAAGGTTTGTTCTCTTATGTTCTAACATTAAAATACATGTGCCACTTTGGGATGAGCTTAAAAAAGTTTAACCTAAAAGTAAAACATAAAATAAAAATAAAATTTCATGGCTATTCTTTAATGCACTTAGTCTCGTGTTTTCTTAACTATTTACCTACCAGGGTAAGTAAATAGGTCATACTTTAGGTAAGTAGGTAGGTAAATAGGTCTTAGGTAAATATATAGGTATGTAGGTCTTAAGACCTACCAACCTACCTACCTATGGTTATGTATGACCTATTTAGCTATTATTTTTCCAATATAATTAATATGCCATGTGGTAATTTTCTATTGTGCCATGTGTCACAGTCTTAGACCATAATTAACAATCATAATGGACGATGGAGATCAATATTTCAAAAGAAAAATTTATGTCCAAAAATCTTCATAATGCCATGTTTTAAATTTTAATAGATGGATGAAAATTAATGATGTTAACATGACATCATGGGTGCAGTTGTAATGGAGTTGCATAGTAGTTGAAAATGAGTTGTTTTGATTGAATTGCAATTGAGTTACAATGAGTTGCATTATATATATGATGAGTTGTGACTTTGCAATTCATGCAACTTGTTTGTTAGCACTCACAACGTATAAATATAGTGAGTTGAAAGTGTCCTCTACAACTAAAAAATTGAATTGTAAGGCCAATTGCAAAACACCTTTTTGTCATAGTGATTGGATGTTTGATATGAATTTTAATGATGAACTAACCTTCAAAAGATAATTTGACACCCACAAATGGGGCAAGAGGCTTTAGGTGAAAATTGTGAGCATGTTGGGGGTTTGATCATGAACAATTATAGGGGTTGATAGAGTAGATGGGGGAAAAGGTCCTACATGTGGATTATCTAGGGAGGATTAGGAAAGTGTAGGGTTGGGGCCCCACATTTGCATGAAAGGCTAGGGGTCAATAGAAGAACTAATAGGTGGTGCATGGTTTATTAGAATGGTAGGGGGTGGTAATGAGTGGTGTGTGGTTTGCATAGGAAATGAAGTGAAAAATAGGTCTATATTGTTGATGCAAAAAAAGGCAAATGGGTAATGCGAACTATGAGGTTTGATGATACATGATGAACTAGGGGATATGCAACATTTTGTGCCCATGAAAAAAAAGGTTTATTAAGAGCACAATAAAAAATAGGCCCCACTTTTTAAAGATTACCTGCTTTTACATGACAATCCTAAATCTAGAAAGGCAACCACACAAAACTAAATAGATAAAAAATAAAATAAAAAATCACCTAGGGTTCCTAGTTAAAGTGTTATGTTAACATCAAACCTTAACTTCATTATAGTTTTGAATGCCATCATCGTTACTATACGAAGTTCAACATAACCTATACATTTCAATACTAAAATATTACATTCTTCACCTCTTTTCCTAATCCTATAGGACCCAAGACAAACAATGCTGCACATAAGTTTCCAAAAAAACTATTTTAATGGACTAGTGACCTTCACAAAGAGGTTTTTCACAAAAAAATCAGTGCACTTAAATGACTATTCATATAAAGGTACCTACTACTCCTACAAGGTCTTCATGTTTGTTCATTCACATCCCAAGCCAAAGCAAAATGCTTCTTGATGCTAATAGTAAATTACAAAATTAGAATTTTTAGAAAACTTGTGTGTAATTTGCGGTTAAAAAAACAATTGACCTTTTGTGTTGTTGCACTTGATGGAAAATTTGTTTGTTTTCTTGTTGCAGTGATGAAAAAGGATGAGATCTAAAAAAAGTGAAAAATCATCACTTCTTTCCTTTTTCAATTTGAAAATGGATGATAGATTTAAAATAGCCTGAAAAAGTGATTTGGATGCTCTTCGAAAAAATCCAAAAAAACCTTGAAATCTTTTTTTTTAGATAAACAAAAATGAAATTAAAATGGTTATGATGTTTTGACTTTCAACAATGTAACTTCAAACATTGGAACATTGTAAACTTTTGAGCCAAACCTTCAATTTGAAAATTGGGACCAAATATATAATCGCCAAAAGGCAAAAAAGGCTTTTAATGTATTTCAAAGACCATAATATTCCTCCACTTTTCTATGAAGGATATTCATGAATGTGAGATACCTTTGAAATATAATTATTTTACAATCACACTTGATGTTAAATTAGTGTTAAGTGGATGTTAAGAAGGGTAAGGAAAATTGTTATAATCAAAATAAGAATGCTAATTTAACATAAAAATTTCACCAAATAATTTTTTTGAAATAAAAGTTCAATGTTTGCTAAGAATTTTTTTAAAAAAATGTTAAAATCAATGATAACTTAACAAAATGTTTTCCAATGTTCCCTTACCCATCCATGTCTACTTATTTATATTTACCTATTTAGCCTACATACCTACGTACCCACCTACCTATGTATTTGCCACCCACCCATTCATTGCCTACCCAACATAACAAAAGACACAACATGCAAAAAAAAATATCTTCATCATAAATGATAATGAAAAAAGTTAAGGCTTAACATCGATCTAGCTGTTAGTAAACATTTTCATATCATAGGTGTAAATGAAAATTTAAAAAGTTAACTTAAAATTGTACTTAATGATAAATACATCTTAAAAACTTAGTTTGGTGTTAAGGGAGTCAGCACATAAGTCCCTAACATGAAGTATGATTGAAATTAGTTATTTTTTAATGTTGAACAATTTTCACTTTTTTGGTGATAATTGACAATTTTGATTCTCACATAACATTTAAAAAATTGAATTTGCTCTCAGAAAAAAATCCATAATAAAGAACTAATGAAGATATCAACAAAATAAATGCAAAGAGACTCACACAAAGACTAAGTAGCAATAGAAGAAGGCCCAAACATTAAGAGAGCTATTTTTTTGCCAAAAACAATGAAGGAGGACCAACGCAAGAAAAACTAAACAACCAAAAAAGCTTCAACTCTTAACAGCTGTGAGGTGCCACCTCAAACAGGAAA
>Ga0116230_10007163_pt1 | contig 11013 bp, 5 predicted proteins | sample S1TSphfallax_3_FD_88678 | JGI IMG/M metagenome (GOLD analysis project Ga0116230, IMG submission 88678) | Host-associated microbial communities from peat moss isolated from Minnesota, USA - S1T2_Fd - Sphagnum fallax MG | ecosystem: Host-associated > Plants > Peat moss > Unclassified | place: USA...
TCATGCCCGGCTTCCAGCAACCGCTTGACCGTATGCGAACCGATGTATCCGGCGCCGCCGGCAACGAGAACCTTCATGTCAGACTCCTTTAGGCTGAGCGGGAGTATAGAAGGAAAACTCGAATGACGAAACTCGAATGACGAATCAATAACCAATGCCCATTGATCAAATGACCAATGATCAAATGACCAAACAAACAAAGAGGGCTGGATCTCAGGCTCGCATCTGCATTTGTTTCGTCATTCGGTCATTGGTCAATTGAGCATTGGTCATTGGTCATTGGTCATTGGTCATTGGTCATTCGGTCATTGATTCGTCATTCGAATTTCGTCATTCAAATTTTCCCCCCGCACTTCCACCACTCTGCATTCCGGCAGCGACCGCAAAAACAATTTCCCATACCGCTTGGTCTTCACCCGGCTGTCCAGAATCGCAATGATTCCCCGGTCGCTTTTGCTGCGGATCAACCGCCCAAAACCCTGCTTCAATTTGATGATGGCCTCGGGCACGGAATATTCCATGAACGGATTGCCCCCCGCGGCCGTGATCGCCTCGAGCCGGGCTTCGGTCACCGGTTCATCCGGCACCGCGAACGGCAGCTTCACGATGATCACATTCCGCAGCGAATCGCCCTGCACGTCGATCCCCTGCCAGAACGCGCCCGTGCCGAACAAAACCGAGTTCGGCGTCGATCGAAAGCGGTCGAGCAGAATTTTCCGCGGAGCGTGCTGCCCCTGCACCAGCATCGGAAGCCCCATTTCTTCGATGCGGGATTTCAACCGATTGGCCGCATCGATCAGCATCGAATAGCTCGTGAACAGCACGAACGCTCCGCCATGGGTGAGCTGAAGATAATGCATGATCCGCTCGCAGGCGGCAGGCATGAAGCGAAGGATATCACCCGGTTCGGGCAGATCGACTTCGAGATAGAGCGTTGCCTGGGATTTGTAGTCAAATGGCGACCCGAGGACGAGGTTTTTGTCGCGGATGATGCCCAGGCGCGAGCGGATGTAGGAAAAAGCATCTGAAGGAGATGTCGCATGGGCGTCTCGCCCATGGTTTTTCGTATCATCGGCGTCTCGCCCATGGTTTTTCGTATCATCGGCGTCTCGCCGATGGTTTGTTTTTTCGGCCATGGGCGGGACGCCCGTGGTACTTTCAGACAACTGGTCCACACGCCATCGCCACTTCCAATTTTTCAACCCAGCAGCATCCGGATTGTTCCATGCATATTCAATTGCATGCACCAACTCCCCTTCGTCCCGAACCAAATGGTCGTAACTTTCAGCCTGCCACAATTCGCCGGTGCGGCCCAGCGCCTTGTTCACAGCATGCGACGTGAAAGATTTCCATGAATGCAGAATGCTTGAAAGTGAAAAATCACCGACGGGCTGAACCACCACGTGCACATGATTCGGCATCACGCACCAGCCGAGCAGGCGATATCTCGCGTTGTCGAATTTCTTCAATGAATCAACGACGATTGCTGCCACACCCGGATTTTTCAGAACGCATTGACCATGTCCCGCGTCCAGATAGTCCTGCATTCTCTTTGAATGCAGTTCCTTAAGTTGCTGCAATTCCACGCCAGTCATTTCCCTCCCCATTGCAGCGGCGCGCGCGGGCAGCTCCTCTCGCTCATCGAGCCATTCACGCAGCAGATGTTCCGGCAGTGAATCGGCGAGCCGAAACGTGACGGCGTACACCCCGCCCGATCTGGTCCAATGCGGCAGCTTGGCCCCCTTGCGGATGCTGATCTCCCCACCTGTATCATGGGCGTCTCGCCCATGGTTTGCCTTTTCAACCATGGGCGGGACGCCCATGATACTTTTTTTCGCCAGCGCGGAAGCAGTGCTTGTTGTACACAACGTCGCCGAAGTCATCACCACGCTGTGCATCTTCTCAAACAAATACCGCCGCAATCCCTCCGCTACATTCACCGGAGCCGCGTGCAATGACACGCGCTTGGGCGTTCTCCCCGTCACATCCATCCAGTACACCGCATCCGGCACCGATTGCTTCAAAATCGACTCCACCACCTCGGCAAAGTTCGCCACCTTCGTCGCCGCCGCCGTCAGTTCGCTCATCTCCTCCTCATTCTTCATCGCCGGCAGCATGGCCTTGAGATGCAGCGACAAATCCCGCAGCTTGGGTGTCAGCGTGTTCTCCACAATCCCCGACTCGCGAATCCGGCCATTCCCCTTTCCATGCTCGGCATGCCACATCGCGCACCGCTCGAAAAACCGCTCCACCAGCTCCGCCAACTCCACCACATCGCGGATCGCATCGTTGGCAGCCGACCCATGCACGCTCAGCATGCCCCGCCCTTTTTTCAGATCGAACAGCGACCGCAGATTATATTTCAGCCCCGCCTCGCTGATCTTCAAACCAAAATGCTGCCCCGCCACATCTTCCACCGTATGCGCTTCATCCAAAATGAGCAGGTCATATTTCGGCAGATAATTCACCCCCGCCATCCGCAATGCCAGATCCGAGAAAAACAGCGCGTGGTTCACCACCAGCACATTCCCCAGATTCATCCGCCGCTTGGCGGCCTGCCAGAAGCACGCCTTGTAAAACTCGCACTTTTTCCCCAGGCAATTCCCCTGCTCGGCACACACCTTGTCCCACACCGCCGGGTCCGGCACATTGGGCAGCTCCGCCAGCGAGCCCACCCCGCGATTCTGAATCGACTGCTGCACCCATTCCTCGATCGTCCACAGCGACTCGAGCTGCTTCTGATCCTCGAACAAATAATTCTGCCTTGCCCGAGCCTGCGCCAATCTCCGCTGGCAGAGATAATTATTCCGCCCCTTCACCAGCACGGCCGTGAATTCATCGGGATACACGCTCTGAATCAGCGGAATATCCTTCTCAATCAGCTGCTCCTGCAGAGAGATGGTGTGCGTGGAAATGACCACGCGCTTCTTGTTCTTCACCGCATAATCAATAGCCGGCAGCAGATACGCGAATGATTTTCCAACCCCGGTTCCGGCTTCAACCAGCAGATGATGCCCCTGCGTGAACGCCTCCGAAACCGCCTCCGCCATCTCCAGCTGCTGCGGGCGATGCTCATACCTATCCCCCAACCGACGGGCGATCGCGCCGTCGGGACCGAGAATGTTTTGCAGGGTGGTAGGCATCTGTAAGGAGTATAGCCGCTCCCGCTAAATTCGAAGAACCAGACCCCCAAGAATCGCCCCAAGAGTTGCTCGAAGAATCTACTGAATGACCAGGGTTAGCGATTCGCTGGTAAATAGTTTAATACCAACTCAACATGCTTAGCCGTCGCGCCTTGATTGGATCGCACCACTTCCTGCGCTCGCTTGCCAAGTTCAGTTGCACGGGTGGGATCGCTCAACCACCGCGCGATCGTTCCCACCAGTGCAGACGCATCCGCGACCTCGACCATCGCCTCCGCGGCTTTGAAGCTGCGCACCGCCTCGGCGAAGTTGTGCGTCCACGGACCGATCGCGACCGGTTTGGCCAGGCCTGCCGGTTCGATCATGTCGCTGCCCCATTGGCGGGAACCGAGATTGACCAGGCTGCGACCGACGAAGACGACATCGGCGAGGCTGTAGAATTTTCGCAGTTCGCCCATGGTGTCGCCCAGAACAACCGGGGGGGAACTAACCGCTGAAGCGGTTAGCCCGGCAGAGGGGCTGGATCTTCGTCGCAATGCCAAGCCGCGCGATTGGATCAGTTCCGCCACCTCGTCAAATCGCTCGGATTTTCGCGGAACGATCACCAGCCGCAATGTCGGGAACTGTTCGACAAGGCGTTTGAAAACGCCGAGCAACATTTCCTCTTCCCCCGGGCCGGTGGACCCGCACACCCAAACCGGGCCCCCGCCGCGAACCAGGCCCAATTCCATCGCAAGCTGGTCGTCGCCTTCGACTTTTTCCGCCACTCTTGCCGTGTCGAATTTCATCGTGCCCGTGATTTGAACCCGGTCGACCGGCGCTCCCAGCGCGATGAAGCGCTCGGCATACACCTGGTCCTGCGCGCAGATCACCGCAATCCGATTCAGCATCCGCCCGGTGATGAATTTGATCCGCCGATATCGCGAAAAGGCCGACTCGCTGACCCGGCCATTGACCAGCAGCACCGGCAACCGCCGCCGGCTGCACCGCAGCAGAAAATTCGGCCAGATCTCCCCCTCCATCAGCACGATCAAATCGGGTTTCAATCCGTCGATCAGCCGACTGATCGCGGTCGAAAAATCCAGCGGAAATCGCGTCAAGGTGATGTTCGATTTCCCACCATACAGCTGCCGCCCGCGGTCGTATCCGGTGACCGTGGTGGTCGTGAGAATCACATGAAGATCGGGCCGGGCCAGCAGCAACTGGTTCACCAGCTCGCGCGTGGCGTTCATCTCCCCAAGGCTGACCGCATGAATCATCACCGCTGATTTGCCATCGATCCGCGGCAGCACATAACCCATCCGCTGCCCCAGGGCGCTCAGCACCTTGTGCCGCGACGCAGCGCGCAGAACCCAGACCGGCGAAGCAATCGCCAGGCCGACCGCATAGGCAATGTCATACGAATTGATTTTCAACCAGCGCGGCACAGTGTTCTCGAAAGCTACCCCATTTGGCCCGGCGTGAATACCTCCGCGATTGTAAAGCCGCGACCGCGGAGTACCGCTCCGCTCAGGATCGAAGATCAATCGTGAAGAGCGGAATCGAATCCAAGTCGCGGTGCGGCCGCGAACGCCCCGCGGTCACCGTTCGCCAATGGCGGCCGCGAAGTCGCTTCGCGTCGTCGCGGACCGCCGGGCGGCAGAGCGGGCATCATCGCCAGGTTACATCCCCCGTGTAGCCCGCGGGCGTGCCCGCCATTGTTTTTGCGGTGGGAGCGGCAAACGGCGAGCAAGCTCGCCGGCTACACGAGGATTTAGCTTTGTCCCCAGTCTCCGCAAGATCCTTCGACTGCGCGGAGTACCGCTCCACTCAGGATCAATCCCAAGTCGCGGTGCGGCTGCGAACGCCCCGCGGTCACCGTTCGCCAATGGCGGCCGCGAAGTCGCTTCGCGTCGTCGCGGACCGCCGGATCGCAGAGCGGACATCATCGCCGGGTTACATCCCCCGTGTAGCCCGCGGGCGTGCCCGCCGTTGTTTTTGCGGTGCAAGCGGCAAACGGCGAGCAAGCTCGCCGGCTACACGGGTTTTTGCGAGGGTCGGAGCCCCCCGCTCACTGCGCGAGTACGCTCCGTGCGCGGCTCTTTTGCAGGTCAATCATAATCATCCGGGATCGCGTCCAGATCGCTGTAGCTTCTGGGCTGCGACAGCGGCTGGGGGATGACCGGTTCGTCGCTGATCAGATGCTTGTCGGCTGACCCGGTGCGCACCACCGGCGCGGGCGCATCCGCTACATCAGCCGAGGCTTCCCTGGCGGCCTTGGTCGACTTCTTCGGCGGAATCCGCTTGGGTGCGGCCTTGACCTTGGGGGTCTTGACCGCCTTCACGCCTTTGGCGCGGCTGGTTCGCTTCTTGGGTTTTACCTCGGATTCGACCTCGGATTCTTCGGCTTCCTCGACCGCAGCTGAGGATTCAGCGATCGGCTCGGGAGCGTCCATGATCTCGAGAATCTCGCCGGTCTGTTCGACCAAGTCGGAATCACCGGCGTCGGAGTCAGAACCGTCTGCTGCCGCGGTCGCGGGCTGGTCGATCTCTGTCGATTCGAATTCATCACCGTCCTCGCTGTCGCGATCGGGACCGTCCTGGTTTCCGGCGGTCTGCCCGGGCTGGCCGGTGTTCTCCGAACCCTGGCCCTCCTGCCCACCCTGCCCGTTTCGACGGCGATGCCGGCGACCGCCGCGACGGCGGCGGCGACGGGGTTTCTGATCGGGGCCCAGACCGGGACCGTCGGTGCGGACCGGCGGTTCGATGCCCGGCTCGGCATCTTCCATCGGCGCGGATTCGTCAGCGTGATCGGGCGAACGCGATTCGCCGAATGAGTCGTCGCTGACGATTGGATAGCCCTCGGCATCGGTGCGATCCTCATCATGGAAATCGTCCGGCGGACCGCCGGCGGGATTGAAGTTGCCGTTGGGTTCACCGGCGAAGGCATTATTCCCATTGGGCTGGAACTGGCCGCCCTGGCCCTGGCCCATTCCATGGCCCTGGCCCATTCCCTGACCCTGACCTCCGCGGCCCCGCCCGCGGCGACCGCGACGGCGGCGACCGCGACGCTGGCCGTCACCTTCTCCTCCGCCCTGGCCCCCCTGCCCTCCCTGGCCTTGATCGTTGCCGGGCTGGCCCTGCGATCGATTTTGATTTGGCTGCGGGGCGTTGCGCGGCGGCGGATTGTTCCGCTGGGGCTGGGGAGCCTGCCGCTGCTGCGGTGTCGGTCGGCGATTCTGTTGCGGTTCCCGTTCATCACCCCGTTCATCGCCCCGTTCATCGCCCCGTTCATCACCCTGGCCCTCGCCAATTTCTTCGTCGGCGTATTCCTCGGCGATCTCGTCGCCGGCTTCGGTTTCGAGAATCGAGGGGATGTCCGTGGGATCCTCCTCGCGATCGAGCATCGGTTCGGTGCGGTCGCCGTCGTCCATCTGGTCGGCGGCTTGTTCGCCGCGTTCGAGGTTGGCGCGATCCTCATCCAGGAGATCGTCGTCTTCCTCGTCATCGTGCATGGGACGGGTGGGCAGCGGGCGCGAGGGGCCTTTGCGGTTGTTGTTGCGATTATTGCGATTGTCAGCGCGACCCCCCCGGCCCTGGGCGGTGTGACCCGGCGGGCGGTTGCCCAGCTGCGTGGTGTGCGGGCGCTCGGGCAGGGTCATGCCGATCTCTTCGAGAATGATCGGGAAATCGCGGGCGTCGAAGAGCTCGAATTTCAGTTCGTCCTGACTGAGCTTGGCGTCGGTGCGGATGAGAATCTTCTTTTTGGTTCGCGATTCGAGATCGGTCAGGGCGGCACGCTTGGTGTTGAGCAGATAAAACGCGATGTCCGGGCAGACCGAAAGCTCGACCCGGACGACGCGGGCATCGTCCAGCGCGATGGCGAGCTTGCGCATGACATCGAGATTCAGGCTTTCGGGCGTTTTGATCAGGCCTGCGCCTTTGCAATGGGGGCAGTCGAAATAGATCGAGCGCTTGAGGCTGGGGCGCATGCGCTGGCGGGTGATTTCGATGATGCCGAACTGGCTCATGCGCAGGACTTTGGTCTTGGCGCGGTCGTTCTTGAAATTTTCGAAAAGCCGTTCTTCGAGCTCGCGGCGATGGCGCTCGAAGCGGAGGTCGATGAAATCGCAGATGATGACCCCGCCGAGATCGCGCAATTTCAGCTGGCGCGGGATTTCGTCGGCGGCTTCCATGTCGGTTTTGAAGGCGGTCATCTCGGCGTCGTTGTGGTCGCGGAATTTTCCGCTGTTGACGTCGATGGCGACGACGGCTTCGGTGGAGTCGATGACGAGCGACCCGCCGCTGGGCAGCGGGACGTACCGGCTGTACATCATCTCGATTTCGCGCTCGATGTTGGCCTGATGGAACAGCGGGACGGGGTTCTCATACAGATCCACGCGATTGCGGGCGCGGGGACTGGAGATTTTGATGACTTCCTTGACCCGCTCGGCGACGGCTTTGTTGTCGACGACGATTCGCTCGACATCCGGCGAGAACATGTCGCGAACGGTGCGGGTGACCAGATCGCCTTCGGTGTAAAGCTCGACGGGGCCGGGCTCCTGCTCTTTCTTGACCAGCGTTTCCCAGAGGCGGGTGAGATATTTCAGATCGCGCTCGATCTCGATCTTGGTCTTGCCGATGCCGGCGGTGCGGATGATGAACGCGACATCCTTGGGCGGCTGGAGCCCGTCAAGAATCTGCCGAAGGCGGCGACGTTCCTGCTCGTCTTCAATTTTCTTGCTCACTCCCATCTTGCCCATGCCGGGCATCATCACCAGGATTTTCCCGGGGATGGAAAGGTAGGTGCTGAGGGTGGGGCCTTTGGTGCCGATGCCTTCCTTGATAATCTGAACGACGATCTCGTCACCCCGGCGGAGGCAACGCTGGATCGGCGGGCGATCCCGGCGAGACATTTTCCGGCCCACGGATTCCTGAATATCCTCCCCGCGCCGGCCAAAATAGCTGGGCATCAGATCAGAGATATGTAAAAACCCATTTCGTCCTAGGCCAAAATCGACAAAACAGGCTTGTATGGACGGTTCAACATTGGTCACGCGCCCCTTGTAAATATTGCCCACATGGGAAGTTGCGCTGGTGCGCTCCATGTACAGTTCTTCAAGTCGGCCGTCCTCCAGCAAAGCGATTCGGCATTCTTCGCCTTCGGAGACGTTGATCAGCATTTCTTTTGGCATTGGGGAATTGATAGTTGCTAGTTGACAGTTACCAGTAAGAGAGAAGCGTGCACGGTTTGAACTGGCAACTAGTAACCAGCAACCAGCAACTGCTTCTCAAAAAGCCTCGGGAATAATCTTCCGAGTTTCCTCGCGTAAAAAGTGCATCACCTGGCGTTCGGAATCAAAGCTCATCACCCGACGCGCCACTTGTTTCGCATGCTCCAATGTCGTGGAGCGGATAATTCGTTTGCACTCGGGAATATCAGGCCCGTTCATCGAGAACGTGTTCAGACCCATCCCGAGCAGCAGCAGTGTGTATAACGGGTCGCCGGCCATTTCACCACAGACGCTGACGCTGATCGAGTTTCTCTGCCCGGCACGAATCGTGTCGCGAACCAGCCTCAGCACGGATGGATGAGCCGGGCAGAACAGCCCCGCCACGCGCTCGTTGGTCCGGTCCACCGCCAGCGTGTACTGGATTAAGTCATTGGTTCCAATCGAGAAAAAGTTCACTTCGCGGGCAAATTGGTCGGCCATGATCGCCGCCGAGGGAACTTCGATCATCATGCCGATCGGAATATTACGGTTGAAAGGGATCTCTTCGTCTTCCAGTTCCTCCATCACATCGTTGAGAATCATCTTCGCCTGCCGAAGCTCCATCAGCGTGCAGATCATCGGGAACATGATCCGCAGATCCCCCAGCACACTAACCCGCAGAATCGCCCGCAATTGCCGCTTAAACATGGGGATGTCGTGCAAACACATGCGGATGCTCCGGTCGCCGAGGAACGGATTCCGCTCGGGATTCTGCATCTGCGCTTGGGTGTATTTGTCCGCCCCCAGATCCAGCGTGCGGATCACAAACGGCCGCCCGCCGATGTTTTTCATCGCCACTTCATACGCGGCATAATGGTCCTCCTCGGTCGGTTCGCGCTCCAGCGACAAAAACAAAAATTCCGTCCGGTACAGCCCGATCCCCTCCGCCCCGCGCTTGATGGCCTCGGGAATATCGTCCGCCGACTCGATGTTCGCCTGCACGCTGACGTGGTGCTTGTCGAGCGTCTCGGCCGGCAGGTCCGCCAGCAGCGCGAGCTCTTTTTCCATCAGCACAATTTTTTTCGCATCCTCGCGAAATTCCGCCAGTTGATCCGCATCGGGATTGACGATCACCATCCCGCGCCCGCCGTCGATGATGACGATGTCCCCGCCGTTCACCTCGCTGGTCAGGTTCCCCATGCCCACCACAGCCGGAATTCCCATCGCCCGGGCGACGATGGCCGTATGGCTCGTCCGCCCGCCGACATCGGTTGCAAAACCCTTCACATGTATGCGGTCCAACGCCGCCGTCTGCGACGGCAGCAGATCGTGCGCGATCACCACCACATCGCTGGTCAGATGAGCCAGATCCTCGTGCTTCTGCCCGATCAGATTCTTGAGAATCCGCCGCTCGATGTCGTAGACATCTTTCACCCGCTCCTGGAAATACCGGTCGGTCATCGACGCAAATTGATTGGCATATTTCCGGGTGACCACCGACACCGCATATTCCGCCGTGGTTTTCTGCGATTTGATCTCGGCGATAATCTGCTTGATCAGCGCCTTGTCGCGGACGATGCCCAGGTGAAAATCGAAAATACCACCGATTTCCTTGCCGTGGGAATCGGTGACCTGCTCGCGGAGTTTCTGCAGGTCGAATTCACTTTCGTGGAGCGAGTGGTTGAGCCGGTCCACTTCGCGGTCCAGCTGATCGTCGGGGATGGTCCGTTTGGGGATAAGCAGATCCTCCGCGTCCAGCACGACAGCCGTGCAGATCGCGACGCCCGGAGAAACACCGATTCCTTTCTTGATCTCCATGATTTGGAAAGTTGATAGTTAATAGCTGATAGTTAATAGTTGAGGAAGAAACTGATTTTCTATCAACTATTAACTACTAACTATTAACTCTCTCAACTATTCTCCTTCACCAAACTTGTTCTCAAACAGCTCGGCCAGCTTTGCCACCGCGGTGTCGGCGTCTTCGCCGTCGGCGGTGATCTTCAATTCCGTCCCCTGGGTGGCCGCCAGGATGATCATCTGCATGACGCTTTTGCCGTCGGCTTCACCGGGCTCGTCACCGCCCTTGATGACCATGATCTGCGACTTGAACTGATTTGCCAAATCCACAAACTGCATCGCCGGCCGCGCATGCAGACCCAGCTTGTTGCTCACGAAGATGACGCGGGAGGAAGACATGCGAAGAAAGCCAGAATGAGAATGATCAATAAATCGAGAATGATCAATAAAGCCAGAATGATCGATAATGAGTGGTCAATTGATAATGAGTGGTCAATCGATCACTGATGAATGAAAACCAGGTCCTGCCCCGCAGCGCAGGACCGCCGGAATACGAATGTCTTTCCTCCGCTCTGCATGCATCATTCATCATTCTGACTGCATTGCTCATTCTGACTGCATTGCTCATTCTGACTGCATTGCTCATTTCCCCTCCCCTTACTTCCCGCTGTCTGCCTCGTCCAGCAGTTCCACGATCCCCTCGACCGTGTCGGCTTGCCGCAGAAATCGGCGGAACATGTCCTTCTGCAGATTGCTGAAGACGATGTTCATCGCCTGCAGATGCTGCTGCGGGGTGTTCTCGGGTCTGAGCAGCAGCACAATGCTGTAGACCGGCTGGTGATCCAGCGCCGCAAAGTCGATCCCCGTGCCGCTGCGACCGA
>Ga0116230_10007165_pt1 | contig 11011 bp, 5 predicted proteins | sample S1TSphfallax_3_FD_88678 | JGI IMG/M metagenome (GOLD analysis project Ga0116230, IMG submission 88678) | Host-associated microbial communities from peat moss isolated from Minnesota, USA - S1T2_Fd - Sphagnum fallax MG | ecosystem: Host-associated > Plants > Peat moss > Unclassified | place: USA...
CTCCATCATCATGTTTATAGCTCTTATCTAATCTCCTTCTTTTCTCCTGCTGCAAAACATGGTGCTGGAATTTTGTCTTAACCAGTTCTGTGTTTGAAATGCACGTAGATTTTCCTGGCTCATTCTCTGGCTTGTTTTGAATTTTTTCCCTGTCCCCTAACCTAGCCTCTGACATTTGCTCTGGGTGAAGTTGTTGCCAAATAAGTACATGGCATTACTGTTGTCTGGTTCCTATACACTTTGCATTTTCAGTGCTAATTGTTAGCTATTTAGGGGATGCATTTTCCTGAGTTTTCTTGTATTGCAGTTGGTAGAGTTAGCACATAAAGACATGTTTGGAGAGTCCTCAGTCTTATCTGAACTTCTAGCATTGCCAGTGGCTATTTTTACTTGAGAAGATGCCTTTGTGATGTTTAGGCTGAGCATCCCAGAGGCAAAACCCTTTGTGTAAACTACATCCAAAGACATTTTTTGGGAATTCCTATGTCTTAGGTGTAATGGTCACATGTGGCCATTTTGGTTTGTGATGGTTAGGCTAAGCATCAAGAGGCAAAACTCCTGGTGACTGCAAACTTTGAGACAAATAGAAGCTGCAAGGTTGACCAACTGGTGACAGTAGATTATGTAATGGAGACATGACTGTGTCTTCTTCTGTGATCTGGGTTTATCATTTTGTTTGGTTTACTATAAGGAAAATATCCATTCTTTTCAGAGCTCATGGGAAGGAGGTCCCCTGACTCAGTTTGAGGTTGAAGTCTCAGGTGCTCACATATCTTTTAAGGGGTGATTGGAACTGATTTTGTTTCTTTTTTTTGTCACATCACTGCCACAAAATCCTCTGTTGTGAAAATGGGTGGCCCATCTTAGTAGTAATGCAGCATTTTCTCATTTGGAAGTTGATAGCAAGGTTGAAGCAGGCAAAGCGATGTAGGATGTATGTTGTGCAAAAGGAGTTTTGTTTCACAACAGCAATTTGTTCATTTGTTTCCTCCAGGTGGTGAAGTTGTTGCTGTGGGAGATGGAAGGACTGTTGGTGACAAGAAACTGGAGATTTCTGTGAAGTCTGGAGCTAAGGTTGTTTACTCCAAGTTTGCAGGCACAGAGGTTGAGTTCAATGGTGAAAATCACTTGCTGTTGAAGGAAGATGATTTGGTGGGCCTTTTGTCTGGTGATGATATCAAGGAGCTGCAGCCTTTGAATGACCGCGTTCTCATTCAGGTCAGTGAGGCTGAAACTAAGACAGCTGGTGGTATTCTATTGACAGAAAGTGCCAAGGAGAAACCTGTGATAGGAACAGTGATTGCCACAGGTCCTGGTACATATGGTGAAGATGGAGAGAGGAAGCCCCTGGACATTTCATCAGGTAATCAAGTGTTGTACTCAAAGTATGCAGGCAACGAGTTCAAGAACAAAGATGGTGTTCTGTATGTGGTATTGAGGGCATCTGACATTCTAGCCATACTAGCATAGGTAAAATGATTTTCTTTTTGTACTTGCCTTCTAGATAGCATAACATCCAATCTCCCCAGAAAATCTAATGGGAGTTCAAACATTGCAGTTGCGGCTTTAGTTTTGTGCCTAGTAATCACAAAATACATGCACACAAATTGCTCAGTAAACCATTAACCCTTTGGAAGGTTTCTAGTGTTAGATTAGCAAACTTGCCTCAAAATCTACAATTTGCATCATTCTAATCAGGCATATTGTATGAGTCTTTTACAATTGATGACTTACTGTTGGAGGCAAAAAGTGAGGGTGATGAGCAGTTGAAGCATTACATTCCATTTATGTATGGGAATTCATTTCTTGCCGATTTTATTCCTAGTTGATTGCGCCGAGGAACAGGATAGTGATCTACAATCAATAATTAATTAGTGTTTGTCTTAACACATGTTTTCTCATTATTGACCAACTATAATCAACCTGACTTTTCATGGATTGTGAAGGGATAAAGTCACTACCGAGAGCCATTCCTGGATTTGAGATCCCAGGAATATTTGGAGGGTAGGGTGGTAGCTCAATGGCTGGACCTCAATTGTAGGAATGCCTGGGCAAATCCTTCATACTTTTAGGGACAGTACTAGTATGACGTGCAAGGCATACAATTGCATTTTGAGGGGTTGGCAACCTCTCCCCTTCAACCCTTTCTAACTGTGTGCCCCCTCACCCCCTAAAAGTCCAACTGTGCACCCCAAATAGTTGACCAGATTCTTTTCCAAAGATTGAAGATACTTCTGTAGATGTTGCAAAGAAAATTCAGAAGACTCAAGAACAATTGATCTTCAAATCACAGAGGAAAGTAAAGCATAATTTGTCATTCCTCAGACCATATCCTGATCTGTCTGTCCAAGATACCTATAGCTCTTTGTGCAGACAAGAGGTGATATGATATCAGCAGACAATGCAAATACATATATGTTGACAATACAATCACAGATGTTGAATACAGCCTGTTGGAGATGGGCAGAGCCTATGGTGTGGCTCATGTGGGCTTGTCTTTAAGTGCCCTGCACAGTTCTGCCTGTTCTACCAGGTGCACATTCTGCTGTCACACACCAATTTCAGACCCACCTCCAGGAGATTGAGAAAAAATACCATCTACATAATTTCCAACACTGCTCTTTTCATTTAAGCTAAAATTAAGGTGAACCAAGTCAAAATGTCACAGAACAGTATCACATTGCACAATGCTCATTAGGAGGGAGGTAGTGTCTTGCTTACGGTTCAATGAGAACAAAACAAAACTTGAAAATCATCATTCAGCAATCAATGAAGTGTCCCTAAAGCTCTGCATACTACAAAATTGACTGCCCAGTCATGTGAAGTGCATACTAAGAAAGAAGTCACCTTGCTGCTTTGTGCCAAGGTGGTCTTGTTTAATTTGTAGCTTGATTCACAGCACTAGCTTAGCTTCTTTTCTCAACAGATTAAGCAATGGCTCACTCAACAATGGGACATGATTTTACCAGATCAGACTGGCAAACTGATGTTGCTCGCAGAAAACAAACTAGAATATTTATCATGTCCATTCTCAGGGCACAAAGGCATTCAGGACCACTGATCACCTTTCAAAAAGCATTTGGTTGCACAGCACACACACCTTTCAAAGTCAGAACATCTCACATAGGTAGACATGCTAGCAAGACAAAATAACATCAGGTCAAAATTGCACCAAAAGGGAGATTCCAAATTTGTCTGGAACTGGTGGCAGAATACATGGCAGCACAACCAACCACAAAACCCACTGGAGAAACATTGTGCAACTATTTTTGGATTAAGAGCAAAACACATGTTGAAGCAAGAATCCTAATCACCTACTAATTATAAAAATCAAATTTAGCTACAGCATTCAAATTCAAAAAATAGTCAACACTATGCTCCCTCCAACTGGGTAGGAACTTGACAAACATGCTTGCCTACTGCTCAAAGCAGTTGCACCATTCACTTTGGCTTCTGAGAAGACAAAATGAGCTCCATGCCATGGTGCATAAAAACAATCTCCCGCAGTTCATATTCCTGGCTGCCTCCAGAGTTTTGAGATGTCACTTCACGCCTCAACTATCATCAATAATCCACATTCCTCCTGACAGAAGCAATAACACCAAATTCACTTCTTTACCACAAACCTAACAATTGTTGAAGTTTCCCTTCAAACAGGGACTACCAAATGGAGGGAAATAGGGTCCTTGAACCTTACAATACCCAGGCTCCCAAGCATGTTGAAAATATAATCTAGAGTAAAGGCATGAGTTCTGCACTTGTTTGAGTATGATCCTCATCAAAATGATATGGAACCAAATCATCGTATAAAACTAAAAAGAAGGGAGGAAGCAATCTGGTTCTAGAGAAGAAAGCTGGGTCACTCTAGTGAGAGAACCTTTCAGGGAAGTACAATAGGTGGAATGCTGGTCCTATATGGTAACAGGGGAACCTACATGGCAATAACTCTCACAGGCAAAAGGAAGTCGCCTGCATCAATGGTGAGCCCAAGGATGACACAAAATCCATGCGTCCATCACGTGCCATCATAGTCATCTAAGCAAACATTGCACAGAGAATCGGAATTACTGACCATGACTTCATACACAAGTGACATCATCATGTAAGGTAACACAAGCATGGTCTAACTCTGCTGAGGTAGCTGATGTGCCATGTATGGTGGGCAAACCATACCCATTTGAAAAATTATAAATGGATGCCCACATGCGCTATGTGCCGTCTTCATCATCTGATTCATGCATACACCAGCCCACACTCTGCTCATAAGCTTCCCACTAATCCTATATAAAAGCTATTTCTGCCTCACCAAGTAATCCAATCAACCTTCAATGTGCCCATGGTGGACCATCTCCAGTCACCTACCATCATGCACCTGACTTAGCACCAAAAGCTACACTTTAATAATCAGCATCAGCCGACTTCACTTTTTCCAGAAGCTGAAAGAACCAGATGACTTTCAACCAGAGGCTGAATGAGAGTTGAAAGTAAATGGCTACTCTCCAAGTGGCAAAATTATGGTGTTGTAAAATTGCATCCCTAGTATGTCTCCAGGAACTTCTCATCCACATTGTCAAGCGAGGAGAGAGGCTTGCTGCTTAAGTACCCTTTCCTCCCACACTTCTTGAGGAATTGCAATTTCGAAACATGCATTTAGGAATTGGCTGCATACTTGTGCAACCAACATGAATGCTAACTCCATCAGGATCCACCCTGAGGGACTAAAGTGTGACAGAAGCTTCTATGGAACAATACTGCACCATTATTCAATCATGATAGCAGGAAAGTGTGCACTCTCAGATGTGAGTAACACAACTCTTGCAAGAACAGCAGGCTCTCAAAACAACAAGAACTGCATCTGCATCTCATTACCAATGAAGGAAATCAACAAAAATATGTGCAGGTCCAACTACTCAAGATTCTTCATAGTGGCAAAGATGCCTAAGCACTCTCAAGCTGGATTGGTAATTTCATCAGCTCTAATAACCAGATCCTTAATAACACAAAACTTGGACAGCTGAGAAGAGTCCTATTATACCACATCCAACAAGGAATCAACTTACCCACTGTGTATGCTAGCAAGTTCAAGGTTTGGTAAAATAGAGGCTCATAAATCAATACACCTAGAGTCTTGGTTTTATTTTTTACCATATAAAGGGCCAAATGTTGCCATGATTGCTGGTGTGCATCTGCAATCTACTACGTAGTGCGTGCCAGCTACACTTGCAATACAGAACCCAACAGGCATCCTAAACCAGAGAGAATAAGAGACAGCAATTGGGGATCACACAGTTACACAAGTGCCTTCAAAGTGTGCTTCATCACATGAAAGCAACACCATCAAACATCAAGAAGGTTCCATGTCAAATGCAATATCCACAACATGATGACCAGAGAAACAAGGATGTCCAACAGTGAGGAGTGACTAAGATGCTGTCAGACCAAACAATGATGGAGCATGGTGACACCAAGTACAGGAGAGAGGATTTGACGCACACTACCGATCCCTATTCATGTGGATGAGCATACCCTGGAGCATTGTACCGGCCGTTGTAGTTAGCTGCGCCACCATTCTCGATGTTGCAATTGCACTGTGTAATGGCAAAAGCGACTGTGCACATGCCATCTCACCTCCTAATCTGTTTTCATATCACAATGTCATTGGAATTGAGAAATCTTGTCCATCATACTTTATGCTTTATTTAACCCTAAACCCTAAACACTGAACCCTCGTTGGAATTGACAGATCTTGACCTCATCTTTATGATTGCCACAAAACTAACCCGCTCAATATTCTAAAGCTACCATTTGCTCAACTTTAGCAGGTTTGAACCCCAGAACTGCCATGGCCAGATGTGTTATTGAAGGACGGAATGCATGACTAACAGTTATGCCTCTCCAAGGATTGTGCAGGCTTTGAAGTACCTGAAGAACAGGGAAGCAGGGCGCCTGCCTTCAGAAACAGATTTGGTGGACGGATGAGAAAAGGCAGCAGGTCTGGCTGCTGGCATTGCAGGTGTCATGCTCCGGCTGCCCACACCCCGCTTCGGTCCCGCCGCTGCAACTTCACTGCAGTTCGAACAAACTCTGAGAACGGACCTCGTGGTAGAAATGAAACGGCTAGACATGCTTCTACCCACGCCCGCCATCGCCGCTCTCTTCTTCCCCTACGCACCCCGCTGCGCAAGGCAATCTCAAAGTGCGGACCAAAGCTGAACCGCTCTGACGAGGCTTCCTTTTTTGCACCGTCTTCCGGGATTAGGGTTTGGGGTTTAGGGTTCTTCGGGGCGTGGCTTCCGGGGTGCAGGTTATGTGTTATATCCGTATAGAATTGACGGGTATATACATACCCACCAGGACAGCCATTCCCAATGTTGTACCTACCATTGCCATTTACTTGGACATTGTTGATGTCTACGTATTAAGGGTAAGAGCAGCTCCAAGGATGTATTGTATTTGAGGCAATATCATTGGTTATGAGAGTCAAATTTAATGTTAAATGTTTTCCATTTCCCATTGATACTTGAACACATAATTTATATGGGACAATATAAATTAAGGGAGCATATAAATTTCACACATGGGTCAATAATTGTGGCCAGTCAACTAGAAACAATCAATTCTTTTTTGACACCCACAACATCTTAAGCAAATTTACAAGACTTCAGCCCATTTTCATAATCATGTGGTGTTGATTTCATTGAAAATTTGCCATACAAACCATTTTATGTCATCATCCACGGTTATTGATATAGCTCCAATATGGGACCTTCAGATCTCAAAAATGATTTTGAGTTCAAACCTATTTTGTGTGCAAGTGAAAGCTTTATCAGCTCTTTATCACAAAGTTTGACTTGCGAGTGCCAATAGCTTGTTGATTGGGTTTATTGTTGTGCTTAAAAACAAACAAACAAATTATAATAATTAAACATGAACGTTAGTTTAGTTATTTAGATCAGTCATAATTAAATTAATGATAAGATGAATTAACATAGTCCATTGTGTTTTAAGTTGAAACTAGTTCGTACGTGAATAGGGTTTGAATTATTCGATGTTTGGGATATAATTCTAAGTTGTGAGTTTTCAAATCATTTTTAATGCTTTGAAATTTCAGAATACACTATTTTTTCTATTTTGTAATTTTTATGTGTTGTGCATTCCCATTATTTGTTTTGAACTTGGATTCATGTTTGTGATAAATAAATCATATTAAAAATCACCAAAAATGTAAACTAGTTTGTTGGTTCAAAATTAGATTTGTGTTGTTACATGGGGTTTATAGTTGGTGTTTTGCACAAGAAATTAGTTTTGGTTATTTTGGAATTTTGTTCAAACATTGTGTGGTGTGTCTTCCATTTCATTGTATTGCATGTTTTATAGATGTATCATTCCTTGGGGATTTGAACCTTAATGGGACCTTTGTGCACCCCAAAATGTGAGTGAAGGAAGAGAAAAAAATAACAACAAAAGGAAGGTTGATATTTCTATCATAAAGTTCCTCGTTTTTTTCCCCTTCTCTTTTTTTTCCTAGTTCCCTTCTCTCTTTTCATCATTAAACAAGTGCACCAAATATGCAAATGAACAACAATAGTTGCGAAAGGGAGTCATGGTCATCCCCAACCTAGCTCAAAATTGGGTGTCTAGGTTTCATCGACACCAAAAGGAGGATGCGAAAGGCACACCGCCTCGTCATGGTGCATTTGACATCCAAGTGGGGCAACCCAAGTTCTACCCATAGCAAGTTATCAAAACCAACATGACATGCCCATTTTGAGTTGAGTGTCAAATTGATTCAATTTCATGCATGTCACCAAAAATGGATGCAAAAAAAAATTCCTTACACCTAGGCTTACCCCTTTATGTATGGCAACTAAAATCAAATTTGATCACCATAAAGTTGGTGACAAACAATTTTTCATCACCACAAGTTTTTCGTCACCAATCATGTAACAACCAAAAAAGGTTTTGATCGTCATCTAACAATCAAGCCTTCTCAATTGGTGATCAAAACCCATTTTTGGTTACCATAAGTAAAACCACCAAAAATATTCAATCACCATGCGTAAGGGGACCAAAAAATTTCGATCTCCAAAAGTTTGCCAATTCAAAATTTTCAATCACTAATCATTATAATTTTCTATCATTGATGACTAAATATTTTGTTACCTTCAAATGCCACAAGTAGTTCTTGTCAAAAGCTTTTCAAAAACATATTGCATGACCCCTTTCAAAACTTAGTTGTTGGCAACTAAAAACAATTTCAAATTCGATCAAACCTTCTCAAATGATGACCTAAACCTTTTTCGATCACCAACAACTTCACTCTTAAAGGGGCAAGGGCATGCAATATGTTTTTGGAAAGCTCTCAATAAGAATTATTTTTGGCAATTGTAATTGTCAATCATGATTGAATTTTTAACCATATTTCACAATGCTAAAACGTGTATTTCATCACTTGGACATTTTTTATTAATGTTTTAATCTAATCATGTAGTCATGTGTCCTTAATCATATATACTTTTAGTCAAATTTGTGACTATGATATTGCAATTGCATTATGACTACATAACTATATTAAGATTATTTTGTGATTACATTGTGACTGCATGATTAGCTTACATACATTAATAACCTACCTATGTTAATAGTTTAACTAAGTGTTAACTACCTACTAGCTATTTACTAGCTATCTATAAAGTAGCTAATACCTATGGGCTAGTACTACCTATTATCTACCTACTTACTATGTAGTACATACATAATACCTACCTACCTACTAGGTAGTACGTATGTACGTATGTGTGTAGGTACCTACTTACTACTAGGTACCTACGTCTTATTAAGTACCCACTTTCGTACCTACCTACCTACCTACTACTTACTATTAGGTACCTACTTCTTATTAAGTACTCACTTTCGTACCTACCTACTAGGTAGTACGTATGTATGTATGTGTGTACTTACCTACTTACTACTAGGTACCTACGTCTTACTAAGTACCTACTTTCGTACCTACCTACCTACTACTTACTATTAGGTACCTACTTCTTACTAAATACTTACTTTCGTACCTACCTACTAGGTAGTACGTATGTACGTATGTGTGTATTTACCTACTTACTACTAGGTACTTACGTGTTATTAAGTACCCACTTTCGTACCTACCTACCTACCTATTATTTACTACTAGGTACCTACTTCTTACTAAGTACCTACTTTTGAACCTACTTACCTACTATTTACTACTAGGTACCTACCTACTAAATAGGTAATACGTATGTACCTACCTACTACCTACTTACTTACTACTACCTCTAGGTACTATTTACCTATTACTTACCAAGCTAGGTGCCTACTAAGTTATTAAGTAGGTTCTAAGTTGTTGGGTAAGTACCTAAGTACCTAACTTATCAAATAGGTTAGAAAAAATTGTTTATACCAATATGGTCATGTAAAAATCATGTGGTGCAATGGTTAAATGGGAGTTAACGACTTTTTCCCTCAATGTGGAGGTGAATGGTTCAAGTCCTCACACTTGTAATTTAGTGAATTAGCCTAACTAATTTAGCTTTTTAGCTAAGTTAACCTACATTCCTAGGTAGGCTAAAACATGCATTCCTAGGTAAGCTATGGCCTACATTCCTAACATACATGTTGGGTTTTTAATCTTTATACCATGTGATTACATATTGCATGTCTACATGGCATGGGTGCAAAACATATTTATTTCATATTTAATGAATTATATGGATCTCATCAAACATTGATGACATCCATAACTTTATAGTTGCAAAAGTCACAATCACAAATTGTCTTGCAATTAAACCACACTAGCAACTAGGAGTTTTAAAATAGCATGTCCTATTCAAATACATAGTCATGTAATCATAGATGTCTTCCATGACTAACAACCTAATAATAAATCAAGTCACAAAAGATAGCTTTTCTTGTAGTGTTTAGTCATAATTATTGTTCTCATTGAGAGTGTTTTAAAAACATACCACCATGCCTTTGCAAATTCAACACACAAGTACTAAATAATTAATTTAATTTTAGTTTTATGGTTTGGCGCTTGAGTTTTTAATTCTTTAAAAAATGACAATACAAAATAAATATATTGTAAGGTTCAATTATTTCAAATAATTTCAATTGTTTTAGTGGTCATGTGCACTTGTATTTAATGTCATATTTCTAAAATGGCCAACAATCAAACTTGCTACAATATTAATGACTTTTTTGAAATTTTTGAAATTTTGACACGAAGGCCTATAAATGTAAAACTTTCAACAAATTAAAAGTTAATCTAATTTATGCCAAAACCACCTAGGTACTACAATATTGCATGTCACTTTTAAAAGTTTAGTTGTTGATAACCAAAAATGATTTTAGTCACCATCCAACAATCAAGCCTTCCCAAATGGCAACCAAAACCTTTTTAATCACCCAAAATTACACTTTTGAGAGGGGGGCATGTAAGATGTTTTTACAAAACTTTTAATGGAACTTACTCTTGATGACTAAATGTGAGTGCAAATTTGATCGCCAATGATAGAAAATTGTGCATGATAGTTGGATGGCAAGTGAAACCTTTTTTGATTGTCAACAACTAAATTTTGAAGGGTGCCATGCAATATCTTTTGGGGAAGTTTTTGATGGGAGCTACTCTTAATGTCTAAAGGCAACCAAAAATTTAGTTGTTAGTGATAGAAAATTGCACTCACCAATGATAGGAAATTAAAGTCATGAACGACTAAAAAAGGTTTCGATTGCATCCAACAAGGCTTCATTGTTAGATGGTGATTAGAAAAGGTTTCAATTGATGATGATTCAATTTTAAAAGGAGCCATGCAATATGTTTTTGGAAAATTTTCAACAAAAATTATTATTAACGATTAAAAGAGATTGAAATTTTGATTACCAATAATAAAACCCTCCAATCTTTAGCAACAAAAAAAGGTTTTGATCGATAATCTTGTTGTGACCAAAAATTTAGTCACCTTATGTATGGTGACTA
>Ga0116230_10007166_pt1 | contig 11011 bp, 8 predicted proteins | sample S1TSphfallax_3_FD_88678 | JGI IMG/M metagenome (GOLD analysis project Ga0116230, IMG submission 88678) | Host-associated microbial communities from peat moss isolated from Minnesota, USA - S1T2_Fd - Sphagnum fallax MG | ecosystem: Host-associated > Plants > Peat moss > Unclassified | place: USA...
ACTAAAAATAACTATTGCCACAATTGTTATGTCTATTGGGCACTAAATTGCAAACAAAAAAAACTACACTATAAACATTATATAAAATTTACAATGTCCTGAATTCAACTTTTGACTCAAATGTAACACAAATATTTTTAAAAAATAAGAAAATTATGTAGGATAAGAAAAAAGAGGAGCCATCTGATGGTAACTATCGTGTACATTTCTAGTGAAAGGGGAGAACTATGTATTATGAGTACCTTTAGATTGCTTTGAAAGGCAACACAAATATAATTATTATCTCATCTCATTCTATTACATGAAATCCATCGTTGGTTAAGCAATTATTTGGTTATGTTATTTTAGGTTTGTTTTAACATAAGGCATTGTTTTCTTAATGATGGTGTTTTTAAATTTTTTTTGTGTCAATATTTTGAAAAAAATAATACAATTTTGTTGCACCCTATTTGCAAAGCAAAGAGAGTTGTGCTTTGCCCTTCATGGGCAAAAGGCTACGTTCAAAAAATCTATATTTTTATTTTTCAAATAAAATAAGCACCTTAGGATCAAATTGTTCATACTTTCAAGCCCTTCACTTATCATCAAGAGCTTACACATTAAAAAAACTAACAAAAAAAAAAGGGATATTTAACTTTTGCAACTGCTTTGATAGTAGAGCTCTTAAGGCTCATTTAGAAAGAAAGAAGCAAGACACAAAATAAATTTCTTGATCCTCCAAATCAAAACTTACCATTTCAAGGCGACAATTTGCACTGCTATGTGAGAATGGGGAAATCCTGAAGATCCACAGACATCCACAGACATCTCTGGGAAGCCTGGACTAGCAACCGTGGGTAAGATGTTCTCAAGCGACCTCAATGTCTGAAACGCATGTTATCATTATCTGGAAGGGGGTTTGAAAGGTTAATAGTAGAGAACCGTAACTAAATATCAAGGAACAGTCATTTCATAACTTAGGGACTGAAGGAAGGGGGACATGGCAGCCTATATCAAACAAGTGACCAGTAGCAAGAGACTCTACTGGGGATTTTCTTTCCCACGTCAAACTGATCAAGTGGGCTGGGGCAGCGAGTCTTATCCATAGTGATAGCCTCTTTGCAGTAAGTACAGCTACATCATGTTAACATATTGGAGATTGGTTAGATGTAATATTTCATGCATAGGTTTGGCGGAGATTCATGAATGTTGAGATATTTGCTAAGAATGATAAGATATAAGGAAAATTATTTGTTGACTCAAACTGCATGCATGTTAAAAATTTGCATGTTATCATCTTTTATGGGGTTTTCTTAACAAAAATCCATTAATACCTACTTCCTAAAATACCCACTACACATTTTCAACATGAGGTTGGGAATGAAAAAAAAATCAAAAATATGTCCCACATATGTAGATTCATTTCTTTGAAGAACCTTATATATGTCTCTTTTCTAAATGTTAATCAATCATCGTCCAAATATTAAAACATGCAAATCACTATCTAGGTTAGGAAATGTTTTGACAAGGCGTTTTTATCATACTTCACACAACATGTCAAGGTTTTTGGTTTTGGTTCTTTAGGATGGTGGCATGGTGAGTTGCTAAGAATTTATGGTTGATGCATTTGCCCATTACCTTTTACTTAACACATTGCCAAAAAGGCGTAATGTCTAAGGGTTAGACCTCATTTTGACCACTAGGAGGATGAACTGTGGTGACAATTAGAACACATGACTTGGCACTTGCCAAACATAGGACACGGCAATAATTGTTTTTGAATTTAATATATTACATGGAAAATAAAGATATGATTCAATAAGCTTTTTTGTTTCAATTTCATGAGTAGCACAAAAGTCCACATTAATCCATGGGATGATTAATTGATTTGGAAGAGAAAAACTTGAAATAAAAAAATAATGTTATGGAATGTTCAAGGGCATTTGGAGATAAATTTCCAAATGCCACCGATTTCAACATCTACAAGCAGAATTCTTGTGAGTGGGTTGCCGCGGTGGAGCACCAAGCAAGGAGATTTTGTGTGCATATACCTGGATTTAATTGCAGAATTGCAAACAATTAACCATGAGATGGTTAATTGTGTTGAGACTGTTTTCCTACTTTGCATCTCAAGGAAACACTAAAAACTTAGTTTTGGGCTGCACGCAAGTGTGAAGACCTGCTCTGATTTTACCTTGGTTTTTCAGTGATACATGGCAGGTAAGGTGAAAATAACAAAATATATAGAGGGTGGTTTCAAAGAAGGAACACCTGCTGGAGAGCGCATTCCATTTTTTGAAATGCATTGCAAACAGCAGAAGGAGAAATACACTGAGTACAGTGCCCTCCAATTACACTCCAAAACTTGGAGCAGGTCTTCATGCTACTTGGGACAAGTTGCATGAAGGGACTGTGCATTTAAAGAACTGCTATCAAGGGTCATACTAAAGTACAACTTCAATAATGGTTACTCATGGTATGCTTTAACAAAATTTATCACAAGTAAAAGCTAGAAAGGGTTTCAAATTCAAGAGAGGGTGGAAACTGAACCTGTTATGCTTAGGTGTTTCTTTTTAATTTGTGGTTTTGAATTGTTTGCAAAATTTTCCAAAATTAGTCAAATTTTTAATTATTTTTTAAATACCAAAAATTTCGAATTTTGTTGTTGTCACCAGATGGCGAAAATTCACCAAAAGAAAAAGAAAAACAACATTAACTCTGGCCATGCTACTTAGAGTATGTGAAGTACTAACAAACTCATATAGTACCAACTTGGGAAAATGTTTTGTGTACATCAAAGGCCTCAGCCACGGGCTTTACCAGAATAAGGGCCCATGCCGAGTATGGCCCACAGCTTAGCATGGGGAACTTCTCCAAAATCATTTACCCTGATATCAACAGGTACCTGCCCAGGAGCCCAGGAAAAATGAAAAATGTGGGTAACATGCCCTCCAATCACACTACAAAAATTGCAGCAGCTCTTTAGTTTTTCCATACCCTCATACACTCATAAATGTGAAGGACTGAGAAGCTGAGGTGCCAAATCTTCCTAAACTAACACATTTTACAATAGGAAAAACACATTTCTCCAAGCTTTTCTCTATTCTGTTTTGCAAAAAAGCAAAGATTTGCCATAAAAGAAAGATCCCTAATCACCATGGACTTCTGAAGGTTAATGAATAAAAATTGCTTGTTTTTGCAATAATAATTACAGTTTATATCCCTCCCTCACCACTTGTCAAAATCCCTTGAAGTTGCACCAGACTATAAAATCAATTTTAGACGGAAATTCAGGAAAATTGCACAAGGAGGCTAGTGAATTTGTATGCATGAGCAAATTTACCCAGAACTTAGCAAAGCAATAGGCTTCAATGAAAATTTCCACTTCTCCCAAATTCTCTACAGCACCATGAAGAGTGGGCAATTCATTACCTTCGTATTTGGAGGTCCCTTGTCAGGCAAAATGTTTGCCAGGCATCTTACACAGTGGTAGAATTCTTACTATGTGTAATGCTCAGGCTCTGATTTATTTCATTGAAAGAAAAAGATCAGTGAAAATCTGTTCAAATGAATGGAAAAAAACTTCCAATTCATTTTGCCTGTATAATGGCAGCCCTCTCAGCTAGCCTGATCGCAGGAACTGAAAAACAGGGAAAAGCCCAGAGGGTTGCCAGTATCCTATACCAAAATTGCTGGGCTGCATGCACGAATGGTGAGCATGTCTCTCATATTGTCAGAAGTTTTGGCTGGGACTTATTAAATGGAGGAGGGGAAAGAAAACAGAAATATCTGGAGCTGTGTACTTAGGGACTTTAGATGATCCAGGTTAGCGCTCTTTTTTACTTTTAAAGGCAAAGAAAAAAATCTGGGTAGAGAGGAAGGCAAAGATTTGCAAACTGCCGAAAATTGTACCACCACATGGAGACGAGCTGAGACCTGGCTTTGCCACCTGGAGAGCGGAGACGTCTCCTATGGTGGTCACAACTGCAACTGACGTCATGAGTGGTTAGGACTTCGGAGTGTGACACGAGGTAACAGTCATAGATTGGTGTCTAGTCGACGTGTTGCTGGAGGATAGTCTGGACTCTGGACTCTGGACTCTCCAAATGCTCCTTCTGCTTCTGTCGTCCCATGACAATAGGACAAGTTGAATTTCATGGCAAGTTAGACAGTCTGGTTCAGTACGGAAAAAGGAAACTACACAACTGAATAGAACTTACTAAGCAGCAGAGGCTTGGAGGAAAGGAAATTGTGAGCGTTGTTGGCGTCTTTTCAAGTCGTGGCATCACATGAATAGCTGCATTCGCTTCTCCAGATATTCTTGTTGTCGTGATTTTTTTGGCACCTGGCATGTGTGAAAGGAGGAAGGACCAAATGGAACTCTGCATTGATGCAAACATCGTGTCATACTTATTTTAGCAATTATGTGACCCAGCACCCCACCCATTCACCACCCATTGGTAACCATATATGACTCAGTGGTAGATGAATAACAACTTAATGACCTGTCAGATATTTCCCATTGTCGTTGGAGGGTGACGTAAATCCATAATCTTCTCTCCAGACACTGGGGGTCATCTTCCCTGTATCTAGGCAGGTTCTTACATTTTGGTAAAACTCGGGAAGGTTTTTATCAATCTATTAAGAGGGCACCTTACTTGCTGAAACGCGTAACCCCCACCTTCATGGGATTAACGCTTTTCGTTGCCGTGATACCGACGGGTACAGGTGTCTATCAAGGGAAAAAAATAAAAATTGGCGGCTATTTTTAGGTCGCCGTTGGCTCCACCTCGGGGGTCCTTATTCCAGTAAAGCTAGCCAACTCAGGCATTACCCTACACATAAGGGCCTGTCAATTTCTCTTCATGTGAAGAATAGGAGCTGACACCATCATCACAAACACATGATAGGGCCTGCAGCCGAGGTGTTACCAAAATTTGACACTGCCCTCAGATGCCACCTCGGGCAGGTGTATTATTCTCATGACAACCCCCTTCCCCTTCTACATAATTACCAAGGTTGCCACTTCGGTAACCTATCCTGCAAACCCTCTTCCTTCCCTCTTCCCCTACCTAGATTACCACCTTCTTAAGTCATCCAAATGGGCATGTACCATAGGTAAGTAAGTAGGGGAAGTCATTGCTATGTACGTAGGCACTCTGTGGCTACTAGGCAGGTTGGATTGCTAGTGAATAGCTAACCATGCTAGTTAGCTATAAGACAGGAACACAACGAAAAAAGTATTTCCTATCCACATATCATCCATCCTGCATGGTACGCTAGTGGATGATGTTAGCTCTGGCCACTAATTAGTCACTAGGACTGATTAGAGACTCTTCAACTAATTTGGAGCGTAACTGAACGTACGGGAAATATCATCAGTGTGAATAGAGCTTTTCAATCGCATCGTGCCGATTTCGAATCACGTAAGCTCCGGAAGTGGGACCTCGTTTGCCGGGTGTACTATTGGCTGATAATCTTGTTGGGCGGGGTCCCCATTCCCACATCAGGTACAAATGTGGTTTCCTAGCAAGCGAAAAAGAAACGACAAAAAAGTGCAATCTTGGTAGTTTCGAGGTGTCATTCCGTGCCCATGTTACTAGAACCTGCCATATTTGAGGGTTACTTATAAGTTTATATATTACACACACTGTTTTTTCGGTTTTTTATAAATTTGGGGGGGGGGGGGTCAATGAGGGGCCCACCGAAAATATCTACAAATGTTGTCACCTGCAATTTGTCACGCTGGTGTGTCGCCAATTGGCCTCTCGATTGCACTCCCGATCTTGTTGGGGGGCTAGGGGCAAGTGGGAAGAAATTCATTCCAGGCGCTTGACTTCTTTTCTGTCGCTTTCTTTGGAACGGAAATTGGAGGGAACCCCGGAATGAACCACCCAACATCCGTTTGCAGCTGCGTTTGTTCGTACTCTGTTTTTTTTCTTCTCTAACTTACACAAAGCATCCCTTAAATCAATATTTGTTGTCTCGGAATTATGCAAAGTGTTCAGTCCCTGGAAATTCTCTTTGGAATTTAGCAAGAGATTGAGAACATTCCGACATGTGTTATCTGAATTGTTAACCTGAGCCAAATCAGAGATCACAAATAACTTGTCTGGTTTGAATCCAATAGGAACAGCAATACATACGGTCGCAAGCTTTTTTGAAAGCAATATTCCCAGTGCTAAATGAATCTTTGTAGGGACGGAAACTTGATTGTAAGTACTGAGGATTAGACGTGGATTGAGACGACATTTAGGCTCGAGGAGGTTGTGCGTGATGTAGAGTAAGTACTACCAAATCTTGTGTGTGAACGGTTCCATGCATGTGGCATGGAGAAAGACGTCATCCATCTAGGAGTACTGTGGTGCATGCATGCTCATGTGGAGTCTGCACTGCTCTTATAAATTCAGCTACGGGCTCAGCTCCTCCTCAACTCTTCTCTCTCTCTCCCTCCAAGCTTCTGTTGTGCAAGCCCACTGCTTGTCCCTCGTGTTTCTTCAGCTCCCAGAACCATTGGGAAACCATTTCCATTTCCATCTCGAATCTGGGCCAATGTCATGAACTAATTTAGGTGAGTTGATTGATTGTCATATGCCACATGTATGTGAGCAGTATTTCCAGCACAACAGTATACTGATCTGCATATCTAGGTCAGACTCGGCAGACTTTCTTCTTTTGTGGAAAAATTACTCTAATTCTTTCTTCGCGTTTGAAGCTTGCCAATTCCTCGGATGAGATAGAATTGAAAATCTGAATTTTCCAGCAGCAACCCTGGTGGAGTGTTTTCTGTCTCTACAGAGAAGGGGCAGTGAAAAACTTCAAATGCTTGGACTGGGAATAGATTGCACAAAGAAGAGAGAGCGTGCAAGCTGATCAGTACGTAAGTCAGTTAATTTTGATAGCACAAAGGAGGATTTTGGCAGCCGTATATATGGACGTGCTGAGCAACAGGAGAGCATGGCACTACATAGTAGAAGTGATCGTAGCGGCGCCAATGGAGAAAGTGTGGGAGATTGGCTCCGACTGGCTAAGCTTTCCGGCTCGCTCCTGCGTGCTGGAATGCACAGAAGGCGAGAACGGCCTCCCGGGTTGCGTCCGCAAGGTCACGGTGAAGTCGAGATCAGGCTCACCCGATAAAGAGCGCCGATGGGTTGCCGAGAAGCTCATACACATCGACCACTCCAGGCACATCCTGTTTTACGAGGTGGTGGGTGGCAATATAGGCCTTGAGCCCGGCTACCAAGCTGCATTCCAGGTCTGAATCTCTGTGATGCTGAAAAATACATATATGTTCCAATTGATCCAACGCGGTTGATCTTGTCTTCTCAAAAATGCTCTCCTTTCTGTTGCATAACCGGCTTATCTTTCTTTCTTTCTTTCTTTCTTGATAAGCTAATCTGGGGACGTTATGAGTGATGATTTGTCAAGCTAGGTAGTTGGAGAAGGAGAAGGAAGGACGAGAGTGGTGTGGTCATTTCGTTTCAGTCCTAAACAAGCGGCAATAGAGCAAATGACCCCGTCCATCGCCGCCACGGTCACTGCCTACATTCAGGAGCTGGAAACATTGGCCAGCGCTTAGCAGAAATCCAAATTAGAGAGATTGTGATTGGCGTTTCTGGTCGTGCACTTGTCCTGAGTTTTTCTTTCTTTCTTTTTCCTCACGAATTCTTCAATATATTCTCAACTATAGATTCGAGCTGATCTGGACTTCCATCACTGAAGTCCGTTGGAATTGTCTCTAACTCATTGACACGAGGAGCTTAGTCCAGTCATCCTCACCGGACGACGTTATTTCTTCCCCTCATCGTCATGAGTATATTATACTCTCAATCTCTTTGAGCCAGTGCAGTGCTAGACAAAAACTAGCTTTTTGCTTGCTTTGAAAAGGAGCAAGTTTTGTCACTACAAGATAGGTAGTATATTACTAGGCTAAAGTCATTTATGAATATTCTTTTAAGCTTTTTGTCTGCCTCTCTTATTATTGTTAAGATTTGTAACCACGGTTCTTGCCCAAGGGTAGCAAGATCAGGGGCTGAACCACTTTTTTGCTTGCTTTTGGAAGGAAGCAAGTTTTTTCCCAGAGGGTGTTGTATCTTTATTTGCTTCTTCTCAAGATCATGAAGTAATTTTGTAAACTGATCAATTTACAATTTAGTGTACACACTTGGTTTTTACTAGATTTGCACTATCATCACTGATCGCTGTCCTGTGTATGGACTAAAAGAATTAAATCTCAACACCTCCATTACAGCTTCCTTTTGCAATGCTGGCAGACACAACAGCAAAATCCCATAAATCAAAAAATTAGATTTTTGATAGTTAGACTTTCTCTCTAACCATGTGTTGCTCACCACTCAAGTCACCTTCAATGTGAACCTCTACAGATTTTTGGTGGTCTTGAAGTTGGCTTGCTTGATCAAGTGAAGATGTGAAAAGGTACATGTGCATATAACTCCCACCAATTTAGTATCATTAGTGCCACTCCCCTTCATTGACACAAACAACAGCTGGGCAGTCCTCTCCATCCCATCCATCATCCACAAATTTGACTTCTACTTGATCCAGATCCAGATCCATAATTTTTGAGACCAGACCCATAGATCTAGAGAGTTATGGTAAGTCTTGGAGTGGGCTTCCTTCATCAAGTGGTGCTACAAAGGAGTGCATGAGCATAGATTTCCCACCAATGTATTATGATCAGTGGCCATCCTGTCCATTGCACACAAACAATTGGGCATACTTCTCCAATGCATCCATCATCCACAACAGTATTGTCTTCTACTTGATCCAGACCCACATAGAGGTTACTCGGGATCAGATATCTCATTTGCATGATGTGCTTCTTATGAACAGTAATGGAAAGCAAACCTAATACAACAGTAGACACCAAACAAAACTGTAGTCCTTTCCAGCCAACTGACTTCGATAGGGATGCTAATGGATTCAAGAATGTAGGAGAGCCTGTGAGAAGGCCCCTCAAAGTTGCCATGGACTTCAGATTTCAAGCATATACACAAGTCTTGTCCAAATTGTTAGAAATAGGCATCTAATATGGCCAGGCACTGTGATTTCATTTGATGGCTGAGTATTACAATCAACTTCTCTGCATCCCAACCTAGCAATGCCCAAGCTATTTCACTCAAAGAACTTACCAGCATTTGCAGATGCACACACAATTGACAGATATTTCCATAAGCTGCATCAAAACAAGCCTTCAAACAAAATATGTCACAGCGTTGTTTTATGTGCAAGCACACCTTCAGCTTAAATACTGAAAACCAAGCAGTGCTAGTGTTTGGAAAGTGAAACTTTGACAAACCTCTGAATGCTTGATAAAGCCCCTGGCAATCCCCCTGGATATTCAGATATGGTGGACACTTACTGTTAACACATCTCAATCTCCTTGCAGATTGTTGAAGACTTAACCTCAATACCTGCAAATGGTATTTTGATGATGATGCTAAGTCTTCAGAATCTTTTAAATCAATATGCCACAAAAACCTAATGTGAAATTTCAACATGGAGATCAGTTCCAACACTTCAGTTTTTGCATTCACACCCATTCGAGCATCACACTCTTCAAAATAAAAGACTATTCTGATCAATAGAAAGAAAACGGAAACAGGGAGGACCTCTTTGGTGCATCAAACTTGGAAACATAGCTGAGATGAAAATTGTGTCCACACAAGAAGAAGAAACACATATACTTGGAAGAAAGTCACGTTATGAGGACATAGGGTGCAAGGAAAACTTCCTACAATTGCCAAAATTTGCAACAGACATTGCTCGTTACAAAAGATCCCGAACCCTTAAACACTTGACCCTAGTTCCTTCTACTACAAACAGACCCGGACAACCCAATCCTAAATGAGGATAAGAACACGTACCTGCACAAGCACTTCGCAAAATCTCCAAGAAGCAGAAACCCTAGAAATCCCAAGAAGTTACAATTCTCAAGGATTTGCAGAAAGATTCAGCCACCACACATACTCGGAGAAACAGAACAGAAACTAACATACCAGTAGTGGAGCCCACCCGAAATCCCCGATTCTCTTGAAACGTCCCACCACCCTTTTGTATTTCAGAACCACAAAGTCCGCCAAAGAACGAGTTCTCCGCCGCTGCTTAAGCCTCCTGACAAGGGTTTCCGACGAATTCGACTTCAAAAAATTTCGAGCTCTCTGTCCTCCAAGTGACACTTCCTCTCCTCACTTACCTTCCCCAGATGTTTCTGGAAAGCGCTGAAAAAAAAGGTACAGAAACAACAGCAATGCAGGTAGGTATGAAGCAGAGCTAAAACAAGCTGCTCATTGCATAATGGCTGTGCCCTTTGAATGACATCCATAAGGATGATAAATATTGAACATACTAAATTGAACATACTAAATTGAATGGTGGTTAGCATGTAAAGCCCAAGTGGATCCTTCACTTAAGTGGGAAGTGGTTCTATCCAAGTACTTGTACTGGTTCGGCAGCAAGGTGCCTAATTATTATTATTTTTTGTCATTCACTTTTGGCAATAAAAATAATAATGTTTTTTACAATTAGGCACTCTACTAAATAATAAAGCTAGTTTATTTGAGGGATTCTTTCAGATTTTCAGCACGGCAAGTATTTTTCAGAATTTCCAGCAATTCCAAAAATAATTAATTTGTGCCTAAACCAGTCCGGTACCAACGTAGACCACATGACCCTAGAATGTAAGGATACCAAACTTTGGCCCGTTTCTGGGTGCATCACAACGACTCTGCCGTCAAAGCCAGAACCAACAAATGACAGAGCGGGGAGGCAACCAGAGTGTGTAGCTAACTTTCGGTGAACAACAAACAATTAAGAACTAAGAAAGCTCTTCACGTGAACTGAGCTAGGGATCCCGCACAACAAACATCGTTCACAGATTATTAACTTGGTGACAGATCTTTTCAAGATGAAATGCAGCCTTATGGACAATACATCCACAAGAGCATGAGATTGGTGAGGGAGCCTCTCTGTGCTGGGAGTCTGCAGATACTGTGACAATTAAGTTATAGGG
>Ga0116230_10007167_pt1 | contig 11011 bp, 8 predicted proteins | sample S1TSphfallax_3_FD_88678 | JGI IMG/M metagenome (GOLD analysis project Ga0116230, IMG submission 88678) | Host-associated microbial communities from peat moss isolated from Minnesota, USA - S1T2_Fd - Sphagnum fallax MG | ecosystem: Host-associated > Plants > Peat moss > Unclassified | place: USA...
CAGGACGGCAACATCGTCCGCTTCAACGGCAGCTTCGGCCACAGCCACGGCACGGACCGCGAAAACACCATCTACCACCACTTCGATAGCTGGCGGAACAATGTCCAGCCCGGCCTCTGGCTCCCCACCGCCATCTACATTGAGCAGACCACCGTCGACAAGCACGGAGAACACGTCGTTCAAATGAAGGCCGTCACCCACGTCTGGGGCTATGCCCTCAGGGTCCCCAGTAAAGGCTCTGAAAATGTCACCGTCTCCGTCGACAACGCCAACGATGCCAGCGCCGCCGATTCGCAGGACGTCAGCCCGCTCGGTGCCGAACGCGCCTGGGTCCAACAGGCTGAGGACAACGTCGTCGAGCGCCTCACCCAGGCTGGCCTCCTCGATTCCCCCAGCGAGTTCGACAAAACGCTGGAGCAGATTGCCAACAATATCCTCATCGAAAACAACATTCAGTTCTCCGGCACCATCCGCTGTCGCACCCTCCTCACCAGCACCCTGGAGTCGGTCGCAGTCGGCAATACCATCATCATCAGCAAGGGCCTACAGGACACCATGTTCACCCCTTCTGACAATGGCGGTTCCGCCGTCGCCAACCTCGCCACCATCATCTCCTTCCAGTTGGCGCACATCGTCCTCGGCCACCGGCTCGATACACGCTACGCCTTTAATGACCATCTCCTCTTTCCAGATTCCGCCGCCTTCGTCCGCATCCCCATGGGACACACCGAGGCTGATAACATTGCCGCCGCCAAAAAAGCCATGGACCTCATGGCTGGCTCTGAATTCAAAGACCGTCTCGGGGTTCCCGGACTCTACTTCCTGCAACTCCAACAGCGCGCCCGCGCCCTCCCCGGTCTGCTCGATGCCCGGCTAGGCGATGGACTCGCCTACGGCCTGAAGGACAAGCGCTTCTATCTCGAGGCCTTCATGTCCAAGGCCCCAAAGCTCAATATCGAAGACCTCAAACAGGAGGCCGCCATGCCGCTCGGTTCCCTCCTCCGCATCGATCCCTGGTCCGATCAGGTCATCCAGCTCCACTACGCCGTCGAAACGCCCCTCAATGGCCGCGACAAAATGCCCTTTGAAGTCACGCCCATCTACTACAAACTCGCCTATTACAAGGAGCCTGTAGCTGCACCCGCGCCACCCGCACCGCCCGTGGCCGTTCCACCCCCCGCAGCCGCTCCGGCAGATACTACAACGCCACCCGCAGCCACACCAACAACTCCGGCACCAGCCGCAACTACAACCGGTGCACCCGCTGGTGCATCATTTTGATTTAGCTTTTTGAAGGTATTAGGCTGTCGAACTTGCTCTTGATTTTTTTGATCTTGATTTTGCTCTTGCCCTCGCCTCTATGTTGTCATCTTGAGCGTAGCGAGGGACCTGCTTCTTGCTTTTGATTTCAGGGTGGAAGCGTGGGGCTTTAGCCCCACGAAACAGATGAAATTGAAATGGGGCTTTGGCACCGCCCTCTTGATAAGGAGAACCATCGTGCGAACCACACGTTCCACTATTGCAATACTTATATGCGCCCTCTCCGCCTTTTGCGGCACACTTCACTCCCAGGCCCCGCCTACTGAGAGCAAGGTTGCCGACTTCCAAATCGGCGGTGGCTTTAGCGGTATTCGCCCCGACTATACCCATACCAATTTCTACGGCCCCACCATCTACAGTACCTTCGACTTCCACCACCATATCGGTGTTGAGGTCGACATCCACCTCGGCGACTACAACGCACCCAGCAATCTCTCTGAGAAAACCTATGAAGTCGGCGTCCGCTACAACCTCTCCCCGCGTTTCGCCGGACAAAAATTCAACTTCTATCCAAAGTTCCTTTATGGGCGTGGTGTCTTCGACAACGTCTTTAATGCCCCATCATCCAGCCAACAGGACAATATTGCGTATAACATCTACACCATCGGCGGTGGTATTGAGTATCGCTTCAGCCGTCACATCAACCTTCGTCTCGGTGACTTTGAATCACAGCACTGGCTCACTTTCCCCTATGCCGGCACCAATACACCACTCAACCACGGCCTTACCCCCTACGTCGTCACCGTCGGTGCGGCCTACCACTTCTAGTAATGCCTGTTTTGATTTTGGAAATTCCTGTTTTGATCGTTCTCTTGTTTTGATCGTTGCTTTATGTCCCGATTATTGCTTTGATTCGCACTGAGGAGAAGACACCCTTGTCGAGTTACTCTCTATGCCGCCCTATACTGCTGCAAGCATTCCTCCTCGCACTGATGGCGACGATCCTCTGCACCGCACCGCTCCACTCCCAGGCCCTGCCCACCGAACAAAAGGCCGCTGACTTCCAGGTCGGCGGTGGTTACGCCGGTGCTAAACCCGACTACACCGGCATCAGCCAGCATTTCTACGGCCCCAATATTTATTTTGATTTCGACGTCCGCCATCACCTCGGCCTCGAAGGCAGTTTCACCCTGCTCAATCAACCCGCACCCAACGGCGTGACTGAAAAGACCTACCAAATTGGCATCCGCTATCGCTTCACTGACCTCCGCCACTTGCCCGAACGCATCGTCCCCTATGCCCGTTTCAACTATGGTCGCGGCGTCTTCAACTACGGCTACACCTCTGTACAAAATCCAGCCTCACCCGGCTCCTACATCACCATCCAAAATGCCGACCTCGGCTACAACATGTACTCCATCGGCGGCGGCATCGACTTCGCCCTCACCCGCTCCATCAACATCCGCGCCATTGACTACCAATATCAGAGTTGGCTCAACTTCCAGCCCGGCAGCCTGTCGCCTGCCGTCCTCTCCGTCGGCGCCGCCTACCACTTCCACTAGACAATAAAAAACGCCCCATCAATGGGCGTTTTTATCCAAATTAAGCAAACCTAGAAATGATACGCAACGCCGAGCGACGGATAATTGAAAAACGTAAACGCATTCGTCTTAAACGTCGCCGCTGAACCGCCCACATTGTAATTCGGAGCCTTACCCACAAATTCCCGGTACTGCAGCCGCAGGTCCCAACTTGGACTCAGCTCATACGCCACGCCCGCTCCCAGCATCGCCACCACTTCCGTGCTTCGACGTGCAGACAACTGGTTCGTGCCCGCCTGGGGCAGCGGCGAAAAGATGATCGCACCCACGCCCGCCTCAGCAAACGGATTGAACCGCTTGAAATTCAGGTTGTAAACATACGCGCCCGTAACTTCCTGGTTCCGGCTCAAAATGCGCCCGTTGTTCAGTGTCGAGGTGTAAAACTTCATCGAGTCCTGCGTGAATGAATAGTTCCCCTCCAGCGCACTCCGCGGCGTCAACATAAACCGATAGCTCGCCAGTCCGCCCCCGCTCAGCGTCGCCGTCTGCTGCACACCGTTTCCATTCGTCTGCGGCATGCTGAAACTAATCGCACTAATACTTACGTCCTGCCGACTTTCCTGGGCAAAACCTGCCATCGGTGCCAGCAGGATACTTAAAACACCTAACAAAATGATCTTCTTCATTCCTCGAATGTCCTCTTCAAACTAACTGGGGCTTATTTTATGGAGCTTACTTCTAAAATCCGGTGTTGAATCTTTCGCATCTTGTGCAGTACTTTTCCGCCAGCTTCACTGCCACCGGGGATTGTTTCCTGTCTCTTATACGCACTCAAAGTATTGTAACCGCTCACAGCTAACCGCGTCAGCCGCCACAGTCTACAAACCGGGTGCCCCAAATCTCGTTACTGTTATGTGTGTCTTATTCGTGTGCAGCACGAACTCTCTCGTGTCTTGCCCTTTTGCCTTGTCATCCTGAGCAAGTGAGGGATCTGCCTCTGACCTTGCCTCTATTTTTGTTTGTCATCCCGCAGCACCCAGCATTTCGCATTTGGGTCTGGAGGGGCCTGGATATGATCTTGTCATTGCCTCACGCCCTTGATCTTCTATGCCCTGTTCCCTGCCTCTTCCCTACGCCTTCTGCCTCTCCACCTCATACACATAAGGATCACCCTGCTCTTCCGCATACCGCTCCACCGTCTGCAAAAACTCCATCGCAGCATGGGACAAACTCGCATTCCGCCGATGCACCAGCCGCAGCTTGCGCTCAAACTGCAACTCCGGCACCGGCACGCTCACCAACGCGCCCGCCTCAATCTCCGCCTGCACCGTCAGCGACGGCACCAGCGCCACCCCATTCCCCATCGCCACATACCGCTTGATCGCCTCCAAACTCGGCATCTCCACATTCATATTTAACGGAGTGTGATGGCTCCGAAACGCCTGCACCACCTTCTGCCGCAGTGGAGAAGGCACATTGTGCGCCACAAAACTTTCCCCACCCAGCTCCCGTATCTTCACCGCCTTCGCCCGCGCCAGCCCATGCTTTGGGTTCACCACACACACCAGTTCGTCCCGATACACAATAATCGACCGCACCTGCGGGTCGTCTGGTCGAAAGCTAATCACTCCCAACTCCACCGAGTGCTGCAACAGCTCATCGGCAATTTGGCTCGCCAGCGACCGCTGCACCGTCACCTTTACATTCGGCACCGCCTGCTGAAACGCATCCAGCAGTGGCAGCAAACACAAACAGGTGTACTCATTCGCCGCGAGCTGCAAATGTCCACGTTGCATGGTCTTCAACTCCCCTAGCGCCGCTGCCGCCTCGCCCCGCAGGTTCAGCATCTTCTGTGCATACTCCCGCAGCAGCTCCCCCGCCGCCGTCAGCGTGCCGTCCCGCGCCGCACGGTCAAACAGCACTTCGCCCAGCGTCTCCTCCAGCTTCCGCACAATCTGGCTCACCGCCGGTTGCGTCCGATGCAGCCGCGCCGCCGCCCGCGAAAAACTTCGCTCCTCCGCCACCGCTAAAAATGTCTCCAACTGAAATAAATCCATCCGTTTCGCCTCCTCATTTGAAACGAATACCATTATAAGAATAATTTATGATACCTATTATACCCATAAGTGTCTATTATGATTATTCTCATGGACAACCTCACCACTGCCGCTCAGGTTCAATTCTTTGACACCACCCTCCGCGACGGGGAACAGTCCCCCGGCTGCAGCATGAACACGCCCGAAAAGCTGCGCCTCGCCCATCAGCTCACCACTCTCGGGGTCGACATCATTGAGGCTGGCTTCGCCATCGCCAGTGACGGCGATTTCGCCTCTGTCCATGCCGTCGCCTCTGAAGTCCGCGGCCCGGTCATCGCCTCCCTATGCCGTTGCAAGCGTGAGGACATTGAGGCCGCCGCCAAGGCCCTCGCTCCCGCCGCTAAAACCCGTATCCATCTTTTCCTTTCCTGCAGTGACCTTCACCTCGAGTACAAACTCCGCATCTCCCGCGAGCAGGCCCTTGAACAGGCCGACATGGCCGTCCGCCTCGCCGCCCAGCATGTCCATGAAGTTGAGTTTTCCCCCGAGGACGCCACCCGCACTGACCCCGAATTCCTCTGCAAAGTTGTCGGTGTCGCCATCAACGCTGGCGCCAAGATCATCAATATCCCAGACACCGTCGGCTACACCATTCCCGCCGAATACGCCGCCACCTTCCGCATGTTGCGCGACCGCGTCCCCGGTGCCGATAAAGTCACCTTCTCCGCGCACTGCCATGACGATCTCGGTATGGCAGTCGCCAATTCCCTCGCCGCCCTTGAAGCAGGGGCCCGTCAGGTGGAATGCACCATCAACGGCATTGGCGAACGCGCCGGTAACGCTGCCCTCGAAGAAGTTGCCGCCGCCATCATGGTCCGGCCAGACAAGTATCCCTGGCGCAGTAACATCGTCACCACCGAGCTTTTCCCCACCAGCGAAATGCTCGGCGAGATCATCAGCTTCCGCCCCTCACCCAACAAGGCAATCGTTGGCGCCAACGCCTTCGCACATGAGGCGGGCATCCACCAGCACGGTGTGCTTGCCAACCCGCTCACCTATGAAATCATGACGCCTGCTTCCGTCGGGGTCTCGCATAACAACATCGTCCTCGGCAAGCATTCCGGTCGTCGCGCCCTGGAGCACCGTCTCAAGCAGCTCGGCTTCCAGCTCACCCATGATGAACTCAATGAAGTTTACGAACGCTTCACCCAGCTCGCTGATAAGAAGAAGTCCATCTATGAGCAGGATCTCCTCGCGCTCATTCGCGATGAAGGCGCCGCTGTCACCTTCGGCGACAATAATAATTGATTTCGCTTTTGCTTTTGATTTTGAACTTAGGGTGGAAGCGTGGGGCTTTAGCACCACGAAAAGATAACAGAACTGAATTAGGGGCTTTAGCCCCGGGATTTAACAACGGAGAGTACCAAACATCATGCCTTTCAAATTTGCCATCCTCGCCGGCGACGGCATCGGCCCGGAAGTCACCGCAGAAGCGGTAAACATCCTGCGCGTCGTTGCCGAGCTGGGCGGTCACGATTTTCAATTCACCCAGCACCTCGTCGGCGGCGTCGCCATTAAGTCCGCTGGCACCCCGCTGCCCACTGCCACCCTCGATGCAGCCCTTGAGTCCGACGGTGTGCTCATGGGCGCAGTCGGTGGCAATGAGTTCAACGCCCTCCCGCCCGATAAGCGCCCTGAAGCCGGTCTGCTCCAAATCCGTCAGGCCCTCGGCGGTTTCGCCAACCTCCGCCCTGCATTTGCCTTCAAGGCACTTGGAGAAAATTCTCCGCTCCGCGCCGACGTCATCAAAGATGTTGATATTCTTTTCGTCCGCGAACTCCTCGGCGGCCTCTATTTCGGCGAGCCGCGCGCCTGGAACAAAGACACCCATTCCGCCTGGAACACCATGCGCTACACTCGCGATGAAGTCATCCGCGTCGCCCGCGTCGCCTTTGAACTCGCCCGCACCCGCAAGAAAAAAGTCACTTCCGTCGACAAGGCCAACGTGCTTGAAGTCTCCCAGCTCTGGCGCGCCGCAGTCACCGAAGTCGCTGCGGAATATCCTGATGTCACCCTCGAGCACCAGCTCGTCGACTCTTGCGCCATGCTCCTCATGAGCGTCCCGCGCCACTTCGACGTCGTCGTCACTGAAAACCTCTTCGGCGACATCCTCTCCGATGAGACCGGCGTCATCTCCGGCTCACTCGGCATGTTGCCCTCGGCCACCATCGGCGGCGCCGTCAATCTGTACGAGCCGGTCCACGGCTCCGCACCAGACATCGCCGGCACCGGCAAGGCCAATCCGCTCGGCGCAATTTTGACCGCCGCTATGATGCTGCGCTACTCCGCCAAGCTCGACCAGGAGGCCGCCGCCATCGAGGCCGCCGTCAACCAGGTACTCGACGCGGGCTATCGCACTGCGGACATCCTGCGCGGCAACCAGCCCGGTCAGCAACTCGTCACCACCAAGGAAATGGGCCTGCATGTGCACTCCGCCCTAACGCACCTGATCGACACCCGCCAGTCCATGCACGGCGTGTAGCTTTTTTAATTTGTTTTGTTCCTGTTTTTTGTTTTTCATTCCGCAGCACGAAGTACAGAAGAATCTGCTTCTTGTTTTGATTTTTGTTTTTTTGATTTTAGGGTGGAAGCGTGGGGCTTTAGCACCACGAAAAAGAATGTGGAAAGAACTGGGGCTTTAGCTCCGGGTTTTTGATCTTGATTTAGGGTAGGCGAGGGCTTCAGCCCTCGCATTCACCCCACCAAATAGAAGTGAAGTCTAAGGAGCAAATTGATGTCATCACCGAAAACACTCTTCGAAAAAGTCTGGGAACAGCACCTCGTCGCCGAGCCACAGGGAGAACCCACTCTCCTCTATATTGACCTTCATCTCGTCCACGAAGTCACCTCCCCGCAGGCCTTCGACGGCCTCCGCCTCGCTGGCCGCAAGCTCCGCCATCCTGAGCGCACCATCGCCACCGCCGACCACAACGTCCCCACCGAAAAGTCCGCGCGCCTCGTCATCGCCGACCAGATTGCTGCCAAGCAAATCAACGCCCTCAGCGCCAATTGCGCCGAGTTTGGCATTGAGCTTTTCGACATCCAGTCCCCCAACCAGGGCATCGTCCACATCATCGGGCCTGAGCTCGGACTCACCAAGCCCGGCATGACCATCGTCTGCGGCGACTCCCACACCTCCACCCACGGTGCCTTCGGCGCACTTGCCTTCGGCATCGGCACCAGTGAGGTCGAGCACGTCATGGCCACCCAGTGCCTGCCCCAGTCCAAACCCAAGACCTTCCTCATCCGCGTCGAGGGCGACCTCCCCGCCGCTGTCACAGCGAAGGACATCGTCCTCGCCATCATCGGCGAAATCGGCACCGACGGTGCCACCGGCTACGTCGTCGAATACGCTGGCTCCGCCATCCGCGCCCTCTCTATGGAAGGCCGCATGACCATCTGCAACATGTCCATTGAGGCCGGGGCCCGCGCTGGCATGATCGCGCCCGATGACACCACCTTCGCCTACCTCAAGGGCCGCAAGCACGCGCCCCAGGGTGCCGCTTGGGATGAGGCCGTCGCCCACTGGCGCACCCTCGTCTCCGATCCCGGTGCCACCTATGACCGCGAGTTGGTCCTCAACGCCGCCGATCTCACGCCCTTCGTCAGTTGGGGCACCTCCCCCGGCATGGTCGCCCCCGTCACCGCCACCGTCCCCAATCCCGCCGACGCTGCCAGCGAGTCGGACCGTCGCGGCTTTGAGCGCGCCCTCGAATACATGGACCTCAAAGCGGGTACGCCCATCGAAAAAATTTCCGTCGACCGCGTCTTCCTCGGCTCCTGCACCAATGGCCGCATTGAGGACCTCCGCGCCGCCGCCAAAGTCATCCGCGGCTACACCGTTGCCACCAGCGTCCGCGCCATGGTTGTCCCCGGCTCCCAGCTCGTCAAGCAGCAGGCCGAACAGGAGGGCCTCGATAAAATATTCATCGCCGCCGGCTTTGACTGGCGTGAACCCGGCTGCTCCATGTGCCTCGGCATGAACCCGGACATCCTCTCGCCCGGCGAACGCTGCGCCTCCACCAGCAACCGCAATTTTGAAGGCCGCCAGGGCCGCGGTGGTCGCACTCACCTCGTCTCACCCGCCATGGCCGCCGCCGCCGCCATCACCGGCCACTTCACTGACGTTCGCCGCTGGCAATATAAGGATGCCGCAGAAACCGTAGGGGCCTAGAAAATGCGGGTACCACATCTTTCGCTGCCATTGCGAAGGGAGGGACATTCGAGCAAAGCTCGGACCGCTTTTGATTTTAGGGTGGAAGCGTGGGGCTTTAGCCCCACAAATAGGAACAGAAATGATTTGGGGTCTTAGCCCCGGGACTTTAGTTTTCAAAAGGAAAAGACGATGCAACCAATAAAAACCATCACCTCCATCGCCGCACCGCTGCCGTTGCCCAATATTGACACCGACCAGATCATCCCCAAGCAATTCCTCAAGCGCATTGAGCGCACCGGCTACGGCGAGTTCCTCTTCTACGATTGGCGCCGCATTCAGGAAGGCCCCGACGCCGGCAAGCCAGACCCCAGCTTCGTCCTCAACCAGCCGCAATACGCTGGCGCACAAATCCTGCTCGCTGGAAAAAATTTCGGCTGCGGCAGCTCTCGCGAACACGCCGCCTGGGCGCTCGCCGACTTCGGCTTCCGCTGCGTCATCGCCCCCACTTTTGCTGATATTTTCTTCTCCAACGCCGGCAAAAACGGCATCCTCCTCGTCACCCTGCCAGAGGAGGAAGTCACCACGCTGCTCGATCGCGCCACCAATGTCCCCGGCTACAACCTAGTCGTCTCGCTCGAAAACCTCACCGTCGAGGACTCGGTCGGCTACACCGCTTCCTTCAACATTGACCCGTTCCGCCGTTACTGCCTGCTCGAAGGCCTCGACGACATCGGCCTCACCCTGCGCCATGCCGATGCCCTCGACAAGTTTGAAGCATCACACGATAAGGCCTTCTGGCTAAAACCCAAGTCCGCCTAAAAAGACTTAACACTGATTTGCGGTGTTCTCAAAGGCGATCAAAATTAGTCAAATCATTTTTTATCACTGTCATCACCGGCCATCACCGTTAGGAGTTTGACATTATGAGCAACGAAATCAATCCGAAAAAATATTCCATCCCCCTCACCGAAGGTGCCTCCCGCGCTGCGGCCCGCGCCATGCTCCGCTCCATCGGCTTCTCCAAGGAAGACCTCCACAAGCCCATCATCGGCATCGCGAATACGTGGACTGAAATCGGCCCCTGCAACTTCCACCTCCGCATTGTTGCCGAGGCAGTCAAGCAGGGCATCCGCGAAGCCGGCGGCACACCCATGGAGTTCAACACTGTCACCATTTCCGACGGCATCACCATGGGCACCCAGGGCATGAAGGCCTCCCTCGTCTCCCGCGAAGTCATCGCCGACTCCATTGAACTGGTCGCCCGCGGCAATCTCTTTGACGGACTCGTCTGCATCGCCGGCTGCGATAAAAATATGCCCGGTACCGTCATGTCCCTTTGCCGTCTCGACATTCCCTCCCTCATGCTCTACGGCGGCTCCATCATGCCCGGCAAACTGCCCCAGCCCGATGGCTCCGTGAAGGACCTCACCGTGCAGGATGTCTTTGAAGCCATCGGCGCCCACTCCGCCGGTCGCCTCGACGATGCGGGCCTCGAAGCCGTCGAAGCCGCTGCCTGTCCCGGAGCCGGTGCCTGCGGCGGTCAGTTCACCGCCAACACCATGGCCATGGCCTGTGAGTTCCTCGGCATCTCGCCCATCGGCCTCACCGGCGTCCCCGCGCTCTCGCCAGAAAAGTCCGCCGCCTCCCGCGAAGCTGGTCGTCTCGTCCTCGAACTCGCCAAGCGGGACCTCCGTCCCTCGGCCATCATCACCCGCGCCTCAATCGACAACGCCATCGCCTCGGTCGTTGCCTCCGGCGGCAGCACCAACGCCGTCCTCCATCTGCTCGCCATCGCCAGTGAGATGGGCATCCCCCTCACCATTGACGACTTCAACCGCATTGGCGATAAGACCCCGCTCCTCTGCGACATGAAGCCCGGCGGCAAGTACGTCGCTGCCGACTATCAGGACGCAGGCGGCAGCCGCCTCCTCGCGCAGCGCCTCCTCGAAGCGGGCCTG